>SESF01020497.1_pt1 | contig 17358 bp, 15 predicted proteins | sample 3171521 | NCBI WGS metagenome assembly SESF01 (sample SAMN10866945, study PRJNA518727) | freshwater metagenome | biome: subpolar coniferous forest; feature: holomictic lake; material: water; isolation source: holomictic Lake 227, 6 m and 8 m depth | place: Canada: near Kenora, Ontario | collected...
TTGAGCAACTGGTCCTTGTTGTCCCAGAAGAATTTCAGATTGCCCTTGCAGGCGATCAGGGTCTTGCCGACCTCGTCCATCAACGCGCCATAGGCCTTGGCGTCGTTGTACAGCGCAAACGGGTCCTTGCCAGAGGCGAAGGCAAAGGCCAGCAGGGTCGGGCGTTTCAGGCGCACGGCGGTCTTGCCTTTGACGTCAGCGCGGCACAGGTCCGGGTAGTCGCCCATCTTGGTCAGCTTGGTGTTGACCACCAGGCCATCCGTGCCCCAGATGTGGGGCAGGCCGTAGACCTTGCCGGCCAGTGTCGTGTTCTTCTTGGTGGCGTCGAGCATCGAGGGGATGAACAACTCGGCCTTGAGTTTGCTCAGGTCCATCGGCTTGTAGATGCCAAATTCCTGCTGTGGCCCGGTGATGCGGTCCTGCGACGGTTGCGCCAGATCGAAACCGGCACCGCCCGTGGCGCGCAGTTTGGAAATCATCTCTTCATTGTTGGAGAGCGTGAGCTCCACCTTGTAGCCGCTTTCCTTCTCGAACTGGGCCACGATGTCAGCCGGGGCGTAATCGGCCCAGGTCAGCAGGCGAAAGGTTTTTTCCTGCGCCAGCGCCGAGCCGGCCAGACCAAGCGCGAGAACGCTGGTAGCAATGAGGGTGCGGTGAGTTTTCATGGGTAGCTCCTTGATTGAAGAGGACGACAGCATTGAATCCTGGTGCCAGCGGGTTGACTTGAACACGCCGCGGCGAAGATTAATGTAGGCGCATGACACTCTGATGTCAATTCAATGACCGGGCTATGGTATTTTCCCGGTATGCCACTTTGGATTGACAGCCATTGCCACCTTGACGCCGCCGAGTTTGCTGCCGACGCAGCAGCGGTGCGGGCGCGGGCACGCGCGTGCCAGGTCGTGCACTGTGTGCTGCCGGCGGTTGAGGTCGGCAATTTTGACGCCGTGCGCCAACTGGCCCACGCCGGTGCCGACAGTTACGCGCTGGGCATTCACCCGCTCTATGTGGCGCAGGCCGGCGATGCCGATCTGGCGACGCTTGACGCGCACTTGCTGCGCTACCGCGACGACCCGCGTCTGGTGGCAGTCGGCGAGATTGGGCTTGACTTCTTTGTGCCGGCGTTATGCCAGTCACCTTTGCGCGAGCGCCAGGAATTTTTTTACCAGGAGCAGTTGAAGCTCGCGCGCAAGCATGATTTGCCGGTGCTGTTGCACGTGCGACGTTCGGTCGATGGCGTACTCAAGGGCTTGCGCGACACGGCGCAGGGCCGTGCCTGGAGCGGCATCGCCCACGCCTTCAACGGCAGCGCGCAGCAGGCCCAGGCCTTCGTCGCACTCGGGTTCAAGCTCGGCTTTGGCGGCGCACTGACCTTTGAGCGCGCGTTGCAACTGCGCCGGCTCGCTGTCAGTCTGCCGCTCGACGCCCTGGTGCTGGAAACGGATTCGCCCGACATGCCGCCGCATTGGTTGTACCGGAGCGCCGAGCAGCGTGCCAGCGGCGCTGCGCAGGGCCGCAACGAGCCAGCCGAGTTGCCGCGCATCGGCACCGAACTGGCGGCGCTGCGCGGCTTGTCGGTTGACGCGCTGGCCGCCGCCACCTGTCGCAACACGCTGGTGGCGTTGCCGCGCCTGCGCGACCTGTTGCCTGGCGTTTGGTGATAATGCCTGCATCGTGAAAAAACGCACACCCACTCTGCCTGAAGTCAACTTCTCCGATGACGGTCCGCTGCGCCATCTGCATCTGGGCACGGAATGGATTCAGGGCACCATGGTGATTGACGAGCCAACTGCGCTCTACCATGAGTACATCCAGCGCATGATGGCCTGGCTGCTGTTTGTCGAGCCCGATAGCGTGTCGCAGCGCCATGCCATGCAGCTTGGCCTGGGTGCGGCCTCGCTGACCAAGTTCAGCCACAAGGTCTTGCGCATGAAGACCACCGCCATCGAACTCAACCCGCAGGTGCTGGTGGCGTGTCGCGGCTGGTTCAAGTTGCCGGCCGAGAACAGCCGCTTGCAGATCGTGCTGGCCGATGCCGCGCAGGAAATTCAGGACGCCAAATGGTGGGGCACGGTCGATGCGCTGCAGGTTGATTTATACGACCACGAGGCCGCCACACCGGTGCTCGACAGCCTGCCGTTTTATTCGCACTGCCGGCGTTTGCTTACCGCCGACGGCTGCATGACGGTCAATCTGTTTGGTCGCTCGTCAAGCTTTGTGCGCACGGTGGAAAAGATCTCTGCCGCTTTCAGTGCCGATGCGGTGTGGGCCTTCAAGCCCACGCGCGAAGGCAATACCGTGGTGCTGGCACAGCGCACCCCGATGCGGCCCCGGCGCGAGTTGCTGACCCCGCGTGCGGGTGATATTCAAACCCGCTGGGGTCTGCCAGCGACCAAATGGGTGCGGGTCTTCAAACCATTGCTGACATGAATTCGACTATCCGATCCAAATCCGCATCTGCCATCGCATTCAGTGGTCCGCTTGATTGGCGCCGTCTGGTTGAGTGGTTGCAAACTGATGGCGTGATTAGCGCCGAAGAGGCCCAGCGCATCACGGCGCGCTGTGCGCAGGCCGAGAGCGCGCAGCATCCGCTGCTGCGCCTGGCCAGCGTTTCGGTGCGCCGCGCCAGTGACGCCAAGGCGCTCGACATCGAGGCGTTGACGCAATGGCTGGCAGGGCGTGCCGGCATGGACTATCTGCGCATCGATCCGCTCAAAGTCGATGTCAGCAAGGTCGCCGATACGCTCAGCGCCGCGTATGCCGAGCGGCACAAAATATTGCCGGTCCAGGTCAGCGCCAGCGAGGTCGTGATCGCCGTTACCGAGCCCTTCATCACCGACTGGGTGGCCGAGGTCGAGCGTCAGGCTCGCCGCAGCGTGCGCCGGGTGCTGGCCAGTCCGCAGGAAATCCAGCGCTACACGGCCGAGTTTTTTGCGCTGGCCAAATCGGTCAAGGCAGCGGGCAAGGCCGGCGCCAGTGCCGGTGGTGCCAGCTTCGAGCAACTGGTGGAACTGGGCAAGAGCAGCAAGCAGATCGATGCCAATGACCAGAGCGTGGTCCAGGTGGTGGATTGGCTCTGGCAGTATGCTTTTGACCAGCGTGCCAGTGACATTCACCTGGAGCCCCGGCGCGAGCAGGGCGTGATCCGCTTTCGCATTGACGGCGTGCTGCACCCGGTCTATCAAATGCCCATGGGCGTGCTGACCGCGATGGTGGCGCGCATCAAGCTGCTGGGCCGCATGGATGTGGTCGAGAAGCGCCGCCCGCAGGACGGCCGCATCAAAACACGCAACCCCGGCGGCGACGAAATTGAGATGCGCTTGTCAACGCTGCCGACCGCATTTGGCGAGAAGATGGTGATGCGCATCTTCGATCCCGAGACCACGGTCAAGGATTTCGATGCGCTGGGTTTTTCGGCGCACGACGCGCAGCGCTGGGAGGAACTGGTCAAGCGCCCCAATGGCATCATCCTGGTAACCGGTCCGACCGGCTCCGGCAAGACCACCACGCTGTATGCCACCTTGAAGCGCGTGGCCACCGAAGAGGTCAACGTCAGCACGATCGAGGACCCGATCGAGATGATCGAGCCTGCTTTCAATCAGACCCAGGTTCAACCGCAACTTGATTTCGGCTTTCCCGAAGGCGTGCGTGCCTTGATGCGGCAGGACCCCGACATCATCATGGTCGGCGAAATCCGCGATCAGCAAACCGCCGAGATGGCGGTGCAGGCGGCGCTGACCGGACATCTGGTGTTCTCCACGCTGCACACCAACGACGCGCCATCGGCTGTGACGCGATTGCTCGAACTCGGCGTGCCGGCCTATCTGATCAACGCCACGCTGCTGGGTGTGCTGGCGCAGCGATTGGTGCGCACGCTGTGCCCGCAGTGCAAGCTACCCGACAGCACCAGCACGATCGAAGCACTGGCGCAGCGCGTCGAGCCCTGGACCATCAAGGGCAGCTATCAACCCTTCAAGTCGGTGGGCTGCGTCGATTGCCGCATGAGCGGGTTTCGCGGTCGCACCGGTCTGTACGAGTTGCTGGTGGTCACCGAACCCTTCAAGGCGCAGGTCACGCGCGAGCCCAACGCCGATGCACTCAAGCGCCAGGCCATCGTTGACGGCATGCGCCCGCTGCGGCTGGCCGGCGCGCAACGCGTGGTCGAAGGTCTGACCGTTCTGGACGAGGTGTTGTCGGCGACGCCGCCCTTGAGTTGAGCAGGGTCGCGCGTGGGACATGGGGGAAAGCCACAGGTTTGCCCGCACGTTTTACCGTGCACAATAGCGCGTCTGTTTTTGCAGGAGTGAGTGAATGAATATCAAGAGTCAAAAAGACTTTTTTTCCGGTGTGGTTTTCATGGCCGTAGGCGGTGCTTTTGCCTGGGGTGCGACCACCTACACGGTGGGTACTGGCGCGCGCATGGGTCCGGGCTATTTCCCGCTGATGCTGGGCTTGCTGCTAGCCATCATCGGAGCGGTCGTCGCCTTCAAGGCGCTGGTCGTGGAAACCGAGGATGGCGACAAGATCGGCAAATGGATCTGGCGTCCGGTGGGCTACATCGTCGCCGCAAATGTCGCGTTCGGCGTGCTGCTCGGCGGCCTGCCCAGCCTGAAGATACCGGCCATGGGCATGGTGATCGCCATCATTGCCCTGACCCTGATTGCGGCCAAGGCCGGCACCGAGTTCATCCTCAAGGAAATCCTGATCCTGGCGGCGATTCTGGTCGCCGGCAGCTACGTGACCTTCATCCTGCTGCTCAAGCTCCAGATTCAGGTCTGGCCCACATTTATCACCGGCTGAAGGAAGAAAGCACATGGATCTGATCGCAAATCTTTCACTCGGTTTTGGCGTTGCCTTTACCCCCATCAACCTGCTCTATGCCTTGATCGGTTGTGTGCTGGGTACCCTGATCGGCGTGCTGCCCGGCATCGGCCCGGTGGCCACCATCGCCATGCTGTTGCCAGCCACCTACGCGCTGCCGCCGGTGTCGGCGCTGATCATGCTGGCCGGTATTTATTACGGCGCACAGTACGGCGGCTCCACCACCGCCATCCTGGTCAATCTGCCGGGAGAATCGTCATCGATTGTCACGTGCATTGACGGCTACCAGATGGCACGTCAGGGTCGAGCCGGACCAGCGCTGGCCGCTGCCGGCCTGGGGTCTTTCTTCGCCGGCTGCGTAGGCACGCTGATCCTGGCAGCCTTTGCGCCACCGCTGACCGAACTGGCTTTCAAGTTCGGCCCGGCCGAATATTTCTCGCTCATGATTCTGGGTTTGATTGGCGCGGTCGTGCTGGCCTCTGGGTCGCTGCTGAAAGCGATTGCGATGATTATTTTGGGGCTGCTGATGGGCCTGGTCGGCACCGACGTCAACTCAGGCGTGGCACGCTACAGCTTCAACATCCCTGAACTGACCGACGGTATCGGCTTTGTTGCAGTCGCCATGGGCGTATTCGGCTACGGTGAAATTATCTCGAACCTGGCGCTGCCGGAAGAGCACCGTGAAGTTTTCACGGCCAAGGTGCAGGGCCTGTGGCCGACCAAGCAGGACTTCAAGAACATGACGCCGGCCGTGCTGCGCGGTACTTTTCTGGGTTCCGCATTGGGCATCCTGCCCGGTGGCGGCGCCTTGCTGGCCTCGTTTGCTGCCTATGCGCTGGAGAAGAAACTCAAGAGCAAGCCCGGCGAGGTGCCGTTTGGCAAGGGCAATATCCGTGGCGTGGCGGGTCCCGAGTCGGCTAACAATGCCGGCGCGCAAACCTCGTTCATTCCGCTGCTGACGCTGGGTATTCCACCCAACGCCGTGATGGCGCTGATGGTCGGCGCCATGACCATCCACAACATTCAGCCCGGTCCTCAGGTCATGACCAGCAACCCGGAACTGTTCTGGGGATTGATCGCCTCGATGTGGATTGGCAACGCCATGCTGATCATTTTGAACCTGCCGTTGATCGGCATGTGGATCAAGTTGTTGACCGTGCCCTATCGCTGGCTGTTTCCGGCCATCGTGTTGTTCTGCGCCATCGGTGTCTACACCACCAACAACAGCACCTTTGACATCTGGCTGGTGGCCGGTTTTGGTTTCATCGGCTACGCCTTCAACAAGCTTGGCATGGAGCCCTCACCCATGATGCTGGGCTTTATCCTGGGGCCAATGATGGAGGAGAACCTGCGCCGCGCACTGCTGCTGTCACGTGGTGACTGGAGCGTGTTCGTAACGCGCGGCCTCTCGGCAGGCTTGCTCGCCGCCGCCGCGCTGATGCTGGTCATTGTGCTGCTGCCATCCATCAAAGCCAAACGCGAAGAGGCGTTTGTCGAAGAGTGATCCCCATCAGGCGGCACAAAAAAAGGGCTCCTGTCGGGAGCCCTTTTTGTTTATGCCGCCTGACGCAGGGGTTCAGTGCAGTTCCTGTAGCGGCGCCGGACGCCACTTGGCGAGTTTGTTTTCAACATGGGTCATGGCATATTCCGCGGCCAGGGCCACGACCATGATGATGACGATTGCCGCGTACATGCCGGCGGCGTCGAATGAGCCCTTGGCGACGTTGATGAGAAGGCCGATGCCGTAACGGGCGCCGACAAATTCACCAACGATGGCGCCAACGATGGCAAAGCCGAAGCTCACGTGCAGCGAGGCAAAAATCCAGCTCATGGCCGATGGAATCACCACCGAGCGCGTCAGTTGCCAGCCCTTGGCGCCCAGGATCTGCGCGTTGGCCAGCAGGTTGCGGTCGGCTTCCACCACGCCTTGAAAGGCGTTGGAGAACACGACGAAGAACACCATGACAAAGGACAGCGCCACCTTGGAGGTAAGACCCAGGCCGAAGATCATGATGAAGATCGGTGCCAGCACCACGCGCGGCACCGAGTTGATGACCTTGATGTAGATCGAGAACACATCGGCCAGCATGCGGTTGCGCCCCAGGGCGATGCCAGCAATGATGCCGGCGATGGAGCCCGAGAAGAAGCCCAGCAGCGACTCTTCCATTGTGACCCAGAGGTGGAACCAGAGCGGGCCTTCCGACGTGCCGTCCACGATCCATTCCTGCAAGCGCAGCACGATGGCCCAGGGGCTGGAGAAGAAGAACGGGTCGATCAGTTTGAAGCCGACCGCCAGTTGCCATCCGCCCAGGAAGGCGACCAGGATGAAGTAGCGCCAGAAATAGACCGTGTAGTAGCGCCGGCGCGCCGCCAGTGCGGCAGCGGCTTCGATCTCGGCGTCGGAGGTGCCGGGCTGAAAGACCGGGGCGCTGGAAGTTGTTGTGTTGGTCATGGTTCAGCTAACTTTGGCTTCGTCACGCGCGGCGCCGCGCAGCACTTCGTCGCGCAGGTCTTCCCAGATCGTGCGGGCGATGTCGATGAAGGCCTTGTCATAACGGATTTCGCTCACGATGCGCGGGCGCGGGATGTCGATGGTGTAGACCGACTTGACGGTGGCCGGCCCCGAGGTCAGCACAAAGACCTTGTCGGCCAGCGCAATCGCTTCTTCCAGGTCGTGTGTCACGAATACCACCGAGGCTCTGGACTGCGTCCAGAGCTTGAGCAACTCATCGTGCATCAGGACGCGGGTCTGCACGTCGAGCGCGGAAAAGGGCTCGTCCATCAGCAGAATCTGCGGCTCGTTGATGAAGGTCTGGGCCAGCGAGACGCGCTTGCGCATGCCGCCCGACAACTGGTGCGGGTACTTGGTCTCGTGCTGGGACAGGTTAACCCGGGCCAGCCATTCGCGCGCCTTGGCATAGGCCTGTTCTTTGGGCATGCCCCGAAACAGCGGACCGGTCACGACGTTGTCGATCACGCTGCGCCAGGGAAACAAGGCGTCAGTCTGAAAAACAAAACCAATGCGCGGGTCGATGCCGTCCACCGGCGCACCCATGACCCGTACCTCGCCAGCCGAGGGCCGGGCCAGGCCCGTGACCAGGTTCAGTGTCGTGGACTTGCCGCAGCCCGTGGGGCCGACCACCGCCACGAACTCACCACGCGCAACGCTCATGTTGAAGTCGCGCAGGGCGGTCATGGACTTGCCGTCCGGCGTGAGGAAACGCCGGCTGACGTTGATCAGTTCGATCGCCGGGCTTTTGTTGTCTGGGGTCATGGAGGTCCGGGGCTTACTTGGCGTTCTTGACGAACTCGGTGGTGAAGGTCTTGGACAGGTCGATGGTCTTGCCCTTGACGTTCTTGGAGAAGGCCGACAGCACAGCCAGCACGGTTTCCGGTCCGCCGGCGGGCATCACACCGTCGGGTGTGAACATCGCCTTGCCGTCGGCCAGTGCCTTGATGTAGCCGTCCTTGTCACCGGCGTAGAAGTCCTTGGGCATTTTTTCGGCGATCTCAGCCGCGCTGTGTGTATTGATGAACTTCAAGGTCTTGACGAAGGCATTGGCGAGCTTTTGCACGGTCGGCTTGTTCTTGGCCACGTAGTCGCTTGACATGTAGAGCGAGGCGGCCGGGTAGGTGCCGCCCAGCGCAGCCTTGGTCTTTTCGACGGTGCGCATGTCCACCAGAATCTGCGCTTCGCCAGTCTTGAGCATGCGCGAGATGGTGGGTTCGGTGGTCATGCCGGCCTGAATCTTGTCCTGCTGCATGGCCATGATGAAGGTGGTGCCGGCGCCCACCGGTATCGTGCTGAATTCACCCAGCGGCACGCCTGCCTTGACCATCAGGTATTGCGACAGGAAGTTGGTAGACGAACCGAGACCGGTGACGCCCAGGCTCTTGCCACGCAGGTCGGCCATGGACTTGATTTGCGGGTGCTTCGTTGACACCAACTCGACCTCGCCGGGGGCCTGGCTGAATTGCACAACCGACTCCACGAACTTGCCTTTGGACTGCAGATCGACGCAATGGTCGTAGAAACCCACCACGCCATGCACCGCACCGGCCAGCATTTCGTTCTCGGCATCGACGCCTGAGGATTCGTTGAGCAACTCCACATCGAGTCCCTCGGCCTTGAAATAGCCCAGGCTTTCGGTCAACTTGGCCGGCAGGTAGATCTGCTTTTCATAGCCGCCGATGATGATGGTGACCTTGTCGGCCGCCAATGCGGCTGAGGACGCCACCACAGCAGCGGCCAGCGTCAAGGCCTGGAACAAACGGGTTGGGGTAAGTTTGAATTTCATGGGGTCTCCTAAAGTGATCTGGTGGGGAACAATAGCGGCATACGGCTTTCAATCCGCTTTCGAGCGCGTCATACTAGGGTAAACACTTAGTTGGTGCTGGCGTCTATGATCTGCCATCATTTTTCAGAGCCTACTTTAGCTGCAAGCCATGCGAATTTTGGTCGTCGAAGACAACGTCGAGTTGGCGCAATGGCTGCAACGCAACTTGCGCCAGCAACAGTACGCCGTGGACTGGCTCGACAACGGCGCCGATGCCGATTTCGCGCTGCGCTCTGAAAAATATGATCTGGTCATCCTGGACCTGGCCCTGCCGCGCATGAACGGCCGCGAAGTCCTGCAGCGCTTGCGCGCGCGGCAGAACGCAACGCCGGTGTTGGTGCTGACCGCCAACAACACCATTCAGAGCCGTGTCAACGAACTCGATGAGGGTGCCGATGACTACATGGCCAAACCGTTTGAGGTTGAGGAACTTGAAGCGCGCATTCGCATGCTGTTGCGGCGCGCTTCCGGCCAACCCAGCCCGGTGCTTTTTTGCGGTGATCTGAGCTACAACACGAACACGCGCGAATTCAGGATCGAGCAGCAAGTCCTGCCTCTGACACCGCGCGAGCGCGCGGTGCTGGAGGTGCTGGTGCGCAAGACCGGCGCAACGGTGACCAAGCAGGCGCTGGCGCAAAGCCTGTTTACCCTGGACGAGGATGTTTCGACCGATGCGATCGAAATCTATGTCTACCGTCTGCGCAAGAAACTCGAATCCAGTTCGGCCCGGATCATGACTTTGCGCGGCTTGGGGTACTTGCTGCGGCCTGCTGCTGATGACCATTAGCCTGCGCCGTCAGTTACTGGCCTGGGTTCTGCTGCCGTTGGCCTGCGCGGTGGCGATTGATGCCGGGCTTGAGTACCGCAGTTCGGTTGAAACCGCCTCGGTGATTCAGGACAATCTGCTGCTCGGCTCGGCGCGCATGATCGCCGAGCAGGTCAGTTTTGAAAACGGCGCCTTCGAGCACATGATTCCGCCAGCGGCGTTGGAACTCTTTCAATCCCAGAATTCGGACCGGATTTATTACCGCGTGACCACGGGTGCCGGCCATCTGCTGGCGGGCTATACCGATTTGCCGCTACCGCAAGCTGGGTTTGCAACCGACTCACCGTACTTTTTTGCCGCCACCATGCGTGGCGAAGCGGTGCGCGTGGTGGCGTTTTTTCAGCCGGTGATGGGCAACCCGTCAGCACTGCCGGTGGTGGTGGAGGTTGCGCAAACCATGCGCGGGCGCGAGCAACTGACCGACAAGCTCTGGCTGCACGCCGTCGGGCAGCAGTTGCTGATCCTGGCGCTGGCCGCTGGCTTTATCCTGTTCGGATTGCATCGCGGACTGCAGCCGCTGATCCGCTTGCGCAACGACGTCCGTTCGCGCCGGGAGGGCTCGCTCAAGCCGCTGCAGACCGATGGCGTACCGATGGAACTCCGGCCGCTCGTCGATGCCTTCAACGACTACATCGCCCGCCTGGAAAACCACACCAATCTGCGCGGCATCTTCATCCAGAATGTGGCGCACCAGTTGCGCACGCCGCTCACCGTGCTCACGACCCAGATCAGCGATGCCTTGCGGGCACAGAACAAGCCCGCGGCCGACCTGCCGCTGCAGGCTGCGCGCAAGACGCTGCAGCAGACCGGGCGCCTGGTGAACCAGTTCCTGACCCTGTCTTCAGCGCAAGCCATTGTGGCCAATCGAAGGCTGATGACGACGCAGGACTGCTGCGAGGTGATTCAAGGTGTGATGGAGGATCTTGCCTTGCTGGCGCATGGCAAGAACATTGATCTGGGCTTTGAGCGCGTGGGTGGCGAGGCCGCGATGCTGGCGGACCCGTTAGCCCTGCGGGAAATTGCGGTGAACCTGATTGACAACGCGATTCGCTACACGCCGGGTGGTGGCGCCGTGACGGTGCGTGTGGCATCGGACAGCGGGCAGATTACGCTCGCGGTTGAGGACAACGGCCCCGGTGTTGCACCCGAGCACCGCGAAAAAATCTTTCAGCGCTTCTTTCGTCTTGACGCCAGCGATGGTTCCGGCAGCGGACTCGGCCTGGCCATTGTCAAGGAACTGGCCACCCAGTGTGGCGCCGTGGTCCGGGTTGAGACACCGCAGCACGGTGGCCAGGGCTTGTTGTTGCGGGTTGCGTTCGCGTCGGCCTGAGCGGCTGGCGGCAAGGGTCTTGCGCCACAATGGGACCCCATGACAACAATGCAACGCGCCAATCACCTCCAGCAGCATCCGCAACGTGCCGTTCTGCACAACGAGGTCCATGCGCGGCCGCCGCAGGCGCTGAGCGCGCCGTTGGCGCTCTCGCACGTTGTGATGGCCTGCGACGCAACGCAGCGTGAAGCCAGCCGCGCCCATATTGCAGCGCTGCTACGCGACCACCATCTGCCGCTGCCGGATCCGCTGTCCAGCCATTTCCGCATGGACCTGGGCGCATTCCATCTGCGCTGGGAGTTGCATACCGAGTTTGTGAGTTGGAGTTTTCACACGTCACTGGCGAGCGCGCAGCCGGGTGCGCTTGAGCCGGCGCGAGCGCTCGATGCCGTGCCGCAGGACTGGTTTGCGAACCTGCCGGGTCAGTGCCTGTCCAGTCTGCATTTGTGGGTGCTGCCGGGTGATGGGCCACACGGCGCAGCGCTGGTGCGCCAGGTTTTGCTGGAAGACACCTTGGTGGCCTCCAGTGTGGCTGGCGGCGGCGCTGAGGTCTTCACCGATTTCGCGATTCATGCCGATGGTTTTTCGCGCATGGTGCTGCTGGCGGGGCAACTCTCGCCACGGCGCCTGGGGCGTCTGGTGCAGCGCTTGCTGGAGATCGAAACCTACCGCATGGCGGCCCTGCTGGGTTTGCCGGCGGCGCGCGAGGTCAGTCAGATTCTGGCCAGCGCCGAGCGTGAACTGGCCGAACTCGCCAGCGCCATCCGCAGCGCCACCACCATCGACGAGCCGATGTTGCTGGACCGTCTGACCAAATTGGCCGGCCAGGTCGAGAGCCAGCACGCCACCACGCACGCGCGCTTTTCCGCCAGTACCGCCTACTTCGAACTGGTGGACAAGCGTATCCATGACATCCGCGAAACCGCGCTGCCAGGCATGCAGACCATCGGTGAATTCATGGAGCGCCGTCTCAGCCCGGCGCGCAGCACCTGCGAGTGGGCGGCGCGCCGCCAGGACGCCCTGTCGCAGCGCGTTTCGCGCATCAGCAACCTGCTGCGAACGCGCGTTGAGATCGAGCAGCAGCAAAGCAGCCAGGCGCTACTGGCCACCATGAACCAGCGCCAGGACATCCAGATCAAGCTGCAGTCCACGGTTGAGGGGCTGTCGGTGGCGGCCATCACCTACTACATCGTCGGACTGATCAGTTACCTGGCCAAGGGCGCCTCCAAACTGGGTTGGCCCTGGAGCGCCGAAAGTACGGCGGCGGCGGCTATTCCTTTGGTTGCGCTCGGTGTCTGGTGGTCATTGCGGCGCCTGCATCACAAGGTCTTTAAGGGCTGAGTGCTGATGCAGCGCACGCATTGCCGCGTCGCTGCGCTGCTCGCAATGAAAACAACCATGGCCGCCAGTAGCTGAAGTTCGGATCGCCAATGCCCCAAACCCCCCAAGCCCGAAAGAACCTGGCCACCGGCATGCTGCTGGCCGTCACGGGCTCGATTGCCTTTAGCGGCAAGGCCATCATCGTCAAACTGGCCTATCGCTACGGCGTTGATGCGGTGACGCTCATCATGTACCGCATGCTGTTTTCCTTTCCGATTTTTGCCCTGATGGGCTGGTGGGCCAGTCGTGGCAAGCCGGCCCTGACGCGGCGCGACTGGCTCGGCGTTCTCGGGCTCGGCTTTACCGGCTATTACCTGGCGAGTTACCTCGACTTCCTTGGTTTGTCCTACATCAGCGCCTCGCTGGAGCGCCTGATCCTGTACGTGAATCCAACGCTGGTGCTGCTGCTGGGTCTGTTTCTGTATCGGCGACCGGTCAAACGCATGCAGGCGCTCGGTGTGTTGGTCAGCTATGCCGGCGTGCTGCTGGTGTTCGGTCACGAGGTCAAACTGGTGGGCGGTAACGTGGCGCTCGGTGCGCTATTGGTTTTTTTGAGTGCTGTGAGCTATGCGCTGTACCTGATTTACAGCGGTGAGATGGTGCAGCGCATCGGTTCACTGCGCCTGGTCGGCGTGACCTGCAGCGTGGCCTGCATCCTGTGCATTGCGCAGTTTGTGCTGCTGCGTCCCTTGAGCGCGGCGCTGGTGGCGCCACCCGTGCTCTGGCTCTCGCTGCTCAACGCCACGCTGTGTACGGCGCTGCCGGTGCTGCTGGTGATGATGGCCATCGAGCGCCTGGGCGCCAGCGTGGTGGCGCAGGCCGGCATGGTCGGCCCCATGTCAACGATTCTGATGGGTGTTCTGATTCTGGGCGAGCCTTTCACGGTCTGGGTCGCGGGCGGCACGGTGCTGGTGATTTCCGGCATCTTTGTTTTCAGCCGCAGCGGGCGGTAGTACCCTAACTACTATCATTGCAGGGTGGGTTTTAACAATTTGGGGTAAATGCTATGGACTTGGGTATTGCAGGCAAATGGGCTTTGGTGTGTGGTGCGAGCAAGGGGCTGGGTTTCGGCTGCGCGCAGGCGTTGGTGCGCGAAGGCGTCAACGTTGTGATCGTGGCGCGTGGTGCTGAGGTGCTGCAGGCATCGAAGGCGACGCTGCTGGCCGATCCGGCGCGGCCGGGTGCGACCGAAGTGCTGGCGGTGGCGGCCGACATCACAACAGTAGAAGGCCGTGCCGCCGTATTCGCGCAGCGCAAGGAATTCGACATCGTTGTGACCAACGCCGGCGGCCCGCCGCCCGGTGATTTCCGTGACTGGGACCGCACGGCCTGGATCAAGGCGGTGGACGCCAACATGCTGACACCGATAGAGTTGATCAAGGCCACGGTCGATGGCATGGCGGCGCGTGGCTTCGGGCGCATCATCAACATCACGTCAAGCGCGGTGAAGGCGCCGATCGATATTCTGGGTCTGTCCAACGGCGCGCGCAGCGGCCTGACCGGTTTCGTTGCCGGTGTCGCGCGCAGCAAGTTGGCTGGGCAGGGCGTCACCATCAACAATCTGCTGCCCGGCGCCTTTGATACCGATCGGCTCAAGACCACGATGCAGGGTGCGGCGCAAAAGAGCGGCCAACCGGTCGAGGCCATCATCGAGGCGCGCAAGAAGATGATTCCGGCGCAGCGCCTGGGTCAGCCGGCTGAGTTTGGCGCCATCTGCGCCTTCCTGTGCAGCGTGCACGCCGGTTACATGAACGGCCAGAATGTGCTGGCCGACGGCGGCGCCTACCCCGGTTCGTTCTAATCTATTTTTCAATCTGATGGAGTTCTTTATGTCCGGTTCCCCTTTGCAGCGACTGTCACGTGCGCTTCGCAATACCCTCGCGCTGGGTGCGCTTTTGCTCGGCAGCCTGGCGCAGGCGCAACAGAGCGGCGTCATCAAATTGCTGGTCGGTTTTCCGCCTGGCGGCGGCACCGATGCAATTGCACGCACCCTGGCCGACAAGCTCAAAGACCAGCTTGGCACGACCGTGATCGTCGAGAACAAGGCTGGTGCCGGTGGACAGATCGCGGCGCAGGCGCTAAAGGCGGCGCCAGCCGATGGCAGCACCTTTTTTCTGTCGCACGACCACAGCGTTTCGATTCTGCCGCTGGTGGTGAAGAACCCCGGCTTCGATCCGGCGCGCGATTTTGTTGCCGTGGCTGGCTTTGCGACCTTTGTCAACGCGCTGGCGGTGTCGGGCGGTACACCGGCGAAGAGCATGAATGACTACGTGGCCTGGGTCCGTGGCCAGGGCGCGGGCAAGGGCACCGTCGGCGTGCCGGCGCCAGCATCAGTGCCGGAGTTTCTGGTCAAGGTGATTGGCCAGAAGTACGGCCTGGATCTGCAGGCCGCGCCGTACCGCGGCAGCGCACCGATGATGGCCGACATGCTGGGCAACCAGATCAACGCCGGGGTTGCTTCCATTCCCGATTTCATCGAGAACCACAAAGCCGGCAAGGTTCGTATCGTCGCCGTGCTCGGTGGCGCGCGTCAGGCCTTGCTGCCCGATGTGCCGACCTTTGCCGAACTCGGGCTGGCCGGTTTTGAGGACGTCCCCTACTACGGTATTTTTGCGCCCGCCGGTACACCGAAAGCCGTGATTGACCGCTTCTCGGAGGCCGTGGCCAAGGTCATCGCGCTGCCCGAAGTGCGCGACCATCTGACGACCATGGGGCTCACCGTGGGCTACATGTCGCCGCAGCAACTCGCCAGCCGGGAACGCGCCTACGCCCAAACCTGGGCCCGCATCATCAAGGCCAGCGGCTTTCAAGCACAATGAGATGACCCCCACGCTTGTCACTTGCGACAAGCGTGGGGGCTATATTTCAGCGCCGTGACGAGACGACGATACCGCCCATGATGAGGGCGAAGGCCAGGGCGTGGTAGAGGTGTGGCGTCTCAGCCAGCACGGCGCTGGAAAGCACGGCGGTGAAGAGCGGCGTCAGGTTGGAAAAGAAACCGGCCACGGCTGGGCCGGCGCGCGCCACGCCGGCGCCCCAGGCGCGAAAAGCGATCAGCGCGGGGCCGATGGCAATAAACAGCATGGCGCCGGCCACTGGCCAGCTCCAGCTGATGTGGCCCAAGCCCAGCGCCCATTCTGCCGCGGCAAACAGTCCGGACCAGAGCAGGCCGAACAGCACCTGCGCCAGCAGAAAGGCCGACCAGTCGGCGCGGATTGCTTTGGGCTCGCTGGTCGGGTGTGCCAGCATCCAACTGTAAAAAGCCCAGGCCGCTGAGGCCAGCAGCACGTAGAGGTCGCCCGGCACCAGTTGCACCTGCAGCAGCGTCTGCAACTCACCCCGGCCCAGCACCAGCAGCACACCGCCAATTGAGAGCAGCGCGCCGAGCCATTGGCGCGGTGAAATGGGTACCTGGAAGAACACGCGTCCGATCAGCAGCATCCAGACCGGCGTGCTCGATCCGACCAGCGTCACGTTCAGCGGCGACGAGGTGGCCAGCGCCAGGTACAGCAGCGCGTTGTAGCTGCCGACACTGAGCAGCCCCAGCATTGAAAAGCGCCGCCAACTCGGCCACAGTGCGCTGCCCGGGCGCAGCACGGCGCCAGCCCAGGGCGCCAGCAGGGCAAAGGCGATCAGCCAGCGCAGGAAGTTCAGCGTCATCGGTGACACCAGCGTGCCGATCAGGCGCCCGACCACGGCGTTGCCGGCCCAGAGCAGGGGCGGCAGGGTCAGCAGGAGGGCGGCGGTCGGATTGAGTTTGGGGTGCATGGCGGAACGGTAGACTGTAGCAAGTTGTTGCGCTGTTGCCTGATGGCCCGGCGACAGCAGCGACTTCCATTTCATGGCACCATTGCGCCCGATTTCATTCACAAGGATACCGTTATGAGTTCATTTTCTTCCCGTGCCATCTGCATTGATCAACACGGCGGCGTTGAGCAGATGAAGCTCGTTAATGTCACGGTCGGCGAGCCTGGCCCTGGCGAGATCCGCATCCGTCATCACGCCGTCGGCCTCAATTTCATTGATGTCTACCAGCGCAGTGGTCTGTACCAGTTGCCGATGCCACTGCAGCTTGGCATGGAGGCCGCCGGCGTTGTCGAGGCCGTTGGTACTGGCGTTACCCACCTCAAAGTGGGTGACCGCGCCGCCTACGCCAGCCAGCCCCCGGGCAGCTACTGCGAGCTTCGCGTCATGCCGGCCAAGTGCGTCTGCAAGCTGCCCGATGCCATTTCGTTCGAGACTGGCGCCGCCATGATGCTCAAGGGCCTGACGGCGCAGTACCTGCTCAAGCGCACGCTGCCGCAGGGCGGATTGCAGGCGGGCGACTTTGTGCTGTTCCACGCGGCCGCCGGCGGTGTTGGCCTGATCGCCTGCCAGTGGGCGCGTGCGCTCGGCCTGCAACTGATCGGCACGGCGGGGTCCGATGCCAAATGTGCGCTGGCCAAGGCGCATGGCGCGGCGCACGTCATCAACTATTCAAAAGAAGATTTTCTGGCGCGCGTGAAAGAGATCACCGGCGGCAAGGGCGTCAAGGTGGTGTACGACTCGGTCGGCAAGGACACCTGGGACAAGTCGCTCGATTGTCTGGCGCCGTTCGGCTTGATGGCCAGCTTTGGCAATGCCTCGGGACCGGTGGCGCCGTTTGCGCCCGGCATTCTGGGCCC
>SESF01024795.1_pt1 | contig 17353 bp, 14 predicted proteins | sample 3171521 | NCBI WGS metagenome assembly SESF01 (sample SAMN10866945, study PRJNA518727) | freshwater metagenome | biome: subpolar coniferous forest; feature: holomictic lake; material: water; isolation source: holomictic Lake 227, 6 m and 8 m depth | place: Canada: near Kenora, Ontario | collected...
AAGCCAGGCAACCTACGCCATGGAAAAGTTGGGGTATGTCAGGAGGTCTGACGTCGCCGCTTTCGCCATGCCACTGACCAGGGGCGTCTGATTCAGATGGAACATCTTTTGGCACACGAGCTGCTGACAGGCGAGTGCAATGTCCGTTCGAGCGGAACAGGGTAATCACCGTGATCCAGACAGAGAAGACATTAAGCACTGAAAACAAATGACTTACAACGCTAAACGCATCGACCTCCGGGGCGAGATCCGTCCTGACCACAATCACTGCAACGTTGCATACGCAATGTCATGTCCAACCATCGCCTGCAACGACACCGGGCTGGGGATGGCGCTATGAACCTGCGCCCTGACTCTTTCGCTGGTCCGAACGCGGTGGCCAATCCCCTGGGCGCGGACGCGAGATGGGGCGTTGTCATCATCTACGACGACCTTCCCGCGGGCAAACGCGCTATGGACATGCTTTCTGGGGTAGCGCACCAGTCAAGCGGAAGCATCCCGCTGCATCCCTCGCTCTGGCGGTTCGATATGCTGGAAGACCAGGACTGGCAGGCCGCAGCCACCGCTGAGGCTATTCGAGCCGGCATGGTCGTTATTGCAGCCAGTGGCAAGGGCGCTCTGCCGACGGCGGTCCGGGACTGGGTCCAGGGTTGCCTCCAACCGGGGGCCATCGCCCCTGGCGCCTTGGTGGCGCTGCTCGGTCCGGCGGACGATACGGACTCTGCGGATTCCCCGCGGATTCAGTTCCTGCGGAACGTAGCGGAAGCCGCCGGGTTCAGTTTCTTCGCGCCCGCTCCGCTCACTGCAAATCCCCAGGTGGCCGAGGCGCCGAGCCTGAAACCGGCCCGTCCGGCGCACCGAATTCTCCTGGTGGAGGACGACCGCACGATTCTTGAGGCCAGTTCCAGGGTGTTGGTTCGCGCCGGCTACCAGGTCACCGCGGTCGAGGACTGTCAAACCGCCTGGGAAGCCCTTCAGTCCGGCACCCATGCCTTGTTAGTGACCGACAACCAGATGGCTGGAATGTCAGGGCTCGAGCTGGTCAGCAAGGCGCGGTCCGCGCAGATCACGTTGCCGGTCATTCTGGCTTCAGGCGGCACGGGCGCGGAACAACTGGCAAGCAACCCCTGGCTCCAACCGGCCCTCGCTCTGCCCAAGCCTTTCACTGCCGATCAGTTGTTGGAAACAGTAGCCCTGGCTCTGCTCCGGGCCGGCCGCGACTCTGTCCCCACCCAGGTTTCTTTTTCCGATTTCGGCCATCCATAGAACCACTGGAGTCTTAACGAATTAACCCAAAAACAGCCGCTGCCGGATGCACTTCTGTGATAGGTAACTGTTCACCTGGCATCAGTGCGCGGCCGGGGCGGGGACGGCTCGTCCCCGGTTAGTTCCGCCAATCAGCCATACGCGGGGACGAGTCGTCCCCGCCCCGGCCGCGCGAGTTGAGCCGGCCTGAATAGTTACTGCGATAGGCCAAATAACCGCTGCGTCTGCGGGGTCAGGATACGCCACCGAAACTACGGTCCAGACCGCTCCGGTTAGCCCTCACTTTTCCCGCGTCGCCACTTTCGCCCTCCCGCGGGCCACTGGCGGGTGATTCAGCTTCATTTTCACTCCTGCACTATGCTGGAACGTCTTTTGGCACAAAGGCTGCGCATAGGCCAGTGCAATGTTCGTTCGGGCTGAACAGCCGAATCGCTGTAAGCTGACCAAAGAATGCACTAAGCACTGAAACTAAATGACTTACGACTCTAAACTCATTGGCCGACGGGGCCTAACCAGTCCTAGCCGCAACCACTGCAACGTTGCATACGCAATGCCGTTTTCAACTACTGCCTGCAACAGCACAGTGGTGGGGAGGGTACTGTGAAACCGGTGCTCGGGCTTTTCGTGATGATCGACGCGATGGGATGGGAGATCCTCCGCAACGATTCCTTTGGCCAGGACTTCGCGCCAACCCGCAAGCGGCTGGATAGCGTTTTCGGTTACAGCGCCACCTGCGTGCCCTCGATCCTGTCGGGCCACTGGCCGGTGGAGCATCGCAATTGGTGCTACTTCGTGCATGACCCGGCGAACTCCCCTTTCCGCTCTTTGCGGCCCCTGCGCTGGCTGCCGAAGGCGGTGACGAGCCGCCGCATCTTCCGGCGCTTGCTCACGAAATTGGTCCGGAAGCAGCTCGACTTTAAAGGCTATTTTGACCTCTATAACGTCCCGTTCCGCCACATTCATAACTACGACTTCACGGAAAAGAAGAGCCCGCTCCAGCCGGGCGGCATGAATCGCGGCGATAACATCTTCGATTTCCTCACCGCTCAGCACACGCCCTACTTCGTGAGCGACCCGGCAAAGTCGGAGGAGACGAACCGCGACGCGCTGATTTCCGAACTGGGCACGGGCAAGCTGGACTTCGCGTTCATGTACTGGCCCGGCCTCGACGGCCTGCTGCATCGGGTCGGCAACGACTCGCCAGAGATTCCCGCCCGGCTGCGAGTGTACGAGCAGTGGATCCATCAACTGCTGGCCGCCGCCAAGCCACAATACGAAGAGGTTCGCCTCTACGTCTTCAGCGATCACGGCATGGCCAACTGCGATGAGCATCTCGACCTGATGGCGCGCATCGAGGGGCTGCCGGTGCGCATGGAGCGGGATTATGCCGTCGTCTATGACTCCACGATGGCACGGTTCTGGTTCTTCAACGATCGCGCCCGCGAGCTCATCACCGCCGAGCTTCAGCGCGTGCCGCAAGGCCGCATCCTGCCGGATGCGGAGCTGGAAAAGATGCACGCGCTGTTCCCTGACCGCTACTTCGGCGAGCTAATCTTCCTGCTGAAGGAGGGCGTGCTGATCGTGCCGAGCCACATGGGCGAGCGGCCGATCCGCGCCATGCACGGCTATCATCCTACCGACAAGCACAGTTACGCGGCAATGCTGACGAATCAGCCCACGCTGCCTGAGGGCGTCACCGCCATCCCGCACATCTGCGACGTGATGAAGCACACCGCGTCCCTCGCCAAAGAGCGCAATACCCCCCAATGATGATCGAGCCGCGCCCCTATACCCCCGGGCACGCCCCAGCCTATCCGGTTGGCGCCGGGCACCCGGTTTACGGCTTCCGCGCCGGGCGTGAAGCCAACGGCACGTTTCTGTTCCTGCGCGCATGACCCGTCCTCGGAACAATCGCATCGTCCACGTCCCGCGCCGATTCGTCGCAGAAGAATGGGGCGGCACCGAGACGGTGATTCTGGAAATCTCCCGCCAGCAGCAGCGCGCCGGCGGGCGGCCGGAGATCATCACCTCGATGGCCCTCGCCAAGCAGCGCGAGGAGCAGATTGGCGGCGTGCCGGTCCGGCGTTTCGCCTATTCCTATCCGTTCCTCGGCCTCAGCCACGCCGACCGCGCGGCCATGGACAAGAAGGGGGGCAATCTCCTTTCGCTTTCCCTGTTCAAAGCCCTCCTTCTGGAGCCCGAGGTCCGCCTGTTCCACGCCCACGCGCTCAAACGTCTCGGCGGCCAGGTGCGCACGGCAGCGCGCCTGCGCCGAAAGCCGTTCGTTGTCTCCCTGCACGGCGGCGTATTCGATGTCCCGGCGGCCGAACGCGAGCAAATGCTCAAGCCGATCGCCAACAAGCCCGAGTGGGGTAAAGTCTTTGGCGCGCTCTTCGGCTCACGCCGAATCCTGGAGGACGCCGACCAGGTCATCTGCGTCGGCCAGAGTGAAATGGAGAAGGCGAAGGAGCAGCTTGGCCACGACCGCCTCGCTTACTTGCCCAACGGCGTGGATTGCGCGAAATTCGCAGCCGGCGACGGCCCGGCGTTTCGCGCCCGGCACGGCATTCCGGCCGGCGCTTTTCTCGTTCTCAACGTCAGCCGCATTGATGCGCAGAAGAACCAGATGCTGTTGATCGAGGCGTTCGCCCAGTTCCGCCAGGGACACCCGGAGGCCTTTCTCCTGCTCGTCGGTCCGGAAACACAACCCGACTACGCGGCGAAGCTTCGCGACTGCATCGCGGCCAACCGCCTCGCCGAGCGGGTTCGGATTCTGCCCGGGCTGCGCAACGACGACCCGGACCTGGCCAACGCCTACCACGCCTGCGACGTGTTCGTGCTGCCCTCGATGCACGAGCCGTTTGGCATCGTGGTGCTCGAAGCCTGGAGCGCGGGCCGGCCGGTGATCGTGAGCCACGTCGGCGGGCTCAAGGCGCTGGTGCGCCACGGCGAAAACGGCCTATTCATCACCACGACCACCGACGCGACCGCGCCGGACTTGGCCGCGCAGCTTCGCGTGCTTTCCGGCTCGCCCGCGCTGCGGCAAAAACTGGGTGCGACCGGCTGCGCAGAGGCGCGCGCGCGCTACGACTGGAGCCGCATCGCGCAGCAGCTCGAGGAGCTTTACCAGGCCGCGGAGCGGCAGGCCGCGCGTCGCTATGGGAGGAAGAGCGCATGAACTATGCGGAGGTCAAACGCAACATCTGGAGCAACTCGGTCTCCAATTACATCCGCACGGTGCTGGGCATGGTGGTGGGCCTGTTAACCTTCCGCATGCTGTACCAGGCGCTGGGCAAGGAGCAGTTCGGGTTCTGGTCGCTGCTCTGGAGCGTCTTCGGCTACGGCATCCTGCTGGATTTCGGGTTTGGCTTTGCCGCGCAAAAGCGCGTGGCGGAGCTCTCCGTGAAGCAGGACTGGGAAAAGCTCGGCCGCGTGATCAGCACGATCCTGTTCTTCTACACGGGGGTTGCCGCGGTGATCGCGGGCGTCGTGCTGCTGGGCTCGGCGCACATCGTCGGCTGGTTCGGGGTGTCGCCGGAGCACACGGAGGAGTTCCGGCGGGTGCTGGTGGTCTTTTTCGTAGGCATCGGCCTCGCCTTCCCGATGGGCATCTTCCCGGAGATCCTGCGCGGCCAGCAGCGCATTCGGCTGGCGAACAATCTCATCTCTACCGCGCTCGTGCTGCGCCTGGGCTGCATCGCGTGCGCCGTGTGGTGCAAATGGAGCTTCCTGGTGGTAATGGGCATTGCCCTGTTCTTCGCGCTCGCCCCGGATTTCATCGCGGCCATCCTCGCGATGCGCCGCATGCCCGGGGTGCGGATCAGCCCCCGCCTCTTCTCTCCGGCGCTGATGCGCGAGACGATGCAGTTCTCGATCTTCGCCTACCTCAGCACCGCGACGAACATCGTGCTGGGCAAGACCGATCAGTTGGTGCTGGGCGCGACGCTGTCCGTCAGCGCGGTCACCGTGTACCAGGCGGGCGCGAAGATCGCCGAGGTTTTCAACCAGTTCACCCGGCAGGTCCAGGACACACTCTCCCCGGCGGCGGCCCATCTGCACGCGGTGGGCGACTCCGCCGCGCTCCGCGACCTGCTCCTGAACAGCCTGCGCTGGAGCGTGCTGATCGCGACCCCGCTTTACCTGCTGTGCGCGTTTTACTTTGAGGAACTGGCACAGTTGCTCACCGGCGATCGGGTGATCGCCCGCGACACACTGCTGACCGGCCACCTGCTGCTGGTGTGGTTCTACAGCAGCATTCTCACCCACAGTGTATCCAAACGCATCTTCATGATGTGCGGTCACGAGCGGCCCCTGCTCTGGCTCGGGCTGGGCGAGGCGGCGGCCAACGTGGGGCTCAGCGTCACGCTGGTCTTGATGACACGCAGCGTCACCGCCGTGGCCATCGGCTCGCTGGTACCAAGCCTCTTCTTTGGCTGGGTGCGCCTCTGGCCGTGGATGGCTCGCGAGGGCGGTTTGAGCGGGTGGGAGCTCTTCAAGCTCACGGTTTGGCCGTCCTGCGTCGGTTGCGTGCCGATGCTGGTGCTGCTGGTTATTTTCAAGCTGGCCGTGCCCGCCCTGGGCCGCCTGGCGATCCCGGCGATGTTCGTCGAGGCCACTCTCGCCGGCCTGCTCGCGCTGGCGGGATTGTGGCGCACCGCGCTCACGCCGGCGGAGAGAGGAATGCTCTCCACCCGGATCACCAAGCTGCTCCCGATGCTCCGGCGACAACCGGCATGAGCGAACCCCTGGTCAGCATCATCATGCGTTCGTTCAACGAGGCCTGGGCCTTGCGCGATACGCTCCCGGCGCTGCGGGCCCAGGACTACCGCAATTGGGAACTCATCGTGGTGGATTCCGGTTCCACCGACGGCTCACAGCCGCTCCTCCGCGCCGCGCAGCCCGCGCACTTTGTCCAAATCACACCCCAGGAATACAACCCCAGCCGCGTGATGAACCAGGGCCTGCGGCTCGCCCGTTCCGAGATCGGCATTTTCCTGAACGCCGACGCCACCCCGCAGGACGCGCACTGGCTGCGGCCGCTGGTGGCCGCGCTCCAGCCGCCCCGCGTTGCCGCCTGCTTCGGCCGCCAGGTGCCGCGGCCGGACTGCAACGCCGTCTTCGCCTGCGATTACGACCGCTGCTTCGGCCCGCGGCGGGAATCCGCGCAGTGGGATCACTTTTTCAGCATGGTCAGCAGCGGTCTTCGGAAGGACGTATGGGCGCAGCGTGGCTTCCGGGAGGACCTGCAATACGCCGAGGACGACGAATACACGCGCTGGTGCAAAGCGCAGGGACACGAGGTCGCCTATGTGCCGAAATCCGTCGTGATGCACTCGCATAATTACACGCCTGAGCAGGCGCGCAAACGGAGCTTCGGCGACGCCCGGGCCATCGGCAAAGCCTGGAGCGGCACGCCGGGGGAGTTTAACTGGGTGAAGACGGTCGCGCTCGGCTGGCTCAGCGACCTGCGGCACGACCTCCGCTTTTGTGCGCGCACGCGACGCCTGGGCGAGCTGCCGCACGCGGCGCGCGTGCGCTGGCAGCAGCGGAGCGGCCGGCTGGCCGGGTTTCGCCAGGGTTGGTCCGAGGCCAAAGGAAACGCGCGATGAAGATCCTGACCATATCAAACCTCTATCCCCCGCACTACGTCGGCGGTTATGAGCTGCGGTGCGAGGCGATGGTGACGGCGCTGCGCGCGCGCGGGCACACAGTGGAGGTGCTGACGTCAAATCATGGCGTTGACCCTTCGCGCGCTGACGTGGCCGGGAACGGTGTGTCGCGCGCACTGCGGATCCACGGCTTCTTTGGCCATCCCTGGCTCGGGATTTCCCGGCTGCGGGAGCTGGAGCTTCATAACAACCGCGTCCTCCGCCAAGCGGTGGCGTACTGCCAGCCGGATGTCGTCCACGTCTGGAACCTGGGCGGTATTTCCAAATCGCTTTGCCTCACCCTCCAGCAACTGGGCGTACGGGTGGTTTATGATATCTCCGACCATTGGATCGCGCGCAGCCTGGTCGCCGACGTGTGGCTCGATTGGTGGAATCGCAAGCAACCGTCGCTCCCGGTCAGGCTGCTCCGCTCGTGCTGGACCCTAACGGGCGCGCGAGCACGCTGGAGCACCATCGCGCCGACGAACCCCGTCACCGACATTCGCTTCCCGCGGATTTACTTTTGCAGCCGCGCGCTCCTCGAACTCACGGCCGCGAAGGGTTACCAGGTCGGCCACGCCGAAGTCATCTACTGCCCGGTGAACACGGAACGGTTTTCCGGCGAGCCCATCCCGGCTTCACGTCCGCTGCGGAAGCTGCTCAGCGTTGGCCGCCTCGCCGAGGACAAGGGTGTGATGACCGCGCTGAAGGCCATGGCCGCGGTGCAAGGCAAGTTTGCCGGCGAGCTTCACGTTTACGGCAAGGGGGATGCCGATTACACCGCCAAGCTAAAGGCCTTCGTCGAACAGCATCGGCTGCCGGTCTGCTTTCACTCAGCGACCACCGCGGAAATGCCGGCGGTCTATCGCGCCCACGATGCCCTGCTATTCACCTCGGAGTGGGAAGAGCCTTTCGCGCTCACGCCGCTCGAGGCCATGGCCAGCGGATTGCCCGTGATCGGGACCATGACCGGCGGCAGCAAGGAACTGTTCCGTCAGGGCGATAACGCGTTGACCTACACCGCCGGCAACGCGAACGAACTCGCGAGCCGCATCCTGGAATTGGACGCGGACGCCGCGAGACGCGCGCGCCTGACCGTCACTGGGCATACCGAAGTGCGCGCCAAGTACGCGGAACCGGTCATCATCGCCCAAATGGAACGATACCTACTCGATACTGTTCGCGCCGAAGTTGCCCGAACCCCGACCACCGCCTGACCCATCCCGTCCTCTCCTGAATCTTCTGCTGAGTTCAGTAATACGCGATCGCAATCAAGCCGGTGATCGGCCTGGTAGCCGGATGGGCCACTGGAGTTGTGGCCATTTCCCCACCCAATATGACCACCCCTGGTCGGACAGTAACGATAGCGCCAGTGGCTCCGCCTCCGTCGAAAAGGCTCACCCCCTAGCGCATACCCTCCGCATTGCAAGAAACGAGTGGCACGATACCAGCAATACAGAAAAGAGCATTGAACGGAATAATGACGCAACGTATTGATAATGATAGGCTTCCAGAAAAAGCGCCCGGCAGCGCCGGGTGTGCTTCTCACATTGCACACCACAAACACGTTGCATCCGCAATGCAAGATCAGCACAAAGTGGCTCTTCGCTTCACCCTGGACGGGAGTGCCGCCCTGGAAAAGCATTTGAACTCCGTCTGCGAACGAGTGGCCAATGCGGTTCGCACGCTCGTTCCTTCTTCCAAGTTGGAGGGTCTGCTCTTGGCCGGTGGCTATGGCCGCGGCGAAGGGGGCGTGCTGCGCACGGATACTGGAGATCAGCCTTACAACGACCTGGAGTTCTACGTCTTCGTCCGCGGCAACGCCGTGCTTGAGGAGAAACGATACCGCGCCCCGCTTCATGAGCTCGGGCATCGGCTATCGCCTGCGGCTGGGCTGGAGGTCGAGTTCAAGGTGTTGACTCTGAACAAGCTTCGTTCGGCCGCGCCATCGATGTTCTACTACGACCTCATGGCCAGCCATCGCTGGCTCATCGGGGATGATTCCCTGCTGGCGGGCTGCGGCCAGCATTGCGACGCGCGCAACATTCCGCTATCGGAAGTCACCCGCCTGTTGATGAACCGGTGCTCCGGCCTGCTCTTCAGCCTGGAGCGCCTGCGCCGCGAACAATTCGGGGCGGAGGCAGCGGACTTTGTCGGCCGTAATCTCGCCAAGGTGCAACTCGCGCTCGGAGACGCATTACTCGCCGGCTCCGGCCAGTATCATTGGAGCTGCCGCGAGCGACACCAGCGCCTGCTGAGCCTGAAAACGTTTGTGAACGAGCAGTGGCGCCAGGCTTTCGGCCGTCATCACGACCAGGGCGTGGCGTTCAAGTTGCACCCGGTTCGCTCTACTGCCGGCCGCGAGGCACTGGCGCAACAGCACGCGGAGCTGAGCGCGCTGGCAGGACAACTCTGGCTGTGGCTCGAAAACCTACGCCTGGGAACCGCGTTCACTACCCCCCGCGAATACGCCCTGAGCACCACCGACAAGTGTCCCGAGACGCCGGCGCTTCGCAATCTGTTAGTGAACGCCAGGACGCTCGGGCTGGCGCGTACCTTCCAGGCTCGCGGTGTTCGCTACCCGCGACAGCGGCTGCTCCACTCGCTCTGTCTCCTGCTGTGGGAGCCGCAGGTGCTCACCAACGGACCGTTCCTCGGGGCGGTGCAACTGGAACTTAACACCCGCGCAGGGACCTTCGCCGGACTGGTGCAGGCGTATGAGCAGCTCTGGCACCGCTTCAACTGACCATGCGAGTCCTCGTTGTCTATCCTTACATTCCGTTCCCGGTGGATCGTGGCACCTACCAACGCACGTTTCATTTGCTGCGCGCGCTGGCCCGCGATCACGATGTGGACTTGCTGGCGCTAAGCGAGGAGGGCGAGCGCTGCGAACAGAAGCCGGTCTTTGCGGGTTTTTGCCGGCGGGTGGAGTTCGTTCCATTCTCCCATCCGCGCTGGCCGAGATTGTTCCCGGACCGATTGCTGAACCCGCTGCCCACCACGGTTCGCCACTGGCAGATGCCGCACGTCGCCGCAGCGATTCGTTCGTTTGCCGACCGCCAACGGTATGATCTCGCGCATGTCTGCGACATCGTAATGGCCCAGTATTTCTTCGCTGGGCTCGGCCAATTACCGCTGGCCGTGGACCGGAGCCGCGTGGACTTGCAGTTTCAGATCGCCCAGCGCGAAGCCATGTCGCGCGGGCTGCGCCAGGCCCTGCTCGATTGGGAGAATCTGGCCAAGCTCAAGCGCTTCGAGCGACGGGTCGCCCGGCGCGCGGCGGTGGAGGTGGTCTGCGGCCCGGACGATGAGACCTTCATCCGCGGCCACATCAGTCGCGACGTAGCCGTCCAGGTCGTCACCAACGGCGTAGATCTTGATTACTTCACCCCGACGGGATCGCCCGAGCCGCGGGCGGCTGACCCGACCGTGCTGTTCTGCGGCGCCATGGATTACACGCCGAACGTGGACGCGCTGCGTTGGTTTTTTGGCGAGATGCACGAGGCGCTGCGCCAGCGCATACCGAATCTCAGCGTGCTCATCGTGGGGAAATCACCGGCGGCCGAAGTCCAGGCCTACTCGCAACGTCCGGGCGTCGTAGTGACCGGCAGTGTGCCGGATGTGCGGCCCTTCTACCGCCGCGCCTGGCTGCAAATCGTTCCGCTCCGGATCGGTGGCGGCACGCGGTTGAAGATTCCCGAGAGCATGGCGATGGGCACTCCCGTGGTCTCGACCACCATCGGGGCCCAGGGCCTCGGGCTGCGGCATGAACACGACCTGCTGCTGGGCGACACCCCGGAGGCCTTTGTCCGGGAAACCGCGCGGGCGCTCCTGGAACCGGCGCTGCGCTCGCACCTGGAACAGGAAGGCATGAAGACCGTGCATGCCCGCCTCTCCTGGCCAAGGCTCGGCCAGGAGCTTAGTGACTACTATGCGAAACGATTCGGAGCGTAAATGGTGGAAACGCCGCCGCGTGTGGTGGCCGCTTGGCACCCTGCTGATGCTAGTCGCAGCGGCGGGCCTGGCGGTGGCACGTTCGAACGCTTCGCGGGTCTTGGTTTACAACGAGACGGGCGCCCCCATCGCCCAGCTAACGATTAACGCCAGTGGCCAGACACACACCTTCCACGACGTGGGCGAGTACGAGTCCGTTCGATTCAAGCTCAGCCCGACCGGTGGTCCCAGCGACATCGCCATTGTCACCAACGGGGTTGAGATGTGGCACGGTGATTACATTGAACCCAGCGGGGGCTACCGCGCGATCGTGCGACTTCGTCGGGACGGCCAGGTGGAATGCACCACGACGATCTGCTGGTGGAGAAGCCTGCTTGGTTCTCTCACTGCCACTTCCTCATCCAAATCATGAGCCCAGTCCCATCGACTCCTGCTGCCGCCCCGGGCGCCACCGCGCCGCTGCGCAAACCCGAATCCGAGAGCAAGCCAGCACCCACGCGCCCGCATCCGCGAGCACTCGCACTGCCCACGCCCATCGCCATCCTCGGGGTGCCGTTCGACCAGGTTACCGCCGCGCAGACCCTGCACGTCTTCGGCCAGATGATTGCCTCGGGGCGGCCGCATTGCGTAGCGACCGCAAACGTTGATTTTGTCGTCCAGGCGCTGGCAGACATCGAACTGCAGCGCATCCTGGCCGACGCCGACCTGGTTTTGTGCGACGGCATGCCGCTGGTACAAGCGTCACGACTCCTGGGCAACCCACTCCCCGAGCGAGTCGCGGGGGCGGACCTTGTCCCTCAATTGTTGGCCGAAGCAGAACGCCGGGGGTGGCGGGTGTACTTCCTGGGGGGCACGGAAGCGAGCATCGCGCGCGCGGCCGAGAACGTGCGGAAGCAGCATCCACAGCTCCAGCTCGTAGGCAGCTACTCGCCGCCTTTCAAACCGCTGCTCGAGATGGACCACGACGACATTGTCCGGCGAGTGCGGGACGCGCGGCCTGATATTCTGCTGGTGGCCTTCGGCTGCCCGAAGCAGGAGAAATGGATCAATATGCAATTCCGGCAAACGGGCGTGCCGGTGAGCATCGGAGTGGGGGCGACCATTGATTTTCTGGGCGGCTCGGTGCTCCGCGCGCCGCTGTGGATGCAGCGCACGGGATTGGAATGGCTGTTCCGGCTGCTCCAGGAACCGCGCCGGCTTTTCCGCCGGTACCTCACCGACTTTTGGGTCTTCGGCCGGGCGATTCTCCGCCAATGGTGGCATCTGCACGGGATTCGCCGCCACGCGGGACGGAACACTCCGGCCACCTGCGAAACAATAGCCGGCGGGGTTTGTGCAGTCGTTCGCGCCGCCGAGCACTTGAACACCCCGACCGTTCATCAACACCAGGAGCTCTGGACGCATCTCGCCGAGAGCGAAGCGCATGCGGTAATCGACCTGTCGCAGGTGCGCTTCATCGACAGCACCGGGGTGGGATTGCTGGTGCGGCTGCAAAAGCAGTTTCGGGCTGAGGGCCGACAACTCGTGCTGGCCGCCCCAACCAAACCGGTCCTGCGCGCGCTGGCGTTGATGCGCCTCACGGAGTTCTTGCCGATGGCGGCTGACCTTGCCGCCGCACGCGCGTTGATCGAGGAGCGTATCGTGGAACAGAATGTTGTCGTGACCCGGCAGACCTCCGGCACGGAGAAGCCATTGGTATGGCAGGGGGATATTGGGGCTGCGAATAAGGACGAAGTCTGGAGCATGACCCAGATGCACCTCGAACACCTGCTAGATCAGGAGACCCGGATGCAGATCAACCTCGCCGGCGTTCGTTTCATCGACAGCACCGGGGTGGGGTTGATGGTGCGCGCCCGCAAAGAAGCCCTCCGGCGCGGCATCCAGATCAAGTTTGTCGAACCGTCGCCCGCCGTGCTCAGCGTCCTGCGCACTCTGCGCATGGAGCAGAAACTCCTGGAATAGGTCGCATGCGTATCGCTCTGTCCACTTCGGTCATCCAACGCGGCAAGTCCGGTGTGGGACAATACGTGCTCGCCCTGGTTCGCGCGCTGCTGAACCAACCGGGCCAGCAGCAGTTCGTGCTGTTCGTCCTTGAGCAGGATCGGCCCCTGTTCGACTTCGCGATCGGCCGCGCGGAAATGGTAACCGTGGCGGAACGCTTCCGGCCCGCGCTAAAGAACATCGCCTGGCACCAGCTGGTGTTGCCGTCCCTGCTGAAGCGGTTGAACATTGACGTGTTGCACGTGCCGAGCTATCGGCGACTGCTGCTGGGAAGTCCCTGCGCGCTCGTGGCGACGATTCACGACCTCGCGCCATTTCACGTGCGGGCCAAGTACGACGCGGCGCGAATGTTCTACGGCCGCGTCGTAGTCAAACACCTCGCCCGGCGGCAGGACCAGATCATCTCTATCAGCACCAACACCGCGCGCGATGTCGAGCGCTTCTTCGGTATCCCGACGAGCCGTCAGAATGTCATCCTGAACGGCATAGACCATGCGCGTTTTCGTCCCGGCCCGGCCGCCCAGGCCAAAGCGGAGGCGGCGGCGCGGTGGAATCTTAACGCGCCGCTATTCCTGTTTATCTCCCGGCTGGAACATCCGGCCAAGAACCATGTGCGGCTCATCGAAGCATTCGACCGATTCAAGGCGGAGACGAAGTCGAACTGGCTGCTCGCCTTGGGCGGCAGTGATTGGCACGGCGCCGAGTTCGTTCGCGCCGCCGCGGCCCGGTCTCCCTTTGCGAAAGACATCCGCTTTCTGGGCTTTGTGGACGATGCCTCATTGCCCAGCCTGTACCGCGCCGCAGACACGTTGGTTTATCCGTCGCTGTTCGAGGGGTTTGGCCTGCCGCCGGCCGAGGCGATGGCCTGCGGGTGCCCGGTGCTGAGCTCGACCCGCGGGTCGTTGGCGGAGGTGGTTGCGGATGCCGCCGACACCATCGATCCGGAGGACATCACAAGCATTGCCGCGGGTTTGGCGCGCATGGCTTCGAGTGAGCCCCGGCGCGACCAGTTCCGGCTGGCAGGTCTCGACAACGCGCGTCGGTTTGATTGGGACATGAACGCTCGCCAAGTGCTCGAAGTGTGTCGCGCTGCTCTGCGCCAGCGATCGCACGGGGCCTGAACCGGTCGTCCTGTGACATAGTTCTCGCCTTCCCACCGCCAGGCCGCACATTGCAATTTCGATTCCTGTAGCGCTTGGCACAAGAGCAGCGTATAGAGGAAGCACTGTGAACGGCATTTCATCGCAAAACATTGAAAAACAGTGGATTACGGGATACTCCTGGAAATCCTGCCCGCCGCATGCCATCGAATGTAACGTTGCAGGGGCAATGCATGCGCAAATAAGACTGCACAAAGGTGGCTGGAAGGCACTGTGAAGGTCGCTTAGGGAATAATGGCCGCCAACCCATGAACGCGAAAGCAGATAAGGCCCCATCTGCTCCGCCGAGCGAAGCCCCGGCTCCCCCTGCGGGCGAGGCTGTGGCCGGGGCGGCGCAAGTCAAAGGGGGTATGTCACTGCCCTTCGACCCGTGGCGACTGGTAGCGGCTCTGCTGCGACGGTGGCTCCTCATTCCCGGGGTCGGCTTGGCGGTCGCGGCACTCGGAGGCGTGGCCGGATACCACAAGTTCACCGCCGAATACAAAGCCGGAGCACAGCTTATGCGACAGGAGTCCGGGGCCACGTTCCGCGCGTCGGAAAGCGGGGAGTCGTTCAAGCCACGGCAGCTTTCCGTGCCGACCCTGGTGAGCTTCGTGAAGTCGCCGGCGGTCCTGCAGCGAGTCGCGGAGCAGGCGCGGATTCCCGCCCGGACCATCGCCGGCGGTTTCACCATCACGCCCGAGCGCAACACGGACTTGATCAACCTCAGCTTCAACTCGACCCGCAGTGCGCAGACGGCGGTACGGGTTTTGAACGCGTACGGCAACGAGATCGTGCGGCTCACGCGCGAGATGCAGGCGCAGGAAGCCACGGAGCTGAACCGGCTGTTGAAGCGGCAGCTCGCCAAGACCGAGGACGACCTGCACGCGGTGAACAAAGAGCTGCTTGATTTCTCCCGGCAGGCGGGACTCATCAACGCCGACAAGGAAATCGATGCCTACTTGCGCAGCCTCGGTGACCTGGACCTGCGGTTTGAAACGATGCGCATCGACTACGAGACGCTGGACTTGAAGATTAACGCCCTGGAACGGGAGCTCGCCGCCAACAATCCCCTAAGCGAACGCCTTCAAAGTGCGCGCGAGCAGTTGCGCGAGCTGTTGCAGAAATACACAGAAGCAAACCCGTTCGTGGAGGAACAAAAGGCCACGATCAGCGACCTGGAAGCGCGCATGAAGGTGGCCGGAACGAACGCCATCGCGCCGCCGCGCCAGGGCGAGAGTGGGTTGGCCACCAGCTTCTACACCGAACTCTTGAACCTCAAGACCCAGAAGGAGGTCACCGCCGCGCAGATCGAGAAGCTGAAGTCCGTGCGGGCGGGGGTGGAGGACAAACTCCGCGGGCTGCCCGAGAAGGGCATGCAGCTCGCCCGCATCAGGGCGCGGGAGCAATTGCTGGAGGCGGCCCAATCGCTGCTCGCCAGCCGGCAGCACGAGGCCCAGCTCTATGAAGAAAACGCCTTGGGCTATTACCGCTTCTTCGAGTCGAAGCTCGACGAGGTCGAGGTGGCCGGCCGCAGCAAGAAGCTGCTCCTGCTGACCGCGGCCGGCGGCATGCTGGGGCTTGGCCTCGTGGTTGGGCTGGTCTGCCTGGTTGAGTCACTCGACGACCGCATAAAAACCGCGGCCGATCTGAAGCGTATCAGCAAGCTGCCGCTGCTGGGAAGATTGCCCGCGCTGGGCGCGCTTGACGCTGTGGCGCAATCGAACTGGGCGTTCCGCACCTGGCTGGCATTGCAGGCAAAACTCACGGCTGGGCCGCATCACGAAATCGTGTGCGGCTTCGTCTCGGCCACCAGCCGCGAAGGCTGTTCGACCTGGGTGGACTTGCTGGCCCGAGCCGCCGGCCAACGCGACGAGAAAGTTCTCGCCGTCATGAATCATGCGCCCCTCAATGGCAGCGCGATGCCCCTCGGCGAAGCCCTCGTCAGTCCCGCCAGTTTGTGCTGCGCGCCGGGTCACCCGCAGTGGCTTATCACTCCCGTGGGCTGGCGTTGGGACGCCGCGCGCCGACGCCAGTGGCAGTCGGCACTCGCCGTGTGGAGTCAGGCGGCAGGACTGGTCGTGTTGATCGAGCTCACCGCCGCCGACCAACCCGAGACGCTCATGCTGGCCGAGCAACTGCCCCAACTCATCTGGCTGGCCAGCAGTGGCGTCGCGCGCGGACGGGAATCCAGCGAGCGCCTGCAAACATTCCAAAATGCGGGCTGCCATTTCGCCGGGACGGTTCTAAATCGGGAGGCAAAGCTGTTCCCGTGGTTATGAGAGTATTCAGGAAATATATTACCGCCCTGGCCCTCGCGCTCGCAGTGACGAGTGTCGCGCGCGGGGATTCGGCCGCGCCGGACGGCATCATTCCGGTCGCGCCAAAACCCGAGGCGCCGCTGGTTTTTGCGGGTTCAAATGCGAAGACCAAGGCCGCGTGGCAAACCCGCTACACGCTCGGGCCGAACGATGTCGTGAACTTCGCCTTTTACGGCCGGCCGGAGCTGACGCGCGGCAATATCGTCATCGGGCCGGACGGCCGGGTGAGCTATCTGCAAGCGCAGGGCTTTATGGCGAGCGGATTAACCATTGATGAACTGCGGGACAAGCTGGCCGCAGAGCTGGCGAAGTACTACCGCAAGCCGCGCCTGATCGTGACGCCCGGGGAGTTCCGCAGCAAGAAGTTCTACATCCTCGGAAAGGTCGTGAACAAAGGCGCCTTCACGTTAGAGCGGCCACTCACGGTGCTCGAAGCCGTTGGCCAGGCGGGGGGATTGGAGACGGGCCTATTCCAGCTCAACACCGTCGAGATGGCCGACTTGCCGCGCAGTTTTCTCATCCGCAACCAGCAGCGCGTGGCCGTGAATTTCGAGAAGTTGTTCCGCAACGGCGACCTTTCGCAGAACATCCTCCTGGAACCGGACGATTATATCTACTTCCCCTCGGCTAACGCGAACGAGCTTTATGTGCTCGGCTCGGTCAAGTCGCCCGGTCCGCAAGGCCTGACGATGGACGCGAGTGTGCTGGGTGCGGTGACCCTCGCCGGCGGTTTCGCGGAGCGCGCTTATAAACAACGCGTGCTGGTGGTGCGCGGCGGGTTAGACAAGCCGCAGCGATTCCTGGTGAACACGGCGGACATTCTCGCGGGCAAAACGCCCGATTTCCGTCTCGAACCGCATGACCTGGTGTATGTCTCCGACCATCCGTGGTCGCGCATCGAGGACCTCGCGGATATGGCGGCGACGGCATTCATTCAGACCGTGGTCACCGTGTGGACGGGCAACAATATCGGACCGTTTATCACTAGTCCGGTGGTCCCGAATATCAAGTGAAAACCGAAGAC
>SESF01016742.1_pt1 | contig 17338 bp, 15 predicted proteins | sample 3171521 | NCBI WGS metagenome assembly SESF01 (sample SAMN10866945, study PRJNA518727) | freshwater metagenome | biome: subpolar coniferous forest; feature: holomictic lake; material: water; isolation source: holomictic Lake 227, 6 m and 8 m depth | place: Canada: near Kenora, Ontario | collected...
CCTCGGTCTTGGTCTTGATCTGTTCGAGGTCGCCGCTTTCCAAGGCCTTTTTCAGCTCAGCGAGAGCGCCTTCGATGGCCGCCTTGTCCTCTGCCTTGATCTTGTCTCCATTGTCCTTGATGAGTTTTTCGGTCTGGTAGCTAAGGTTGTCAGCTTCGTTGTGAGCCTCTGCCCGCTCCTTTTCCTTCTTGTCCTCGGCGGCGTGCGCCTCGGCTTCCTTTACCATCCGGTCTATATCACCCTCGTTGAGTCCGCTCGAAGCCTCGATGCGTATCTTTTGCTCTTTTCCAGTGCCGAGGTCCTTGGCGGTGACGTGGACGATGCCGTTCGCGTCGATGTCAAAAGTCACCTCGATCTGAGGTACGCCGCGTGGCGCTGGCGGAATGCCGACAAGATCGAAGCGCCCAAGGGTACGGTTCTGCGTTGCCATCTCCCGTTCGCCCTGCAGGACATGGATGGAGACAGCGTTCTGGCCATCGGCCGCTGTGCTGAATATCTGGCTCTTCCTGCAGGGAATGGTCGTGTTGCGCTGGATTTGCTTGGTAAAGACGCCACCAAGGGTCTCGATCCCGAGGGAGAGAGGCGTGACATCGAGGAGGAGGATATCTTTGACGTCGCCGCCAAGGATGCCGCCCTGGATGGCTGCCCCTACGGCAACGGCCTCGTCGGGATTGACGCCCTTCGAGGGCTCCTTGCCAAAGAGTTCCTTGACAATCTGCTGGACCTTGGGGATGCGGGTTGAGCCGCCGACAAGGATGACTTCATCTATCTGGGCTATGGTGAGTCCTGCATCGGAAAGAGCCTTGGTACAGGGGGTTTTGGAGCGATCGAGAAGGTCGTCGATCATACGTTCGAAGGTCGAACGGGTAAGGGTCTTCTGGAGGTGCTTGGGTCCGCTCGCGTCAGCCGTGATAAAGGGAAGATTTATTTCGGCTTGCTGCACATTGGACAGTTCTATCTTGGCTTTCTCGGCTGCATCCTTGAGACGCTGGAGGGCCATGCGATCCTTGGACAGGTCAATACCGGTTTCCTTGCGGAACTCGGCGACGAGCCACTCCTGGATGCGGCGATCAAAGTCGTCACCGCCGAGGTGGGTGTCTCCGTTGGTCGACTTGACCTCGAAGACGCCTTCTCCCAGTTCGAGAATGGAAACGTCGAAGGTGCCACCACCGAGGTCATAGACCGCAATGATCTTTTCTTTTTTTTGGTCCTTGTTGAAGCCATAGGCCAGGGAGGCGGCTGTCGGCTCGTTGATGATTCGCTTGACTTCGAGGCCGGCAATCTTGCCTGCATCCTTGGTCGCCTGGCGCTGCGCGTCATTGAAGTAGGCAGGAACAGTGATGACCGCCTCGGAGACGGTTTCGCCCAGGTAGTCCTCTGCTGTCTTTTTCATTTTCTGGAGGATAAATGCGGAGATTTCCTGCGGACTGTAGGATTTGCCGGCAGCATCGACTCGAACATCGGAACCATTGTCCACCACATGGTAGGGAACAAGCTTGGTCTCGTCCCCGACTTCTGAGTACTTGCGGCCCATGAAGCGCTTGATCGAATAGACCGAGTTCTCAGGATTGGTGATCATCTGGTTTTTTGCAGGGGCACCGATGACACGCTCACCCTTGGGAGTAAAGCCGACAATCGAAGGGGTTGTTCGCCCTCCCTCGGAATTGGCGATGACGACGGGCTCGCCACCCTCCATGACCGCTACGCAGCTGTTTGTCGTTCCAAGATCAATTCCTATTATCCTGCCCATCTTCAAGCTCCTTCAAATGGCTTTGTTCGTTTCAGCGGGGGCTGTGCCCCGAAGGGACTGCCGTCCCCATGCGGCCGCTCGATCCTGGCCGTGGTTCATTGGCTTTGAAAATACTCAAACAGTAGCCTTGGCGGTATCCTCCGAAACTGAATTTATTTCTTGCCGAGGTGCTTCGGAGGACTGCACAGGCATTTTTACGCGAACCTTGGCGCTCCTCACAACACGCTCATGGAGCTTGTAGCCGGGAAGAAACTCCAGGGAAACGATTGCTTCGTCGACATCCCCCGGTTCGCTGGCCACCGCTTCGTGGATGTGGGGGTCAAAAGGCTTTTCGAGGGTGTCATAGCGCGTCAGCCCGTACTTGTTTTCAAGAATGGATCCCAGCTGCCTGCGGATGATCGCGATGCCGTCGTGGAGGGTCTGGTAGTCGCGCGCGTGCTCTGCACTGGCAATTGCCCGGTCGAAGTCGTCCATTATGGGGACGATATCGGTCAGGATGCCGTAATTCGCGTATTTCTGCATGTCTTCCCGTTCCCTGAACATCCGCTTCCGAAAGTTCTCAGAGTCGGCGAGGCTCCTGAGGTACTGGTCTTTCAGGGCAGAGGACTCTTCTACCAGTTTGGCGATCTGGGCTTCGAGATCCCTTCCGTGCTCCCGCAGAGATGCATTCTCCACGGCATGAGCCTGGACTTCTGCCTCGGCTTCTGCCGGGGCGGTTTCAGAGGCGGCCTGGGCCTCCGTGGCCGCATCTGCCTGAGGTTCTATGTGCTCATGGTGCTTGCTCGACATCGACTCCACCTGGAAAGGACCCGTAGCCTGATAAGGTTCGGGATTGGAAAGGCATGGCCTGTAAAGTAATAAGCCTTCAAGCGAAGAGTCAACACCGAAGCACCTTGAGATTGGCAGGTTCTGGCAACCATGGAGCGTTGTTGGAGGGCGTGGGCGACTCAGAATCGCCGATAGGATCCTCAAAAGGCCAGCTCGTCGCCGTGGGCGGAGCCCTCCAACAGTACCCATATTGCTTGACAATACCTGCTATGGGACTAAGCTTGAGACAGGGATTGTTCCCGCTTTGCCCGCGAAAGCGAGCCATATTTTCTTCTGGACGAGGAGGCGACGCCCGACTGGGTCACGTTTCATCGTGGAGGTTTTCGTGCAGTTCCAGAGACCCGCGCTCGTCGCGGAGCATCGCCAGAAACTCAGCCCTCAAATGATCCAGTCGATCAGGCTGATGGCGCTGCCAATCCAGGAACTCCGAGAACAGATCCAGGCAGAGATCGAGGCCAATCCAGCGCTCGAGGTACTCGAAGACCGATCTACCCTTTCGCTCGAGAGCATGCCGGAGGGTGATGCGGGGACAGCTGATCGCGACGACCTTTTCGGCAACAGCTCGGATCCAGGCTTTGAATCCCGCTCCGGTTCGGCGGACGACTCTCGGCGCATGTTCCTTGAGGGAGCCATATCCCGTGCTGAAACCCTCCAGGAGCACCTACTCTGGCAACTTCGCCTTCAACCCATCGAGCCGGCCTGGCGGGCAATTGGCGAAGACCTCATCCAGAACCTCAGTGATGACGGATTTCATAAGGAAGACCCCGCCACCCTTTGCCCTGCAGTACATCCGCTTGTGCTTCACGACCTCATTACCCTTGTTCGGTCCTTCGAACCGGTCGGAACCTGCTGTTCTGATTTCAGGGAGAGCCTCCTCGTGCAGGCACAGCTCATCCCCGCGGCCCCGCCCGCAGCCATCGACATACTTCGCGAGCATATCGACCTTCTGGAGAAAGGCCGCCACGCGGAGATCCAGAAGAAGCTTCACATTTCAGAAATGCTTATGGCTGGAGCCTTGGCCTTCATAAAAAAACTTTCTCCCTTCCCAGGGCGGGCATATTCTAAAGAGGATCCTCGTTTCGTCCTTCCGGACCTCCTGGTCAAGCTCAAGGATGGAGACTTCGTCATTGTCCTCAACGACGAGGAGATACCTGTCCTTGGCATCGACCCTTTTTTCGATCGGCTGGCAGAGAAGAAGGACGGCGACCGCGAGACGGCGTCCTACGTGCGCGACAACATCAAGCGTGCGCGGTTTTTCATCCGTAGCATCCACCAGCGCAACCAGACCCTCCTCAAGGTCGCCAAAGCCGTGGTCGAGTCGCAACGGGCTTTTTTTGCGAACGGACCGAAGCATCTGTCACCGCTCACCCTGCGCGACGTCGCCCGCGATATCGGCGTACACGAGACCACCGTTTCGCGCATCGCCAACTCCAAGTACGTCCAGACAGACTGGGGCATATTCCAGTTCCGCTACTTTTTCTCAAACTCCATTTCCGGGGCGGGATCGGCGGGGTCACGCTTTTCGAAGTCAAGCGTCAAGCTCGTGATCAAGGAAATCATTGAAGCTGAGCAGTCATCCCTTTCGGACCGTGATATCGTCGAGGCTCTGGCACGACGTGGCATAGGCCTGGCTCGGCGTACTGTCGCGAAATACCGGCAGGAACTCGACCTCGATTCGTCCTTCGGTAGGCGGAGGAACAGCTAAGACTCATCTACCAGCGGCCGCGGAAGCGCGGACCGCGCAAGTCCAGCCGGCCATCGCGCCGGCACGAAGGCAGGAGGTGCCCATGACCATCGATGTTCGTTCCGTGCATTTTGACCTTGGGGAAGCCAGCAAGGAGTACCTGGACAAGAAGCTCGAGCGGGTCGGGTACGCGAAGGACATTATCGTGGATATGATTTTCATTTTTACAAAGGAAAAAGAATTCAAGGGAGAAGTTACCATCAACTTCAGGAAGGGCACCCAGGCCCACCTTGAGGAAACCGACTACGAGATCCAGACGACAATCGACAAGCTCGTGGATCGCATGGAACAAAAGATCACCAAGGAAAAAGACAAGATGCAGGAGCACAAGTGATCGTGGAGGCAAGGAGCGGATCCCGGCGTATCCGCGTACCGATTCGGCTCCTTGCTTCCCGCATACTGGCATTTGCGCCTTCCCGCTTTTAGGTGTAGACTCCCGCTGACCATGGATGAAAAGCAGTTTACGGTCCTCGACCTCCTTTCCCTTGAGCTCAAGGAACAGAACGCCCTCAGTCTTAATTGCCTGGGCGGTCGGGCTGGCCTTTCGCGTATTATCACGATGCCTGACATCAACCGCCCGGGTCTCCCGCTCTCCGGATTTTTCGATTCCTTCGCCTGGCAACGTCTGCACATTTTTGGGCGCGGCGAAAATGCCTATCTCGACAAGCTCGAGGCCGGCGGCGAAACCGAGAGCCTGGAGCGCTTTTTCTCCTTCCCCTTGCCTGCCTGCGTCTTTACCCACAATCTCACACCAGGCAAGCTTTTCATGGAGATCGCCGAAGCTTCGGGCTGTCCCGTCCTTCAGACTCCCTTGGCTTCTTCGGAATTCACCAGCCGGATCCTTCGGGTCCTTTCCGATCTTTTTGCCCCCGAGACGACCGTCCATGGCGTCCTGGTTGAGGTGTATGGCATCGGCATCCTGATCACCGGCGACTCAGGCGTCGGCAAAAGCGAGACTGCCCTCGAGCTCATCGAGCGCGGGCACAGGCTGGTGGCCGACGATGTCGTCGAGATACGCTGCGTGAATGGTTCCATAATCATGGGCCAAGGTGCAAACAAGATAATCGGGCATCACATGGAGATCCGCGGCCTCGGCATCATCAATATCACCCATCTTTTCGGTGTCGGCGCAATCCGTGACAAGAAACAGATCCAGCTGGTCTGTGCGCTCGAAGACTGGAATCCGCAAAAGGTCTACGACCGGATCGGCACCGACGAGAAGACGGAGGAGATCCTTGGGGTCAAGGTCCCGATGCTCGAGATCCCGGTAAAGCCGGGACGCAACATCCCCATCATCGTCGAGACTGCGGCGATGAACGAGCGGCTCAAGAAGATGGGCTATCACTCCGCAAAGGAGTTCAATCAGAACATCCTTCGATGGCTCGAGAGCGAAAGCGCGCGGGCAGTCTATTTCAACCGCGACGACTTCATCTGACGGCTTTATCCCAGCAAACGAATGGAGCGACGATGACCGAGGTAATTGTGACGATCGGCAACAGGGCCGGCATCCACGCCCGCCCGTCGGCGCTCATCGTACAGACGGCGAGCAAGTACGCGAGCAAGATCTGGCTTGGCAAGGGCAACGACAAGATCAATGCCAAGTCGATCATGGGTGTCATGACTCTCGGCGCAAGCTTTGGCAGCCAGATCCGGATCATCGCCGAGGGAGCCGATGAGAAGCAGGCGGTGGCATCGATAGAACACCTCTTCGCCACTCGCTTCGAGGAGGACTGATGCCGGGACCGGCACCGAAGCCGGGCCCACTATCCAGTACGGGCTCGGGGCGCCTCTCATCCCCCGATATCGTCTCTGCCTTCCTGGTATTCATCATTTCAGGCATTGGCTTCCTTATTGTTGGCAGTCGGCTTATCGATTCGAGCTCGGCAGACCTGGCTCTTAGCCCGCCCCTTTTCCTGCTTGCAGTCCTGCCCATCCTGACCCTCGTCTTCTTTCTGATCCAGCTGCAAAGACTTGTCGCGGGCATGACCAGGAAACGGTACGGTGCAAGACTCCGGATCAAGCTAGCGGTCTTGTTTCTCGGGTTTGTCCTGTTGACGACCATTCCACAAGCATATTTTTCGCTTCGCCTCGTTGCCTTGGCAGCTTCGAAGCAAACGGAAAGCCTTTCGGGGACGGGAATAACGGCGGGGTTGTCGGTGCTCATTGAATGGCAATCGGCAGAGGCAGCACGCCTGAAATTGCTCGCTGAGGAGACTTTGCTTCCGCGCTTGAATGTCGCAGCGTCTCCTGAAGCGCTCTTGGAAGCCCTTCAAAGACTCGACCCTGCCATCGAAGCCATCGAGCTGTATGGGACGAAAGGAAGAAGGCTGTCTGCGGGTCCCGCGGCTGCCCGTCTCGATGCCCCCATCCTGGATGCCGCCTCGGGTGCATTGCCGATCGAAACAAAGGGCGGCATCCGGCGGCTTCGCTACGCAATAAAGACCGAGACTGTCACCGCTGTCCTTTGTCTCCGAATGCCTGCAGGTCTTGAAAGTGCAATTTCTGCAATGGCCGCCAGCGAACGAAAGACCGCCCAATCTGTTGCCGCCTCTACCCGGTGGCCACAGTTTATCGGAATCGTCTATATTTTTTTTGTTACGCCCCTCCTCTTGCTGGCGATGCTGTTGGGTATAGCTGCCGCTGATTTTGTGGCCGAACCACTGGGGGGACTCGAGGAAGTGACCCGTCGCGTCAGCGGAGGCGATTTTTCCGCGCGTATCCTTGCGAAGCCGGGGGACGAACGGGGCTGGCTGATCTCATCCTTCAACAGGATGCTCGATGAGCTCGAGCGCATGCGCGAGGGTGAGCGCATCCAGGAGCGGGTCGATGCCTGGAAAGACCTTGCCCAGCGTTTAGCCCATGAACTCAAGAATCCGCTTACTCCCATCCGTCTCGCGTCGGAGCGGCTCCTTCGCATGAGCAAGAGTGATCCGGGGCGGGTACTTGGCATCATCGAAAGCTCATCTTTGGCCATAATTGCGGAAGTAGACTCGATGGATGGGCTTTTGGCTGACTTCCGTGCCTTCGCGCGCCTGCCGACGCCCGAGATGGAGTGGGTGGAGCTCAAGGCACTTGTGGCCGAATCGATCGCCGTATTCCAGGCTTCGTATCCTGAAATTACCTTCATCTGTACCACCCTTCCTGCTGAGACGCGCCTGCACATGGACCGTTCGATGATGAAACGTGCCTTGGGCAACCTCATCTCCAACTCCATCGAGGCCATGGCCGGGCATGGGGCCATCACGATTTCGGCCAACCTTGTAAAGACTGGGGACTCCGGCTATTGTAGGCTTCGCTTGGGGGACACGGGCAGGGGCATTCCTTTGGAGATCCGCGAACGCGTCTTTCTTCCCTATTTCACCACCAAGGATCGGGGTACGGGGCTTGGTCTGGCTATCGTCGAGCGAATTGTCCATGATCATGGTGGACGCATTCGCTTCGAGTCAGCCGAGGGCATCGGTACTGTATTCTGGCTTGACCTGCCAATCCGGACATAAGGAGTTCAGGGGACATGACCTCTATTCTGGTCATCGATGACGAACCGGGCATAAGGGCCACCGTACGCGATATCCTGGCCGACGAGGGCTATCGCGTCGAAGTCGCCGAAGATGCTGTGGTCGGACTCGAACTCCTCGAGAACCTTTCCCCTGACCTTATCCTCCTCGATATCTGGCTTCCCCGTCTGGGCGGAATCGAGGCTTTGGCCGAACTCCGCAAACGTCGGCCCGGAATCGAGGTCATTGTGATCTCAGGGCATGCGACCATCGACATGGCGGTCCGGACTCTCAAACTCGGGGCCTTCGATTTTATCGAAAAGCCCTTGTCCATCGATCGACTGCTTTCGACCTGCAGGAATGCCCTTTCGCTGGTAGACCTCCGCAAGGAAAACAAGGAACTGCGAAAGACCGTAGCCTCCGAAGAGGACATTATCGGCGACTCCATCGCATCCCGGGCCATCCGCGAGCTGATTGACCAGGCGGCCGACTCCGAGGCTCGCGTGCTCATAACAGGCGAGAACGGCACGGGAAAGGAACTTGCGGCCAGACGCATCCACCGCTTGTCGCCCCGGGCAACGAAGCCTTTCGTGGCAGTCAACTGCGCGGCCATTCCGGAGACACTCATTGAAAGCGAGCTCTTCGGGCATGAAAAGGGCGCCTTTACCGATGCCCGTGCGCGCCGTCTGGGGCGCTTCGAGGCTGCTGACGGAGGAACGCTCTTTCTCGATGAGGTAGCGGACCTCTCCCTCGCTGCCCAGGCGAAGCTACTCCGGGCCTTGCAGGAAATGACCTTTGAGCGGGTCGGTGGCGAGATGACCATCCACGTGAACGTGCGCATACTCGCGGCGACCAACAAGGACATCATGGCTGAGATCGCTGCCGGCCGTTTCCGTGAGGATCTCTATTTCAGGCTTGCCGTCGTTCCAATCAACATGCCCACCCTGCGTGAGCGCCCCGGCGATATTCCCCTCCTGGCACGCGCCTTCCTCGGCGAGGAGCGGCAGCTTTCCCTGGAGGCTGCGACCCTCCTTTCTGCGTGGTCCTGGCCTGGCAACGCGCGGGAGCTGCGCAATGCCATGGAAAGGCTTCGTGTCCTCTGTGATGACAATCCGATAGGGGCGGAGGCGGTCGAGCGAGTGCTCGGTGCCCCCTCGAGTATGGCCGCCCGCCCGAAAAGCGATCTGCCCGACCGCTTTCTCGATCGTGGACTGTCCGATGCGAGGGAACTCTTCGAACGCGACTATATTTCGTACAAACTCGAGGAGAATGGATATAATGTGGCTCGTACCGCCGAGGCTGTCGGCGCCTATCCGAGTGGCCTCCACGCTCGTATCCGCAAACTGGGAATAGAGACAGGAAAATGAAAGCCCTAACAGCCCGACAAGCCGAAATCCTCAGGTTCCTTGTTTCCTTCCACGAGGAGCACGGCTACCCGCCGACAATCCGTGAAATAGCCCATCAATTCGAAATATCCGTCAAGGGCGCCTATGACCATGTGAAGGCGCTTGAGAAAAAAGAGCGCATCAGGGTCGGCGAAGGAAGGTCGCGTGCAATAGAGATTGTCGGTACCGAGCGGCAGGCTCGGCGCATCTCCGAAGTCCCCCTCCTCGGTGCGGTTGCAGCGGGAAAGCCCATCTTCGCCGAGGAGAACTTCCGGGGCACCATCCAGGTGCCGGTGGAAATGACCCGATCAGGCACCTGCTTTGCCCTCACCGTCCGGGGCGACAGCATGCGCGATGCAGGAATCTTCAACGGCGATCTCGCCATCATCGAAGAGCGGCCTACAGCCGAGAACGGCGAGATCGTCGTCGCCATGATCGACGACGCGGTCACGCTCAAGCGTTTCTACAACGAGAACAACCGCATCAAGCTGATCGCCGAGAACCCCGCCTACTCGCCGATCTTCACCCAGGATGCCCGGATCATCGGAAGGCTTCGCGGCATCATCCGCAATTACTGAGTACTATGAAGATAGATTCCGCGTACATACTATCCGGACCCGATGCAGGGCGGCGTATCCAGTTTATCGACGATCTTCGCAGGGACCTGGCCAAGGCCTCGGGATCGAAGCCCGAGGAGTACCGGCTCTACGCAGCCGATTGCAGCGTCGGCGATCTCTTGTCGATCGCGATGAACGGTGCCCTCTTTTCCGATGCCCGCATCATCGAATACCGCGATGCCGAGGCAGTGAAGAACAAGGCCGATGTCACGGCCCTCCTCGCCTATCTTGCCCATCCCTCCCCCGATGTTGTGCTCCTCCTCGTCACTGATTCCTTTGGCCTTGAGAAAGCCATCGAGGATGCAGTCGGCAAAGACCGCAAAAAGACCTTCTATGAGCTGTTTGAAAACGAAAAACCGCGATGGGTCTCCAAGCGCCTCGCCGAAGCCAGCCTCCACATCGACGAGGACGGCATCGAGGCCTTCCTTGAACTGGTGGAGAACGACACCCAGGCCATGGAGGCCGCCTGTGCACGGCTCTCCCTCGTGTTCGCTCCGGGCAGTCGGCTCACCGGCGAGGACATCGAGAATGCCATCGCACGCAACCGTAGCGAGGACGCCTTCAGTCTTTTCGCGCGCATGGTGTCTGACGAGCCCGTCTGGGCTATGGAATGCCTCGACACGGTGCTCGCCGACAGGCAGGGAGGCGCGGTGCCCCTCATCGCCGCCCTCGTATGGTGCTGGAAGCGCCTGCTCCGTCTCCATGTCCTTCAGGACGAGGGGGAGTCCTTCGATGGCGCCTGCCTGAAGTCCGGCATCCGGGCCAAGAGTCTCCTGGCTGTGCATCGCAGCGCCATCAGCCGCTTCCGACGCGAGGACTGCGAACGTGTCCTCGCCCTGCTGGTAGAATTCGACGCCAGGGCACGTGGCGCTGGCAGCCAACTCGAGCGTACCCTCCTCCAGACAATGGTCTATGCCATATCCGTCAAAAAGGGGAGGATCTGCCTCGATTCGTCGTATTTATGAGGGAGGCGAATCCTCACAGCCGACCGTCTGTCCCCGCCGAGGATAGGATCATCAAGGTTTCAAGCGGCCCCAGTTCCAGCGTTCCGGCATGTACCAGCGTATCGCGACCATCCTCCCCAAGGAGGACCCGGCCAGGCGCCTTTATGTCCACAATCCTGGCCCGCGAGGCGAAATTAAGTACTACGATGATAGTTTCTCCGCCAGCGCACCGCTCGTAGGCCAGCAGCCCCTCAGGGCCGTCGAGGAAACGTAGTTCGCCCTCCCGCAGGGCAGGATGGGCCCTCCGCAGCGCGATGAGTTCGCGGTAACGCGACAGGACCGAATCCGGGTCTCTCCACTGGGCCGCGACATTCCTTGTGGCGACGTCGGAGTTCACCGGCAGCCAGGACTCGCCCGTCGTAAAGCCGCCAGTGGCGCTGCCGTCCCACTGCATGGGGCTGCGCTCGGGGTCGCGGCCGAGGAAACCGAGGGGCCAGGTCCTGATGCCGAGGGGGTCCCGGAGGCGCGCTCGGGGAAGGCGCTCGCAGCCCATCGCGATCTCCTCGCCGTAGTAGAGGAAGGGACTGCCACGCAGCGTAAGGAGGAGGGCCGCCGCTATCTTGGCGCGGCCCTCGGTCTCGGCCCCGGTCCTGCCACGGTAGCGGAAGGCATGCCGGCTCTGGTCGTGGTTCGAAAGCGTGAAGACGGGCCAAGCGCCGGTCGGCAAAAGCGCGTACCAGCGTTCGGCGGCTTCGCGCAGCTTCCGCGCGCTCCACGTGGTAGCCATGAAGTCGAAATTGAAATTGAGGTGGAGTTCATCGCCCTCGCCGTAGGAGGCTGCGGCGAGTTCGGGCGCAAAGCCGTGGGTCTCCCCGATCAGGACGCGGTCGTCCCCCGTGATGGCACGCATCTCGCGGAATATTCCGTGTACCTCGGGGCGGTTGCGGTCATAGAGGTGCTTCTGGAAAAGGTCGGGGATCAGGTTTGGAGAAAACGGATTTGATCGCAGCCCCTCGTCCTTGATGTAGGCTGTCGCTACATCAAGCCGGAAACCGTCAGCCCCCAGGTCGAGCCAATATCCCATCACGCCATATATGGCCTTCCTCAGTTCAGGATTGCGCCAATTGAACTCCGGCTGAAAGGGCGTGAAGGTGCACAGGTAGCGCTCGCCCGTCGCGGGATTGGGGAACCAGGCCGAGGACTGTTCGAAGAGGCAGACCCAGTTATTGGGCTTTGTGCCCTCCAGCGGCCGCCAGATATACCAGTCGTGTTCGGGAGCTTCCTTCGAGGCCCGCGCTGCCTTGAACCAGGGATGCTCGTCGGAACTGTGGTTGACCACAAGGTCAAGGACGATCCTGATGCCGCGCCTGTGGGCTTCCCCGAACAGGGCTTTGGCATCGTCGAGGGTCCCGTACGCAGGATCGACTCCTTGATAATCCGAGACATCGTAGCCGAAGTCCTTCTGCGGACTCGGGAAGAAGGGGGAGATCCACAGTGCATCGACCCCGAGCGAAGCCAGGTAGTCGAGCTTCCCGATGATGCCTTTCAGGTCGCCGATGCCGTCACCGTTGGAGTCGGCGAAGCTGCGCGGGTAGATCTGGTAGAAGACTGCATCCTGCCACCATCGCATCATGGCTGTCCTTCCTTGGTGAGCGGCACAAGGCCGTGGGCTTCGTTGTCCCGGGTGGAGTAGGTCTGGCATGCAAGCCGGATATCCCCCGCGAGGGCAAGCCCGAGGGCTGAGAGCCTCTCACGCTCTTGTTGGCGTATCGGACTTAAACCGTCGCGGCCAGCGACCTCGATCCTGCAGGTACCACAAAGGGCCTTGCCGCCACAGTCGTGCCGGATGGGAGCGCCGGCCTTCATGAGGGACACAAGCAGCGAGGAAGCCGGGCTAAGTCCTGCAAGGATGGCCGCACTTCCATCTGCGGCAAAATATCTCAGCGTTGCCATGGGCGTTTCAGCTTTCGGCTATGGTCGTGCGGTTGCGCCCGTCGGCCTTGGACGAATAGAGGGCGCGATCAGCCCGCTCTATGATGACCTTTGCCGTGTAGTCGGTCTTCACCCGGAATTGGGCCACCCCGATGGACACGGTCACCGAGAGCCGTTTGCCCTCGTACTCGACTACCGAGCGCGCGACCGCCGAGCGTATGCGTTCGGCCACGTGGCCAGCTGCCGGACCATCGGTGTCGGGCAGCAGGATGCAGAACTCCTCTCCACCGTAGCGGGCGGCTATGTCTTCCCCGCGTACGAGCTTCTGGAGGACATGCGCCACGTTCTTGAGCACGACGTCTCCGCACTGGTGGCCGTGCTCGTCGTTGAAATGCTTGAAGTGGTCGATGTCGATCATCATCACGGAGAGGGGCTTGCCCGAAATGCCGCACTTCTCCATCCGCTCGAGGAGGACCGTATAGAAGTAGTGCTTCATCTTCAGCCGCGTCATCATGTCGGTGGTCGTCATCTCGAAGAGGAAGGCGTTGTTGATGGCTATTGCCGCCATCACCGCTACGTTGACCAGGTACTCCCTTTCCAATGGCGTAAAATCCGCTTCCCCCTCGATGCGTTCCCCTATGACAATGATGCCGTTGATGACGCCTTTGACCTTGAGCGGCACGACGAGGTCGGGCTTCAGGGCCGTCAGGGCTTCGAGGCCCTTGAGCGAACCGAAGCGGCCCTGGATGTCATCGAGGGTATAGCAGCCATACTGGCGCTGGAAGAGCCTGATCGCGGGATGGCCCTCTGAAATGGAATAGTCGATCCCCTTGGCTACGTCGAATCCCTTATAGTTACGATGAAAACTGAGCCAGTCGGAATCGATGCCCTTCTTCGCGAAGAGGCCCGCGCGGAGCACCTTGAACTGACCCATGATCGAATAGAGGATGGAGTCGATGAGGGTCGCATAGTTGAGTGTCGAGTTGAGGATCTTCGAGACTTCGAGAAGCTGCCGCAGGTCGAAGATCTGCCGTTCATAGTAGTCACGCTCGTCAACGGTCAGGGATGCCGGGCCGGCGTTCGACATGCTTGTCCTCCTGTCAGCTATGGCCTGCTGGTCACTTGCGGTGGATGCACCGCAAGCCGCCGTGGGTTGAATAGTATACTTCCTGAAAGTCCCCGCGGCCAAGGACCAGGCTTTCTTTCCCCTGGGCCGGGCAAGCCGCCGCCCGATATCGCTACCTTGTTTCCCGGCCGTCTTCCCTGCCTGACGAGAGATCCTTTTCTCGCTATGCTTCGGGCATGTCGAAGCAACATGCCCTCGTGGCGGTCATCTTTTCCGTCATCAGCCTGACTCTTGCGGCAGCCCCGCTGCCCCGCCTTTCCACCATTCTTGAGCCCGGGATACTTGTCCAGGTTCGAGCCGAGGGTCGGCAAACAGCCATCAGCTCGGGTCAGTCTGCCCTCTCCGGGGCGACCTGGCTCAGCCCGGCAAGCTTCGCAGCGGTCCGGGCAGCCCTCGAGGCCGAAAAGCCTGGCCTGCGAGTCGAGGCTGTTTTCTTGCTCGCCCGTCAGCAGCCCTCCGACCCTGCCAGGGAGATGGCCGCGCTTCTTCGCCAGCTCGCCTCGATCTCGACGCTTGAGGGCATCCAGTACTGGTCGGCCAGCAGGAAGACCTGGCGGACCTTCTTCGCTGAGTCGTACCGCATCGACAGCCTCGAGCGCCGCGCCCGCCTCCCCGACCTCATGCCTGATGGTCTGCAGCCCGGGCTCGGGTTTCTGGCCTTCCAGCGCGACCTGAGCTTCGGCTCCAATGTGTATAATTATGAATATATCCTGCGCGGCGATGCTTCGATCACGGTCACGCAGACCAACCTCACACCGATGTCCTATGGCCTGATCCCCCTCCTCGGCTCCGGCGGCCTTCGGACACGGATCCTCGTGATCCCAGCCGACGAGGGCATCGTCTTCTACGTAGCCAGCGCTGCTACCGTGGCGAGGATACCCATACTTTCCGGCAGGCTCGAAGACTCGTTCTCGAACCGGGCCGCAGCCTTCTTTTCGTGGTTCGAGAAAGGATTCCCGAAGGGCCCCTGAGCGGCGGTCAGAGTTCTTCAAGAACCTCGGAACTGGAAGACCCGGCTTCCATGACAAGGATGCCAGGAGGCGGGACAGCCTCGGAAGCGCCGAGTTCCTCGATTGTGTCGTCAGCGGCTGCAAGGACTGAAAAACTCCGCATGATCCGCGAGAAAAGAGCGAAGTTCTCCGTGGCGGAATGGAGCCGTTGAAGGAGTTCCTTGTTGCGTCCACCTCCAAGGGTCCGCAGGTTGGATACGGTCGCGGCAGAGGGGATGCTAGGGTCAGAGGCGATCTCGGCGAGTGCATCGCCAAGCATCGCCAGGAGCATTGCCTCATTGCGCACCAGATCGAGCGCGAGGTCGTTTACCGAATCGATGAGTCGCGCGAGCAAGGGCGCAAGGTCCTTGCCCTTCTTCATTTCCTCGACATATCGGCGGATCGCCGTCATCGAGAAACGGCCGCTGCCGTTGAGCTGGACTTCGAAGGCGTTCACCTTCTGCGATGATTTTTCGCATTGGTACAATATGTTCGCAACGTTGTTCTGGAAGTCCTTGTTCTCGAAATAGCCCTCGAGAAGGATTTTCGTGACCAAATGGAAGATGACCGGCTCGAAGATATGTACTATGAAGGTTCTGAGCGCGCGGAGGGGCTTGATCCAGAGTAGTCCGTTCGGGGTCTCCTTCCTCAGGTAGGCGTCGGTTTCCTCGTCGTAGCCATCGATTGTCATGAACTCGATGTCTTTGAAGAGGGTCGTGAGATCGGCCATGACCGTGTTCTCGCGCCATTCGTGGCGGAGTCGCGCGATATCCTTGTCGAATTGCGAACCCACCCGGTGACGGTAGGCAGCGAAGTGTTTTTTGAGCTCCTTTGGCGTCGTTTGCACGAACTCGGGATCGGATTTCAATGCTCGGATCAGCGTGAGTATGACCTCGGGGGAGAGCGGACCTGACAGGGCGGAATCGAGTTGCATGAAGATCTTTGCCAGCTTGTTCTGCTTCGCCTCGTCAAGGCTGGCCTTGGACTGCCGTTCGAAGAGCTTCGTCAGGTTATCGCGCAGGGTCGGCGCAAACTCGAAACCCTCAAGCACGTAGTGGAGGTCCAGGAGCTCGGGTAGGGCGAGGTCGGCCTCGAGTGGAGAAAATGCAGGCTTGGGCGCCCGGCTGTCGAGTGAAGCATCGGGATCGAACATCGCCAGGAAGCGCGTGCAGTCGAAGCGGACGATGTCGATAAAACGCTCCACCAAACCCAGTTCCTCGTCGAGCCGCTGCCCCTCGATGCGGTCGATGTCCGCGGTGAACTCCCTGAATTCAGCTTCCAGCGCCTCGAAATCCTTTTCGGGGTCGAGCGAATTGTGCATCCTTGATGCAATATTATCATAACTGAAATGATCTTTTCGAGTGAAGGCTTCTACTGGAAGCCTGCACTCGATCAGGAAATCTATGTGCTTTTGTGCGACCCGAGAGTCCGTGTTTGCAACGGTTGCCAGGATCAGATCATGGAGGGGCCTCATGCTCCGCGCCCATGCAAACAGGATTTCTGCGAAGCCGGGCAAGACCTGGTTCTTTTTGGGTCTGAAGTAGGGGAGGGGCTGCTTGCTGAGGATGGCGTAGATCCTTCGCAGTTCCGCGCGCTTCCGACCCTCCTCTGTATCAGCTCCGAACAGGCGCGCAAACAGCTTTTTTATCAGGTCCAGGAATTTCATGAGGGTTGTGCCGGATTTCCGCCCAGGCTCAGGTAATGCCCGCCAGGAGACCACGCGAGGCGCGAATCGGGGCTTTGAGCCTGAGCGCCAGGGCCAGGGCGTCGGAGGGACGCACCTCCCGCACTCGGCAACCAAGACCCCTGCGATAGATAAGGCGTGCGCGCGGCCCTTCGCCGTTGTTGCCAAAAATTTCCGCACGGAGCAATGCCAGGCCACCTTCCTTGAAGACCGAAGCGAGAAGATCATGAGTGAGCGGCCTGGCTGGTTCGATGCCCTCGAGCTGGAGGATTATGGCGCTTGCCTCGAAGGGGCCAACCTGCAGAGACATGAACCCGCCTGAATCGGTGGCTTCCCTCAGGGTTACTACCGGCAATGCGGTACCATCTCCCACCGACACGCCGTGTATCGACATTGTCACGAAGTTCTTATCCATGGTTCAATGATAGCCCCCAGCTTGCCATTTTTCATCGTTCCTGACCGCTATTGACACCCCCATAGGGTAGCCCTACACTTTTTTCAGCATAGTGGCACGATCGGGGCCGCGAGGAGAGGTTGTGCCCTCCTCGGTACCCAGGGACAGAGTCAGGCAAGGCAGGGGGCAGGATGTCGGAGTTTCTCTCGGATGCCGATTTCGAGCTGTATCGCAAGCTCGTCTATGATGAAAGCGGCATCCATTTCTCGACGACAAACCGATCCATCCTCGAAAGCAGACTGAAGGAACGCCTTCGCGAGAAGAAGCTTGCCAGCCTTCGGGAATACTTCCAGGTCATCACTCAGGACAAGGAAGAACTGAAAACCTTCCTCGATTCGGTAACCACTAACCTGACCCGTTTTTTCCGCAACCAGGCCCACTTCGACGCCAT
>SESF01006964.1_pt1 | contig 17333 bp, 19 predicted proteins | sample 3171521 | NCBI WGS metagenome assembly SESF01 (sample SAMN10866945, study PRJNA518727) | freshwater metagenome | biome: subpolar coniferous forest; feature: holomictic lake; material: water; isolation source: holomictic Lake 227, 6 m and 8 m depth | place: Canada: near Kenora, Ontario | collected...
GTAGTGTATTTGCCTATTAGTTCAGACCATATAAGAATTGGATGCCTTTCTCTAGTGGTTGTCCGACGCACTGCACGAGCGGCTGACCCAGCGTTTTGTCGATCGGCGGTCGGCTTCGTTGGTGCGCAGTCTGGAAGGCGGCGGTGCGTTGCTGGCCGCGATCAATCGGGAAGGGGCGGTGCTGGTCGAGGGCCAGGCGGTCGGCCGGCTTGACGGCTTTCGTTTCGTACCCGATGCCGAAGCGCGGGGCGAGGATGGTCGTGCTTTGATGAGTGCGGCGCGTCGGGCGCTGCGTGACGAGATGGCGGCACGACTGCGCCGGCTCGAGGCCGACCCCGATAGCGCGCTCAGTCTCGACCAGGACGGTTTGATGCGCTGGCATGGGGCCGAAGTCGGTAAACTGGCGTCCGGTCCGACGCTTCTGACACCCGTGCCGGTGCCGTTGCACGACGCTTTGCTCGATTCGGGCCAGCGCGAGCGGGTGCGGCGGCGACTGGAGGCCCGGCTTGAAAGTGCGTTTACCGGGCTGGCGGGGCCGCTCCATCGACTGACAAGCGCCGATCTTTCCGGCCCGGCCCGGGGAATCGCCTTCCAGCTTGCCGAGTCGGCGGGAGAGTTGCCGCGGCTGGCCGTGCCGGAATTGCTGGCCGCACTCGGTTCTCTCGAACGCCGCTCCTTGTCGGCGCTGGGCGTGCGGTTCGGCACGGCACTTTTGACCATGCCGGCCTTGCTCAAACCGGCGGTGGTGGCTCTGCGCGCCTTGCTGTACGCGGTCCATCACGGCTTGTCGTTGCCGGTCCCGGTGCCGCCGCCGTCACGGATCTCCATCATTCCGGATACGGAACTACCCCCGGCTTACTATCGGGCGATCGGCTTTCCGATTGCCGGCCCGCGGGCCATTCGCGCCGATATCCTGGACCGTTTCGAGACCGCACTTAAATCCGGAACCCCCTCCGGCCGGCTGATCGGCTGTTCCGATGCCGAGTTGCCCGCCGTGCTGACCGCGCTCGGCTATCGCCCGGTCGCTGCGGAGGATGGCACGGTGCGTTGGCGTCCGCATGGTCCGAGGCGGCCGCGCCGACGGCAACCGGCGGTCCCGGCCCCCGTCGATGCCGAGCATCCCTTCGCCAAACTCCGCGCTTTGGAGGTGGGGCGATGACGGAAGGCACGTATGAAAGACTGCGTCTCGATAAATGGCTGTGGTATGCGCGCTTTTGTAAGACGCGCGGTCTTGCGGCCGAATTGTGCGACAGCGGCTCTCTGCGCTGCAACGGAGCTTCGATTACCAAGGCCCACCACGTGATCAAACCGGGCGACGTGCTGACCTTTCCGCTGGGCCGGTATGTCCGAGTGATTAAGGTGGTGGCGCTCGGCAATCGCCGCGGTCCCGCGTTAGAGGCGCAAGCGCTCTATCAAGACCTTGATCCGCCCGTGCCGGAAACTGCCATGCCCAAACGAATTTTGCTGATGATCCTTGGAATGTTGGTGTTTGCGGCGCCGGCCCGCGCGGAACAGCGGGTGATTGCCCCGGATTCTTGGTTTCAGCGCAGCTTTGATGAAAATATCAAATTGTGTGCGGTAAGAAAAAAGCAACCGGAATGGTGCCGGGCCTGGATCGATGCTGTTGAAACCGCGCGGCCAAAGACGGATGATTTAACCCTGGTCGAGTGGCTACGCATGCCCTTCGGTGATTACCTGCTGACCTGCTCAACCATGCTGCCGCCGGACTGGTGCCCGGACTGGCATGCGGCAATGAGGGCTTTGACGGAGACGCCGGAATATCTGAGTCCGACGGCAATTTTAGCCGCGCGCCGTATTAAGGAAGAGGACGATCGAGCCGCTGCCATCAAAGCCTGGAAGGAGACGGTCAACCGGGTCGCTGCCGACACGATCCAACCGGCCGATATAGAGTTGATGAAACAACATATGCGCGATGGCGACGCTACTGCCATGGAATTATTGGGCTGGATTCACTCGATCGGACGCGGGGTAAAAAAAGATTACACGCGCGCCTATGAATATTATGGCTGGGCTGTGCTTGCCGGACGGGAAGACTTACGCCCGACCTTGGAACTTTTATGGGCGCGCCTGAACCAGACTCAGAAAGAAGAATTGAACGAAATTTTCAAGTAGTCCGGCCTTCGGCGATAGCGGCGCGGGCCAGGGCATCGGCCCGTTCGTTTTCCGGGTGGCCGGCGTGACCGCGCACCCAACGGAAATCAATGCGGTGGCGTTGCCGCGTCTGATCGAGCCGCTCCCACAAATCCTTGTTTTTCACAGGCTTACGGTCGGCGGTCTGCCAACCCTTGGCCTTCCAGCCGTTAATCCATTTGGTGATGCCGTCGCGCAAATATTGGCTGTCGGTATAAAGCCGAACCACCAGCGGGCGCTTCAGGCTTTCCAGCGCGACAATCGCCGCCATCAATTCCATACGATTGTTGGTGGTCAGCGCCTCGTAACCGTTCAGTTCTTTTTCAATGCCGCGCCAGCGCAGGATCGCGCCCCAGCCACCCGGTCCCGGATTGCCGCTACAGGCGCCATCGGTGAAAATTTCGCAGATTCCCTCTTCCTCGGTTTCGGAAGCGGCCGGACTCGAGTCGGTCATTTGTCCTCAATCGCCGGAACGGCATCCAGGCAATAGCCGCCAACGTTCCGTATTTGCTGGTGGAAGCGCAGCTTGCCCAGATATTCGAGCGGGTTTTTGGGCGTGACCAAGGCACCCTCGGTCCGATTCAACCAGTCATACAGCCGGGTTAACAGAAAGCGCATGGCGGCGCCGCGCGCCAGCAAGGGCATGGCTTCGACCTCGTCGGCATTGAGCGGCCGAACCCGTTGATAGCCCGCAAACATTTGGCGAGCCTTGGTCGCATTAAAGGCGCCATCCGACTCGAAACACCAAGCGTTCAAGCAAATCGCCAAATCATAGGCCAGGAAATCCTTGCAGGCGAAATAAAAGTCTATTAACCCCGACAACCGGTCCCCTAAAAAGAACACATTGTCGGGAAAAAGATCGGCATGGATTACACCGCGCGGCAATGAAGAGGGCCATTCAGCCTTCAGCAGTCTCAGTTCATCGCCGATTAGCGCGGCCAGCCCCGGCTGCACCTCGTCGGCGCGATCACAACAGCGGGCGAACAACTGGTGCCAGCCGGACAGGCTTAAGGCATTGCGGCGATCGGGGCTAAAATCAAGACCGGCAAGGTGCATGCGCGCCAGTGATTCGCCGACGGCGCCGCAATGACGGGCATTTATCCGGCGCGGCCACATGCCTTCAAGAAACGTCACGATTGCCGCCGGCCGTCCGCACAGCTCGCGCAAGGCCAAGCCGTCATGGCCATGGACCGGCAACGGGCAGACCACACCGCCGGCCGACAGATGTTCCATCAAGCCCAGAAAAAACGGCAGTTCTTCGCGCTTGGTCCGTTTTTCGTAGAGCGTTAAAATATAAGGCCCGCTCTCGGTCCCCAGCAGGTAGTTCGAGTTCTCGACCCCCTCGGCGATACCCTTGCACGAAAGGACCGCGCCCAGCGGATAGCGGGCGACGAACTCTTCCAACTCCTCGTCTGAGATTTCAGTATAAACGGCCATACACTGCGGACTAAAGCAAACCGGGGCCGCGGTCAATATGTGCAAATCGTATTCGTCCGCCTCACCGCAGTGCTTGACGGCGCGACCCGGTTGGGAATAAGAGTGTGTCACCAAGGTGGCGGCGGTAGCTCAGTTGGTAGAGCCCTCGGTTGTGGTCCGAGTGGTCGTGGGTTCAAATCCCATCCGTCGCCCCAATCCTCCCCTATTTATAGCCTCTCCCTTTAGAGCGCGCTCTTTAGCCAACCGGCTACGGGCACGCAAAAATGCAAGGAGCAGTCCGCCTTGCGGCGTAACTTCCCTTGACGGGTTTGCTGAACCGACGATGGCCCCCTTTGCGGCCCGCTATCCAGCGGGCCGCAAAGGGGGCGAAAACCTTATACCGAAATATTGAGATTGTTGCCGCGATTTGAATCGACCGGCTTACTGGGAGCGGCAGACGCAGCTTCTTTGCTTTTTTCTGCGGACGACTCGACCGCCTCATCACCGTCATTATCTTTAGCCGACGACGCACGGGCTTGAACGGCTTGCGGGCTCGGTTGGACGGATGGGCTTGACGCTACGGCTCCAACGGACATCGGTTTTCTCCTGATGTGGACATATCCTGCTAAGGACACGTCCTGATACGACCATGTGCCTTCTGGCACTGACAAAAACAACTTATCACGATCCACAGCAAAGCGCCAGCCTGTTTACCTTGCCTCGCCCCCTATCGAGCATTAAAACGCATGAATTGATCTAATCTTACGACAGGACATGGCAATATGAGCGCTCCGGTTCCGCGCCCCGGTATTCTCGACATCGCCCCTTATATCGGCGGCGAGGCCATGGCCGAGGGGGCAACCCGGCTAATTCGGCTGGCCTCGAACGAAGGCGCGCTCGGCCCCTCGCCGCGTGCGGTCGAGGCATATCGGGCGTTGGCGCCCGTGTTGCATCGCTATCCCGATGGCGCCAGCGAGGTACTGACCGAGGCGGTAGCCCGCAAATATGCGCTCGAGCCGAAGCAAATCGTCTGGGGCTCCGGCTCCGACGAACTGATCAGCCTGTTGACACGCGCTTATGCCGGACCGGGCGACGAGGTGCTGTATTCGGCGCACGGCTTCCTGATGTATCCGATTGCCGCGCGCACGGTCGGCGCGACTCCGGTCACCGCGCCTGAAATCAACCTGACCGCCGATGTTGACGCGCTGTTAGCCGCAGTTACTGCGCGCACCAAGATGGTGTTCCTGGCCAATCCGAACAACCCGACCGGCAGCGTAATCAGTGCGGCGGAGGTGCGCCGGTTGCATGCCGGATTGCCGGAGCATGTCGTGCTGGTGCTCGACTCGGCCTATGCCGAATTCGTCAGTGACGCCGACTATAGCGCCGGCACCGAATTGGTGCGTGAATTCAACAATGTCGTGATGGCCCGCACTTTCTCGAAATTATATGCGCTGGCGGCGTTGCGTCTGGGATGGGCTTATTGCCCGCCCGCGATTGCCGAGGTGCTGCATCGGGTGCGCGGTCCGTTCAACGTCAATGCCGCGGCCCAAGCCGCCGGCCTGGCCGCTTTGGCCGATGAGGAATTCTGCGAGCGTGCCCGCCTTCACAATGAGCGCGAGCGCGCTCGTTTCAGCGATCGGTTGGGTGCGCTCGGGCTGAAGGCTTATCCGAGCGCCGGAAACTTCGTGCTGGTCGATTTTTCGCCGATGGGCGCGGCGGAAGCGGTACGACTTCACTTGAAGGCGCATGGTATTCTGGTGCGTCAAATGGGGGCGTATAAGCTGCCGCACTGCCTGCGCATTACGATCGGTTTGTCCGAAGAGATGGACGAAGTGATAGCCGCGCTGATCGCCTATCGGCCGTAATCGGACACTATCGTAACCGGACACTATCGGGAGAATATAAGAAGATGGTCGATCACCACAGTGCGCTTGTCTACACGATGGTTCTGATGTCGGCCAGTGACGGCAACATGAGTGACGAGAACCTCGGCACTCTCGAGGAAAACGTCCGCTTCCTGCCGATCTTCAAGGGCTTTGATACCAATCGGCTGGTCGAGATGACCGAGGAATGCCTAGCCTTGCTGGCCGACCCGAACGGGCTCGACAAGGCGCTCGCGCTGATCAAGACCAAGCTGTCACCCCGGCTGCGCGAAACCGCCTATGCCGTCGCCTGCGATATCGTCGCCTCCAGCCGCACTTCCAGCCCCGAGGAGTTACGGTTGCTGGAAATGCTGCGTGACTCGCTTGAACTCGACAACCTCAGCGCCGCCGCGATCGAACGCGGCGCCAAGGCAAGGCATATGACGCTGGGATGAGGGGGTAAGCGGCCTCTCATCCCTTTATCGTTTGGCCTTTATCGTTTGGCCTTTATCGTTTGGTCTTCGCCGCCTGAGCGCGGGCGAAGGCGTCGGCCAGGGCATTGCCGACATCGATCTGCGGCAACACGATCTTGGCCGGAGCCGGTTTCGCGGACGCCGGCTTGCCCTTGCCCGCGGATGAACCGCCCTTGTTCTGCTCGGGCCGCCGATCGCCTTGATTTCGGTTGCCCTGATTGCGATCGCTCTGGTTGCGGTCGTTATTCCGTCCTCGATCACCGGGGCCTCGATCACCGGGGCCTCGATCACCGGGGCCGCGTTCATTAGGACCGCGCTCGTCACGATTGCGCTGCTCGGCCGGTTTGGCGGCGGGGGCGGCGGGTTCCTCCATCCGCATGGTCAGGCCGACCCGTTTCCGGGCCAGATCGACTTCCATCACCTTGACCCGCACGACATCGCCGGCCTTGACCACCGTGTGCGGGTCTTTGACGAAGCGGTCCGAGAGCTGTGAGATATGGACCAGCCCGTCCTGATGCACGCCGACATCGACGAAGGCGCCAAAGGCGGTAACATTGGTCACCACCCCTTCCAGCGTCATGCCGGGGCGCAAATCCTTCAGGGCTTCGATCCCGTCACGGAAGGTTGCGGTCTTGAATTCCGGGCGGGGATCGCGGCCGGGCTTTTCCAGCTCGGCCAGAATATCGACCACGGTCGGACGGCCGAAACGATCATCGGTGAACTCGTCGGGATCGAGTCCGCGCAGGAATCCGCTGTCACCGATCACCGACTCGAGACTGCGTTTGCTGCGCTCCAGAATGCGTTCGACCACCGGATAGGCTTCGGGATGAACCGAAGAGTAATCGAGCGGAGTGTCACCGTCGCGAATGCGCAGGAAACCGGCCGCCTGTTCGAAGGTCTTGGGGCCGAGTCGCGGCACTTCCAACAGCATGGTACGCGAGCGGAAAGCGCCGTTCTTGTCGCGGTGATCGACGATGTTGCGCGCGACCGTCTCCGACAGACCGGAGACTCGAGCCAACAGCGGAATCGAGGCGGTGTTGAGGTCGACGCCGACCGCGTTGACGCAGTCCTCGACCACGGCATCCAGCGCCTTGGCCAGCTTTTGCGCGCCGACATCGTGCTGATACTGGCCGACGCCGATTGATTTCGGCTCGATCTTGACCAGCTCGGCCAGCGGGTCTTGCAAGCGCCGTGCGATCGAAACCGCGCCGCGCAGGCTGACATCAAGCTGCGGGAACTCCAGCGCCGCGAATTCCGACGCCGAATAGACCGAGGCACCGGCCTCGCTGACCATGATCTTGGTCAGGCCCAGCGCGGGATGCTGCTTCATCAAATCGGCGGCGAGCTTGTCGGTTTCACGCGACGCGGTGCCATTGCCGATGCTGATCAATTCGGCCTTATGCCGGAACGCCAACGCGGCCAGCACCGCCAGCGAGCCGTCCCAATCATTACGTGGTGCGTGCGGATAAATCGTTGCGGTTTCCAGCATTTTGCCGGTGCGGTCGACCACGGCGACCTTGACCCCGGTGCGGATGCCGGGATCGAGCCCGATCACCGCCTTCGGTCCGGCCGGCGCCGCCAGCAGCAAATCATGGAGATTGCGGGCAAACACCCGAATCGCCTCGTCTTCCGAGCGGTCACGCAACTCGCCCATCAAATCGGTTTCGAGATGCGGCCCGATTTTAAGCTTCCAGGTCCAGCGCACCACGTCGGCAAGCCATTTGTCGGCCGGGCGACCTTGATCGGAGATGCCGACTCGGCCGGCGATGATCGCCTCGCACGGGTGGGGCACCTGATCGGGCTCGGCCGCTTCCAGCCGGATATCGAGCACGCCCGCGGCCCGACCGCGAAACAGCGCCAGCGCGCGGTGTGACGGAACCTTCGACAATGCCTCGGAAAAATCGAAATAATCCGAGAATTTGGCGCCTTCTTCCTTCTTTTCCGGAATCACCGCCGAAACTACCCGGCCCTGTTCGGCGACGTAGACGCGCAGGCGCCCGACCAGTTCGGCATTTTCACCGAAGCGCTCGACCAGAATGTGACGGGCGCCTTCCAGCGCGGCTTTGACATCGGCCACACCCTTGTCGGCATCGACGAAGGCGGCGGCTTCCGAGTCGGGCACCCGCGACGGATCGCCCAACAGCAGATCGGCCAACGGCTCCAACCCGGCCTCGCGCGCAATCATCGCTTTGGTGCGGCGCTTGGGTCGATAGGGCAGATAGAGATCCTCGAGCCGGACCTTGGTCTCGGCCCCGGCGACCTGAATCGCCAGATCGTCGGTCATCTTGCCCTGTTCCTGGATGCTCTGGAAGATCGCGGCGCGCCGCTCCTCCAGTTCGCGCAGGTAGATCAGGCGCTCGGCCAGGGTCCGGAGCTGGGTATCGTCCAGACCGCCGGTCGCCTCCTTGCGGTAGCGGGCGATGAAGGGCACGGTCGAGCCTTCATCCAGGAGGCCGACGGCGGCGGCAACCTTGGTTTCGGCGACGCCCAATTCGGTAGCGATGCGATGGCTGATGCTGATCATGTCTTTCGGCCCGTCGGCCGCTCCGGTTTCGAACCCTCTCTCCTATACTCCCGACCGCCGTCGCGGCCAACCCTGTCTTTCCGAGTTCGAACTTTCCATCTCCAAGAAAAAAACCGTGCCAAACGCCCCGATGATCGGTCATCCATTGTCCGCAGGTTTATGATGGCAAGGCGGGGAAGGCGAATGTTGATCGGCATTGATCTCGGAGGCACTAAGGTCTCGGCGCTGGTCCTGGATGAGCGGGGAGGCGAGCGGGCACGCCTGCGCCGCCCGACTCCGACCGGCTATGCCGAGACGCTGGACGTGCTGGCAGAGTTGGTCGCCGAACTGGAAGCGCTTGCGGGCGCCCGTAACCTGCCGGTCGGGCTGGGCTTGCCGGGACTGGTCGATCCGGTGGCCGGCACGGTCCGGGCGGTCAATCTGCCTTGGCTGGCCGGGCATGCCTTCGGCTCCGACCTCGGGGCTCGGCTCGGTCGCCCGGTGCCGATGGCCAACGATGCCAACTGTTTTACGCTGTCCGAAGCGATCGACGGCGCCGCCGAAGGGGCCGCTGTCGTGTTCGGTGCCATACTCGGAACCGGGGTCGGTGGCGGCATCGTGGTTAATGGCCGGTGCCTGAATGGGGCGCACGGTATTGCCGGCGAGTGGGGCCACACCCCGCTTCCTTGGCGCAAGGAGGCCGATGGCGCCCCCATTCTTTGCGGCTGCGGTCGAATAGGTTGCATCGAAACTATAATAAGTGGGCGCGGGCTATGTAATCTTTATGACCAAAACAACGAAACTATGGATACTTCGGTTGCAATTGCACAAAAAGCCGCTCTTGGAGACACGGCGGCAATTTATGCTCTGAACTTATACTTTAGTGCGCTTGCCAGGGCGCTGGCTTTTGTTATTAATTTCCTCGATCCGGACGTGATCGTGTTGGGTGGTGGGGTATCGGAATTGCCAGGCATTTTAAATAATGTTTCGGCTTTGTGGGGCGAGATGGCCTTGATCGGTCAACCACGAACCCGGTTGGTCAAAGCCCGCTTCGGCGCCGACAGCGGCGTTCGGGGCGCGGCTCGGCTTGCCGTGCAGGAACAAAGCACCTGGAATGCAGCGTCAGGGATAAAGTCGGGGCTAAAAACATAAGGGAAGAGCTAATATGACGGGAACAGTGCGAATGCCGCGGCGCCGGCTTAAGCCGTCCAGAACCGCTACCACCGGTTTTTTCAACGCGGCTAAAAATGGCGGTGCCTTTGGCGGAGCCGCCGGGTACGTCGCGCTTCAGGCGGACGGAACCCGGATGCCCGAGGGCCAAATGGGCCGGGTCAGCGGCCAGCTTCAGGACGCGGCCGTTGAGCTGGAAGCGTTACTGTTCGAGGCGCCGGGCCTGCCTCAGAATTGTCGGAACGAGGTTCACGAGTCGCTCGGTCTGGTGATGGAAGCCTTGCAGATGCTTGGACGGGCGCGGCGCTCTCTGGAACGGACCTCCTCCGGTCCCGCGATCGACCCCCGGCTGACCTCCCTGGTACCGATGCTGCGTGCTTGAGCCTTCGTTGTCGGGCAGGGTGTCGAGCCTATGTCGCCGTGATAGCCGATGATCATCCCGGATGTTTTGTGCGAGGGCTTGGCGCTGGTGCTGTGTGGAACCGCGCCGAGCCGGGTCTCGAAGGAAAAGCAGGCTTATTACGCCCATCCCGGCAATATCTTTTGGAAAACGCTATTCGATGTCGGACTGACTCCGCACCGAGTGGCGCCCGCAAACTATATCGAGGTGTTGAAATTCGGTATCGGCCTGACCGATTTGAATAAAACCGAGTGGGGCGCCGATTCGGAACTTAGCAAGGCCGGCTTCGATGTCGCGTCCTTCACCGATAAAATGCGCCGCTATCGGCCGGGTGTGATCGCCTTCGACAGTAAATTCGCCGCCCGCACCTATTTCGGTCGGGCAACGATCGGTTATGGCCGCCAAGACGAGACGCTGGCCGGCATTCCGCTGTTCGTGGTGCCTTCAACTTCGGGGCGGGCGCGATCCTTTTTCGAACTCGCCCCGTGGCAGGCCCTCGCCCGCCACCTGACGCAGCCGGCCCTTACGCAGCCTGCTCTTACGCAGCCTGCTCTTACGCGATAGGGTTAAACATCGCGTCTTCGTCGGGGGGAACGGCGTCCGCGATTTCAACCACCTCGTTGCGGACCCTGATCCGGCCCTCGCCGATCAGACGGACGGCCAGCGGATAGCAACGGTGCTCGGCGGCCAGCACCCGCGCCGCCAACAGATCGGCGGTATCGCCGGCAATCACCGGGACCGCGGCCTGCACGATGATCGGCCCGTCATCCATTTCGGGACGAACATAGTGAACGGTGCAGCCGGTAAAGCGGACCCCGGCCTCGAGTGCTTGATTATGCGTATCCAGCCCCTTGAACGCCGGTAACAGGGAGGGATGAATGTTGATCAACCGGTCCCGCCAACGCTCGACAAACCACGGTGTCAGGATTCGCATGAATCCGGCAAGGCAAACCAGATCGATGCGTGCCCCGCGCAAGGTGGCGTCGATCGAAGCCTCGAAGCCCTGCTTGGCGTTGAAAGAGCGATGATTGATGATTTCCGTGCGAATCCCGGCGTCTTTGGCCCGCATCAGCCCGCCGGCATCGCCTTGATTGGCAATAACCAGCGCGATTTCGGCCGGAAAGGAATCATCGTCGCTGGCATCGATCAGCGCCTGTAAATTACTGCCCCGTCCGGATATCAGGACGGCCACCCTCAGACGTGCCATGTTTCCTCCAGCCCGCTGATGACCACGCGCGGCTGCCCTGGGGCAACCGGACCGACGCGGCCGATCGTGAATACGGTTTCTCCGGCGGCGGTCAGCGTTGCCGCCAGAGCCTCCACCCGGTCGGGCGCGGCGACAACCACCATCCCGATTCCGCAATTGAACGTGCGCGCCATTTCGATCGGTGCGACTCCGCCTTGGCGCGCGAGCCAGCGAAACACCCCCGGCAGGCTCCAAGACGCGGCGTCCAGCAGCACGCCCGTGCCTTCGGGCAGTACGCGCGGAATATTCTCCAGCAGCCCGCCGCCGGTGATGTGCGCCAGCGCCTTAATCGCACCCGCGCGAATCGAAGGCAACAGGCTCTTCACATAAATGCGGGTCGGGGTCAGCAGTGCGCCCGCCAGGTCTTGACCGGAAACCAGGTCTTGACCGGAAACCGGGTCTTGACCGGGAGCGAACGGGGCCGGAGCATCCCAGGCTAGGCCGCTGCGCTCGACAATGCGGCGCACCAACGAATAACCGTTGGAATGCACGCCGGTCGAAGCCAGCCCGAGCACGACGTCTCCGACACTGACGGTATCGCCGGTCAGGACGCGGCTGCGCTCGACCGCTCCGACCGCAAAGCCGGCAAGGTCGTAATCGTCGCCGCTATACATGCCGGGCAGCTCGGCGGTCTCGCCGCCGACCAGCGCACAGCCGGCTTGACGGCACCCTTCGGCGATGCCGGCGACCACGGCCCGCGCCGCCGCGATCTCAAGCTTTCCGGTCGCGTAGTAATCGAGGAACAGCAGCGGCTCGGCGCCCTGAACGATCAGGTCGTTGACGCACATCGCCACCAGATCGATGCCCACCGTGTCATGACGGCCGGTGGCGATTGCGATCTTCAGCTTGGTGCCGACCCCGTCGGTTGCAGCCACCAGGAGCGGGTCCGTGAATCCGGCCGCGCGCAAATCGAACAGCGCGCCGAATCCGCCGAGACCGGCATCGGAGCCCGGCCGCGCCGTTGAGCGCGCCAGCGGCTTGATCGCGTCGACCAGGGCATTACCGGCGTCGATATCGACACCGGCGTCCCGATAGGCCGACGAAGGGGAAATGGAGTTGGTGCCGATGGTATCCTCGCTCGCCCCGGGTTATAGTTCGCAGCCGCACTCCCGGCGGCCGTCGCGCGGAAACATACTCGAAACGGAAGGCTTTGCAATGCTTCACAGGGCTGGCCCGGTACTCCTTGCCGCACTCTTGCTTTTGATTGCCGTGTCTGCGGGCGCGCAAACCTCTCCACCGGCCGGTTCGGCACCCGCCGCGGCCGCGGCCGACAGCCCTTATACGGTCGGCGGAGTCGAGGTCGATGTTACTTCGGCCAGTGCGGCGGAGGCGCGCGACAAGGCGATTCTCGAGGGCCAACAAGCGGCTTTCGTTACCCTGTTCAAGCGTCTTGCCGCCGACGGGACCACCAAGGTGCCGCCGACGGTCGGCGCCAGCGACCTTCAGCGCATGATCCAGGGGTTCGAGATCGAGCGCGAGCGCGGCTCCGCGGTGCGTTATGTCGGCACCCTCAGCTTCACCTTCCGGCGCAAGGCGGTTCGGTCTTATCTCGCCGGGTTGGGGGTGCGGGTGGTCGAGCCTGCGGCGCGGACGGCCGTCTCCGCAACCGGTCCCGGAACCGCCCCCGGAACCGAAGCGACTCCGGCGCAGGGCCTTAAGCCGACTCTGGTGCTGCCGGTCTCGCACGGCAAGGGCGCTAACCTGCTCTGGGAAGAGCGCACGCCCTGGCGCTCGGCCTGGGAGGATTTTTCAGTTGCGGCGGGGGCGGCTAAGGTTGTGGTCCCGCCCGGCGAGCTGTCCGACATTGCCGATATCGGTGCCAAGGAAGCGGTGGCGGGCGATGCCGCCGCGCTGGCCAAGATCGCCGCCCACTATAGCGTCGGCGATGTCGTGGTCGCGCAATTGTCGGAATGGACGCTTGATCCCGCTGCCGGAGCGCAGGTGGCGATTGCCCGTTATGCCGCCGACGGTCGCCCCGATGGCGCGCCCGTCACGTTGCCGGTCGCGGGCGTCCCCGGTGAGACCCCGGCGGCTTTCCTCGGCCGGGTGGTCGGCGCGGTGGTCGAACGGTTGGCCTCTTTGCCGCGTGCGCCGGTCAAGCCGCCGGTGGTCGAGGCCCGGCTTGAAGCCGGCGTCGCCATCTCCGGCATGCAGGACTGGTTGGAAATTCGGCGCAGGCTGTCCAGCAACCCGATGGTGCTCGGGATTGAAACCCGTTCGATGGCCCGGTCGCGAGTCGATGTCTCCGTGCGCTACCGCGGCGAGCCCGAGGGCTTGCGCGCCATGCTCGATCGGGACGGGCTGACGCTGGTGCAGGCGCCGGGCGGCTGGTCGCTTTCCCTGAAGTCCATGGTTTCGACCGCCGCACCCCCGACGGTGATGGCGCCGGTCGGCGCGCCTCGTCCGCTCGCTCCGTCGTCGGTCGTGTCGTCGGTGCCGGTGCCGCCGCCCTCAACCCGGCCCGGGCCCGCTTATATGGTCCCGGCTGCGCCGCCGCAGGCTTATGCACCGGCTCCGTCCGCCTCGGAATACGACCCCCGGCCGGATGACACCGTCCCGGCCGACGAGCCGCCCGAACCCGGCGACACCTCGGTTCGTCCTTAACGCCGACCCGCCCTTATAAGGATGCCCCCTTGGTCCGTCATTTACCCAATATCATCACGCTGTGCCGCCTGTTCGCGGTGCCTCTGACGATCTATCTCATTCTGGAGGATCAGCTGGAGACGGCATTTTGGGTTTTCGTCGGTGCCGGCATTTCCGACGCGGTTGACGGGGCGATTGCCCGTTTATGCGACGCCCGCACCGCGATCGGCGGGGTTCTCGATCCGCTGGCCGACAAGGCTCTGTTGGTCAGCGTCTATATTTCGCTCGGCACCATCGGTTTTCTGCCCTTGTGGCTGGTGATTCTGGTGGTGTTTCGTGACCTGCTGATCGTCGGCGGAGTCATGTTGGCCTACACCTTGCGTCTGCCGGTCGCGATGGATCCGCTTTATATCAGTAAGGTCAATACTTTGGCTCAGTTGATGCTGGCCGGGGTCGTGCTGGCGGTCAGTGGAACCATGATTGCCGATCCGTTGATCGTCAACATGCCGCTGACCGTGGTGCTTCAGGACATCGTTGCGGTAACCACCGTGCTGTCGGGGGCTTGGTATGTTTGGCGTAGCGGCATGATTTTCGATGGTGCGGGGCGCGGGACATGAGCGCGGTTCAGCTTACTCTGGAGTTGGGGCACCATCCCGCGCTTGAAGGTCAGGATTATCTGGTCGCGCCCGGAAATGCCGAGGCCGTGTCGTGGCTAGAGGCCGGGCGGCACTGGTCGGCGCCGGCTTTGGTGCTCTCCGGGCCACCGGGCGCCGGCAAAAGCCACCTCGCCCGGTTGTGGGCTGCGCGCGAGCGGGCCGCCATGCTTCGGGCCGATGCGCTGACGGTTGATGTTTTGCCGGAGTTGGTGCCGGACAGTGGAACGGTTGTGATCGACGACGCCGATGCGGTCGCCGGAGAGCCGGGGCGGGAACGCGCGCTGCTGCACCTGTTCAATCTGATTGCCGAGCGTGGCGGCCGCCTGCTTTTGGTTGCCCGGCCGCCTGCGGCCCGCTGGCGAGTCGTGCTGCCCGACCTCGATTCCCGTTTGCGCGCGGCGGCCTCGACTGCAATCGCTCCGCCCGATGACGAGTTGCTGGCGGCGATGCTGGTCAAATTATTGGCCGACCGGCAGTTGCAGCCGCCGGCCGAACTGGTGGCGTATCTTGTGCCCCGGATGGAACGCTCGTTCGACGCGGCTCGCCGTCTGGTCGGAGCGCTGGACCGGGCCGCGCTGGCCGCGCACCGTCCACTGACCTTGCCGTTGGCGCGTTCCGTTCTGGCCGAGTTGGCCCGCTCCGAATCGGGCCGCTCCGAATCTTAACGATCCGAGTCGGTAAAGCTGCTGAGATCCAGGGCTTTGGTTGGCGGTATCGGCGCCGACATGCCCGGAGCCCGCTCCACATCCGGATTCGTCATCGGGGCGGGATCCGGCTCTGTCACGGTGGCGACATTCCGGCTGCTCATGACACTGACAAAGCAGACCAGCAGGCCGGCATCATTTCCTGCGGCGGTTTCAGCCGGAACGACGGCCATGCCCGCAACCAACAGAATTGCCGCGGCCGTTAGTCCCACCGTTAGCCGTGGTCTCGCCCGGTGCGGCATGTTCGCAAGCGCTGTATTCATGGCGGACACTCCCGTTCAATCTCCACCCTCGACAACAGGTGGCCCCGATATCAGGTGGCCCGATATCAGGTGGGAAGACGGAACGTCCGCTGACAGTAGATTATAAGTCGATATCCGTTTGCCCGATTTGCAACGGCAAAAAGAACGCTATCGCCATAAACTGAAGCCCAAGACTGAAAACAGGCGTTTCTTCGGGCGGCTTGGCGCGGCTCCGAAAATCCTGCGAGTACGGCGAGCACGCACTTGACGTTTCCGGAACTCGCCATAGCCATAGACCGAAACAGCTCCTGCGGCAAACACCAGAACCGGCCCCCAATAGCCCAAGCCGAAACCAAGTCCGAAGCCCTTGCCGCTCAGTATGCCGCCGAGTGCCGCCGTCTTGGCCCCGGCTGCTCCTGTCGCTCCCGTGCCGAGGTTCGAGAGGCCCGCCGCGCCTGCCTTGACCATGCTCGCACCCGTTGCGCTGTTGGCGATAGCGGCAGCGCCTTTGGTCGTGGCGGCGTTGCGAACAATTTGCTCGACAGCTTCGGCAACCGGAACAGGCATCTCAAACGTCCCCTCAAGATTTATCTTTGTATCATGCTCTATCGGAACACTTTGCCGCAAGATCATCGTTGCGAGATCGATGCTGAATGTGCTAACGGATTATTAAGAGTATACCATCCCATAAAGCCCCTCCACGGAGAAAGTGCATGCTGTCCGAACTGGTTGTCGCGAAACTTGAGGGTGCAAACCAGGCAGCCCTGATCTCCGGATTAACGGGTAAGTCTTTTACCGTGGGGCAGGTGGCTGCGGCGGGGAACGGCTTGGGAACCTGCCTGTTTCTGACTCCCGAAGGCGTCGGCGCCGCTGCGGGCCAGGGAACCGTTGCGCTCAAGTTGGAGGGCACGCGCCAGTTGGCGCAGATGTCGGGGCTGATCGGCAAGTCGGTGACCGTCGGCAAGGCGCCGATGATGCTTGGCGGCATGGGGCACTGGGTTACCTTCAGCCCGAACGCCGGAATTCTGGCAAAGGGCTTGGCCGCGGTCGGTGCCGCCGGCATCGGTGGTCAGACGGTAACAGCGTCGCAGTTGGTCATGCTAAAGCTTGAAGGTGTCGCCGCAGCCGCTCAAGCGCCGATGCTGGCCGGCAAAACCTTTACCGTTATCAAGTCTAGCGCCGTCGTCGGTGAGCCGGCTAAAATGCTGTTCCTTCAGCCCTGCGGTACTGCGGCGGGCGCGTCGAAGGATATTGTCATCCTGAAGCTTCAGAACGCTGCGGCTCAGTTGCCGATGCTGGTCGGCAAGACGTTTACCGTTGCCAATGGTCCGATTGTTGCCGCGGATACCGCAAGTAACTATATTTTCCTTAAGCCTGCGGCCGCCATGGCCGGAAAGTGCTTAACCGGAACCGCGGTTGCCGCGGCCGGTATTTCGCCCACCATGCAAACGGTTGCGCTGAACACGGTCGGTAAGGCCGCGACAACCACGACGGCCACTACCGCCGTCGCCACCACGGTCGCCAAATCGGCTACGGCCGGGACCATCTGGACCGGCACCGGGCTCAGCCTCGGTCTCGGGCTGGGTTTGGGCGCCGCCGGTCCGGTGCTGCTCGGCGGTCTGGTCGCCGCTGCCGGTTATGGCACCTATCGTTATCTTCAGAACCGCGCGGCTGCCGCCACCGACGCAGAAATGGACGAAGACATTACCGATGCGCTAAAGTAAGCGTTCACTTCCCCCTCCCGTCCTTCCCGTTCCGTCCTTCCCGCTTCCCTCTCCCGTCATTCCCGCTTCCCTCTCCCGTCATTCCCGCTTCCCTCTCCCGTCATTCCCGCTTCCCTCTCCCGTCATTCCCGCGAAAGCGGGAATCCAGTCTTTGGTTTACTGGCCCCCCGCTTTCGCGGGGGTGACGAGGAAAAAGGCATGCC
>SESF01032323.1_pt1 | contig 17328 bp, 10 predicted proteins | sample 3171521 | NCBI WGS metagenome assembly SESF01 (sample SAMN10866945, study PRJNA518727) | freshwater metagenome | biome: subpolar coniferous forest; feature: holomictic lake; material: water; isolation source: holomictic Lake 227, 6 m and 8 m depth | place: Canada: near Kenora, Ontario | collected...
AAAAAGATATACAAACCTTATTCTTTAAAGGATCTTAATAGAATGTGTATAAATGATAATTATGTCATTGTTCCCACAAGTAACAACGGAACCCCTATATTAATTGGATTTCCTTCATTCCTTTATATCCCAGATTATAAAGTTTATTCAACTATTTATGGTTGTAGAAAGACTTTCTCTGAAAATGGCGATTTTTTAAAAGGATTTTACACTGGATTAACATTAGGTTATCGAAAACTTTTCATTAAGTTAAGATTAAAATTGAACTACAACACATATAATGATCCAAATTATATATGGAAACTGGGGTTACAAAAAGTAAAAAATCAAGCTAATGAAGTAGCTTATGCACTATTTCTTACAAATAATTTAAATGTATCTCGACAATATTTCGACGAACTCCTAAATCCTAATTGTGAAGTTAACAAAATCGAAGATGACTTCTATAAGATTTATTCTATTTTACCTCCTACAATCAGTAGAGATTTGTTAAGAAAGTCTTTATCTCCAAAATTCACAGAAAAAGATAAAGAATTATGCAGGATTTTAAATCGATTAGAATCTGAGTCATTTCACCAATCAATTGCAGCTTTAGAGGGAAAAGGATTTGAAAACTATTTATTAAGAAATTCTGAACTTTATGGTGAATTATTTCCTTTTTTGATAATCTTCGTTCTTCTACTGTCAATATATCTAATAAGAAAGTACAATAAACAAAATATAAAAATCAAAAATATGAACGCTTTAACTAACACCGATTTCCATTTTGATGGACAGACAAATGTGTATCACGGCAAAGTACGTGATGTTTACTCCGTAAAAAACGATTTACTCGTTATGGTTGCCACCGATCGTATTTCGGCTTTCGATGTGGTTTTGCCCAAAGGAATTCCGTTTAAAGGTCAAATGCTGAATCAGATTGCAGCCAAATTCCTTGATGCTACTGCTGATATTGTGCCAAACTGGAAACTGGCCAGTCCGGATCCAATGGTAACGGTTGGACTTCGTTGCGAAGGATACCCGGTAGAAATGATTGTACGCGGTTATTTGTGCGGAAGTGCCTGGCGAACCTATAAAAGTGGCGTGCGTACAATTTGCGGCGTAAATATTCTTGACGGCATGCGCGAAAACCAACGTTTCCCGCAACCCATCATTACTCCTACTACCAAAGCGGAACTTGGTCGCCACGACGAAGATATAACCCGTGAAGAAATCCTGAGTCAGGGTTTAGTGTCTGTAGAGGAATATGAAGCATTAGAAAAATACAGCATGGCATTGTTCATGCGTGGAACCGAGATTGCTGCGAAACGTGGATTAATTCTGGTTGATACAAAATACGAATTTGGTCGTCGCGATGGTAAAATTTACCTGATTGACGAGATCCACACACCTGATTCTTCCCGCTATTTCTATGCCGAAAGCTATCAGGAACTTTTCGAAAAAGGCGAACCACAGAAACAACTTTCCAAAGAATTTGTCCGCGAATGGCTGATGGATAATGGTTTTCAAGGTAAAGACGGTCAGCAAGTGCCGGAAATGACTCCGGAAATTGTAACAGGAATAAGCGAACGATATATCGAATTATTTGAAAACATCACTGGAGAAGCCTTTGATAAAGCTGTTATAGATGATATTACAGCACGTATCAAAAAAAATGTTGTGGAATATCTGAAATTGCAATAAATTATCAATGTTCAATTTTCAATTTCCAATGAATTGATTACCAAAGGAATTACATTTTGGTTTCTTTTGAGAAAATTGAAAATTGAATTATTAGAAATTAAATCTTGTTTCGCTATTTGGTAGTTTCGCGAAAAGCACTATCTTTGCAGCGCCTTACGAAATTAAGACGTATCACTGGAGAGATGGCAGAGTGATCGATTGCAGCGGTCTTGAAAACCGCCGTACTGCAAGGTACCGGGGGTTTGAATCCCTCTCTCTCCGCAAATAACATTTCAAAATGTAGTAAAAGCCTGCAAAATCAATGATTTGCAGGCTTTTATGTTTTTTACAGGTCACAAAATATTCAATATATATCAATCTGTAGGTGCTGAATTCGGTGGACTCAAAAACAAAAACATTACCTCCACCGAATTTGGACTAAAAGTGTTTATAATCAAGCAGCTCAATTTTTTAACATCTTGATTTGGAATCAAAAAGTAAGTTTTTTTGAAACTTTTTAAAGGTTACCACAATGAACACAAAACTATCCGTTCTCTTCTTCGTGGTTTTAATTTATTTGCATTAGGTAGATTTTCTATCTACAACCTAACATAATCAGATTCAATCGTATAGATTAAATGTTCATCAATCTTCAATTCAGCAGCAAACTCCCTGAATTTACCTACAGCATTGCTTACCATATCAATTAAAGACTTATAATCCGGGATATCATTTCGCTTAGCAATTGTTTCCAAATCCTCACGGGTTATACCTTCGGTTTTACCATTAATACTCATAGAATGTTTGTTCATATATGCCGGAGCTGTGAAATCTACCCCGTATGTCAAATCATAAGCCGGAGACAAGCGCCATATACCGTCAGGAGTCATGCAGAAGCTGAAGTTTTTGGAATGGTCATCCACATTACGTGCAATCACATTAAATACCATCTGAAGATATTGTTGCCGACTGTCCTCGTATGGTAAATTAAGCCTGCGTATTAAAGCAAACAAATCTTCGTAACTATCACTTCCCGGAGACATGGCAGCTAACGTTTGTGTGTGAATCCGGTCATTTCCGACACGGTCAAACCGACGGGTCAGAAAATGTGTAATATTTCCATACGAACGTAATTCGGAAGGCATCATTTTTATTCCCGCAGCCAAAGCCATCTGATAATAAACATACTCCAACCTGGCTAATGGATAAGATGAATTATCATCGTATTTGAGAATAAAATGTTCAAATCCTTCAGGGATATTTCCCTGGCCGGAAATCACCTCATTTGTAAATTTATTTACAGCAACAATTGCCTTCGGTCGTTTTCCACCCGGCGATGAACTGATTTTAATCAAATCCTGCCAAAGAATTGAATTTTCTGCATTGAGTACCGTTGTTTTCCGTTGATTTAATACTTGTTTGGCAAACTTATAGAGGTGTTCAATATCTACCGAAAAAACGGAGTCATCACCTAACTTCTGAGCGGGTTGATATTCAAGGGCACCCATTGCCCGACTGCCAATAAACGAAAGATGATCAACAGGACTTACATTCTTTGTCGAAATATGATTATCACGAAGCCATGCGCTGAAGAGTGAATGACCCCATTTATCGGGGAGTGAATCTGCAATCATAGGTGGAAGACCCAGATACAATTTATCTTTTTCGCCAGTCCAGGGAATATGTTTCTGGCTACGTGGGGAATTAATGGACATAGTCAGTGGAGCAATATCCAAGCCTTTGACTAGAAATTCCGATTCATATTCAAAAACAGCTAAATCTGCTTTCTTATCCCATGAAAGATACCCCACAGGCATTCCCCATAGTTTTACCATTACTACATTCGTATCCATAATTATTTCCCTTTCTGTTGTTTTTTAAATAATGTACGAGGACTTTCAGGTAGTTCTGGCAACAGTTTCTCAATTTCGTCAAGACTGTTGATGGCTCGTAATAATTTGATAAACGAAGCCATCGTTACCCCGGTAGAAGAACTATTCTCAAAAGAACTGATCGTAAATACACTTAATCCTGATTTTTCTGATACTTCTTTTTGAGTGTATCCCATTCGTTTACGATAGTCACTGTATCGTTTTCCCAGTTGTCGGATAATTTCACTTCCCGATTGTTCATAAATGTCATTAAACATAGTCAATAATTTTTTTTACAAATATAGATATATCTACAATAATATCCAAATATATTCCAATAATTTAGATATATCTATAATAAATACAACAAGACTATCAACTTTATATTCCAATTCTGTTGTCCGTTGCGTTTATTTTTGTCGTATTACGCTAAACAATAAAATATTGCTGCACAGCATTTTCAAATTAACACAACACTAATTGAATTATTCCGTTTAATGTATATTTAAACTATATGTTGCACGGAATTATCAACCACCCTATAGTTATTCCATCATTTCCTCCGCAATAAATATGAATAGAGTGCTGTATATCAAATTGATATACAGCACTCTATTTTTTTAGATTAAATTTTGGGGACTAATTATATATAATTTTCATCGAGAACTTAAAGATTAGTTGGTAATGGTATAGAACCACTACTCTAAATCCTTCATTTTCGTATAAACTTCTGAATTCCCTGCATTTCGTTGTTAAGAACTTTTACAAAATAAATGCCTTGTGAGAGATTTAGTATGTCTAACTGAATGGTTTCAGTCTGAATTCCTGTATTATCTAGTTTTTTCTCTATGTTGTATAACTCAACTCCGGACAGATTAAACAATATAATATTAATTTTGCCAGCTGTTGGAACACTGAATTTCAGCGTCACATTAGCTGTGGCAGGTTTTGGGGTTAAAGTAAGCGACAAAATAGTATTCTCCAAGGGGTTTTCTATCCCAGTAGTTACATTTGGTGGAGTCAAATACTTCTTAAAAAAATTATAAACTGTGATTAGCGAAGCACTGGTTTGTGGAACAGCATGACCGGTTCCATAGTTTGTTATCAACGAAGTCGGAACGCCCAATAGATCCAATTTAGCTTTGAATTGAGTAATTTGATCCTGATAATACAATGCATCATTCGTATTGTAAAAAAAAATAACCGGAGCGGATGCAACAGTTTCTGCCAAATATGCTGAACCTTGTGATTCCCACAGTGCAGTATTACTTGCCAGGGTTCCCCAGGCCAATGGGCAATTCGTTGTGAGAGCACCAATGTCACTCTCGGCAGTGTTATATATTTGTGTATAATCAAAAACACCTGAACCAAGCGCAGCAACCTGGATTGCATCGGATGTACCAACGTACAAACCTGCATTTGTAAAATTTGCGACTGATCTATCACCTACAGCCATCGATCCCGCAGTCGAACCACGTGAAAATCCAAAGACAGCTATTTTACCTGAAAGTCCTAATCCAGCTCCCAGAACACGTAGGGTACGCACTGCTGACTTCACCTTTTGAGCCGCATCGGGATTTGTTTCGTATGAAGCGTATACTTTATTCGCTCCTGCAAGCGGTTTTCCATTTCCCCAGTTACAGTACTTCGGATGATCTGCCATAGCCCATGCAATACCGTTAGCCGGAGCACCTTCCAAAAATGAATCATTAAAACCTGCCAGTGTATTTCCCAGATTCAAGCGTTGATCTTTATAAATGTCAGTAAGTTTCGCCAATGTACCATCATAATTTGGGTAGCTGTTGCTGTATGAAAAGGATAAAACCACAGGCACAGGGACTGAAGCGTTGGCCGGATAAATAATGTCCATGTGCAATGAATCACCCACTGTGTAATGCGTATCAACATTATATACAGTCGGATCGTCTTTAAAATAAGCTATGTCGCGTGCAATCCTATAGCCTTCGAACAGAATATAGGATTTATATTTCGAACAAGTAGTGAACCCACAGAATGAACCTGCGTTTAAGGCAGAATTAATGGAAATAATGTCCGCATTGATGGTTGGAGTAACTGCTTTTGAATTGTTGGCGTAATTAAGTTCAATAACCCGATAGCCTTTTGTAAGTAACCAAGCCACATCGGTGGCATTGCTATTTTGTCCTATTTTTTTTAAGCCCAGATTTTCAAGATAAACAACTGTCAGATAACCGCCACTATAATCCTTGATTGGTATTGAAGAGTCGGTTGTTGTGTAAACGATGCTTCCTCCTGTCACAGAACTAGTCCAGTTGCCAGTTGCAGCAGCTAAAGTAAGGGGAAAAGTAAGCAGAAGTAATCCGGATAAAATGATTCGCCAGGCAGAATCAAATGCTTTTCTTAATACATACTTCATAATAAAATACTTGTTTTCAATGTATCATGACGTGAATTTTAGGCTATCGTACTCGAATTCTTTCTTATTTTTGTTCCTATCATTAAAAACCTATTTATTTTATCCGTAAAATATTTTAACTTTACAAAAGTTCAACTTTTAGCGCTCAAACTTCTGGTTGAGGGGATTTCATGCTAAGCCAATAATTATGAGTTGAAAGGGATAAAGGCTATACAAGAATTATCTTCTACTCATAAATCACCTTTGATAAAGACAGCTTACAAATGCAAAATCCGTAGATATGTTCATTGTCACGCAGAAATGTAACCCAATAATATCCTGCTGATTGCTTGCCGGACTGTAAGGTTTTAATTTTCTGACCAGCCGGATTAAACAAGCTTATGACAACATTTTCGGTATTTGCAAGCGAATAACTAAGGAACTGAAAGCATGAGTAATAATACAATATGATTATACTATAAAAATGCCACACCTTACTATTGATGTGGCAAAAAAGGAGAAGCAAATTTATTGAAGCGTTTAATCGTCAAAAATATCAGTTATTTCTTTGAAAGTGAATGCATAGTAAGTGGGTCAAAACCTATTCCACTAAAGGCAACCAGACCATAAATCGTTTCCCCTTTTTTTACGGTAAGGTTTATGACATCATTATCTTTCAATTCTTTATAAAACAGATTATTAGCATTATTAGCGGCGAGCATATTCCCGGCAGTCAACAAAGGTCCTAAAGCATAACCTATTGGAAAAACTGTTCCATTTAAATTAAGCTGTAAACTGGTAAATAGCAAGTACGGTAAATAGGAAGCAACTGTTTGATTTACCAACTTCCTAACTAAAAACGGCTCTTCCGGATACACCTGAGAGTTTCCAACAAAGAATCCAACATCTTTTGTAATTGTAAAACTGCTATCGGTATTATTGGTAATTTTTACCGCAATAATCTTTATACCACGCTTCTGCTCCTTTTTGGATAACTTTTCGTTTCCTCTGTCATGCAACACGTTGTATCGGTATGAAAAATCTATTCCTTTTTCAGATAAATTATTTGTGTAAGGGAGTCTGGAAGGATTAACAGGATAGTAATTTGAAGCACAACTAGTCAGAACTATAGTAATACTCAAAATCAGGAACTTGATAATATGTTTTTTCATAAATTGTTTACTAATTTTTTAATGTTATTCTACTTCTGCTTTTGGAAAAAACCGCGAATGGTCATCCGTTTTTACTTCCGGAGCTTTCGGCTTTTCAACCTGTACTTTTATTGCCGGAATTTCATTACGGAATCGGTTTAGCCTTTTTGTGAGGTCAGGATGCGAAGATGATTTTTCTGAAAACCATTTCCAAAAACTGCTTTCGTTCTGAATTTGAGACAGATATTCATCCAGGTTCACATTTTTGTAAATTGATTTGCCTGAAGCAAGCAGCAACAATCCATTTTTCAATCCGGCAGGACAAAGCGCATAACCGATATTATCGCAGGTATTCTCGCAAGCTCTTGAATAAGCCGAACCTAAAAATGGAATCAATGCCGATGGAAATAATAACAGACTCTTAAACATGTGTTTACGTTTAATATGACCAAGCTCATGTCCGATAATAAACCAAAGAATATTTTTATCTTTTTCGAGCGCTGTTTCTACAATTTCGGAGTAAAGTACAATATAATTATGTCCTAAAAACCTTGATGCAAAAGCATTTAACACTCCACCCGACTGCATAATATATACACTTGGTACATATTTCAATCCGAGCATTTCCGATTGTCTTAGCACATTTTCATAAATTTCAGGAAACTGTTTATTGCTCAACTTAATGGCATTTCCTTTTAAATGTCCGATAAGCAATCCAAAACGAAAAAACAGATAAACACAAAAAAGTATCACATAAATGTATATCAGATACACCGATGATGCCAATTGTGGATTTTCAATGTCAAACGAGGCCATAATACCCCATACAATTAAAAAATACAATCCGGCACTAAAAATTAATCTTAAAACAAAATACACATTTTCTTTCGTGCTTAGCTCATATTCGAGTCTTGATTCCATAATACAACTAAATTAATTTTATAAGATGAACATTTTATTGAAGTGCAAATTTATGAAAGAAACTTAACATATACAAGACTTTTTCAAATTGTTTATAAATTTCTTATATTTATCCAAAAAACACAAGCCGAATATTGTTTACAAAATAAACTCCTGCCCTGCTTCGGGAATTTCAATATTATGAAAACCTGATATTTCAAGCTCTTTCTGATAAAATTGCTGAACTTCATATTCGCCATGAACCAGAAAAGTTTTCTTTATTTTCGAAGCATCCTGACAACTGAGGAATGATTTCATTTCATTATAATCGCCATGGCCCGAGAATGCTTCAATTTTGGCAATATGAGCATTGACTTCATGTATTTCACCCAACACAGAAATAAAACGCAATCCAGGTTCCTGAAGACGAGCTCCAAGCGATGTGGGCGAGCAATACCCAACCATCAGAATGGTATTTCGCCAATTAGAAATATTATTGGCTATATGATGCTTTATCCGACCGGCTTCTGCCATACCTGATGATGAGATAATTATACAAGGATTTTGATGTTCGTTCAACGCTTTCGATTCGTCGACATTTTTGATATAATGGAGCGAATTGAATCCAAAAGGATCATCATCATATTTTATTGCTGCTTTTACTTCATCATTCATACATTCAGTATGTAAACGAAAAATCTCAGTAGCATTGACCGAAAGTGGACTGTCAACAAACACATCAATTTTTGGAAGTAATCCTTTATTATACAAATCGTTGAGAACAAAAACTATCTCTTGCGTTCGACCAATTGAAAAGGAAGGAATAATTAGTTTTCCTTTCTTATCCACACAGGTTTGGAGCACAATTTTCAATAAATCTTCTTCACTTTCCTTTTCTTCGGGATGCAAGCGGTTACCGTAAGTCGATTCAGTTATCAAGATATCACATTGAGGAAAAGCTGTGGGTGGAGATAATATACGATTATGTGGACGACCGATATCACCTGTAAAAGCCAGATGCACTTTTTCTCCGTTTTCTATGAGTTCCAGATTTACAACTGCGCTACCCAGCATATGACCTGAATTTGTGAATTTCACATTAATCTTGTCATTTATCTGAAAACGTCGGTTGTAAGCCACACCAATAAAGAGTTCCATGGATTTCTGGCAATCCAGCTCACTGTAAATAGGCTCAATAGGTTTAAGACCCTGTTTATCCCTTTTTTTATTGAACCATTTATTATCCAGTTCCTGAATGTGTCCGCTATCAGCCAGCATTATTGAACACAGGTCGCGGGTGGCATTGGTACAAACTACTGATCCACGAAATCCGAGTTTGTACATATACGGTATCAGTCCTGAATGATCGATATGTGCATGACTCAGAATGATATAGTCAATTGTTTCGGGTTCAAACATTAGGTTTCGGTTCAATGCATCAGTATCTAACCCTTTTCCCTGAAACATTCCGCAATCGAGCAAAATTTTCTTACCTTCGTTGGTTGTAATCAGGTGTTTGCTGCCTGTAACCTCGCGTGCTGCGCCAATAAATTTGATTTTCATGGTCTGATTTTTTTTATTGTTTTTTTACTCCTCAAAACTACATATTCTTTCTCACAAATCCTATTTTGTCGTTAAATAATTTAAATAGAGGTTCAGATTTGTTTTTTCAACAAATAATGGTATGTTCTCAGTGATTTTTCATATTCAAAAACACCGGTTTCAGGCTGTTTTATAAGTCTTTGTGTGATATTTATGCTAATTTTGCCATCTCGGCATTGCAAAATGGAAATATTGTACTAATTTTGCATCCTCATAAATGCATTATGGAGGCGTTTTATACTACACATAATTACTTGGTTGAACACGTTCAATCCCCTGTAAGGAGGGTTTTAATGGACGAAATTGACTGGACGCACCACCTGATAGGAATAAAGGGCAGTCGCGGGGTAGGAAAAACCACATTTTTACTACAGTACGCCAAAGATCATTTTGGTACCGATAGAAGTTGTTTGTACGTCAATTTCAACAGCTTTTACTTCACCGAACATACCTTAGTTGAATTTGCAGGTCAGTTTTGTGCAGCAGGTGGAAAAACCCTTTTACTTGACCAGATATTCAAATACGAAAACTGGTCGAAAGAACTCCGAGAATGTTACGATCTTTACCCCAACCTGCATATTGTTTTTTCCGGTTCGTCGGTGATGCGCCTTATTGAGGGTAATACTGATATTCAGGACATTGTAGCTTCCTATAATTTGCGAGGCTTTTCGTTCAGGGAATTTCTCAATTTACAGGCCGGAACCGATTTTCGTTTCTACTCATTGGATGATATAATACAAAACCATTCGCAAATTGCGCAGGAAATATGCAGCAAGGTTCACCCACTCGACTATTTCCCCGACTATTTACATCATGGATTTTATCCGTTTTATTTGGAAGACCGCAATTTCTCTGAGAATTTGCTCAAAACCATGAATATGATGCTGGAAGTGGATATTTTGCTGATAAAACAAATTGAGCTGAAATATCTGTCTAAAATTCGTAAGTTGCTTTATCTGATTATGAATTCGACTCCCGGAGCGCCGAATGTAAGCCAAATGAGTAAAGAAATTGAGACTTCACGGGCAACCATCATGAATTACATTAAGTACCTGAAAGATGCTCGATTGCTCAATATGCTGTATCTGGAAGGTGATGAATATCCGAAAAAACCAAATCAGGTGTATGTACAAAACACTAACCTGATGCATGCAGTTAATCCGGGCAATGTAGACAAAATTGCGGAACGCAAGACTTTCTTTTACAATGCTTTACATGCACGTCACAAAGTAAATATGTGCAAATATCAAATGGATTTCAGTATTGATCAGAAATACCATTTCAAGTGCGAAAACAGACCCGATTCAGGAAAACATTATACCAAAGCATATTATGCTGCTGATGACATTGAGATTGGAAATAAAAATGAAATACCCTTGTGGTTGTTTGGGTTTCTGTATTAGAAGCCCCCTAAATCCCCTGAAGGGGGACTTTAAGACAAATGTAAATTAAAAAACAGATAAAAAAATAAATTTTAAACAAAAACATGCTCTTTAAGCCCCCTTCAGGGGTTTGGGGGCTTTTATTACTAACAAAATGGCTAAAACAAAAAAATTTTTAACCTGTGATGGTAATCAGGCTGCAGCGCATATAGCTTATATGTTCAGCGAAGTAGCTGCCATTTATCCAATCACGCCATCGTCAACTATGGCAGAATATGTTGACGAATGGGCTGCTACCGGTCGTAAAAACATCTGGGGCGAAAAAGTACAGGTACAGGAAATGCAATCGGAAGCCGGAGCAGCTGCAGCAATGCACGGATCGCTTCAGGCCGGTGCGTTGACTACTACGTTTACAGCTTCTCAGGGTTTGTTGCTTATGGTTCCGAATATGTATAAAGTAGCCGGTGAATTACTTCCGGGCGTTTATCACGTATCGGCCCGTGCATTGGCTTCACATGCTCTTTCTATCTTTGGTGACCACCAGGACGTTATGGCTGTTCGTCAGACCGGATGTGCTATGTTTGCCACAGGTTCTGTACAGGAAGTTATGGATATGGCTGCAATAGCTCACCTTGCTTCTATCAAAACACGTGTACCGTTTGTACACTTCTTTGATGGTTTCCGTACTTCACACGAAATACAAAAAATTGAACAAATCGATCAGGAAGACCTGATTCCATTGTTGGATCAGGAAGCTCTGAAAGGTTTCCGCGACCGTGCATTGAGCCCTGAACACCCTGTTGTTCGTGGTACTGCTCAAAACGGTGATATCTATTTCCAGGCTCGCGAAGCTTGTAATCCATTCTACGATGCAATTCCAGAAGTAGTTGAAGATTATCTGAACAAACTGGCTGTTATTACCGGTCGTCAATATGGTTTGTTCGATTATTATGGTGATGCTGATGCTGATCGTGTGGTTGTTGCCATGGGTTCTTCTACTGAAGCATTGAAAGAAGGAATCGACTATCTGAATGCTAAAGGCGAAAAAGTTGGTTTAATCTGCGTTCACTTATATCGTCCATTCTCAGCAAAACATTTCTTAGCTGCTCTTCCAAAGACTGCTAAACGTATTTGTGTGTTGGATCGTACCAAAGAACCCGGAGCAACCGGCGAACCATTGTATCTTGACGTAAAAGACGTGTTGTACGGTTCTGAAAATCAACCAACAGTTGTTGGCGGACGTTACGGTTTGTCTTCTAAAGACTTCACTCCTGCTCAGGTTATTGCTATTTATGAAAACTTAGCCTTACCTGAACCAAAAAATCACTTCACAGTTGGTATCGTTGATGATGTTACTTTCACTTCACTTCCATTGAAAGATGAAATTCCAATGGGTGGCGAAGGAACTATCGAAGCTAAATTCTATGGGTTGGGTGCTGATGGTACTGTAGGTGCAAATAAAAACTCGATTAAAATTATTGGTGACAACACTGATAAATACTGTCAGGCTTATTTTGCTTACGACTCGAAGAAATCAGGTGGTTTCACTTGTTCTCACCTTCGTTTTGGTAACACTCCTATCCGTTCAACGTATTTGGTAACAACTCCTGACTTTGTGGCTTGCCACGTTCAGGCTTATCTGAACCTGTACGACGTAACCAAAGGCTTGAAGAAAAACGGAACATTCCTGCTGAATACGATTTGGAATAAAGAAGAAGTATTGAAAAATCTTCCGGTAAAAGTAAAAAAATACCTTGCTGCCAACAATATCAGCCTGTATATTATTGATGCTACCAACATTGCAGAAGGAATTGGTCTGGGTAACCGCACCAATACCATTCTTCAATCAGCATTCTTCAAAATTACCAACGTAGTTCCTTACGAACTGGCTGTTGAGAAATTGAAATATGCTATTAACAAATCCTATGGTAATAAAGGGGAAGCTATTGTAAACAAAAACTATGCAGCTGTTGATCGCGGTGGTGACTATACAAAAGTAGAAATCCCGGCAGAATGGGCTGATTTGGTTGACGGAACTGAAGTAAGCACTGAAATCGTTCCTGCATTTATCAAAGATGTGGTTCGTGCAGTGAATGCTCAGGATGGCGACAGTCTGCCGGTATCGGCTTTCAAAGGTCGTGAAGACGGAACCTGGGATCAGGGAACTTCGAAATACGAAAAACGTGGTGTGGCTGCCTTTGTTCCGGTTTGGAATTCTTCCAACTGTATTCAGTGTAACCAATGTGCATACGTTTGTCCTCACGCTGCAATCCGTCCGTTTATTCTCGATTTGGACGAGCAGGCTAAAGCTCCACAATTTGATATGTTGAAAACCAACGGTAAACAATTTGCCGATACTGCTTTCCGTATTCAGGTTGACGTGCTGGATTGTATGGGTTGTAACAATTGCGTGGACGTTTGTCCGGGTAACAAAGGCAATAAAGCCCTTTCGCTTGTTCCAATCGAAACTCAATATCCAAATCAGAAAAACTGGGAATACTGTATCGATAACGTGAAATCAAAACAACATTTGGTTGACATTAAATCGAACGTGAAAAACTCTCAGTTGGCAACTCCACTGTTCGAGTTCTCGGGTGCTTGTGCCGGTTGTGGTGAAACTCCTTATGTGAAACTGGTTACTCAGTTGTTTGGCGAACGTCAAATGGTTTCAAACGCAACAGGTTGTAGCTCTATCTACTCTGCCTCTGCTCCTTCTACTCCTTATACAACTAATCCTGAAGGTCACGGACCGGCTTGGGCTAACTCTTTGTTCGAAGATAATGCTGAGTTTGGCTTGGGTATGGTATTCGCCAACGACAATATGCGTGAACGTTTGGTTCGTATTATGACTGAAGCTATGGCAGCGGATTGTTGTTCGGACGAATTAAAAGGACTTTTTGCAGAATGGATTGAAAAACGTAACGATGCTGATGAAACTATCATTCTGGAACGTAAAATCACTCCGCTTGTAAAAGCAGGAACTTGCTCATATTGCAAAGAAATAGCTGAATTGACTCAATACCTGGTGAAAAAATCACAATGGATTATTGGTGGTGACGGTTGGGCGTATGATATCGGTTTCGGTGGATTGGATCACGTGATTGCTTCCGGCAAAAACGTAAATATCCTTGTACTTGATACCGAAATTTACTCAAATACAGGTGGACAGGCTTCTAAATCTACTCCGGTAGGTGCTGTGGCTAAATTCGCTGCTTCGGGTAAACGTGTTCGCAAAAAAGACCTTGGTATGATTGCTGCCACTTATGGTTATGTTTACGTGGCTCAGGTAGCTATGGGAGCTAATCAGGCACAAACGCTGAAAGCTATCCGTGAAGCGGAAGCATTCGACGGACCATCGGTTATTATTGCTTACTCTCCATGTATCAGCCACGGTTTATTGGCCGGTATGGGACAAGCTCAGACCGAACAAAAACGTGCTGTAGAATGTGGATACTGGCATTTGTACCGCTTCAATCCTGATTTGGAAGCTGAAGGAAAGAACCCAATGATTCTGGATTCGAAAGAACCTGAATGGGATAAATTCCAGGACTTCTTACGTGGTGAAGTACGTTATACATCCTTATTGAAACAATTCCCTGCAGAAGCAACAGAACTGTTCGTAGCTGCCGAAGCGAATGCTAAATGGCGTTATACAGGCTACAAACGTATGGCTGAACAACAATTCGGAGAATAGTTTATAGTTTGTAGTTAATAGTTTATAAGAAGACCGTTCCTGTTGGGGCGGTCTTCTTTTTTTAAATTTCTGTCTTAAGTAAATGGATAAATATAATGTAGCATTTAAAAACATATTTATTTAACGCAAATGATACATCCCGATTTATCGTGGAAACACTAAGATGCAAAGTCTCAAAGAATAGAGTTTATATCGAATAAAGTGTTATTGAACTAATAATCAAATAAATAAGAATAACCACTAAGTCACTAAGAACACAAAGATTAGCTACGCTGACCGTTGGTTCACAAAGAATTTTTTATAAATTTAAGTCACAAAGATAAAAACACAAGTGTTTTTATTGTTCTAAATCAATGATTTTCAAAAGGTTTGACAAATAAAACATTCATGTTTTATTCTTCGTGTTCTTTATGTTTTTAGCAACAGAAAATACCAGAATTTATAAACTTTGTGTAGCTCTGTGTTCTTAGTGTCTTAGTGGTAAGTCTTTTGTTTTCAATTCTATAATAAATTAATCTGAATAAAGTCTAATATAAATCATTGTAAATCAAATCTTTCTTTGCGTCTTAGCGACTTTGCAAATTGGCGTTCAAAAATACGACATTATATTTGTTTTAGTACTTATATTCAAGCTTTTGTTGGAATTAGCTGTCAGACATTTTAGGGCATATCAAAAAAAAGGTCTGAGAAAAAAGTAATTAAAAATAAAGATGCAATACGAATCAGGAATCTAATTGAAAACTGTATTTGAAAACAGAAATAAGAAAAATTAGTGTAAGGAAAATCAGGAATATAATCTATTATACAGGATAAATCCAGTAATTAGAATGAACTATGAATGTTTAAATAGGAATGAAATTTTACACCCAACAACAAAATAGAAATTAGTTATTAATCTGTCAAGCTAATTTAGGACAAGACACAATTTTAGCAGATTAGCTCCTGTTTTTATGGCTTCAAGTCATCTTTTTACCACAACAACACAGCTTTTTGTTTCTTCAAGGTATCTTTCTATTCCTTCAAGGTACCTTTCTATTTCTTCAACGCACCTTTTTATTCCTTCAAGGTATCTTTCTATTCCTTCAAGGTACCTTTTTGTTTCTTCATCGTACCTTTTTATTCCTTCAACACACCTTTTTGTTTCTCCAACACGCATGGAAGCCGTAAAAATATCATTTAATCTCTTATTCAGGTTATGACTTGGAGTCATGCCCTGAATTAAAACCCTGACAACATGCTATTTATAAACAACAGCTTTAATTGAAATATCTTCTGAAAGCCTTAATATTAGACTATTTTTAGTTTTGTTTAAAAATAATCATAAAAAGTGTTGGTGGTGTTAAATTGGTTTTTTATCTTTGGGGGCAGAAAATAGTTATCAAGTTGATTTATTCTAATTTGGTGCAGTTATAATCAAAGTATTAAAATATATATGAGCAGCTATGTTAAATAGCGAGTGGTATTACAAAACACTAATTAGTAGACTACTAATAACAAAAATACCAAAAACTAAAGTTTATGTAAGGTCACCTAGGTGACGATATAAATTGTTAGCGGTCATGCTAAAAAAAGAAAAACAGTGCAAACATTAAACAGACAACAATGGAATTAGAATTTGAAATTACTAAGACAGACTACGAGAATTTTTACAAAGATTTTTACAAAAATGAACTTCGTAAAAAGATAAAAGCAGCAATATTAATTCCGCTTTTGATTGGCGTTGTTTTCGGTGGACAACCATTTGATTGGACAAAGTTTATTTTAGCTACTATTATTTCCGGAGTCATTTATCTTACTTTTTATTATGTAGCACCGTATTTTCTTTCTATAAATAGACTAAGAAAAGAAATATCAAAAGAACCCAGATATTTAGAAAAGAAAAAAATAAAAATTGCAGACGATGGATTATATTTTGAAACAGCTACAAGAAGCGGTATATGGAGATGGGAAAGTATAGAATCTTTCAAGTCACATGAACAATACATTTCACTTTTACTTGCAGACAAAAAAAATTATTTGATTCCGAAAAGAGCATTTACAACTGAAAATGAAGTGATAAACTTTTTAGGAATTGTTCAAAGTCAAATTATTAAGTTTAAAGAAACATCAAAACTCCCAATTATTACGAAACCACCTTATGTATTAGGTATTGCTTGTTTGATTCCTGGGATTGGAGCAATTATCGGTGTTCTTTTTGTAATTATGGGAATTTCAAAATATAAAGACAAGTGGTTTACATTGATTGGAGTATTTGGAATTGTTTTTACTATAATTATAACTGGTGTAACTTATCCTGAAATATGGAATGAAAAAGTGAAAAACGAGAAAAATACAGAACAAGCTAAAGTTTGGATGAATAATCTGATTGAAGACATCGAATTTTATAAAATAAAAAGTGGAAAATATCCCGAATCTCTCGATAATTTTGAAAGTTATTCGATTTATGATCCGACTCAAGACATTGGGGGTAAAAACAAATACTTTAACTACAAACTGATTGGCGATAAATACTTATTATTTTCGTCGGGTATTGACAGAATCCCAAACACGAAAGACGACATATATCCAGAAATTTGTGTAGTTGACAATAGTAAAATTGGTTTATTAAAATATACATGTAAACCCGACACGACTGAACGAAAAACGAACAAAAGCACGAACCGCTAACACACGCCTATGGGTCATTGGCTGG
>SESF01014341.1_pt1 | contig 17317 bp, 17 predicted proteins | sample 3171521 | NCBI WGS metagenome assembly SESF01 (sample SAMN10866945, study PRJNA518727) | freshwater metagenome | biome: subpolar coniferous forest; feature: holomictic lake; material: water; isolation source: holomictic Lake 227, 6 m and 8 m depth | place: Canada: near Kenora, Ontario | collected...
GGGCAATGTTGCCACTTCTCAAAGCTCAAGGAGTCGTTGGCTGGCATTGTAGAAAAACATAGAAAAACGAATTGTTCGAATCAAAATCAACAAAATACATAACCAATATTTGAAAACAAAAAGAAAAAACAACATGAAAATCCTAAAAACAATTTTAGTAATTACTTTATCCATTGCTCTTTTTAGTTGTTCCCCAAGAAAAAGATCAGAAGAAGCTTCAGCAGCCGACAGTACAGCAGTAATGGTTTCATCTTCAGCAGCTGTTGAAAATAAGAAAGATTCGACTCACAAGTTTGTTCGGACAGCAGAATTAAAGTTTAAAGTCAAAAGTGTTATAAAAAGCACATACGACATTGAAGATATCACTGCACGAATTGGCGGCTTTGTAACTTATACGAATTTAACAAGCGATGCTTTCTCTACTGAAACAAAGGAAATTAGTTTAGATTCTTCTGTCATTGTTACACATTTTATAGTTACAAACTCAATTATCATACGAGTACCAAACACAAAACTTGACACAACATTAAAACAAATCTCAAGAAACATTGTATATCTTGACAGTCGTGTTATAAAAGCTGACGATGTTGCTCTTCAATTGTTATCAAACAACTTAACTATCAGACGGTCTGACAAGAATGAAGCTCGACTAAAAACTGCGATTGACAATCGAGGGAAAAAACTGAATGAAACAACTTCAGCTGAAGAACTCCTTCTAAACAAACAAGAACAAGCAGACAATGCCCGAATTGCAAATTTATCGCTCAAAGACCAAATAAACTTCAGCACCATTAATATGACTATTTATCAGAATCAGGGAGTAAATTACGAGAAAATTGCACGCGAGAAAAAACAGTATGAACCAGGTTTCGGATATAGAATTTTGGACTCATTATCTTATGGCTGGAGCATTTTTGAAGATATTATCGTTTTTCTATTAAATCTTTGGGGACTGCTTGTACTTGGAGTTATAGGATTTTTGGGTTACAAACTGTACGTGATTAAATTCAAGAAAAAGAGAAAAGAATAAAACGTGTACAAAGCCCAAACAAGCAGCTCCTTAGCAGCATTTCCGATGAAAAAAAAGAAATGACTTCGGTAATTTAGCAACAACAGACAGAAAAAAATATATCTGAAAATAGAAGACAGAAAATGAAAGTACGGGACAGCGGAATGCCTGAAGAAACGAAATGGAATGACTTTTTTAATACAGATTTACTGTTATCTGAATTGAAAATTGATTCTCAAATTGTTGATTTAGTAGAAATTGGAAGTGGATACGGAACTTTTAGCATCCCGACAGCTAAACTGATTCGAGGGAAATTGTACGCTTTCGACATGGAAGATGAAATGATTGAGAATCTAAATCAGAAAATCCAAAATCTACAAATTGACAACATAGTTTTAGAGAAAAGAGACATTCTTGCTCATACAACAGGACTTCCTGAAAATTCGATAGATTACCTTATGTTATTCAACATTTTACACCACGATTCACCCTTGGATTTTATTGACGAGGCTTATCGGATTTTAAAACCTGAAGGAAAGATTGGAATCATTCATTGGAGAAGCGACATTACAACGCCACGAGGTCCCGACTTAACTATAAGACCAAAACCGGAACAGATCATTGACTGGATTGACGAATATAAATTTCGTATAGACAAATCCCCATTTATAATTGAACCCTATCATTTTGGATTAATCATTACAAAAATATAAAAAATATGAAAATCGGAATTATTCTCGAAACAAAAGAGTGCGAAAAAGCATGGAATGCTTTTCGTTTTGCAGTTACAGCCAGGAAACAAGGACATGAAGTAAAACTCTTCCTTATGGGCGAAGCCGTTGAATGCGAAGGCCTAACGCATGAGAAATATAATGTTGACGAACAATTGAAAAAATTCGTTGAAGTTGGTGGCGTAATTCTGGCTTGTGGAACTTGTTTAAAATCACGCAATCTAGATAGCACAGAAGCTTGCCCAATCTCGAATATGATTGACTGTGTAAATGTGGTTGTTTGGGCTGATAAAACAGTGACATTTTAATATCCTGACTGGTTGATCCAGCAAATGAATACTAACGGCAGATCCCCTTATCCTCGGTCGTTAGCGGACAATGTAAAAAAATAAAAAAACAAGCAGAAATGAAAAATGCAATAATAATTGGAGCAAGTTCAGGTATAGGAAAAGAACTGGGCCGAATACTTGTTGGTGAGGGATATAAAGTTGGAATAACCGGCCGACGGACTGAATTGCTTGAAAATTTGAAATCGGAAAATCCTGCCTCTTATTTTATTAAGACATTTGATGTAAATGACACAAAAGTAACAGAAAAGAAATTGGAAGAACTATGTTATGAACTTGGCGGACTTGACTTACTAATTTTGAGTTCAGGAATGGGAGACATAAATGATAAATTAGACTTTGAAATTGAGATTCGAACCATTGAAACCAATGTAATTGGGTGGACTTTTATCTCTGACTGGGCTTTCAACTACTTTGAAAAACAGAAGCATGGACATTTGACAGCCATAAGTTCTATCGCCGGACTTCGTGGAAGCCGCCAATCCACCTCATATAATGCTACAAAAGCATATCAAATTAATTATTTGGAAGGCTTAAGACAGAAAGCAGCTAGACTCAAAGAACCCATTTTTATTACGGACATTCGCCCGGGACTTGTGAATACGGAAATGGCTAAAGGGGATGGGCTCTTTTGGGTAATGCCCGTTGATAAGACTGCCCTTCAAATTTATAAAGCAATCAAGAAGAAAAAGAAAATTGCGTATGTAACAAAACGTTGGAAACTAATTGCAGCGATTTTAAAACGAATTCCAGGTCTAATTTATGACAGAATATAACGGAGTGATTAAACCCTTACGTTCGAAATTAAGGACCCATCTGACAAGAATGGTTGAACTTAAATTCAATAGAACAATAATTAAAATGAAATCATGATTAAAAACAGTATTTTCCTTTTTTTCATTACGCTGCTATTGCTGGCTTGTGATGATAATCTGCCAGCCCCCTTAGCAAAACTGGATGATGTATGTGGCGTTATGAATGACACTGTTTTTAGGAATTATTGTTATCAAAACTTTGACCGTGATAAGGATGGAAAGCTATCCATGGAAGAGGCTAAGAGTGTTAAATCGATATATCTTTACGACAAGTCTATTCGTTCACTGAAAGGTATTGAGTATTTTTCAGGCCTGGATACCTTAAATTGTTCACTTAATCATATCCTAACGTTGGATATAAGTAGATGTACAGCATTGACTAATCTGAATTGTTCTCAAAATCTACTCAGTTCGTTGGATGTAAGTAGATGTATTTCATTGATTAATCTAAATTGTTCCGATAATCATCTCAGTTCAATAGATATAAGCAAGTGTTTAATCATAACTTCATTAAACTGTTCAAACAATTACAAATTCACGTCCTTGGATGTAAGCAAACCAAAGAGTTTGGTTTATTTGTATTGTTATTATGACAATCTGACAAGCTTGAAAATAACTGACTGCAATGCATTGAAATACCTGTCATGTAATAACAATCAGCTTAGCTCATTGGATATTAGTACTTGTAAAGCATTGGCTTCGTTGAATTGCAAAAGCAACCAACTCACTTCAATAAATATCGGTAACAATATAAATGCTTCATTATCAAATTTTGACTGTTCGTTTAATAAACTCAGCAGTTTGGATGTAAGTCATTGTATCAACTTTTATGAATTGAAATGTAATGATAACCAACTTTCATCCTTGGATGTGAGTGCTAGCACAGTAATAGGGTACTTAGAATGTTACAATAATCCGAATCTGACGACTTTGTGGCTAAAAACAAATATACATCTGTGGTTGTATAAAGACAGTTTTACAACAGTATATTATAAGAATTGAGATAAAAACCTGCAGGAATAAGAACTAATGTCTGAATCTGACCTTCTTCCTCCTTTATTTGAAAACCCGCTGAAGGATTAAACTTACAGCGGGTTTTCTATTTCTTATTCCCCCATTTAGGGGTTAGAGGGTCTACATACCAAAGCTAAACAAAGCAATCTGACTGTAAATGCTACTGATTAAACCAACTACCAGAATACCCAGGGTACAAACCACTAAACTGAGTTTCAAAGGGAAATCGCTTTTTACAGTTTCAATCGGAGTTTCGCTTTTGTTTAGGAACATAGCTTTGATTAGCAACAAATAGTAATACAACGATATGATAGTGTTTAACAAGGCGATAAATACTAATACATAATAGCCCTGTGCAGCTGCAGCCGAGAATACAAAGAACTTACTGAAGAATCCGGCAAATGGTGGAATACCAGCGAGTGAGAACAGAGCCAGCATCATTACGAAGCTCAAGCGGGGATTAGTTTGGTATAAGCCATTGTAATCGTCCATGCGAACTTTTCCGTTCCGTTCTTCGATAACCGAAAGAACACCGAAGGCTGCCAGGTTAGAGAACATATAAACCAATACGTAATATACCAACGAAGCCATCCCCATTTTTGAACCGCTAATAACTGCCAACAGGATATAACCTGCTTGTGATATTGACGAGAATGCTAAGAAACGTTTCAGGTTTTGTTGACGGATAGCAAACACATTAGCCACCGTAATACTTATAACCGCAAGTCCGTACAGGATGGGTTGCCATTGAGCTACAAGGTTTCCAAATACTTTAATCAACAAGGTAAACAACACGAATACGGCTGCACCTTTTGAAATAACTGAAAGATAGGAGGTGATATTGGTTTGTGAGCCTTCATACACGTCTGGTGTCCACAAGTGGAAAGGAACCAATGATATTTTGAAGAACAATCCAACCGAGAAGAATACAAACGCCATGATTTGAAGCGGTGTACCTGTAATAAGCGTTGCTAAATCAGTGAAATAAAGTGTTCCGGTTGAACCATAAATTAATGACATACCGAAAACCGATATACTTGAAGCAAACACGGCAGAAAGAATATATTTTGCACCGGCTTCGGCCGATTTGCGGTTGTATTTATCAAAGGCAACAAGTGTAGCCATTGGAATAGAAGCAGTTTCGAGTCCGATAAAGAACATCAGGAAATTACCCGACGAAATCATGAAATACATTCCTAATAATGTAGAAAGTGTAAGGAAGTAGAATTCACCCCGTTTAATGCGGTTGGCATCTTCGTTCAGGAATTTGTGTGCCTGCATCAATACGATGATAGTACCCACATTCAGAATAGTTTTTACAACAGTCTGCATGGGAGTGTACTGGAACATTCCACCGGCAATATGAAATGCGTCGCGGGGAACACAGTTGAGCGCGGTATGTGCCACCAATAGAACTAATGCAATCGGTTGAAAATACTTCAAGGCCTTTTCTCCGGCAAATATATCGTAAATCAAAAGGAAAACCATCACTGCTAACAGTGAAAATTCTTCGCGCATTTGTAAAAAACTACTATAATCCATATTATTTGTTTTAGCCCCCTAAATCCCCCGAAGTCTAGCCCCCTAAATCCCCCAAAGGGGGACTTCTTAGTTACTTATGCTTCGATAATGATTACTTAGGCATTTAATTTTTAAATTGTGTTTCTTTCTATAAATAAATTTCAGTGAATAAGTCTTTAAGTCCTCCTTCGGGGGATTTAGGGGGCCAATTGTCCGATAACGGGAAGAACACTGTTGTGAATCATTTCTGAAGCCCAGTAAGGTGCCGAACCGAGTGCGAACATAAAGAACAGCAGCGTTACTACAGAGATTCTTTCAAACCAGGTAGCATCAGTCAGATGTTCGTGATGTGGATCCTGCATTTTGCCTAATAAGAATTTTCCTACCATGCGTAAAATATATACGGCAGTAATTACAATCGAACTACAAGCCAGAATGGTCAATACACGGTGGAACAGATCGGTGTGTTCGAATGCACCAACGAAGATTGTCATTTCAGCAACGAAGCCGCTTAGAGTTGGTAATCCAAGTGAACCTAAACCAGCAATTACAAAACAAACACCCAGGAAAGGCATAACTTTCATCAAACCACCCATTTCAGTAATCAGACGGGTATGTGTTCGTCCGTAAATCATTCCGATTAAGGCAAAGAAAAGAGCTGTTGTCAAACCGTGTGAAATCATTTGAAGGATTGCACCTGTTGCTGCTGTTTCGTTCATCATTAGAATGGCAAAAAGTACCAACCCACAGTGACTTACTGAAGAATAAGCGTTAATATATTTCAGGTCGGTTTGGTGAATAGCCGAGAATGCACCGTACACCACACTGATACCAGTCAGAATCAGGAATATCCATGCCAGTTCGTGAGCAGCCTGAGGCATTAAATACATGGCAACACGGAAACAACCGTAACCTCCCAGTTTCATCAGTACACCTGCGTGCAACATCGAAACCGCAGTAGGAGCGGAGGCATGACCATCAGGCGACCAGGTGTGGAAAGGAAACATTGCACCCAACACTCCGAAACCGGTAAAGGTAAGCGGGAAGAAATAGTATTGCAGTTTAATTGGAATATGTAGTTTGGCAATTTCCAGAATGTTCATGGTAGTTGCACCCGAACCGTAATAAATTCCTAAAATACCAACCAATAATAAAGCCGAACCACCCATCAACATCAAAGTCAGTTTCATGGCAGCGTATTCTTTCTTTCCTGTTCCCCAGATACCAATCAGCAGGTACATTGGAATCAAAGCGATTTCGTAGTACATAAACATGGTAAACAAGTCAGTTGAAATAAAGAATCCGTAAACTCCGGAGGATAATAAACAGAACCAAAGGAAAAATTCTTTTGGTAGCGGATCAATTTTCCACGAAGCAAAAACGCCGGTGAAAACAATAATGGAAGTAAGGACAAGCATAACTACCGATATTCCATCAACTCCAACCGAATAATGTATGTTGAAAGGTGCATACCAAACAGTGTCAGCCGTAAAAATCATAGTTGCTACATTGCCTGCCGCCCGTTCGGTGAAATAGAGGTAAGTCAATATTGCAGAAAATATCATTAATAACGATGCACCTACAGTCATGAAAAATAGTAACTGTTTACGGCTGTTCGAAAGGAACAAACCCAACATCATTAATACCGGAATGAGAACGAATATAGATAGAAAGTTCATATCAGAATGTTTAAAAAACGTTGAACTGGTTGAATTTAATTTGAATTAATGAATGTATGATAAAATAGTAGTACCAAACATTGCCAAAACTGCGATTATCAGTGTTCCCAACAGGAATACATACGCATATTGTTGTACCTGACCAGATTGAACGCCTTTAATTTTCAAAGAGATCCATTGAGTTGTATTGGCAAAACCATCCATAGTGGCATCAATCACATGACGGTCGAACCAGGCCAATGGACGTGATACGCTGTTGAAAATAATTTTCTTGGTAATAAATAAATACACTTCATCCAGATAGAAACGATTACTGGCGCCTTTGTACAATCCTGAGAATGTTTTAGCCAGTTTATCCGGTGTAGCAGATGGTTTACGATACAACAATGTTGCAACAAGTATCGAAATACTTGCAATAACTACGCTCATTATAGCGACAATAGAATCAATGTGAATATGATAATCAGCACCCGTACTACTTACAAATTCTCCAAATGGAATAAATCCGGCAACACAGGTTACAGCAGCAAGGAATACCAATGGGAAAGCCATAGCAAATGGTGATTCATGTGGCGTATGACCATGTCCGTGATCATCGTGACCATGAGCTGCAGCTTTAACTGTATAATCTTTACCCCAGAAAATGCTGTAGTATAATCGGAACATATAAAATGCAGTCAGTGCAGCTACGAAAGTCATTATTCCGCCAATGTATGGGCTGAATTCATAACTTGCCGAAAGTATTTCGTCTTTACTAAAGAAACCGGAGAATGGAGGAATACCTGCAATAGCCAGACAAGCAATCAGGAATGTCCAGTTAGTAATAGGCATGTATTTGCGAAGTCCGCCCATATCTTTGATTTCGTTACTGTGAACAGCATGAATAACCGAACCAGCGCCTAAGAACAACAAGGCTTTGAACATAGCGTGAGTGAACAGGTGGAACATAGAAGCCATAAAGCCGGTACCTTCGTGTCCTTCGTAACCCGAAACTCCGAGTGCTACCATCATGAAAGCAATCTGAGAAATGGTTGAGAAAGCCAGTACGCGTTTAATATCAGTTTGAACGCAGGCAATAACAGCAGCAAATAAGGCCGTGAATGCTCCGATATAAGCTACTCCGTGTAATACTTCAGGTGTTTGGAAATAATATACCGGGAAAAAACGTGCAACCAAAAATACACCGGCAACAACCATGGTCGCAGCGTGAATCAAGGCTGAAACAGGAGTTGGACCTTCCATAGCATCCGGTAACCAGATTTGTAATGGGAACATAGCCGATTTACCTGCACCACCGATAAAGATACCTGCCATTGCCCAGCTAATTACTCCGTAGCCCATAAAAGTAGCTCCGGCAGCTCCGGTAAACACAGTTGTGTGTTCTGCAGTTAAAACACCAAAGTCAAATGTTTTGGTGTAGAAAGAAAGTATAAGAATACCTACAAGGAAGAACAAGTCAGCAAAACGGGTAACAATAAATGCTTTTTTAGCAGCAGCCACTGCCGAAGGTTTTGTGTAGTAGAATCCAATCAACAGGAAGGACGAAACACCCACTAATTCCCAGAAAATATACATTTGGAAGATATTGGTTGCCAAAACCAATCCCAACATGGAAAACGTAAACAACGAAAGGAAAGCATAATAACGTTGAAATCCTTTTTCACCGTGCATATAGCTTAAACTGTAGATGTTTACCATAAAGGAAACCGTGCTGATTACTACCAGCATCATTACCGAAATAGGATCGAGTAAAATACCTAAATCAATGTGAAGGAATTCGGTAAAACGAATCCACTCGATATTCATCGGTATTATTTTTTCAAACACACCGTTAATCTTGTGCGTAGTAAAATACTCCCATGCGGTATAATAAGACAGTGCTGTAACGATACCCAGAACAGTTGTTCCGATTGTTCCGGCAACTTTTGGTTTCCACTTTGAATCCACCAGTCCCAATACAATGAAACTAAGAAGCGGAAGTACTAAAATCAATAATGTATATTGCATATAAAACAATTAATAATTCACAATTAATAATTAAGAATTCTTGCCCTAACTAATATAGTTGTATAAATTTCTATTTTAAAACCTGTTTATTTAACCAAACCTATTTCTTTGCTCTTCCCTCTCACTTGGGAGAGGGTGCCCGAAGGGCGGGTGAGGTTTCTTATTCTTTCATTTGGTCTAAGTTACCTACTTCCACACTGGTCAGATTGCGATAGATATTGATAATAATTGCTATGGCAACAGCTGTTTCACAGGCTGCAATGGCAATCGTAAACAAAGCAAAGTAAAAACCTTCGAGATGTCCGGGAAACAAATAACGGTTGAACACCACAAAGTTGATATCAGCAGCATTCAGCATAAGCTCAATTGAAATCAAAATCATAAGCATGCTTCTGCGCGACAAAAAGCCATATATTCCGGCAAAGAACATAATTAAACTTACACATAGGTAAAGCTCCATTGGTACCTGCCCTGCTAAAATGTTATTTAAAATATCCATAATAATTATTTATAAGCCCCTAAATCCCCTAAAGGGGACTTTAAAACCAAATTTATTTATAACTTTTAATCTTAAAATGTAATTATATAAATTCTACGCACCTCTTTTAAGTCCCCTTCAGAGGATTTAGGGGCCGTTTTATCGTTTTCTTGCAATCATAATAGCACCCACAATACAAGCCAGCAACAGAATACTTATTGTTTCGAAAGGCATTAAATACTGATACTTATCGGTTCCCATCATGGTGTGACCTAACTGTTGTGGAGTCAAATCGGCTTGTTCAACCAATACGGTTACTTTTTTGATATTGTGATAGATTACGTGAGCGCAAAATGCCAGACCGGCAACGGCTGTAATACCTGCAACTATACGACGTACCGGTAATTCTGTTTTCAGGTTTTCGCCCGGTTTGTTGGTAAGCAGAATGGCGAAGATGAATAATACCATCACACCACCCGCATAAACTGCAATCTGAACTGCAAATAAGTAGTTGTAACCCAACAACAGGTACAGACCGGCAGTGGCTAATAATACAAACAATAAATAAGTTGCCGAACGGATAATCTGTTTAGAAGTTACCGCCATAATCGAAAAAACGGTTATGATTAGCGCTAATACGAAAAATATAATTTGATGTGCCATAAATTTTTAGCCCCCTGAATCCCCCGAAGGGGGACTTTCGGGTTTGTGCTTATTATTAGTTGTTACTAAATTTAACTTTATTTGCAAATTGTAGATGGACTATTCCTAAAGTCCCCCTTCGGGGGATTTAGGGGGCTTTATCCTCAGTTTTGAACCTTCGTTATTTAGTTTCTGAACCAGTTTGCTACGGGTAAATACTGCATTTTCGAATGTATTTTCGAATTTGATAGCATCCGAAGGACAGGTAATTACACACAGATTACAAAATGTACACATTCCCAAATCCCATTGATGTGTGTCAAGAATTTTCTTCTTTTTACCATCTTCGGTTTCTATCATTTGTGAAGTTACCACGATAGTTCCGTTAGGACAGTTCATTTGGCAAATACCACAAGCTGTACAGGCATGTTCGTTGTTTTCATCATGCGGCATGGTTAACTCAGCTCTGAAACGTTCTGAAATAACCAATGTGTCACGATTTTCAGGATATTGTTGTGTAACTTTCGGGGTCCAAAGTTCTTTCCATGTCACCGACATTCCTTTTAATAAGGAAAATATCCCGGTAAACAACCCTGAGAAATATTTTGATACTGAATCCATATTTTTATTTACAATTTAATCATTTACAATTTACAATTGCCATTTGTTCCCCTTTAGGGGCTTGGGGTCTACATTATCCCGAAAATATCTTTCAATGTAAGACCGGTCAAAACTAAAATAACCATCAATACAATATTTATCAGATTGATTGGCAAAAGGTATTTCCATTCGAGGTTCAACAACTGATCAATACGCAGACGTGGGAATGACCAACGAACCCATAAACTTAAGAAAATCAATACAGCTGTTTTTCCAAAGAACCAAACATAAGTAGGAATAAAACTCATAATCCCATTGAATGCATCCCAGCCCTGAACCTGAATAGGTAGAAAACCGCCTAAGAATACAGTTGTAGCAATTGACGCTATTATAAACATATTAAGGTATTCTGCCAGATAATAGAAGCCGAACTGAAGTCCGGAGTACTCGGTGTGGTAACCGGCAGTAAGTTCCGATTCAGCTTCCGGTAAGTCGAAAGGTCCACGGTTTGTTTCGGCGTGACCGGAAATCAAATAGATTACGAAAGCGATAACAGAAGAAATATGTCCGTTGAAAATGTTCCAGCAATAACGCTGACCTTCAATCATGGTCGAGAACTGCATGGTTCCGGCCAATACTACAATAGTCATCAGGGCAAAACCGGCTGAAAGTTCATAACTAACAAACTGTGCACCACTTCGCATGGCACCAATCATGGAGTATTTGTTGTTACTTGACCAACCTGCAAGTAAAACACCGATAATTCCTAAGGAAGAAACAGCAGTTACATAAAGTACGCCAATATTGAAATCAACCGCATGAAGTCCTTTTCCGAATGGAATAGCTCCGAAAGTCATCATAGAAGCCGCAATCATAAAGAAAGGAGCTGCAAAGAACAGGAAGCGGTCAGAACGATTGATTTTTACAATTTCTTTCAACAGAATCTTAATCATGTCGGCAACAGACTGTAAAAGTCCCCATTTACCTACACGGTTAGGACCGTAGCGAGCCTGGAAGAAAGCGGTGATTTTACGCTCTGCATAAATAAGTATCAAAGCTATAACCGCATAAGCAGTTAATAATAAAGCACCTACCAGCACAAATTCAATAAGTAAAACCCAAAATTCCGACATACTGCTTCTCAATGCAGAGTCAAGCCAGCTTGTCAGGTTTGTAATTTCTAAGGGTTGTGAATAATTTAATATCATAATTTTTGAATTTCTCTAATTAAAACGAATTACACGAATTTTAATAACGCCGAAGGCTAATATCAATGAAATCAACGGTCTATATCCGGAATTACATAGTCCATAGAACCACCAATACCAATAAAGTCAGACACTTTTTCATTCTTACATATCAACGGCATAACCGAAACCAGAGCCATTGAAGGAGAACGAAATTTCAAACGGTATGGGAATTTATCACCACGACTTTCGATAAATACACCAAAAATACCTTTAGCTGCTTCTATTCCCTGATAGTATTCACCTTCAGGTATGCGGATTATTGGTTTTACTTTGGCACAAATATCGCCTTCGGGAATATTGTCAATTAATTGTTCAATAATATGAAGTGATTCTTCGATTTCGTCCAAACGGTTCATGTAACGCGCATACGAGTCACCTTCCGTACGGATAATTTCTTTGAATTCTACTTTATTATAAAGCGCATATGGAGTATGTTTGCGTAAGTCATTCGACCAGCCCGAAGCTCGTCCGGCAGGACCGGTAACCGCAAAGCTAATAGCATCTTCTTTCGATAAGTTTCCAATTCCAATCATACGACCCAATGCAATCACATTATGTGAGAAGAATCGGTCATATTCTTTCAACTTTTCGCGCATATAAATAATGAACGATTTTACATCTTTCTGGAAATCAGGGTAAATGTCAAACATTACACCGCCAATCACATTCTGATTGATAATTAAACGTCCACCACAGGTTTTGTCAAAAATATCAAGAATAATCTCACGTTCGCGCATACCATAAATAAAGGCAGTGGTTGCACCCAGGTCGTTGGTCTGGCAAGCCCAAGCCAACAAGTGCGAATCCATACGGTTCAACTCGTCCATAATGGTACGGATATATTGAGCACGTTCAGGTACTTCAATTTCGGACGCTTTCTCCACACACATACACAAACCATGACGGTTGATGTTAGCCGAAAGATAATCCAGACGGTCAGTAAAGTGTAGTATTTGAGGGTAGGTGAGGGCTTCACTTAATTTTTCGATACCACGGTGAATATATCCACTGTGAACATCAATCTTTTTTACAATTTCTCCATCTAACGCTGTGCGGAAATGCATTACACCGTGAGTAGAAGGGTGTTGAGGGCCAATATTAATAATATAATCATCGTCACCGAAAATATTGACTGTTTCTTCAACCAGTTTGCCATCAATTTCCATTATGCGTGGAGCAGTATCAATCATATCAACACTTTCCAGCGAAAGTGGATTCAACTCAGGATTAGCATCGTAGTCTTTGCGCAATGGAAAACCATTCCAGTCAGCATTCAGGAAGAACTTGCGCATATCAGGATTGTTGATAAAACGGATACCCAGCAAGGCAAACACTTCGCGTTCGTTGAAATGCGCTGTTTCGAAAAGGTTAGTAACCGAATACAAAAGTGGATTCACACGGTCAATAGTACCAGTTTTTAGTACCAGCTCTTTCGATAAATCTGTTGAAGAAGAAAGTAAGTAATTTACACCCAATTCTTCACCCCGATCCATTCCGATTAAATAAACCAACACATCAAAAGGAAGTGCTGCATTATCGCGAAGGGTTTTTGCCAACAAATGCAATTTGTCCGATGTTACTGTAATCGTCAGTTTTTGCTTTTCTTCAATAACTGCATCTTTTACAGTATCAAGTATCAGCTTTTTTATCTTTTCCATTATTTATAAATGTCTATTATCAATGGTCTTTAGTCTTTCAATCAATAACTCCGAAGGCTAATATCACGAACGAAGTGAGTTAATATCACCGTAGGTTAATAACGCCGAAGGCAAACTATCGTTGTTTATTCCCCAAAAATTGTTCAACCTTAATCTTACGTTGTAACTGCATCAAGCCATAAAACAATGACTCAGGGCGGGGAGGACAACCAGGAATATATACGTCGACAGGAATAATCTGATCAACACCAGGTACCACGTGATATGAATTAATAAACGGACCACCCGAAATAGCACAAGCACCCATAGCAACCACATATTTAGGTTCAGCCATTTGGTCGTACACACGTTTAATAAGTGGTGCCATTTTATGAACCATTGTTCCTGCAACAATCATCAGATCAGCCTGTCGTGGACTGTTACGGGTAACTTCCATACCAAAGCGGGCAATATCGTGGTGAGCAGCAGCCGTAGCCATAAACTCAATACCACAACAACTTGTAGCATAAATCAATGGCCAAACAGAATTTGAGCGTCCCCAGTTAATTAGTTCATCAATTTTGCTCAATACAACGTTAACACCGTTGGCTTCAAGTTCTTTGAGATAATTTTCAAGATACTCGTTGTCGTTGAATTCCTCAGTAGGGATTCCTTTTATATGGATATTCTTTAGTTCCATTTTAATACATTTTTCTTCCAGGCATAGGCAAGACCTAAACCAAGGATAACGATGAAAAATAAAATACTATACAATCCGGTATAACCCAAATCACGAACGATGGTTGCCCAGGGAAACAAAAAAATCGTTTCCACGTCGAACATCAAATACAAAATAGCATACAGATAATAACCTGCTTTAAACTGCATCCACGAAGTTCCGTGCGTTGGTATTCCGCATTCGTAAGGCTCTCCTTTTTGTAGATTGAATGACTGAGGTGCTAAGAGAATGGCTATACCAAGTCCGGCAATAACCAATACAATTCCGGTAAGGAATACGGTAAGGAAAAGCGATAAACTGCTCATATAAATGAATAAATTTAATTAGCTTGAAATCGGGTGCAAAGGAACTACAAATTTTCCAAATTGACGAATTTTTTCTCGAAAAAACCGCTTTCAACTTGTTCTGTCATATTTTGCAATCCCGAGGTTACATTTGTTTTAAGTATCTGAAAAATAGATTTATATAAAAATAAATTGTTCACCCGAATAACAATAATATAAAATTATTAATTATTATTAAGTGTTTGTTTTTCTCATTTATAGCCGAAATGAGCAAAAACAGATTGAAATTTTATAAAAATGAACTGATTATAAAAATGAAGATAGTGTTAGATAAACTAAACTTCGTGATAAAAAAAAAGGGAACAATAAGTACGAAAATTCCCTGTCTGATTTTCACAGCTCCAATTAATTTATCGAAAACTATTTCCTTTAAAGGCTGGTCGTATATAATAGATTATGAATAAAATACCTAGGAATAATAAAAGGTAAGAGTATTAAAATAACTTTCCAACTTTAATAATCATTGGTTCTTTCAGATAAATAGCACTTTCAGGACACATTTCCTGGCAGCAATAGCACTTTATACATTTGCTATAATCGTACACCGGGGCTTTCATTTTATCGCCGTTTAGCCAGTTAACCGCCTTTCCATCCACAGGACAGCTATGTACACAGGTTCCACATTGAGTGCATTTTTGTTCAACAATATAGGGTTTCGGTACTAATCGGTTATTTAAGAACTGAACCATTTTGCCTTTCTTAATGGTTTTAACGGGCGAGCGTTCCACATCGAAATCCAAACAGATAAAATCTTTCAGCTCATCACCCAGTATTTCAATGTCTTCTTCTTTATAGTTGCCGGCACCGGCTTCAGCACCCACCAGGGTTGTAGGTACGAATAGGGGATTCAGGTTAATCATACGACTGGCAGTAGCATCCAATGCAATCGGGTCGGTCGAAAACAGTAATACATTCATAGCACGGGGTGTTCCACCTCGGGGACCATTACCTTCCATCGCCATCACTCCATCCATAATATATAATCGGGGTTTGATAAACGAATTCAAATCCACCAGCATTTTGGCGAACTCAGTAGCATCGGGCAACTTTACATGAAATTCGCCTTTGCGCATACCCACGACGCAACCAAACTGATTCTTCACTCCACCGGTGAATCGTTCAAGCCCATGTGTTTTCATTTTGGGCAGACTGATTAAACCATCAGCATCAAGCACGCCATTTGCAATATGAAACTTTTTATTCTGCAGGCCGTCTTCATAAAATACTTCCCGACCATCTTTAAAATCAGCCGCTTCAATGTTCAACGCTTCAGCTACATCGGCAATACCAGCTTTCTTAGCAGCTGCACCCGTTGCACCAAATCCCGGTGAATCACCGTATTGTAAAATAGCTCCAAGCGCTGCAAACTGTTCTGCAACGGCTTTGAATACGGCAGGATGAGTGGTCACACATTTTTCGGGAACTTCGCCAACCAGTAAATTGACTTTTAGCAGGATTTTCTCATCTTTTTGTACAAATGATTGTGCTCCTCCAATCAGTTCCAACCCCCTTGAAACTGCTTTTTTCAGTTCTTCTGCTTCGTACGAATTACAACGAATAATGGCTACTTTACTTTTCATTGAATAAAATGTTTTATGTGTTGATTTTAAAACTTCAAATGTAAATATTTTATCTATAATTACAACTAATTTTCTTAATAAAATAACAAAATACGAATTTTTGTTGATTGATAAACCTGACAACAAAGCGAATTGAAATCCGGCTACTTACTTTAGCAACGAATTATTTGAAATTTAGCTATAACGTTGGAGGTTCTGTGAAAATACAAAAAGAAAGGAATTAATTTATAAGTACTATTGTAAATTATCCTGTTGTTGCTTTTGTTTTTTTTAGTTTAGAATTTATAGCATACAATATTATAAAACAAGCCCACTGAAAATATAGGAGTGGGCTTGTAAATATTCATAAATATAATACTTATTCCACCATATTGTGGAATACGTTTTGTACATCTTCGTCATCTTCTATTTTATCTAGAAGCTTCATTACCTGTGCTTTTTGTTCTTCGTTCAGTACTTTCATATCGTTAGGGATACGCTCAAATTCAGCACTGAAAATTTCAAATTCGTTTTCTTCCAGGTATTTTTGAATGCTGGAATAGGATTGAAAGTCTCCATACAATATAATGCCATCTTCGTCCTGAATTAATTCATCTACACCGAAGTCAATTAACTCAAGTTCCAAATCATCAATAGTGACATTTGCTTTAGGGGCAATTTTAAAAACGCATTTATGATCAAACAAAAACTGTAAACAGCCACTTGTTCCCAGTGAACCACCGTGGCGTGTTAAATAACTGCGGATATTCGCAACGGTACGTGTAGGGTTATCAGTTGCTGTCTCAATAGCAATCGCAATACCATTTGGACCATAACCTTCGTACAATACTTCTTTGTAATCAGCTTCATCTTTCGAAATAGCTTTTTTAATGGCACGCTCCACATTTTCTTTGGGCATGTTTTCTTTTTTCGATTGAGTAATCA
>SESF01026449.1_pt1 | contig 17317 bp, 16 predicted proteins | sample 3171521 | NCBI WGS metagenome assembly SESF01 (sample SAMN10866945, study PRJNA518727) | freshwater metagenome | biome: subpolar coniferous forest; feature: holomictic lake; material: water; isolation source: holomictic Lake 227, 6 m and 8 m depth | place: Canada: near Kenora, Ontario | collected...
CCCCGCTGGCCCACGCGGAGCGGGCCGGGAACCAGGTGATTGCGGGTCTGCTTCGCGCGGCTGGCGGGAAGTGAGGTCCCGGCGGATGCGACTTGCGGTCGCCCTCGCCGCGGGCAAGCTGCGGCCGTTTTGCGCTGCCTCCCAACCCCGCCGCCGGCCCCATGCTGACCCCTGACCAGATCCAGACGTACGACCGCGACGGCTTTGTCCTCGTGCCGGACGTTTTCACCCCGCGGGAGGTCGAGATCCTGCTGGCCAATGTCACGCAGGAAGGCCGGGCGACCCAGCACCAGTTCAACCTGCCGGATGCCAGCGGCCGCCTGAGCAAGCTGTCGCTGTGGTCGGACGTGAGCCCCGACGTCTTCGGCGCGGTGACCACCAGCCCGCGGATTGTCCCCAGCGTGCGGCAGCTGCTGCGCGAGGACGTGTATCACTGGCACAGCAAGGTGATGCTGAAGGAGGCGCGGGTGGGCGGCGCGTGGGAATGGCACCAGGATTACGGCTACTGGTACGGCGACGGGTGCCTCTACCCGCGGATGATTTCCTGCATGATCGCGCTGGATCCCGCCACCCGGGAGAACGGCTGCCTGAAGGTGATTCCCGGCTCGCACCAGCTCGGCCGGCTGGAGCACGGCCGCGTGGGCGGCCAGGCGGGGGCGGACCAGGCGCGGGTGGCGGCCGTGATGGAGCGGCTCGGCGTGACGTACTGTGAGGCGCCCGCCGGCAGCGCGCTGTTTTTCCACGGGAACACGTTTCACGCTTCCGAAGCCAATCTCTCGGACCGGCCCCGCCGGGCCTACATCTGCTGCTACAACGCGCGCTCGAACATCCCGTACGGCCGGGGCGGCCACGGCCAGCCCGTGCCGATCACCCTCTCGCCGGATGATTCGATCCTGAGCTTCGCGCCGCCCAACCCCGCCTGACCCATGCCGCCCGCCGAATCCCCCGTGCCCGCGTCCGATGACGCGACGATCATCCGCCAGGGCCTGACCGCCGCGATCCGGCAGTCGCTCGAGCCGGCCGCCACGGAGCGGGCCTATCCGGGGCACTTCACGATCGTGGCCGACGGCCACTGGTTCGGGGCGGAAAACACCTGGCCGGGGCTCGACTCGTGGCAGATGGCGGGCGCCTACCTGCTGCTGGGGAAGGCGGCGCTGGTGCGCGGCTACTTCGATTTTGTGCAGGCGACGCAGCGGGCGGACGGCAACATCCCGTTCGCGGTGTTTCCGGCCGACCCGCTGCCGGAGCATCTCACCACCTACCTGAAGGGGATCCGGTACCCGCAGGACATCTTCACCTTTGATCCGCAATGCGCGGGGTACGCCCCGCGGCGGTGGATCGGCTGCTACAGCCACTGGATCGCGGGCATCAACCCGCTGGGCATCCTCGGGGCGACCAGCTTCATCCTGATGGGCGGGGAGATCTTTTTCGCCGCGCGGGAGGAGGCCTGGCTGGAGGCGAAGCTCGCGTCGCTGGAGTCGGCCGGGGGCTTCCTGTTGTCGCGCCGGAGTGACAACGGCCTGGTGGCGGGCGCGGGATTTTACACCGAGCTGCCGCCGCGCCACCAGTGGGACGGGGTCGCGCAGTGCTACGCGATCCACGCGCTGCGCCAGCTGGCCCGGCTGTGCCAGGCCCTGGGCCGGCAGCCGGCGGCGGCGCGCTGGACGGCCGCGGCTGAGTCGCTGGCCGCGCGCTTCCGCGAGGTCTTCTGGCGCGGCGACCATTTTGCCGAGTACGTGCACCCGGAGCGGGGCGTCGTCGACCTGCACGGCCTGTCCGACGTGAACTGGGCGGCGGTGGCCTACGACGTGGCGACGCCGGCGCAGGCCGATGCGCTGTGGCCGCGGATGATGGCCGAGCGGTCGTTCTGGCACGGCGACATGCCCACGCAGACGGTGTCGAAGCCGTTCACCTACCAGGAGTGGGAGTTCCACTCTTCCCACGAGGACGTCGGCTTCGAGATTCCCAACGGCCCGCTGTACGACGCCGCGGCGATGGGGCGGGTGTGGTTCCTCGAGTGGCAGGCCTGCGTGAAGCGCGGCGAGACCAAGCGCCTGCGCGAATCGGTGCTGAAAGTTTGCCAGATGGGGCTCAAGTGCGGCGGCTTCTGGCACGAGCGCTACCATCCGCTGCAAGTGGCGCGGGTGGACATGACCGGGCCGCGCGGCTACTGCGAGTATCCCTCGATCCTGGTGCGCGCCGTGCTGGGCAACCCGACGGTGTTCGCCGACGTGGGGGCGGAGTAGCGCCGGGCGCCGGGCGGACCTATTTGGCCGGCGGCACGATGGCGGGCTCGGCCAGCTGGGCGGACTGGTAGGCGAACAGCCGCCAGGCGCCGTCCTCGCGCCGCCAGACCGAGAGGAATTTCAGGGCGAACTGGACCCGGACGCCGCCGGCGCTGGCCCGGAGGCGGGCGCGGCCGGTCATCGTGGCCACGTCGGCGGTCACGCGCGCGACCTGGACGTCGTCGTAGTCATAGGCCTCGTACTTGAGGCGCGCCGTTTTCACGGCGGCGAGGAACTGGGCCTTGGTCTGCACGCGGCCGTCGGTGTGGCCGTAGGACAGGGCGTCGGAGAGCAGCGGCTCGAGCCGGGCGGAGTTGCCGGCGATGGTGGCGAGCACGCGGGCGGTGTCGGCGGCGCGGACCTCCTGCGCCCACGGGTCGGCCCGGAGCGGCGACGCGGCGAGGAGGGCGAGCCCCAGCAGGCAGGAAAGGCGGCCCATGGCGGTCAGCGCTTGACGGGGTGGGGCCGGCCCTCGCCGTCGATGGCGACGTAGGTGAAGTGCCCGGAGGTCACCTGCTGCTGGTCGGCGGCGGAGTAGCGGTGGACCCAGGCCTCGACCGCGATCTTCATCGAGGTGCGGCCGACCCGGTCCAGCCGGGCGTAGCAGGTGACGATGTCGCCGACGGACACCGGCCGGTGGAAGGTGAGGGCATCGATCGCGACGGTGGTCACGCGGCTGAGGGCGGTGCTGCGGGCGAGGATGGCGCCGCCGAGATCCAGCTGGGAAACGAGCCAGCCGCCGAAGATGTCGCCGTTGTTGTTGGTGTCGGCGGGCATCGCGATGGTGCGCATGACGACCTCGCCGCTGGGCGTGGCCGGGGAGGGGGAGGCGGGCGCGGTCATGGGGGGTAAACAATCCCCGCCGGGGAGGCCGTGCAAGCCGCATGCGCGGGGCCGCGGCGAGTTTTCCGTTGTTTTCGCCGGCGGGCGGCGGCATCCTCCGCGACCTAATGAACGCAGGCCCGTCAGCGTCGTTTCGCCGGCTGTTCGATGAAGTCGGCCCGGTCGACAGCGTCGGGGTCGAGGAGCGTGTCGCCAAATACGCCACCCGGAGCCTGAAGCAGGCGGCCAAGCTCTGGGGGCTGCGGACCGCCGTGACAATGGTCGACCTGACGACGCTCGAGGGCAAGGACACGCCCGGCAAGGTGGCCTCGCTCTGCCGGAAGGCGCTGCGGCCGTCCGACGACCCGGCGGTGCCGCCGGTGGCGGCGGTCTGCGTGTATCCGGCGATGGTGCGCCACGCCCGCCGGGCGCTGGGCCCGGGGGCGAAGGTGCGGATCGCCTCGGTGGCGACGGCCTTCCCGTCCGGCCAGGCGCCGCTGGCCACGCGGCTCGGCGAGGTGCGGGCGGCGGTGGCCGACGGGGCCGACGAGATCGACATGGTGATCAACCGCGGGGCGTTCCTGGCCGGGGAGTTTTCCCGCGTGCAGGACGAGATCGCCGCGGTGCGCGCCGCGTGCGGCCGGTCCACGCTCAAGGTGATCCTCGAAGTCAGCGAGCTCGAGACGTACGACAAGATCCGGGCCGCCTCCTTTCTGGCCATGACGGTCCTCCGGCCCGGCGACTTCATCAAGACGAGCACGGGCAAGACGGCGCTCAACGCCACGCTGGGCAACAACCAGGTCATGCTGGAGGCGATCCGCGACTTCTACCTCGACACCGGCATCCCGATCGCGATGAAGCCGGCGGGCGGCATCCGCACGGCGAAGCAGGCGCTGCAGTTTTTGGTGGCGGTGAAGGAGACGCTGGGCGACGCCTGGCTGAACAACCGCCGCTACCGGTTCGGGGCGAGCGCGCTGCTCAACGACCTGGTCCGGCAGCTGGCCAAGGAGCGGACCGGGGCCTACCAGGCGCCGTATTATTTCAGCGAAGCGGCGACGAGCTACTGACCCCCGCGGCGCAGACCCCTTACCCACCATGGCCACCTTCACCCTGAACCAGCGCCGTCGCGGCCGGCCCGCGCCCGAACTCATCTTTGGCGACCTCTGGCCGTACGATCCCGCGCCGGAGACCGCGGATCCCAAGCTGCTGGCCCGCTACGGGCTGTTCATCAACGGCCGGTTCACCTCGGCGAAGTCGGGGCAGGTCTTCGACTCCATCAACCCGGCCACCGAGCGGAAGCTGGCCGAGCTGGCGCGGGCCGGGACGGCCGACGTGAACGCCGCCTACGCCGCGGCCCAGCGGGCGTTCGACACCCCCTGGGGACGGATGCCCGGGCGCGAGCGCGCCAAGTACCTCTTCCGCATCGCGCGGCTGCTGCAGGACCGGGCCCGCGAATTTGCGGTCGCGGAGACAATGGACGGGGGCAAGCCGATCAAGGAGTCGCGCGACTTCGACGTGCCGATGGCGGCGGCGCATTTCTTCTATCACGCGGGCTGGGCGGACAAGCTCGACTACGTGGCCCCCGGCCGCCGGGTCGCGCCGCTGGGGGTGGTGGGGCAGGTGATCCCGTGGAATTTCCCGCTGCTAATGTGCGCGTGGAAACTCGCGCCGGCCCTGGCGATGGGCAACTGCGTGGTGCTGAAGCCGGCCGAAACGACCTCGATCACCGCGCTGAAGCTGGCGGAGATCATCCAGGACGCCGACCTGCCGCCCGGCGTGGTGAACATCGTGACGGGGGCGGGCGAGGTGGGCGCCGCGGTCCTGGGCCACCGGACCGCGGCGAAGGTCGCGTTCACCGGCTCGACCGAGGTGGGGAAGAGCATCATGCGGTCGCTGGCGGGCACCGACCAGAAGATGACCCTGGAACTGGGCGGCAAGGCCGCGAACATCATCTTTGACGACGCGCCGCTGGACCAGGCGGTCGAGGGCGTGATCAACGGCATCTTCTTCAACCAGGGGCACGTCTGCTGCGCCGGCTCGCGCCTGCTGGTGCAGGAGTCCATCGCCGGCCGGGTGCTGGCGAAGCTCAAGCAGCGCCTGCAGGTGCTGCGGGTGGGCGACCCGCTGGACAAGAACACGGACATCGGCGCGATCAACTCGCGGGAGCAGCTGCGCAAGATCACGGCGCTGGTCCAGGCCGGCGTGCGGGAAGGGGCCGAGCTGTACCAGCCGGCGTGCGCGCTGCCGGCGCGGGGCTGGTATTTCCGCCCCACGCTCTTTTCCGGGGTGACGATGAGCCAGCGCATCGCGCGCGAGGAAATTTTCGGCCCGGTGCTCTCGATCCTGACCTTCCGCACGCCCGAGGAGGCGGTGGAGAAGGCCAACAACACGGCCTACGGGCTCAGCGCCGGGGTGTGGACGGACAAGGGCGCGCGGATCCTGAAGCTGGCGACGGAGCTGAAGGCCGGCGTGGTCTGGGCCAACACCTACAACAAGTTCGACCCCGCCTCGCCCTTCGGCGGCTACAAGGAGAGCGGCTTCGGCCGCGAGGGCGGCCGCCAGGGCCTGCTCGACTATTGCCGTCTGGCCTGAGGCCACCCGCCGCCGCCCCCATGTCCACGCACCCCACCTCGGCCGGCCCTGCGGCCCCCGGCCCGGCCCTTTTCCCATGAGCAGACTTCCCATCACCAAAACGCCCAAGGTCTATGTCGGCGGCGCCTTCATCCGCTCGGAGAGCGCGCGCGTGTTTCCGCTCCGGGACGCGGCCGGGGCTTTTTTCGCCCACATCCCGCAATGCACGCGCAAGGACCTGCGCAACGCGATCGAGGCGGCGGCCGCGGCCGGCCCGGGCTGGGCGAAGCGCACGGCCTACAACCGCGGCCAGATCCTCTACCGGCTGGCGGAGATGCTGGAGGCCCGGTCCGCCGAGCTGGCGGCGGCGCTGCTGGTGGGGGTGAAGGCCACGCCCCGCGCGCGGGCGGCGGCGGCGCGGGAAGTCGCGGCGACCATCGACCGGATCATTTATTATGCCGGCTGGGCGGACAAGTATGAGCAGCTCCTGGGCAGCGTGAACCCCGTGGCGGCGCCGTATTTCAACTTCACGGTCACCGAACCGATGGGCGTGGTGGGGGTGCTGGCGCCCGCCACCCCGGCGCTCCTGGGCCTGGCGTCGCTCCTCGCCCCGGCGATCGTCAGCGGCAACACGGTCGTGGCGCTGGCCTCGGAGAGTCAGCCGTATCCCGCGATCCTCCTCGGGGAGATGCTGGCCACCAGCGACCTGCCGGGTGGCGTGGTCAACCTGCTCACCGGGTTTCGCCGGGAGCTGGTGCCGACCTTTGCGACCCACACCCATCTCCGCGCCCTCAGCGGGGTTGCCACGGCCGGGGAGCGCCGGGCACTGCGGCTGGGCGCGGCGGAGAGCGTGAAGCGCACGCGGCTGCGGGCGGCCGAGGACCGGATCGACTGGTACGCCGCGGACGCGCAGAGCCTCGCGGCGGTGGGCGACACGCTGGAGTACAAGACCACCTGGCACCCGATTGGCGCGTGACGCGCCGCCGGCGGGCGCCGTTCGCCGGTCCGGGCCGACCGCTCGTCCAAAGTTTGCGCTCGGCCGTCCGGGGCCCTGTACTGTGCCACCGATGGAAAACGCGTCCCTGACGAACGTCCTGCTCGACGACGAGCCTCGCCGGCTCCGGGCCAAGGACCGGCTCTATGTCATCTGCCAGTCGGGCGGCTGGCTGTTTTTCCTCGGCGTGCAGGTGTTCCTGATCCTGACGTTCCCGAGCAAGGAGCACGCGGTGCCGAGCGACACGCTGTACAGCTTCGGCATCGTCCTCGAGATGATCATGCTGGGCTGGCTGATCACGCACTTTACCCGCCCCTGGGTGTCGCGCTGGGGGTGGAAGACGCTGGGCTGGCGGGCGCTGTTCCCCCGGATCCTCGCAGTCAGCGCCATCCAGTCCCTGGTCTGGAGCGCGGCGGGTTATGGCTACCCCTACGGGATCGTGGGGCTGCCGTGGACCGGGCATGTGTCGCTGGGGCTGGCCTTCACGTTCAGCGTGCTCAACGGCCTGATCCTGCTCTGCGGCTGGTGGTGCGTCTACTTCTTCTACCACCTCTTCGACCGCTTCAACCGCCTGCAGATCGAGCAGCTCCGGCTGGCCACGCACGTGAAGGAGGCCGAGCTGCGCGCGCTCAAGTCGCAGGTCAACCCCCACTTCATCTTCAACGCGCTGAACTCGCTGCGCGCCCTGATCGAGGAGGACCCGCGGCGGGCCCGGCAGGCCGTCACCCAGCTGGCGAACCTGCTGCGCTACTCGCTGCAGAGCGGCCAGCTGGAGACCGTGCCGTTCGAGGACGAGCTTCGGGTGGTGAACGACTATCTGGCGCTGGAGCAGGTCCGCCACGAGGAGCGGCTGCGCCTCCGGCTCGACGTGGCGCCGGAGACCCTGCAGCTGCCGATTCCGCCGCTGCTGCTGCAGACCCTGGTGGAGAACGCCGTGAAGTACGGCATCTCCATGCGGCCGGAGGGCGGGGAGATTGCGATCATCGCCCGCCGCGAGCACGGCTCCCTCCGCCTGCAGGTCACGAACCCCGGGGTGCTGGCCTCCGCCCCGGCGCGGGTGCGCCCGCCCGGGGAGTCGACCGGGCTGGGCCTGGCCAACGCCGCGCACCGCCTCCGGCTGCTGTTTGGCGACCGGGCCTCCCTCCAGCTCCGGGTGGGCCTGCCCGGCCACGTCGTGGCCGAGGCCATCATCCCGCTGCCCGCGGCTTCCGCATGAAGGTGCTGCTGATCGACGACGAGCGCCTCGCCCGCAGCGAACTGCGGCGGCTGCTGGCGGCCTTTCCCGACGTGGTGGTCGCGGGGGAGGCGGCCAACGCCCGGCAGGCGCGCGAGCTCCTGGCCTCCCTGGCGCCCGACCTGATCTTCCTCGATGTCCAGATGCCCGGCGAGAGCGGCCTGGAGCTGCTCGCGTCGCTCGAGCCCCCGGTGCCCCGCGTCATCTTCACCACGGCCTACGACGAGTTTGCGGCGAAGGCCTTTGAGCTCAACGCGCTCGACTACCTGCTCAAGCCGGTGGACCCGGCGCGGCTGGCCGGCGCGCTCGACAAGCACCGCCTGCCGCCGGGCCGACCGTCCGCCCCGGCGGACCGCGCGGCCAAGCTGGCCGCGGAGGACAAGGTCTTCGTCCGCGAGGGCGACCACTGCTGGTTCGTCGAGGTGAAGTCGATCCGGCTGCTGGAGAGCGAGGGCAACTACACGCGGGTCCATTTCGACACTGCGCAGCCGCAGCTCTTCCGCTCGCTCAACGCGATGGAGGAGCGGCTGGACCCGAAGTACTTCTTTCGCGCGAACCGCCGCCAGATCATCAACCTGGCCTGGATCGACAAGATCGAGCCGTGGTTCAGCGGCGGCCTGCTCGTCAACCTCAAGGGCGGCTCCAAGGTCGAGCTCAGCCGCCGGCAGGCCCAGGAGTTCCGGGAGAAAATGAGCCTGTGAGGCGGGGCCGCCATCGGCCCACCCACCCACTGCCCCCATGATCGAAGTCCACCAGCTCACCAAAATTTTCCAGGACCGGAAGCGCGGCGCCATCCGGGCGGTGGACGGGGTGTCGTTCCGCGCGGCCCCCGGGCGGATCTACGGGCTGCTGGGCGCCAACGGGGCGGGCAAGACCACCACGCTCCGGCTGCTGGCGACGCTGCTGCGGCCGACCGCCGGCACGGCCACGGTGGCGGGGTTCGACGTCGCGCGGGAGCCGGAAAAGGTCCGCGCCCACGTCGGCTTCCTCGCGGCGAGCACCGCGCTCTACGGCCGGCTGACCGCGCGCGAGATGATCACCTACTTTGGCGCGCTCAACGGCCTCGCGCCCGCGGAGATCAAGGCCCGCCTCCGGCGGATTGCGGCCGAGCTCGACATGGACGAGTTCCTCGACCGGCGCTGCGACCAGTTCTCCACCGGCATGAAGCAGAAGACGTCGATCGCCCGGACCCTGATCCACGACCCCGCGGTGATGATCTTTGACGAGCCGACGCTCGGCCTGGACGTGATGACGGCGCGGGCGATCGTGCGCTTCGTGCGCGAGTGCCGGGACCGCGGCAAGACCGTGATCTACTCGACCCACGTCATGAGCGAGGTGGAGAAGCTCTGCGACACGGTCGGCGTCATCCATGGCGGCCGGCTCTGCGCCGAGGGCACCGTGGCCGAGCTGCGGGCGAAGCACGGCGAGCAGGACCTCGAGGAGGTCTTCGTCAAGATCGTCGGGGCGGAGGGCAGCCCATGAACTGGAGCAACATTGTCACGGTTTACCGGAAGGAGCTGAAGGACTCGCTGCGCGACCGGCGCACGCTGCTGTCCACCATCATCATCCCGACGCTGGTGATCCCGCTGCTGACGCTGGGCCTGGGCAAGGTCATGGCGACGATTGTGACGCGGGCCCAGGAGGAGATCCCGACGATCGCGATTTTGGGCGGCGTGGACTCGCCCGGTGTGGCGGCGGCGCTGCGGCGCGCGCCCAAGCTGCGCATCGTGCCGGCGCCGGCGGACTGGCGGCGGGCGATCAGCGACAAGCAGCTGCGGGCGGCGGTGGAGCTGCCGGCGGGCTTCGAGGCGGGGCTCCGGGCCGGGGCGGCGCCGGCGGTGCACGTCTACCACTACTCGGGCGAGCTCAAGTCCGACCTCGGCGCGCGGGCGGTCGAGCGGTTTCTCACCGACCTGCGCGAGCAGACCGTGGCGCAGCGGCTGGCGGAGCGCGGCCTCGCGCCGACGCTGGCGCGGCCGTTTGAGTTTGCCCGCGAGAACGTGGCCCCGCCCGAGAAGGTGGGGGGCAACCTCTTTGGCGGTATCGTGCCCTACCTGATCATCATCCTCTGCTTCAGCGGGGCGATGTACCCCGCGATGGACCTCACCGCCGGCGAGAAGGAGCGCGGCACGATGGAGACGCTGCTCTGCAGCCCGGTGGCCCGGGTGGACCTGGTGCTGGGCAAGTTCCTGATGGTGCTGACCGGGTCGCTGGCGGCGATGGCCTGCCTGCTGCTCTCGATGGGCCTGACCGCGGCGGTCGGCGGCACGCTCCTGCTCTCCGGCGGCGCGGGGAAGGCGGCGGCGGCCGCGGCCGGCCGGAACGCGGCGGCCGGCGCGATGCCGATGATCGACCCGCTCGGGCTGGTGGGCGTGCTGGCGATGGTGCTGCCCGTGGCGGTGATGTTTGCGGCGGCGGCCTTCACGATCTCGCTTTTCGCGAAGAGCTACAAGGAGGCCCAGAGCTACCTCGCGCCGATGATGATCGTGGTGATCATGCCGGCGGTGGTCGGCATGCTGCCCGGCATCGACCTCAACGTCCGGCTCGCCCTCGTGCCGCTGCTCAACGTCTCGCTCGTGTGCAAGGAGATGCTGTCCGGCGTGTGGCACTGGAACTACCTTGCGCTGATCTTCGGCTCCTCGTGCCTCTATGCCGCGGGGGCGCTGGGGCTGGCGGTGAAGATGTTCCAGCGCGAGGACGTGATGTTTCGCACCTGAGCCGGGCCGGCGGCGGGGCGGCGGGCGGCCGCTGGTAAAAATCTTCCGAAAACCGGCCGGCCCCTGGTAAACAACGCGTAAAAACCGGGCGGCTGCATGGCTATTTGGGGCGGAATCGGTCTAGCCTGCGCGCGCTAAGTAATCTCCGCAGCCCACACCCATGAACACCTCGATCGCATTTCCCGCCCCGAAGCCCGAACTGAAGCTACCCTCCCACGGCGCTGAGCCGCACCCGCTTGAGCACCGTCGGCGCATGGACGAGGACTACGAGGGCCTGCGCATGCGCGAGGCCAACCTCCGCGAGTACGAGATCCGGCTGCGCGAATGGCAGGCGCAGATCGACCTGGGCCCGGCGCCGGCCTTCTCCCCGGTGGGGCTCACCCGGTCGCCGGCCGGCACCCCGGTGGAAAACGATCCGGCCCTGCAGACCGCGTGGGACAAGCTGATCCGCGCCCGCGAGCTGCTCGAGACCGAGCAGGCCCATCTGCGCGACGACCGGCTCAACCTCAAGGAGACCGCGGCCGTGCTCAAGCGCCGCGAGGAGGCCCTGGAGCAGCGCGAGGCCCGCCTGGCCCAGCGCGAGGAGCAGTTCAGCGCCGCGGTGGACGCCAGCCTGGCGGAGAGCACCAAGGCCTCGGCCCTCACCCGCTTCACGCAGGCGCCCTTCGCCATCGCCAAGTCGGTCTTCAGCGCGAAGCACAAGGCGGAGTGACCGGCCGCGGGCCGCGCCCGCCCGGCCCGTTTTTAATCGGCAGGGGCCCGGGGGGGCGCTTATGACCGGGGTTGCCATGTCCTCCCCGGTCTATCCCCAGCACATCATTGCCCGGAAGCGCGACGGCGGCGTGCTCACGCCCGCCGAGATCGAGGCGTTTGTGCGCGGCGCCACCGACGGCTCCTGGGCCGACTACCAGCTCACGGCCCTGCTCATGGCGATTTTTCTCCGGGGCATGACCCCGGAGGAGACCACCGGGCTGACCACGGCGATGATGCGCTCCGGCACCGTGGCCGATCTTTCCTTCCTGCCGCAGCCGAAGGCCGACAAGCACTCGACCGGCGGCGTGGGCGACAAGATCTCGCTGCATCTCGCCCCGATGGTCGCGGCCTGCGGGGTGGCGGTGCCGATGATCTCCGGCCGCGGCCTCGGCCACACCGGCGGCACGCTGGACAAGCTCGAGGCGATCCCCGGGTTCCGCGTGAACCTGTCGCTCGACGAGTACCGGGTGCAGCTGGCCGGCTGCGGGCTGGCGCTCATCGGGCAGACGGCGGAGCTGGCGCCGGCGGACAAGAAGCTCTACGCGCTGCGCGACGTGACGGCGACGGTGGAGAGCATCCCGCTGATCTGCGCGAGCATTTTGGCGAAGAAGCTGGCCGAGGGGATTGATGTGCTGGTGCTCGACGTGAAGTTCGGCCGGGGGGCGTTCATGCCGGACCGGGCGCGGGCGCGGGAGCTGGCGTTGGCGCTGGTGGCGGTGGCCACGGCGCTGGGCAAGCCGACGCGCGCGGTGCTGACGGCGATGGAGCAGCCGCTGGGCCGCGCGGTGGGCCATGCGCTGGAGGTGGCGGAGTCCATCGACTGCCTCCGGGGCCGCGGCCCCGCGGACACGATGGCCGTCACGTACGCGCTCGGGGAGCAGATGCTGGTGCTCGCCGGGGTGGCGGCCACGCCGGCCGAGGCGCACCGCCAGCTGGCGGCGAGCCTGACGCAGGGGACGGCGCTGGAAAAATTTCGCCAGATGGTCCGCGGGCAGGGGGGCGACGTCCGGGTGGTGGACGAGCCGGGCCGGCTGCCGGCGGCGCGGCTCCAGGTGCCGCTGCCGGCGCCGCGGGCGGGCATGGTGCAGGGCGTGGATGCGCGGGGCGTGGCGTTGGCCGCGCTGCGGCTCGGCGCGGGCCGGACCCGGGTGTCCGACCCGATTGATCCGGCGGTGGGCGTGAGCCACCTGCTGAAGGTGGGCGAACCGGTCGCGGCCGGCGGCGCGCTTTGCGTGATCCATGCCAACGACGAGGCTGCGCTGGCGGAGGCGAGGGCCCTGCTGGCCGCGGCCATCGTCGTGGGCGAGGCGCCGGGCGCGCTGCCGCCGCTCGTCGCCGAGATCATCGGCTGAAGCGAGCCGCGGCGGAGCCGGGGGGGAGGGGCCGGAGCCCGCTCCGGCCGGCGGGTCAGTCTTTTTCCAGCTCGGCCAGCTTGCCGGCGGACTGCTCCCACGCGGCGGTGGCGGCGGTCAGCTGGTCGACCAGGGCGCTGAGCTCGAGGTTGAGGTGGTGGAACTTGCCCTTGTCGGCGTAGGTTTCAGGCGCCTCGAGCGCGGCGGTGAGCTCGTTCTGCTTGGCCTCGAGCTGGGAAACCTCCTCCTCCAGGCGGTGCACCTCGGTGTGGAGCTTCTTGAGCTCGTTGGGCGTGGCGCGTTTCCGCGCCTCGGGCGCGGGCGCGGCGGGCTTGGGCCCGGGGGCGTCCTGCTTCGGCCGGGCGTCGGTGAAGCCCGCGGTCAGGGCCGCGCGGGCATTGGAGGCCTTGGACTTGTCGAGGTAGTAGTCGTAGTCGCCGGCGTAGGGCGTGAGGCGGCCGGAGTGGACGTGCAGCACGGTCTTGGCCAGGGCGCGGATGAAATACACATCGTGGCTGATGAAGATGAAGGTGCCGTCGTACTGCTTGAGCGCGTGGACCAGCGCGTCGATCGAGGCGATGTCGAGGTGGGTGGTGGGCTCGTCCATCAGCAGCAGGTTCGGCGGGTCGACCAGCAGGCGCGCGAGGGCGAGCCGGGACTTTTCGCCGCCGGACAGCACGGAGGCCTTCTTGAAGACGTCGTCCTTCCGGAAGAGGAAGGCGCCGAGGATGGTGCGCCCCTGCTGCTCGGTGAGGTCGTTCTGGGCCGTGCGCAGCTCCATGACGTTTTCCATCACGGTGGCGTCGAGCTTCAGGTTGTCGGCGCGGTTCTGCGCGAAGTAGCCGGGGAAGACGTTGCTGCCGAGCTCGCGGGTGCCGCCCTGGATGGGGATGATGTCGGCGAGGATCTTAAGCAGGGTGGACTTGCCGGAGCCGTTGGGGCCGACGAGCACGATGCGCTGGCCGCGCTCCGCCTCGAAGTTGAGGTCGCGGTACACGACATGGTCGCCGTAGGCCTGCTGGATATTTTTCAGCGAGACGACGCGCAGGCCCGAGCGCGGGGTGGGGGGAAAGCGGAAGTTGACGCGCTTGAGGTCCTCGGTCGGCTCCTCGACAGCGACCTCCTGCAGGCGCTCGATCTGCTTCTCCTTGGACTTGGCGCGCGAGGCCATGGAGGCCTTGGCGCCGAAGCGGTCGACGAACTTCTGCAGGTGGGCGATCTCGCGCTGCTGGTTCTTGTAGGCGGCGAGCTGCTGCTCCTTGCGCGCCTCCTTTTCCAGCATGTAGTCGTCGTAGTTGCCGGTGTAGCGGTTGAGCGTGCCGTAGCGCAGCTCGAGGATGCCGGTGCAGAGGGCGTTGAGGAAGGCGCGGTCGTGGGAGACCACGAGCAGGCCGCCCGGGTAGCGGGTAAGGTAGTCCTGAAACCAGAGCAGGGCCTCGAGGTCGAGGTGGTTGGTCGGCTCGTCGAGGATCAGGAGGGCCGGTTCGCCGACCAGCAGCCGCGCCAGGTGGGCGCGCATGACCCAGCCGCCGGAAAACGTCTTGGCCAGCTTCTCGTGGTCGCCCTCGCGGAAGCCCAGGCCGGCCAGGATCTTCTTGGCGCGGGGCTCGAGCGTCCAGTCGATGTCCCAGTCGTCATCGTTCTCCGGGGCGAGCTTCTTGCCGCTGGTCGCGATCTGCAGGATGGTCTCGTCGCCCACCGGCGCGCTTTCCTGCGGAAGGAAGCCGAAGTCCGCGCCGCGCTCCCATTCGATCGTGCCCTCGTCGGGCGACTCCTCGCCGAGGATGAGGTTGAACAGGGTGGACTTGCCCGCGCCATTCGGGCCGACCAGGCCGTAGCGGTCCGTGCGCGCGACAAACAAGGACACGTCGCGGAAGAGTTCGCGGGTGCCGTAGGACTTGGCGATGTCGGCGATGGTAAGCATCGAAACGGGTCATCACACGGAAGGGCGGGGCCCGCGTCAATGCGCAGATTTTGTCCTGTCGAAACCCGCCCCCGGCCGGCAGGTGCTAACGGCTGAGGGTGAGGGCGATGCAGCCGGCGACGGCGATGACGCCGCCGACGAGGGAGCGGCGGGAGGGGCGGTCGCCCTCGAGCCAGAAGGCGATGGGAATGGAGAGCAGCGGGGTGGTGGCGGCGATGGGGAGGACGAGGCCGCTGGGGGTGGTGGCGAGGGCCCACTGGTAGCAGCCGACGCCGGCGACGGGGCCGGCGAGGCCGTTGGCAAGCAGCCACCAGCGGCTGGAGCGCCGGGCGGCGGGGCTGAGGACGGGCGCGGGCGGGTTGCGCCGGAGGAGGTGGCGGACGAGGAACCAGAGGGCGGTGAACACCACGCCGGCGAGGATGCGGTGGTAGGCGGCGTTGAGGCCGAAGGTGGCGTTGGCGACGTGTTCGCCCGCGGCGGCGGCGGCGGTGACGCCCTTGCGGCTGATGAGCGCGCCGAACCCCTGGCCGGCGGCGGCGAGGAGGCCAAAGAGGAAGCCGACGGGCTGGATCTGCACGCGGGGCGGGTGGGCCGCGCTGGGCATGAGGGCCACGGCGACGCCGACGAGGATGACGAGGCCCCAGACGAGCTGCAGGCTGGTGAGCCGGGTGTCGAGCCACAGCCATTCCCCGAAGGCGGCGATCGGGGCGGCGAGGCACTGGGTCATGAGCACGGTGAGCCGCGAGCCGAGCAGCGGCAGGGCGGAGTAGACGCCGAGGTCGCCGAGGCCCATCCCGATGAGGCCGCTCAAGAGGAACCAGCCGAGGCTGGCGCTGGCGAAGCCGTGCCCGACGGTGTGGGCGAAGAGGCCCAGGATCAGGAGGGCGACGAGCAGCCGGCCGAGGTTGGCCCGCAGCGCGCCGAGGCCGCGAACGCTGTGGCTGGCGCAGGTCGCGTTGAGGGCGAAGAAGAAGGCGGCGAGAAACGAGGCGAACATCGGAGGCAGTGCCATAACAGCCACGAAACCAACAAATACCAGTCCGGTTTATCGCCCCCCGCGCCGGCCCCGCCCCGGCCGTCGCCGCTTTGGCCGGGGGAATTTGCCCCGGCCTTCGGCCGGCGTCACCCGGTTTAATGTGGCTAATTGGCCGGGGGAATTTGTAGTCATGGGCCCAGATGAAAGCCAAGAAAGCCAAAGTGAAGCCGGAGGCGGTGAACGCCGCGCTGGCGGCCCGGAAGGGCCCGGTTTCCCAGTTCATCGCCCGGCACTACCGCCATTTCAACGCCGCCGCCCTCCTCGACACCGCGAAGGGTTACGAGACCCACCTCGCCGCCGGCGGCAAGATGCTCGTCACCCTCGCCGGGGCCATGTCCACCGCCGAGCTGGGCATCTCCCTCGCGGAGATGATCCGGCAGGACAAGGTCCACGCCATCGTCTGCACCGGCGCGAACTTGGAGGAGGACATCTTCAACCTCGTCGCCCACGACTATTACGAGCGCGTGCCGCACTACCGGCACCTGACGGCGGGGGACGAGCAGGCCCTGCTGGACCGGCACATGAACCGCGTGACGGACACCTGCATCCCGGAGATGGAGGCCATGCGCCGGATCGAGGCCGTGGTGGCCGACGAGTGGACGAAGGCCGACCAGGCCGGCGAGCGCTACTTCCCGCACGAGTTCATGTACAAGATCCTCCGGGGAGGAAAACTGAAGGCGAGCTACCAGATCGACCCGAAGCACTCGTGGATGCTCGCCGCGTGCGAGAAGAACCTCCCGATGATCGTCCCGGGCTGGGAGGACGCGACGCTGGGCAACATGTATGCCGGCCGCGTGATCACGGGCGAGATCAAGCACGTCCACACCGTCCGCACCGGGATCGAGTACATGGCGGTGCTGGCCGAGTGGTACACCAAGACGGCGAAGCGCCTGCGCAACGGCGAGGGCAGCATCGGCTTTTTCCAGATCGGCGGCGGCATCGCGGGGGACTTCCCCATCTGCGTGGTGCCGATGCTGCACCAGGACCTGCAGCGCACGGGCGTGCCGCTCTGGGGTTATTTCGCGCAGATCAGCGACTCGACCACCAGCTACGGCAGCTATTCCGGCGCGGTGCCCAACGAGAAGATCACCTGGGGCAAGCTCGGGGCGAAGACGCCGAAGTTCATCGTCGAGAGCGATGCCACGATCGTGGCGCCGCTGGTCTTCGCCTGGGTGCTGGGGCAATAAGCCGCCCGCGGTCCGCCGGGTCCGGTTTCCGCCCAAAATCTTTGCGTCCCGGCGGCTTTGCGCGACGGTCTAGCCCGATGCCCAACGCCCTCGCCCACGAGCCGTCGCCCTATCTCCTCCAGCACGCGGACAACCCCGTGCACTGGCAGCCGTGGGGCGAGGCGGCGTTCGCGGCGGCGCGGGCCGGACAGAAGCCGATCTTCCTGAGCATCGGCTACTCGACCTGCCACTGGTGCCACGTGATGGCGCACGAGTCCTTTGAGCACCCTGAGGTGGCGGCGCTGCTCAACGAGTATTTCATCCCGATCAAGGTCGACCGCGAGGAGCGGCCGGATGTGGACAAGGTCTACATGGCCTACGTGCAGGCGATGACCGGCCACGGCGGCTGGCCGTTGAGCGCCTGGCTCACGCCGGAGCTGAAGCCGTTCTACGGCGGCACCTA
>SESF01033572.1_pt1 | contig 17294 bp, 13 predicted proteins | sample 3171521 | NCBI WGS metagenome assembly SESF01 (sample SAMN10866945, study PRJNA518727) | freshwater metagenome | biome: subpolar coniferous forest; feature: holomictic lake; material: water; isolation source: holomictic Lake 227, 6 m and 8 m depth | place: Canada: near Kenora, Ontario | collected...
GAGTATTCTGCCATCGAGGAATTTGGTGAAAATTCGGCTCAACCTAAATCCGGCAGTTGATGCGTGAGCGCAGTTCTCGCGTGCCGCGGCAACGCGAGGGGGATGGCGGGTTTTGGCGGATTTGGCGCGCCCTCAGCCGCTCATCAGGAGCGATTCCGGACCCGCGAGTATCCTGCCATCCAGGGATTTAGTAAAAATTCGGCTCAATATCCGCCGCCAGCGCTCGGGTTGGCTTAACTGCTCCGCAGCCTCCCCTCAACGACTCACACATTCACCCCGTGGCCCGTGAGCAGCAGAGGAACGCCGCGTTGCACAAGGTAACAGACCGCTCTGTCTTCTCGAAGCAGCGCGTCCTCGACTGGCTCAGCGAAGTTCAGTTGCGACTCGGATGCGGGGACGTTTAGCGTTCCGTCGCGGCGGCGGTTTTCAAGACTCCGAACCAGTTCCTCCGGTGCTTGTGCGAGCCGCTGGCCGGTTTCGGGACACCGCAAAAGTTCGATGAGCGCCGGGTTCATCAGTATCCAAACCCGTTGTTGCGGATGCGGACCATCGGTTCCTGCCCCGCCTGTTGCAGAGAGCCGTCGAACACTTCCGCGAAGTACAGGATGTGATCGCCGGTTTTCGCTTTTCCTGCCACTTTGCAGGCCAAATAGACCCAAGCCTCTTCAAACTGCGGGATTTCGAACAGATTCTCCACCAGCGCGTGTCCGGCAAAGGGAGTTTCGGCGTCAAGCCGCGCGAACGATTTCATGAGGGCGCTGTTTTCTTTGCTCAATATGTGTAATCCGAATAGCCCGTGGCCGTCTAGGGCTTGAATGATTCCCCGGCCTGGCGCAATGGCGATGGAGATCATCGGCGGCTCGAAGCTGCATTGCTCGACGAAGCTGCACAGCATTCCCATCGGGGTGTCGCCAATGCGGGCCGTTGCGATGTAGAGACCGCTGGCCACCTTGCCCAAGGCGGAGGCGATGCGTTCACGTTCGGAAGATTTTTGTGCAGTTGAGGGCATGGTGTTTTTGAAAAAAGTGAGGGAATGGGTTGTTGGCTGCCGTTAGTATCGAGGCATGGTCGGATCGACCTCGCCGGCCCAGGCCGTGATGCCGCCCGTCAGGTTCCAGAGCTTGTCGAATCCGGCTTCCTTTAGCAACTGAAGAGCGTGGGCGCTGCGGGCGCCTGCTTTACACAGAAGGACGATCTCGCTGGCGCTATCGAGCTCGTTCATTCGCGAGGGGAATTCGCTCAACGGAATCAGCTTCGAACCGGCGATGTGGCAGATATCGGCCTCGAATTTCTCGCGGACATCCACGAGAACGAGGCTCTCTCCGGCATCGAGTCTTTGCTTTAGTTCGGGCGCGGTAATGGACTGCATAGTGGGTTCTTCCTCCGTATGGTTCGAGTGCGGGATGCCGCAGAACTGGTGGTAATCGATGGGCTGGGTGATGCTCGGGTGGTTGCCACAGACCGGGCAGTTCGGATCGGGCCGCAGCTTGAATTCCCGGAACTTCAGCTTGAGCGCGTCGAAATGGACGAGGCGGCCGATCAACGATTCCCCAATGCCGCAGATCAGCTTGATGGCTTCAATCGCCTGCATGACGCCGATCAGTCCGGGCAGCACTCCCAAAACGCCGCCCTCCGCGCAGCTTGGCACCAATCCGGGACTCGGGGGTTCAGGCGACATGCAGCGGTAGCACGGACCTCCCAGGTGGGGAGCGAAGACCGTGCATTGGCCGTCGAAGCGAAAGATCGAGCCGTAAATGTTCGGCTTTTTCAGGAACACGCAGACGTCATTGGAAAGATAGCGGGTGGGAAAGTTATCCGTACCGTCGATCACAAGATCGTAGGGCTCGGCAAGGGCCATCGCGTTGTCCGCTTGGAAAAAGCAGTCATGGAGATCGACTTCGACATTCGGATTGGTGTCCCGAAGCCGGTCCCTCGCCGAGTTGAGTTTTTTACGGCCCACATCCTTGGTGCCATGAAGGAGTTGGCGCTGGAGATTCGAGAAATCGACCACGTCGGCATCGACAATCCCGATTCTCCCCACGCCCGCTGCCGCAAGATAGAGGGCGATGGGCGAGCCGAGGCCGCCCGCCCCGATGCAGAGCACGCTGGCGGCCTTGAGACGCTTTTGGCCTTCGAGCGTCACCTCGGGCATGATCAGATGCCGGGAATACCGCGCGATCTCGTCGTGGGTGAACTCGATCGCCTCAAGTCGGGCCGGATTGATGATGCTCTCGGACATGGAAAGTAGGGAACGCTAAAGGCCCCCGGAAAAATTTGCAACGTCGAGGCAACCGCAAATGGGGATTTGATCGTTTGACACCACAACATCTTGTGTTAATCCAATCTTCAGTCCACAATTCTTAACCATGCGCTGTCCCAAGTGCGGAAATATTGAAGACCGAGTGATCGACTCTCGTTCGTCGAAAGACGGAGCGTCGATTCGTCGGCGGCGCGAATGTACCCAGTGCCTGCACCGGTTCACGACCTACGAAGAGATCGAACGGGCGAGCTTGCGGGTGATCAAGCGGGACGGACGCAGCGAGCCGTTTGACCGCAACAAGCTGATCAACGGGATCAGCAAAGCCTGCGAGAAGCGGCCCGTTTCCCTGGACGCGATCGAGAAGGCGGTGGAAGAGATTCAAACCGACTTGGAGTCGAATTTTGGGCGGGAGATCGCCTCGAACCTGGTTGGCGGGAAGGTGATGGAGAAACTTCGCGCCCTGGATGAAGTGGCGTATGTGCGCTACGCTTCGGTGTACCGGCATTTTCAGGATATTGGTGAATTTCTGGACGAAATCCAAAGCTTGGAACGCCGTGCGAAATCGAGCGTTCTGCAAACCGAACTCTTCAAATGATCGCATTAGCCGACGGACTTCCATTGGTGCAGCTCGATGACGGGCAGGTCATTGCCTTCGAACGCGAATGGCTGCTACGGGCCCTGGTTCAGGCAGCCGGCAAGGCGGGCTACCAGAAATGGTGGCTGGCTGAGCACGTCGCGGAGAGCGTCCTTTCTTATCTGGTGCTTCAGTTCGAGGAGAACGTTGTTTCGGTGCCGGAGCTGGCGAACTCAGTTCAATCCGTGCTCCAGGTGATCGGCTATGCCGAGATCGCTCCGCACTTTACGCTTGGCGTTCCAGGTGTGCGACTCTCGCTCGTGGACCTGGCGCGTGAAGCCGGTTCAGGCTACGAATTGGCGTTTTTCGAATTTCTCGGCCGCAGGCTCCAGCAGCTTCTTAGCTCGGGAACGACGTATTTTGAACTCATCGGCCTCTCGCCATGCGTCAAGCAATTGCGCTCGCGCAAAACATGGAGCCGCGACTGCGACGCGCTCCAGGCCGACATCGTCTCCTTCGTGCGGATGCAAACGCTCTCGGCTCAGTTGGAGCGCGAGGTTTCGGTGCGGGTGCGGTAGAGAAGAAGACGGGGAGACGCGGGGACGGGGAGACGCGGAGAGAAGAAGCGCGGCTGCGGGATTCATCCGTCCCATAGGTCCCATCAGTCCTATAAGTCCCATTCCGCCGAGTGTTCTTCACTTTCCCACTTTCCTTTTTTCTCCCCGCTTTTTACCTTCCGCCTTCATGGCCTATCTCAACGATAATTATCTTAAGCTCAAAGCCGGCTACCTGTTTCCGGAGATCGCCCGGCGCGTGAAAGCTTTTTGCGACGCGAACCCCGAAGCTGCCCAGCGGGTGATCCGCTGCGGGATCGGCGATGTCACCGAACCGTTGCCGCCGGCTGTTTTGGCTGCGCTTCACAAGGCCGTTGATGACATGGGCCGGCGGGAAACCTTCCGGGGTTATGGGCCGGAACAAGGTCATGAGTTTTTGCGGCATGCCATCGCGGAAAACGATTTTCGGAGCAAGGGCCTGGAGGTTGCCGATGACGAAATTTTTGTTTCCGACGGTTCCAAGTGCGATTGTGGCAACATCCTCGATATTTTGGGGCACCAGAACCGGCTTGGCATCACCGATCCGGTTTATCCCGTCTATGTGGACACCAACGTGATGGCGGGCCACACCGGGGAAGCGAACGAGGCCGGCGCGTATGAGGGGATTCATTACCTGCGGTGCTGCGCGGAAAACGCTTTCGTCCCCGAGGTCCCTTTGGCGAAGCTCGACGTGGTTTATCTCTGCTTTCCAAACAACCCGACCGGAGCCACCGCGACCCGCGAGCAGCTCACCGCCTGGGTGGACTACGCCCGGGCCAACCAGACGCTGATCCTCTTTGACGCGGCGTATGAAGCGTATATTTCCGATCCCGCAGTGCCTCACTCGATTTATGAGATCCCCGGCGCCCGCGAATGCGCGATCGAATTCCGCAGTTTTTCCAAGAACGGCGGATTCACCGGGACGCGATGCGCGTTTACCGTGGTTCCAAAGTCGCTCCTGGCCCGGACCGCGACCGGCGAACTCAAGCCATTGCATCCGCTGTGGAATCGCCGGATGAGCACCAAGTTCAACGGCGTCAGCTACATCGTCCAGCGCGGGGCCGAGGCGCTCTACTCGCCGGAGGGCAAGGAGCAGGTTCGGGAGTTGATCACCCATTACATGGGCAATGCGGCGATTCTGCGCGACGCGGCCCACGCGGCTGGGTTCCCGGTTTTTGGCGGGGTGAATGCACCTTACATTTGGGTCGGCACGCCGGGCGGAATCTCAAGTTGGCAGATGTTTGACCGCATGCTGACCGAAGCCAATGTCGTGATCACCCCTGGCAGCGGCTTTGGGTCGAACGGGGAGGGGTATTTCCGCATCTCAGCGTTCAATAGCCGCGCCAACGCCGAGGAAGTCGCGCGAAGGATTTTGGAAATCCGGTGGTAGGCGCTCCCAAGAGGGACTTGGGCGACTCGCCAATAGTGTTCGGCACGGCAATGGCCCGTTAGAAAGCGGCTTTCAGCGCCCACGGCGCGACTCCATACCAGTTGCTGGGACGTCGCCCCAAGCTGGTATGGGACGGACTTGGCCTACCACACCGCAGCGACCGTCGGCCCGATGGGATAGCGGCCGCAAGCGCCACCGTACACAGTCAGGCCACCTTCCAGTCCCGGTTCGGCGGGCACGGCGCAGCGCAGGATGAGCGGGGCATCGGGGTTGGAATTGCTGCGGATTCGATCCAGAAGCACTCCTTCGGCAACTACGGTGGCCAGGTAACCGTAGCAGCCCTTGATCCCGTGGAGGTAGGAAAGCGCTCCCCGGGCGTCGTGGGGGTGATCGGGCAAAGTGCAGTGATGGATGGAGATTCCGTTGAGGAGAAGCTCGAACGCGGTGGGATGGCGATGCACATCGGTTTGCGGCGAGTCCAGGCGACGGGAGGAAGCCTCGCAGAGGATGCTCAGTTGCCGGGCGCGTGCCAGTTCGTCCGAGTGCAGCGCGAGGTTCCATTCGAAATAGCCACTTCCCAGTCCGTGGCATTCGCCGCTTTGTTCCGCTTCGGACGGCTGGCTCGATGCGCCGCTCCATTCCGCCCGGCTCCACGCATGAATCAAGGGGCGGATCACCGTTCCTGATGCAAGTTCCTCCCGGATCGAAGGATTTTGTGGCGGGACATAAAACTGGACAAAGTTGGAGGCCACGATGGTTCCGTCCGAAGCTGCGGCATGGACCCAGAGCGTGCATAACGAAGGGAAGGTGGGAAGGGTGAATTCCGCAGTATGCGCCAGATCGACGTGGCAATGCCGGAACGGGATGGTCTTGCGGCCGCTGGCAAGAGTTTGGGTGACGCAGCCCAGGGAATCGACGCCACTCAACTTCCAGAAGAAGGTCGCCGGCCCCAAATCTCTCCGGGAATAGTGGGAGGCGAAGATGTCGATGCGCTTTTGTTCACCCGGGGTGCAGCGCTGGATGGGCGGCGCATCGATCGGGAGCACGTCGCCCTGGTTGACGATCCGCGGATCATAGCCAAACTCCTTCGGAGTTCGGTCATAATTGAGGAAGCCGTTGTATTCCCATTCCACATCGTGGAGTTCGGTGTAAATGTACGCGGAGATGCTTGAGTGCCGGCGGAGTTCGTTGGTGAGGAACTTAAAACTCCACGAGACGTCCACGTCGCCATCCAGCGCACCGATCCCTCCAAATTCGCTATTGATGAGCGGTTGCCGCCCTTGGGCGTATCCTTCCACATAGTTGAACCGCGAGCCCTCATAAGTTTGCTCTACGACGCGGTTGATATGGGCTTTGGCCTTGACGTAATCGTTCAGATAAAAATGCCACGAATTGATATCGGTGTCGCCATGGGCAAAATAGTGAAGATGTTCCCAATGGACCACGCTCATGTCTTCTACGAGCCGGGTTGGATCCAATGCTTTGCCAAGCTCCCACATCTCCTGCACCCAACACTGCGAACTGCTGTTTTCGAGCTTGTCGCCGGGTTCCGCGATAATCGCATGCGCGTGCTTGCCGAAGTGCTTCACTAGTTCCACCTGCCCTCCAAATCCCCAGGTCTCGTTGAAGAGACACCAGGCGATTAGAGACGGGTGATTCCAGTCGCGCTCCATTCCTTTGCGCATCATCGTTTCAAAGCGACGCCTGCCCAGCGGCGTGTCCCCTCCTTCACCGAAATTCGGGAAATCTTCCATCAGCAGAATCCCGAGCGTGTCGGCATAATAGAGCACCAGGGGATCATCGAGCTTGAGATGGATGCGCAAGAAATCGAAGCCAACCTTCTTCGCGTAAAGGATGTCGTCGCGCAATGCCTGGGCATCTCCGGCCGTATAGACCCCGTCGGCGTGATACGATTGGTAGAGCGCGCCCCGGAGGTAAATCGGCGTTCCGTTAAGGCTGAGCGCCGCCGGGGCATTGGGCTGCTCCACTGGCGCGGTGCCGATTTTGCGCATCCCGAAATAGGTGCGGACCACGTCATCGGGCGCATCGCCCCCTGGCTTCAGCCGCAACACAGTAAGATAGAGATGGGGCGCGGCGGGTTCCCACAGCAGCAGCGGATCGATTCGGATTACCTCTTCGGCGAGCCCTTCACGGACTTGAAGCGTCTTGGTGATGCGCTCGCCGCCGGGAGTGGTGATCTCGATTTCAAGCAGGGCTTCGTCCGAGGTGTTGGTACAGAAAATTTTAAACCCCGCGTTGCCATTGTCGATCTCGGGATTGATGCGGAAATGGCTGATAAATGAAGGGGCGCGCGGTTCGAGAAACACCGTCTGCCAGATGCCGCTCACCGGCGTGTACCACTTCCATTGTTTGCCCACGGGCTGCTCGGAATTGTCGGATGGGTCTTCCACCCGGATCACAAGAACCGCTCGATTGCGGCCGGCCAGCGCGTCGGTCAGATCGAACTCGAACGGGGTATAGCCGCCCTCGTGATGGCCCAGGTGGATCCCGTTGCACCAGGCGTCCGTAAAGAAATCGGACGCGCCGACCTGGAGGATGACGTGTCGATTGAGCCATTTCCGCGGGAATTCAATTTCCCGGCGGTACCACCCGACTTCGTAGCGGGCGGCGGTGCGATGGTTCGAGTGGGTCACCTCGAGGGGGTCGAGAAAAACGCGCGTGGCGTAGTAATTCTCGCTGCTCGCGGCATTGCCCTGACCCCAGGCGGCCAGACTTTCCCAGCAAAACGGCACGATGATCTGTTCGCGCCAGCCCTCCGTCTGCGGCTCATACCATTTCTCCTCCATCCCGGCGCGGTCTTTGTCGAACCGGAAGTCCCATGGGCCATTTAGATTGATCCAGTCCACCCCGCTCACGAGGCCTCGTTGCTTATCGGGCCGGGGGTATTCCGGGCGCGGATATTCAGAAAGCGATCGATGCGGCATAACAACCTCCTACCTCTCAATCGTGTGACACCGGGACGGCATGGGCGTTGAGGAGTCCAGCAATCCATAATTCCCATGGGAGGTATGGGAAGCATGGGAGTTATGGGATGGAGCCCGCGTTAAATCACCCGGTCCTCGCGATAGGTGCCTTTGGTCACCCCGAGTTGCGATTGCGCTTTCAACTCGCGCCAGAGGTTTTCGCCCTCTTGCTTGCCGCTGAGCAGTTCCTGGTAAGCGTGAAGCACGCGGGTTGTTTCCGCGCTGTTCTCTTCCAAAAGCTCGATCCGGTAGTGCCTGAGTCCCGCCGCTTCGAGTTCTCGGAAAACGCTTGCGCCGCTTTGGGCCACGGCGTTGTAGAGCGTGTTGCGGCAACCGGCGTCCGCACGGAGCGGATGCTCAATCCCCACCCGGTCCCGCAAATGCACCCGGTGGAGATCGCATGGCCGGCCGCAATCCAGAAACGTGGTGCCTTTGGACATGAACGCCGCGAAAACGCAGTGCTCCATGTGAAACATCGGCATGTGCTGGTGAATCGTGATTTCGAACCACTCAGGCGGCGCGTGCCGGAGCAATGCCAGGACCTGCCCTGCATTCAGGTCATAAGAAATCGTCAGCCGCTCCAAGGCGCGTTCCATAAAGAACTCGGCAGTGAGTGGGTTGGCGACATTGAGCGAAAAATCGCCGATCTTCCGCAACGGGCTTTGCTTAAAGTATTCGGCGGCTCCGAGGTTGCGAACCAGCACGCCGTCAGGCTCGGCATTCTCGATGACCTTGAAGAACCCTTGCTCGCCGGCCTTTTGGATTCGCGGCGTGGCGACGAAAACTTGCGGGCCGTTAGTGGGTTGCGCGGCCCTGACGAGTGCCATTGCGTCTTTATACCGCCGGACATCTTCGAAATCGACATAGAGCGTCCGGATGCCACAGGCGAGAGCCGCCTCCAGTTGTTCGGTGGTCCGGCAAAGCACGGAGAGCGACGGCTCGGCAAGTTGTTCTGAATGCGACGGCACTTCCCTGAAGATTTCCGGAACCGTGATTTCCGCTTCGAGACGCGGTGTCCTCGCTTCAAGCTGGAAAATGAGTTCGCGGCGCAGCCGGTTTAGCTCTCCGATCGGTAAAATGAGCGCGCCTTCGAGATCGTTTTGAAGGGCACCGAGACTGTAGGGCGATTCGCCAAAACGGCCCAGGTGCTCGCGCAATTTTTCAAGGGTGAGGGGAGCCGTGCGCGCAAGTTGCAGCGCAATCTGGGAGCGAACCGAGATGAGTTGGCCGCCAAGGCGAACTTCCAGCGTGAGCGGTTCCTCCGCCTTGCCGCTGACGCGAAGCTCCAGCGGCTCGCGTTTTCGCAGCGGAATGGTGCCGGAGTAGCTTTTCTTTAATTCCGCATTCAGCGCGGGATCGTCGGTTTTCCAAACCCTGTGCCCAGGCTTGAGTTGGTGGAAGTCGATATGGCCGTGTTTGAAATAGAGCCGGCCGTTACGGACTTCATAGACCCGGCCGCCCTGCTCTTTATCGGGGTCGCCGCCCGTGTCGAACACCACGCCATCCCCTGGCTTCACCGGAGTTTCGGCGGAAGCGATCTCGACGAAATCCCGTCCCACACGGCTGATCATCCCGGCAAACGGACCGCGCTTCTTGCCATATCGCGCCGCCACGAGTTCCTGATGATTTACCCCGTAGAGCCAGCCCGAGTAGAGCCCGCGCGAAAACGTCATCTCAAGCTGGTAGCGATCCGCCTGGCTTGAAGCCCATTCGCGCCGGGCCATCGCGGCGTCGAGCGCCTTTCGATACACTTGGCAGACGGCCGCCACGTATTCGGGCGATTTCAGGCGGCCCTCGATTTTGAAGGAAGTGACGCCCCGCGCGAGGAGGTTGGGGATCTCGTCGGCTGCCGCCAGATCCTGCGGCGAGAGCAGATAGCGCTTTTCGCCGAGATCGCGAATCGCCCCATCGACCACCAGTTCATAAGGCATCCGGCAGGCCTGGGCGCACTCGCCACGGTTGGCGCTGCGCTGGCCAAGCGATTCGCTGGTCAGACACTGGCCGGAGTAGGCCACGCAGAGAGCTCCGTGAACGAATACCTCCAGTTCCAGCGCGCCGTTTTCCGATTCGGCGGAGTGAAACTTTTCGAGTTCCCGTAGCGAAAGTTCGCGGGCAAGAATCACCCGATCGATTCCCAACTCCCTGTGAACGATCTCCGCGCCTTCCGGCGAGGTAATCGTCATCTGCGTGGAGGCGTGAATGGCGAGTTGCGGCGTGACCCGGCGCGCCAGGCGCACCAGCCCGATGTCCTGCACGATAATCGCATCGACCCCCGCGCGGTTCAGGGTCCGCAAATAGTCAGCCGCCTCGGCCAGTTCATCGGTAAAAACCAGCGTATTGAAAGCCAGATAAGCCTTCGCGCCGTGGCGATGGCAAAACTCCACCAGCGCGGGTAGATCTTCCTCGGTGAAGTTATCCGCCCGCAGCCGGGCGTTGAAGCGTGGCAGCCCGAAATAGATCGCGTCGGCCCCATTGGCGATGGCGGCCCGCACGCAATCCCAGTTGCCCGCGGGAGCGAGGAGTTCCGGTGTCGATGTCATGAGATGGACGGACGCAATGGACGCGGGGACTGTTTGCGGTTCAGTCCACTTCGTCCATTTTGTCCATTTCGTCCACCAGAACCGTTGCTTCGGCCTACGGCTTCATTTCCGACCCGCTGACCGTGTCGGTTATCGTGAACTGCTCGTGGTGCAGGGCGGGGTCTGCGCGGAAAGTGAGCCGGCAGGCGTACCGGCGCTCGATCTCAATGAGCAGTTCCTCATCTTCGGCGCGCAACCGCTGGAGCAGGTGCGGGCTGACGGTGACCTTGAACTCGTGCAAATCGGGATTCTTGCGCATGACCTGGTGCAGCGAACGCTGGAGTTCCACGCTCATGGTGGTGGAACTCTTGACGGTGCCGCGCCCGTGGCAATAAGGGCAGTTTTCGTAAATCGATCCGCTGAGGCTTTCCTGAGCGCGTTGGCGGGTCATTTCCATCAGGCCGAGCGCGGTAATCGGCAGGACGTGGGTCTTTGCCTTGTCGCGCTTGAGCCGATCTTTCATCCGATTGAAGACGGCCTGTTGATCCTTGCGGCTCTTCATGTCGATGAAGTCGCCGATGATCAATCCGCCGATGTTGCGCAACCGGAGTTGGCGTGAAATCTCGTCCACCGCTTCCAGGTTGGTCTGGAGGATCGTCTTTTCCACGTCCTTCGCCCCTTTGTTGCGACCGGTGTTGACGTCGATGGCGATGAGCGCCTCGGTTTCATCAATGACGATGTAGCCGCCGCACGGCAGCCAGACCTGGCGATGGAAGGCGTCGTCGATTTGCTTTTGAATGCCGTATTTGTCGAAAATCGGGGTGGTTTCGCTGTAATGTTCGATGCGGTTCTTGGAACGGCGGGAGATTTGGCCCACCGATTCGCACATCTGTTTCACGGCTTCTTCGCTGTCGCAAATGACGGCGTCGATTTCGTCCGTGAGGAAGTCGCGGACGGTGCGTTCAATGAGATCGGGCTCCTGGAAAACGCAGGTCGGCGCCGGTTTTTCTTTTACGGCTTGTTCGATCTTGCGCCACTGCTCGACGAGCAGGCTCAGGTCGCGAATGAAATAGCGTTCGCGCTGGCCTTCGCCGACGGTCCGGACGATGACGCCCATCCCTTCGGGAATTTCGAGCTTCTTGAGGATTTTCCGGAGGCGTTCCCGTTCCTTGCTCTCGTCGATCTTGCGCGAGATACCGCATTGATCGCTGTAGGGCATGAGCACGAGGTAGCGACCGGCCAGCGAAATGTTCGTGGTGACGCGCGGTCCCTTGTTCGAGATCGGGCCTTTGGTGACCTGCACCAGGACTTCCGAGCCGACCGGATAGATTTTTGGAATGTCGCCGGAAGTGATTTTCTTCGGGGCGGCCTTTCCGCGTTTGCGTTCGACCTCTTCGATGCCGCTGTCCAGCGCCGCCGGGATGGCATCCCAGAAGTGGAGGAACGCGTTTTTCTCGAAGCCGATGTCCACAAACATGGCCTTGAGGCCGTGCTCGATGTTCCTTACGCGGCCTTTGAAAATGCTGCCAACAATGTTGCGCTCGGTGGTGCGCTCGATGGAGTATTCCTCGAGTTGGCCGTTTTCGAGCAGTGCGACGCGGCGTTCAAGCCGCTCGCAGTTAATAATGAGCTTATTGCCTGTCTCGCGGCGAAGCCCGAGCATGCGTTTGACTTTATCAATCATGAAACTGGTTGTTTTGAGAAGTGTTTTGACTGGCACGGGGGTTTAGGGGCGTCCGCTCCGTGGGGAGACGGACGCTGGGTTAGGTTTCCTACTAAAAAGACGTTCGAAAATGTTTCCGCGCCGGGGTTCCTCCGGTTCGGCGGTTCGGGCCCGGCGGGGGCGCGGTTCTTCCGCCGACTCCACCGCACGGGCGCGGGTCGGTTCGGCTCTGCGAGTCGGCTTCTTATGAACCCGGCCCGCATCGTCCGCTTCCGGCTTGATGTCGGGGCTGGCGTTGTCGTGGTCCATCTGCGGTTTTTCCGGGCTGGTTTCCTGGGTGCCGTCGGATTCATCCCCGCCGAGGTCCACAAGCCCCGCATCCTGGTAATCAGGCAAGGCTGCGATCATTTGGAAAGGGTGTTCATTGTGGGCTGGGGCCAAAGGTTTAAGCTCCACTTTAAGCGTTCCCTGATCCACGGCGAGACATTGCTCTAAAATATGGGCGGCCACGGGACCCGCCACACTTCCGCCATGCTCGCCTCCCTGCACCATCACGGCTACGACAAATTTCGGATGATCGTAGGGCGCGAAGCAGCAGAACCAGGCGATGTGCTCCTTCTGTCCCCGGTCGGTGGCCTGGGCTGTGCCGGTTTTTCCTGCGACCACCGTCCCCTTGATCTTTCCTTTGGCGCCGGTGCCGCTGCCGCCGGGTCCCCCGACTTCATTGACGACTTCCCAGAGTCCCTTGCGCACGATTTCGATCTGTTCGGCTGATAGCTCACTTCGCAAATCCTCTCGTACCTTGGGAGCGTCCGGAACGGCGACCAGGCCATTCTCGTCGAGCGTCGGCTGGCCATTCGGTTCGAGCACAGTTCTCACAAGTCGGGGTTCGTAAGCAATCCCGCCGTTTGCCACCGCGGCGTACGCCATGGCCATCTGTAACGGACTGGCGAGCACGTATCCCTGGCCGATCGAGACATTGGCCGTGTAGGCGGAAGTCCACTTCTGATTCGGAAACCGCGCGGCCATCCATTCGCGGCCCGGCATGCACCCTTCTTTCTCATCGGTGAGCCCAATGTCATACTTGCGACCGAGCCCAAGGATATTGCCGATCTTGACGATATTCGAAATGTCCGCGGCATTCCCGTATTGATAGAAAAACGAGTCGCATGAGACTTTAAGGGCGTCAGCGAGGCCCAGCACCCCGTGGGTGTTGCCTTTTTCAGCGACCCAACAATGGAAATAGTGATCGCCGTATTGGACGCCACCGGGGCAGTTGAATTTCGCATTGCCAAGTCCCTTCGTCAGGCCGGCGAGGGCGGTTACGATCTTGAAAGTCGATCCCGGCGGGAATCCGCTCACCGCGCGGTTCACCAGCGGGACGGCTGGATCTTTCATCAATTCCCCCCAATCTTTCGTCGAGACCTTCGGGATGAAGACATTTGGGTCAAACGAAGGAATGGACACCGTTGCCAGGATGTCGCCGTTATTGGGGTCCACCACCACAGCGGCCGCCCTGCCGAGCGACGGATGGCGAAGCGCCTTTTCGGCAATGTACTGCATCCTTGCATCCAGAGTCAGATAGACATTGCTTCCGGGTTTGGGCGGATCGATGCGCACCTCGCTGTCGAACCCGCCTTTGACATTCCGTTTCATCACCCGCACTCCCGGGGTCCCCCGGAGATACTTGTCCATCGCCTTTTCGATCTGGTTTTTTCCTTCGACGTCGGGTTGGTAGAATGAAAACTTCCTCACGTCCGGCAACTCATTGACGTCCAGCGGCATCCCGACAAAGCCCAGGATATGCGCGGCAAAAGCGCCATAAAGATACTGGCGCACCGGCTTGACGCTGATCTCCACGCCGGGCAACCCGACGTCGTGTTCGGAGAACTTGGCGATCGTGTTGAAATCGATGTCCTCCACGTATGTAAACGGCACCAATTCGTCGTTTTTGTAATGGGTCTTGAGGTGCTTGGCGTTGTAGTCGCGAGCCAGATCCAAGTCTTGCAGCCGCGGGATCACTCCCGAGTTCACGACCTTGACCACGTCGGCCCGGTTGACATCGTGGAGCATGTCCTTGACCGCCTGCCGTTCGGTAATCAGGGGCAGTTTCCCGTTGCGGGTTCGGTAGCCGCGCACCATGTCGGGCAGATAGAAATCGACATTGTAACTGGCGCGATTCTGCACCAGCGGAATGCCATTGCGGTCGCGGATCTCGCCGCGCACGGAAGGGATCCGGACGGTCACATGGGAGCTGCCGCCGATTTTCGCGGCATACTGCTCGCCACGCATGACTTGGAGCACCCAAAGCCGGCAGACGATCCCGGCTAGGCCAAGCATCATCAAGAGCCCCAGAAAAAAGAGGCGCATGTCAGCGGTCTTTACGCGTGGCATTACTCGTCCTCCTCCATCCGGACAACGCTCCTTGGATTATAGCCCACTAGGGCGGCGAACGAACTCAGGAGCCAAAAAAGCACCGGAGCAATGAAGAGGGCGATCAATCCCGGTCCGCCGATACGCCACCAGACTTCTCGCGTGAACACAAAAGGCGCCTCTTCCAACGCGGCGCGGCGCACGGAGATCATCAAGAACTCCACCAGCAGGATCAAAGAGGTCAAAATGCCGCTCATCAGGCAGTGAACCTCCCAGCGCCCCCGCTGAAAAAGGGGACGAAAGCCGCTCATCAACCCGCCGAGGGTAGCGTAGAGGAGGATGGACCAGCCGAGCGCCATCTCCACCGTGGGGGTCGTGCCGGTCCCCATCCCGGTGGTCACCACCTGGGAAGTCAGGCAGTCCCACATCAGGCCGCACGCAAATGCCAGGGCCAGCATGAGGCCAAACGGCAGGGCCAGGGCGCCATAAAACAAAATCAGAGGCATGATGACCACGCGGGCCCCCTCAAGAAACGCAAGCGGCGGGATGAAGTGCTGGACCACCAGCGCCGCGAAAGACGACAGAACCAGGATTAAGAAAAACGCGATCACTTCTTTCCCCTCACTATAAACACGTCTTCGAGGGTTGTCAGATCGACGGAGGGCACAATGCTCGCATATCCATCAAGTTCGCGCACCCGAAACTCCTTGATCGCCCCAATGAAAATTCCCGAAGGGTAAACGCCGCCGACCCCTGAGGAATACACCTTTTGTCCGGGTTTCAAATTCGCCATCTTCGAAAGATAGCGCATGCTGATGAGCGGGATCCCTGAACCCGAAATGCGTTCGCCGCTGGCAATGCCTTGCTCGCGAGTTCCTTCGACATTGGCGGCGACCCGGCAGTTTTCGTCGGAAATGAGCAGCACGGTCGCCGCGTGTTTGGCCACGGTAGTGGTCTTGCCTACCAGACCGTCTTCGGTCAAGACCGGCATATCGCTCTCGATGCCGTCCTCAAAGCCGCGGTCGATCTTGACAGTGCTCCACCAGGTCGAGGCGTCCCGCGCGATGATCCGGGCGGGCACCAAATCAAACGCGGCGCGCTCCCGGTATTGCAGGGCGCGACGCAGCCGGTTGTTCTCCGTTTCCAGGTCCCGGAGGGTCTGATTAACCGCTTCGAGTTCTTTGTTGGCAACGACCAGTCGCTTATTGTCGGCTTCCAATTCTTGAAGCGTCTTCAGGCCTTCTCTGATGGCGGTAATCTTGTGCTCAAGTTCCGAGCCGGTTTGCAGAAACGGCGAGATGATCTCCAAAAATTTGGACTGCAGGTTCTGCGTCCCTGTCGGCCCGAGCGCGAACAACGCTCCGACCGCAATCAGAAACAGAACCAGCGCCAGAATGTTAAAGCGCCTCATGGTGGACCTCGATGGTCTTGGACACTAGCTTTAGAGGACCGGCCCGCAAGCGATTGCTCGCGCGCAGCCCTCGGTTGGCTCAAGCGCGGTAGGTGCGATCGGCAGTGGCCACCTGGCGGAGGAACTTAATCTCCTGCAAGGCGCGTCCGGTGCCTTCGGCAACCGCGCTCAATGGATCCTCGGCCACATGGACCGGCAACCCGGTTTCCTCGGCCAACAACTTGTCCAGGCCCCGGAGCAACGCGCCGCCGCCGGCGAGCATCAGTCCGCGATCGACCAGATCCGCCGAAAGTTCAGGCGGGCAGCGTTCCAGGGTAACCCGAACCGACTCAACGATCGTCGAAATCGGTTCCAGCAACGCCTCGCGTACTTCCTGGGAGGTGATCGTCAGCGTCTTGGGCAGCCCGGCCACCAAGTCGCGCCCCTTGACCTCCATCGTGACTTCTTTCTCCATCGGGTAGGCAGACCCGATCTTGATTTTGATTTCCTCCGCCGTCCGCTCACCGATCAGCAAGTTGTAGGCGCGCTTCATGTACTGCATGATCGCTTCGTCGAGTTCGTCCCCCGCAACGCGCACGCTGCGGCTGAAGACGATCCCCGCCAGCGAGATCAGCGCCACCTCGGTGGTGCCGCCGCCGATATCGACGATCATGTTGCCCGCCGCATCCTGAACCGGAAGGCCCACGCCGATTGCGGCAGCCATCGGTTCTTCGATCAGGAACACTTCACGGGCGCCGGCATGGAGCGCGGACTCCTTCACCGCCCGCTTTTCGACCTCTGTGATGCCAGAGGGCACCGCGATGACCACCCGGGGACGGGGGCGGAAGAAAGTCCGCCGACTGTGTACCTTGTTAATAAAGTGCCGAAGCATCGCTTCAGTCACCTCGAAATCCGCGATGACGCCATCCTTCAAAGGACGGACGGCAACGATGTTCGCCGGAGTGCGTCCGAGCATTCGTTTCGCTTCGTCTCCGACGGAGAGCACCTTATTTGTGCCCGCTTGGACGGCAACCACGGAGGGTTCACGAAGCACAATCCCATGATCTCGTACGTAAACCAGCGTGTTCGCCGTTCCGAGATCGATCCCGATATCGTTCGAGAATAGCCCAAAAAGCCCACTTATCATTCAAAAATCCTCTAAGTTGTTGTTGAAAATTGTTGGAAAACTGGAGGGATTGCGCCACTTGCGAGCAAATCTGTCACCGGTCACGGTGCAATCAACCTATGAACCGTGTAGTTTTAGGGATAGAGCACTCCCAGCGTCAAGGTAAAGTCAGGAAGGTTCCAAACCCCGTCAACCCGAAGGCCGGGTGGCAGAGCCCTAAAAAGGTCATTTCGATGGATAAAATTAATCATTTTGGACACAAGGTCCGCTAACTTAGCGCAGATTCGGTGCCAGCGCAGGAAACAATTGCGAGTTCTTAAAGAGAACTTCGAAGTTCAAGAAAGGAGCGTGGGCGTCCCGCCAATAGTGGATGGCATCCTTTTGCTGAGGACCAAAGGTCCGTCCCATACCAGCCTTGTATG
>SESF01007972.1_pt1 | contig 17288 bp, 13 predicted proteins | sample 3171521 | NCBI WGS metagenome assembly SESF01 (sample SAMN10866945, study PRJNA518727) | freshwater metagenome | biome: subpolar coniferous forest; feature: holomictic lake; material: water; isolation source: holomictic Lake 227, 6 m and 8 m depth | place: Canada: near Kenora, Ontario | collected...
TGTGTCAGATCGCCCCGATCCCTTGCCGTTTTTAGGTAAAGATCCCACAATGCCGACTCGGACGCGTGGCTGAAATGCTCGGTCAGGTAGGCCCCGTACACCTCCCGCAAATCTTCCGCACCGTTCAACCCGATCTTGGGAACCATCACATGCGTCACCTCGCCAAACACCCGCTGCGGACTGGGGAAAATCTGGTGGCTGAACGTCCTCCGGTCCCACCATAGAGATCCTCCTTTGGGAGGCGGCAGCAAGAGCGCCAAGGGAAACGGATTCATCAAATCCATGCAAAAAATCCGCGACGCCGGGGTCACATGCGGACGAAGCAATGCCAGCCCGTCATTCACGAGATGGGCGTATTGGTAGGGGGTCAAACTCACGCGGCCCGTCATGTAGGGACTGAAATCCCTGCGGGTCAAGAGCCCCCGCACCACATTCGGCTGCTCGACCTGTTCGCCAGGCTGCGGAGGCAGGAGCAGTGATCCGAGGGATTCCGATTTGATGAGCCCTGAATCCGGGGTCAAATACCTCATGTGATTCTTAAACGCCCAGGAATAAACAATACTCGCGCCGTCGTTCACAAAAGTTCCGCTGAACAAAAACAAGAAAAGAGCGGCCCCGCCCATCAACCGGACTCGAACGATTTCTGAACTCGGCGCATCCGCCGCGCCGCTGCCTCTGAACGCCGTTTCCCAAACCACCGCGCAGGCCACGGCCAGCAGAGGAATCTCATGCCACTGCATATCCAGGGTCAGCACCACCAACCCGATGGCCACGCAGGCCCCGCAGATCACAACCAGCCGGCCGATCCCGCCTTCCCGCCACGCCCCATGAGGCCCGCCGCAAAAAGGCTTGAGCAGCCAAAGAACCGCGCCGACGCAAAGAATATCCGGCAGATTGATGACGAACAACTGCACCAGCCGCACCAGCCGGTCATGCGTATCGGCCAAGCGGCCGAGAGTCACAAGGTCGCCAAGATAAGCCCGAAAACTGAAACGCGTGAATGCCCACAGCACCAGGGGAAGGAACGCCATCCCCGCCACATACCAGAAGACGCGGCGCCAGCCGGGCCGGGTCACACAAAGGCCCGCCAAGCCGATCCCCAAAGCGGCCGCCAGGTAATTTACTTTGGTCAGAGCCAGCAGGAAGGTGAGGCATCCCGCTATGCAAGCCTCCCCGTCGTTCACGGTCTCTGAGCCCTCCCGCGAATGCGGCGAAAGAAAAGATTGAATCGCCAGGAGAGACAACAGCGCCCATCCCACGCGGTTATACCACATCGCATACGAAGCATGGGAAAACTCCAATAGGTAATTTAACAATCCAAAGGACATCGGGCGGCTCGCGATGAAGAGCCCCCCCACTAGAAGAGACAGCGAAAGAGAGAAGAAAGCCGAGAATCTTCTGGCGGCAATGAACCAAGCCAGCAAGGTGATGAATACAAACCCCAGCGCGCCGCCATACGCAAGGGCATTTGCGTTCACGCCGCCGATGCTCATCCCCAAAGAGATAAGCCAGAAAGGGAAGACCCCTATCTGCGAAAAATAATCCACATGGGGCATCTGGCCGGAGTGCAACCGATAAGCGCCATCGAGCATGAAAATCGTATCCCACGTCATATCATCCTGATGGCTGCATCCCGTTCTCGCCACGAGCCCGGTTATAACGAGGATAAAGGCAAGAAGCAGAAAAAAGGAGATCCTGTAGGTTATTCTTCTCCGGTCGGTGAGCAGGGCAAACAGCATGGCAGTAGGTTCTTGGGATGGGGGTGAGGGTGAACCCGCCTCGCCTGCGCTGGCGCGACGCGTTCTCAGGACGCAAGCACTTCGCGGACGCGCTCTTTCAAGACGCTGGCGGTAAAGGGTTTGGGCAGCGTGATGACGGGGGTTTCCCCATTGGCCAGATCCCAGCATTTGTCCGGGTAACCCGAGCAGACGATGAATTTGCACGCGGGCCAGTGGTGGCTGACGGTTTTGCGGAGGAGTTCCCCGTCCATGCCGGGCATGACGACGTCGGAAATCACCAAATCCACTTTGGGCTGCTCCCGGATGACCGCCAGGGCCTCCTCCCCGCTGCGAGCCTGGATGATCTGGTAGCCGGCATCGCGCAGGATCAAATCCATCAGGCGCAGCATGAACGTGTCGTCGTCGACCAGGAGGATCGTCGGCGGAGGCTTGGGGGTCTCGGTTGGGGCGGTGGAATTCATGGGCGGCACGTTGGGGGAAATCGCCGGGACCTGGGAATGTTCAGCCCAACAATCCCCCCCGTGGAGCTTCTACCCAATATGAGGCGGTTTTTGCCGGGCGTCACGGGGAAAAAACAGAACAACCGGGCCTCGAGAGGTTCTCAAGGCCCGGTTGCAAGGAGTGCTGAAGGAAGGGGCGTTTTTCCCACCCCCTCCTCGATTTCAGACGGCTTAGTAGTCCATGCCGCCCATTCCGCCCATTCCGCCGCCCTGAGGCATGGCGGGCTTCTCTTTCTCGGGGAGTTCCGCGACGACGCATTCGGTCGTCAGGAGCAGGCCGGAGATGGAGGAGGCGTTCTGGAGCGCGCTACGCGTGACCTTGGTCGGGTCAACGACGCCGGCTTTGACGAGGTCCACGTATTCGCCGGTGGCGACGTTGTAGCCTTCGTTGCCTTTGCGCTTCTTGACTTCCTGGACGATGAGAGCGCCTTCCTGGCCCGCGTTGTTGGCGAGCTGGCGGAGGGGCGCTTCCACGGCGCGGCGGATGATTTCGAGGCCGATCTTCTCGTCGCCGGTGAGCTCGAGCTTATCGAGAGCCTTCTGGGCGCGCAGGAGAGCGGTGCCGCCCCCGGGGACGATCCCTTCTTCCACGGCGGCGCGGGTGGCGTGCAGGGCGTCTTCCACGCGGGCTTTCTTTTCCTTCATCTCGGTTTCGGTCGCGGCGCCGACGTTGATGACGGCAACCCCGCCGGCGAGCTTGGCAAGGCGTTCCTGGAGCTTCTCGCGGTCGTAGTCCGAGGTGGTTTCCTCGATCTGACGGCGGATCTGGTTGACGCGGCCCTGGATGTCGGCCTGCTTGCCTTCGCCTTCGACGATGGTGGTGTTTTCCTTGTCAATGGTGACGCGCTTGGCTTTGCCCAGGTCTTCCACGGTGACGTTCTCGAGCTTGATGCCGAGGTCTTCGGTGATGCAACGGCCGCCGGTGAGAACGGCGATGTCTTCGAGCATGGCCTTGCGGCGATCGCCAAAGCCGGGGGCCTTGACGGCGGCGACTTGCAGGGTGCCGCGCAGTTTGTTGACCACGAGGGTGGCGAGGGCTTCGCCTTCGACGTCTTCGGCGATGATCAGGAGCGGACGGCTGCTCTTGGCCACTTTTTCAAGCAGCGGGAGCAGGTCTTTCAAGCTGCTGACTTTCTTCTCGAAGATGAGGATGTAGGCGTTTTCGAGGATGACTTCCATCGACTCCGCGTTGGTGACGAAGTAAGGGGAGAGGTAGCCCTTGTCGAACTGCATGCCTTCGACGACGTCGAGGCTGGTTTCGATGGTCTTGGCTTCCTCAACGGTGATGGTGCCGTCTTTGCCGACTTTGTCCATGGCGTCGGCGATAATGCCGCCGATGGTGACGTCCCAGTTGGCGGAAACGGTGGCGACCTGGGCGATCTCTGTCCGGTCGCTGACTTTCTTGGAGATGGCGGCGAGTTCGTCGACAATCGCGGAGACGGCTTTGTTGATGCCGCGCTGGAGCGAGGTCGGGTTTGCGCCCGCGGTCACGTTCTTGAGGCCTTCCTTGTAGATGGCTTCGGCGAGAACGGTGGCCGTCGTGGTGCCGTCACCGGCGATGTCGGAAGTCTTGCTGGCGACTTCGCGCACGAGCTGGGCGCCCATGTTTTCATACGGGTCTTCGAGCTCGATTTCCTTGGCGACGGTGACGCCATCCTTGGTGATGGTGGGGCTGCCGAATTTTTTGTCGAGGATGACGTTGCGGCCGGATGGCCCGAGGGTTGCCTTGACGGCGCGGGCGAGTTTCTCGACGCCGCGCAGGAGGCCCTGGCGGGCGGCCTCATCGAATACGAGTTGTTTAGCTGGCATAATAATTAAGCTGGTTAAAAAATGGGGTTGGGAAGTTAGCCGAGGATGCCGAGGATGTCGTCCTCGCGCATGATGAGATAGCTGACATCATCGACTTTGATTTCGGTGCCGCCGTATTTGGAGATGAGAACGCGGTCGCCCACCTTGACGGTGAAGTCGACTTTGTTGCCTTTCTCGTCCACTTTGCCGGTTCCGAGCGCGGCGACTTTGCCTTCCTGGGGCTTTTCTTTGGCCGAATCAGGAATGATGATGCCGCCCTTAACAACTTCTTTCTCTTCGAGCGGCTGCACGAGCACCCGGTCGCCGAGAGGTTTGACATTGACTGCCATAGATTAATGTTTCTGTTGGTTTTGGTGTTGTTTTACTTCCGCCCCCACAGCGTTCGGCCAGGGGGGTTTGGTAAAGGTTAGGTTAAAAATGTAAATTTCGAACGCTACGATTTCCCGCATTCAGTTTTTGAGCGCCAAAGAGAGCGCCATGTGCTGAGCGTGACCGTCTTGAGCGCCATGTGCTGAGCATGACCGTCTTGAGCGCCATGTGCTGAGCGTGACCGTCTTGAGCGCCATGTGCTGAGCATGACCGTCTTGAGCGCCAAAGGCGCGCTCGCATACCAGCCTGGGGCAACGCCCCAGGCCTCGCGGAAAATAGTGCTCAGGGCCGAAGGCCCGACGCATCCCTCAATCCCACACGTAATGTTCATCATAGGAAATGTGATATTTGTTGAGAAATGCCCGATACTCCTCCTGAAATGTCCGGGTGCGATGATGCTCCTCCTGATTGTCGATGTACTCCAGCAACGCCTGTCGATCTCCCGGCCCCACGGAAAACGCTCCGTAGCCTCTTTGCCAGGCAAACACGCCAAGTTTAGCAGACTGCTCTTTGATCCATTTGGAGGAACTTGTTTTCAAGTCCTCGATCAGTTGGGCCACGGTAATCGTCCGCGAAAGGCGCACCGCCAAATGCACATGATCCGCCACACCTCCCACGCGGAAACACTCGCAACCCGCCGCGCGCGCAGCCCCGGCAAGAAATGCGTGCAATCCATCGCGAATCGACTCGCCAATGAGCGGCAGACGATCTTTGGTGCTGAACACCAAATGCACGAGGATAAGCGACAGGGATTGTGGCATGAGATGATTTAGGGCAGAGAATTTAAATCCTGAGCGTTTAGTCCTGAGCGTTTAGTCCTGAGCGTTTAGTCCTGAGCGTTTAGTCCTGAGCGCCAAAGGCGCGTCCGCATACCAGCCTAGGGCAACGCCCTAGGTACCGAAGCCCCAAACGTGGGAAGGGCTGAAAGCCCGCCGCATCGGTGCCGGGGAGTGGGATGGTTTGGTATTGTTTCATGAAAATATGCGACGGGCTTTCAGCCCTTGCGCCTTCGGGGGCCGCAGACCTGGGGCGTTGCCCCAGGCTGGTATGCGGACGCGCCTTTGGCGCTCAGGAAGAGCGATAAATTAATCGTCGTTTTTCTGCAATGTTGCCGGAGGAAAAGATGTGCTCATTACCTTTTGATCTTTGTCGAACCACTTGCAAAATACAAAGGGTGTTCCGTTATTGCTGTTTGTGCCAAGGCTTTCGACTGTCATATCTGGGCCACCAGATTTGAGCATTACGACATCGCCGATTTGGAATGCAATATTACTCATAGTATAATGACTTACTTGGCTGTGTTAGGTTCCCGTTCCCAATCCGAAGGTTGGGAACGGGACGCAAGGTGCGGGAAATTACTTCTTCTTGTCCTTATCCTCGTCGACGACTTCAAACTCGGCATCCACGACGTCGCCTTCCTTCTTCGGCTTGGCGGCTCCGGCTTCCGGGCCTGCTTGTTCTGTTCCGGCGGTTCCGCCCGCGGCCTGGGCCTGGGCGGCGGCGGCTTTGTAAAGCTCTTCGCTGGCGGCCTGGAACTTGGCTTGCAGGGTATCGTAGGCGCTCTTGATGGCGTCCACGTCGGAGCCCTTCAAGGCTTCGCGCACGGCGGTGATGGCGGCTTCGATCTCGGTCTTTTTTTCGCCGGGGATTTTGTCGCCCAGCTCCTTGAGCTGTTTCTCGCACTGGTAGGCGAGGCTGTCGGCGTTGTTGCGGATCTCGATGGCTTCCTTCGCCTTTTTGTCTTCTTCGGCGTGCAGTTCGGCTTCCTTCTGCATCTTCTCGACTTCGTCTTTGCTCAAGCCTGACGAACCGGTGATGGAGATTTTCTGCTCCTTGCCGCTGCCGAGGTCCTTGGCGCCGACGTGCAGGATGCCGTTGGCGTCGATGTCGAAGGTGACTTCGATCTGCGGGACGCCGCGCGGGGCGAGCGGGATGCCGTCCAAGTGGAAGGTGCCGAGGTTCTTGTTGTCGCGGGAGAGCGGGCGCTCGCCCTGGAGCACTTTGATTTCCACGCCGGGCTGGTTGTCGCTGTAGGTGGAGAAGATCTGCGATTTGCGCGTCGGGATGGTCGTGTTGCGCGGAATCATGGAGGTGGCCACTCCGCCTGCCGTTTCAATGGCGAGGGTGAGCGGGGTGACGTCAAGCAGCAGCACGTCTTTCACGTCGCCCTTGAGCACGCCGCCCTGGATGGCCGCGCCGATGGCAACTACTTCGTCCGGGTTGACGCCCTTGTGCGGTTCTTTGCCGATGAGGGTGCGGGCGGTATCGACCACCTTGGGCATGCGGGTCATGCCGCCGACGAGGACGAGTTCGTCCACTTCCCGCTCGGTCAGTTTGGCATCCTTGAGGCAGGCTTTCACCGGCGTGATGGTCCGCTCGAAGAGGTCGTCGCAGAGCTGCTCCAGCTTGGCGCGGGTGAGCTTCTGCATGATGTGCTTGGGCCCCGTCTGGTCGGCGGTGACGAAGGGCAGATTGAGGTCGTATTCCTGCGCGGAGGAGAGGGCGATCTTGGCTTTCTCGGCTTCCTCTTTGATGCGCTGGACGGCGTCGGGCTGGCTGCTCAGGTCAATGCCGGTGTCCTTCTTGAAGTCGCCGATGATCCAGTCCATGAGGCGGTGATCCCAGTCGTCGCCGCCCAGGTGGGTGTCGCCGTTGGTGGCGCGGACTTCAAAGACGCCGTCGCCGATTTCGAGCACGGAGATGTCGAAGGTGCCGCCGCCCAGGTCATATACGGCGATTTTTTCGTCCTTCTTTTTGTCGAGGCCGTAGGCAAGCGAGGCGGCCGTCGGCTCGTTGATGATGCGCAGCACTTCCAGGCCCGCGATCTTGCCCGCGTCTTTGGTGGCGGTGCGCTGGGAGTCGTTGAAGTAGGCGGGGACGGTGATGACGGCTTGCGTGATTTTCTCGCCAAGCTTGGCTTCGGCGTCGGCCTTCAGCTTGGCCAGGATCATCGCGGAAATTTCGGGGGGCGAGTAGGTCTTGATTTCGCCGCCGACGGTCACCTGCACGTTGACGTCGCCATTGGCAGCCTTGACGACTTTGTAGGGGACGCGGTGGAGTTCGTCGCGCACTTCGTCATATTTGCGGCCCATGAAGCGCTTGATGGAGAAGACAGTGTTCTCCGGGTTGGTCACGGCCTGCCGCTTGGCGGCCTGGCCGACAAGGCGTTCGCCGCTTTTCGTAAAGGCAACCACCGAGGGGGTCGTGCGTGCGCCTTCCGAGTTTTCCAGAACGACAGGCTCCCCGCCTTCCATGATGGACATGCAGGAGTTGGTCGTTCCCAAATCGATACCGAGGATCTTTGCCATAAAATGTGAGAAAGTTGGTTGCCCGTGGACACTTCTCCTCTAGCAAGTGCCGGGCCGCCGGGCCAAAAAAGGCTTAACTTGCATACCATCAACAAGTTATAGAATAGCCCATTGAGTAAGCCTGAAGGAATCCGCGCCACTCTGGCACAGGTGTGCCACATCTTTGGCACAGGTTGTGTCTCACTTGGCGCAGGCGCCTCATACCATCTTTCCGAAATAAACGGACGGGTATCAACGGTTTTCTTCGGTGGCGACGGGATATGCCCAGATCGCCGCCACGGAGATGGCGATGCCCGGCGTCGGGGAGGAAAAGGCGATCTCCGCACGGGTAAGCGCCTGGCCCGGCAGCCGAAGGGAATAAACGCGCCCCCCCTCCTCCTGGAACGTTTCCATGCGGTATTTGGTTCCGTTGACCGTGGCTTCGGCTTGCACCTGGGAGAGCGCCGCCCCCCCCTTCACCAGCATGTTGAGCGAGTGGAAGGAGGTGCCGGGGCGCAGCTTGAGCGCCACCATTCCGGGAGTGGCAAGCTTCCAGCCTGTTTCCGCGGTTCCCCCCGCCGCCGTGACTTCCGCAATGCCGCTCTCCGCAGGCGGAACAAACCAAAGATTCTGGAAGCCGCTTATCCGCTGTGGAATTTGGATATCCAGCACGCGCGGGGACAAACCGGAGACGGGGACTTCCGGTTTGGGGGTCACGTTCAGGTGGGAATGGATCACCACGGATTTGCCCTTGAGAAACGCCTCCTTGTCGAAGTCATTGAGTTCGCGGTAGCGGTTTTGAACATACGCCAGGATGGTGTTCGATCCCCCATAGGTGGTCGTGCCTTTGGGAAAAATCGTCTCGATCGCGCGGGAAACATCCAGCCAGTTTTCCTCCGGCAGAAACCGATAACTGGCGATCTCGTAGCTCGCATGGGCCAGCAATGGAACCGATACCGCCAGGGCGGCCAAGGGGCGCACGAAAGCCATGCGCGGATGGCGGAAAAGCCGGCCGAACACGTGCACCAGGCAAAAGAGAAGGGGGCAGATGGTCAAAGCGGTGGTGCGCAACGGCGGCGTTTTCATCGTCAGGCAGGCGGCGAAAAATACAAAAACCACGCCCATGAGCAGACGCAGCCCCCGGCCGACCGGCTCCTCCCGGGGCCACAGCGCAAACGGCGCCACCAACGCCCCGCAAAGGAGCGCAAAAAGAAGGTTGTCACCGGCAGGAAGCAGATAGTCCCGGAGGGTTCCGGCCACCGCTTCCATCGTGGCGTAATCTTCCCCATATTTTGCCCCGTAACCTTGCATCACGTGCAAGACCTGCCGGATGACCGGCGCGTAAAGAATCGCCACCGCCGCCAGCGTCGCCGCCCCTGCCACCAAGACCTCCCGGCGGCGGGTTGCCAGCAGCAGGAAAACAAGCAGCGAACCGCCGAAGATGAGGAAGCTGGGGATGGTCCAAACCCCGAGGACCGTGAGCGCGCAGAGAATCCGCAGCGCCTTCCGGTCGCCCGTCTCGAAATACCGGATCGTCAGAATCGTGAGCGCCAGCGTGACAAAACTCAAAAAGCCATAACCGCGAGCCATCAGGTTGAGGGAAACCAACTTGGGATTGACGCCCCAGAAATAGATCCAGAGCGCTCCTTCGAAAAACCACCCCCGGCGGGCGAAGTAGAGCAAGGCCGCGATACCCGATGCGCCCAAAAACACGAACGACCAGAGGCGGACGCGCAGAGAATTCAAGGATCTGGAACCGGGCGTGAGCGAGTTGAGGAGATTGAAGAAAATGTGGTTCTTCGCCAGGTCGTAACACGTGATGGTCTTCAGGGGCCCTTTTGAACTGTAGCGCGTCACCGTGCCCCGCTCGTCGGTGCCCAAAGAGGTGGTGGCCATGCCCCGGAAAATCGGCGTCATGAAAACCAGCGTGAGGAGCACCAGGGCGATGCTGATCAAGATTTCGATGCGACGGCCGATGCGGACGATGAAAGGCAAACCCTCCGGCTCCACGGCCTTTTCGACGGCTGGAGCAGGCTCAAAACTTGGCGAGGAAGGCGTGTCGTATCGTTCCATTGGTCCATCTATCATTCCAGGTGAATCCATTGCAAGGCCATAAGGGTTCCCCCTAGGGAATCGACATCGAGCGCACCCAAGCGGGGGAATCGTCATTTCGAGGCGAGGCTGTTCCACCCGTACCCGCAGCGAACCACTGGGAGGCGCTAACCCGCGGAAACAAGGGGTTGGAGGGGCCTGAAAGTGAACCTTCCAGTTTTTCTCTCAAAAACTGGCGGAGAGGGGGGGATTCGAACCCCCGGTTGGTTTCAGGCGCTCTGTAAATGCCTTTTACTCTGAGAGATATAACGCGCACGAACACGGTTGACACCTGTGATGTTGTCACCTACGTTGTCACTTATGGCCTCTCTTCGACGAAAACCGAATTCAAAATACTGGGTTGCCTGCTTCACCTTGAGCAATAGCACGCGCGCCCAGCGCAGCACCAAGGCGACGAACAAAAAACTCGCCCAGAAATTGGCCGACGACTACGAGGCGGCAGCGCGATCCCGTATAACCGAAGCCCAAGTCCGGCGCGTTCTGAGCGATCTTCACAAGATGAATGGCGGCTCGACTGTAGGTTCGACCACGGTGCGTTCGTATTTCGACCAGTGGGTAAAGGCCAAGACAGGCAGCATTTCGGCGACGACCAAATCCGCTTATGAGAGCACCGCTCGGGATTTCTGCGATTTTTTGGCGGAACGAGCCAACACTCAAATGCTCTACATCTCCAAAACCGACATCGCTGCCTTTCGCGATCACATCGCCGCAACTCGGGCATCGGCAACCGTAAATAACCGACTCAAAATTCTCCGGGTGGCATTTCAGCAAGCATGGCGGGACGGGTTTATCGACGACAACCCGGCAGCAAAGGTTCCGGTTTTGCGGGCCACCGATGAAGGATCGTCCCGGCGGGCATTCACCTTGACGGAATTGCAGACTCTCATCCAGGTCGCCGAGGGCGAATGGAAAGGAGTCATCCTCTTCGGCCTTTATACCGGCCAGCGTCTCGGTGACATTGTCCGCCTACATTGGGAAAATTTCGATCTGGAGACCAATAGCCTCGCGTTGACCACCCGGAAAACCCACCGTCGCCAAATCCTGCCCATCGCCGCACCCCTTCGGCAGTGGGTGAACCGGCAGGATCGAAAATCCGGCAAGGAATTCGTCTTCCCCGCCCTTGCGGAACAAGTTGGCCCCACCGGGCGGGTAGGCGCGCTTTCAAACGATTTCTACGACCTCATGGCATCGGTTAAATTGGTTGAGCCGCGCTCTCATCACAAGAAAACCGACGCCAATGGACGGAATGGACGCAGGTCGCAGAGCGAGGTTTCTTTCCATTCTCTCCGCCACACCGCAACAAGCCTCATGAAGAACGCGGGTGTCAGCCCCGCCATCGTTCAGGAATTCGTGGGCCACGACTCCAAGGCCATCAGCCAGCACTACACCCACATCGAATTGGCGGCGCTCCGGCAGGCTGCCGAGGCTCTGCCAAAGTTGGAAGTGTAGTTCCAAAAACCAGAGGGAATTCTCCAGTCGCCAGATCGGTTGCTCCGGCCTCCTTGATGGCTGCCACCTCTCTTGATCTTTCAGTTCTAATGTCAAACTTTACGACATCTGTCTGTTTGACATCCTGACATCTGGGCTGTAAAATGAGGGCATGAGCAACAAATATGCGGCGCTTGTAAAAGCGCTTAGAACTAAGCGCGGTTTTTCACAGTCTGACATCGCCAATAAGCTGGGCATTTCCCGCCCTTCCTACATCGCAATCGAGCAAGGCAAGAGAGAATTGACCCTTTCCGAAGCCGAAAAGCTTTCCGACGTATTGGGCGTTTCTTTGAGGGAAATGGAAAACGGCGTCACGTCCAATTACGAGAAATACAAGCAAATGATTCTGGCATACCTCAGGAACACAGGTTCCAAGGATGGCCGCGTCCCAAAAACCAAACTGGCCAAGCTCGTCTACCTGGCTGATTTCGGATGGTTTTACAGCCATCTGGAAAGCATGAGCGGCATGCAATATCGGAAAATCCAATATGGGCCTGTGCCGGACGTGTATTTTCGTGCAGTTGATGAACTTTTCGAGGAAGGCAAAATTGAAATTACTCCAACGCAGGAAGGAGCCATGTTGATTGCCCAGACGAGAACCGGCGGAAAAGTTGCTTTGTCGGAACTCAACCAAGAGGAGGAGCAGTTCATCAAAACCGTTGCCACAAAATGGAAAGGCAAAAACACGAAGGAAATCGTTGCGTTCACCCACAATCAGCTTCCCTACGCTGTTTGCTCGGACAACGAGATCATTCCATACGAGCTTATCACTCAAGAAAACCCCGAAGATGTCTACTGATTACGAGGTCATTATTGAGCCTTTTGCGGAGAGGCACTACATAAAATCCTTTGCGAAAAAATACAAAAAGGCTTGGGATTTCACGCTTTCTGCGTTGAAGCGTGAGTTCCAGAGCTTCGATGTGATTCTGGAAAAATCCATCGCTGAAGAAATCACGGACAAAAAGGCGGACATCGTGATTTGCAAGACCGAGTTCAAAATCTCCGGCACCCAAGAATCGCGCCATGGATCGGGCAACAGATGCATCGTCGCAAAAGACACCAAAGCCAAAAAAATTCATGTTTTGCTTGTTTACCACAAGAATGACCTTGGCGGTGGAAACGAAACCGCCGCATGGAAGAGCGTGATCAAAGACAACTATCCGGCATACGAAGGCATGCTCTGAGAGCACTTCGGGAATTCCGTGCCATGTATTCGCACTGAACTATTCGGAAATTCCGAACGGTTGCATTTCTGCCCTAGAAATTGCGGCTATTTCAAAAAATACCGCTTACTTTTTAGGGAGCCGGTGGTCTTGAAATCCTTCAGGTTTTTCTTCAGGAAGATCATGACGGTGGTGTAATTGAGATCTGTTGCCTCGGCGATTTCCTTTTGACTCAAGCCGGTTGGCATTGCAGCGAGAGCCTTTAGAACTCTCGCACGTATATCTTCGGGGTTGGTGCGGGTTCTACGCACAGCCGTTCCTACAGGAGTTGATTGACCTGTTACCTTAGCGAGTTCAGCTTCCAGATACGCAACGGTTCGCCTAGCTTCATGCAGCTTTTCTTTTAGCTCTGCAACATGGTTGATTCGGAGTTGCTGAATTTTGGCTTGGAGTTCGCTGATCTGGGAAAGTGCATCCGTAGGCATAAAATAAAACCAATAGCGTTTCGCTTGTTGATAGTCAATCCGCCTTATTGGTGTTAAATTCATTTGGCCGATTGGTCTCATTCCTTTGGATGCACGAGCATCGGAAAATCAGAATAAAATGCGGAGGCCCATCAAAAAACTATTCTCAGCTATTTCCGCACAAAAAAAAGCCTCCTCCAATAGAATTGGAAGAGGCTATTGCTAAAAGCTAAGCTAATGCCACACCTTGAATTACTGATTCAATTACTGGGCAGAATCCCGAGAATGAAATCCGTCGCCTTGGCTGCCTGATTTGCGGCCTTGACGATCCAGCGTCTGTGATCCTTGTCCTTGAGGGCATCGAGCCAGCCCCGGAGATACGCGGCGGATTGTTCGTGGTTGTCACGGACGATGTCCGCTTCTGCTCCTAGGAAGGCTGCTCCCATTTCGGCAACAAGCTCCTCTTGCGAGTAGCCCTTGCCGCCGAAGCCATCGTTTTCGATGACGGTTTTCCGGTTCAGCCGGGATTCATGCCCGGTGGCATGAATAAGCTCGTGATAGAGGGTGAGGTAAAATGCCTCACTGCTTTCAAAGCTCTTTATTCCGGGCATGTCCACAGTATCTGTGGTTCGCCGGTAGCAAGCCCTGGCATGTCTTCCCTCCCGTATTACCGGTGGTGACGGCATGCCGTTCACGATGGCTTCGGCTTTGGCAATCCGTTCGGGTTCACCGAGTGTTGCCATGGGGACGACTTCAGGGAACCGAATACCTTCAATTTGCATGACGTTGAAAACCTTGTAGCCCTTGAGGAAGGCGCTCCCCTTGGTTTTCTCTTTGCCCTCCTCGTCGGCTTCTCCGGTTTTCTTCTCGAATTTCCCGTACTTCACCACGAGCGAACCATGCTCGCCTTTCTTCACGCTGCCGCCCCGTTGTTTAAGCTGATTCCATGTCAGCCAATACGGGGAAGCAAACCGGCGTATTCCCAGCAGAAGGATGTTGATTCCACGGTATTCCATTCCGGTGTGGAAATTCATCGGTCTGCCGACGTCGCGCCGCCACGGGCAATGCCAGGGCACGACGCCTTTTTCAAGTTGAGCGATGATGGATTCCGTCACGAGCGTGTACGGATCAATGAACTGCGTTGTTTTCATTTCGAAAGAACTTTCATGTTGGTGGTTGTCACGAGAAGCTCATCCCACAAAAGATGAGCTTCATAGTGACGGCCACCGGGCTTGCGCCTCATATCCGCCACCTGCGAAGCAGTTCATCACGCCACTGTTTGAAACTCTGTGGATTACCTGTGGATACCGGCTCAGGGAGGCACGCGCTTGGAATCGGGATCGGGCTCGGAATCAGATTCTTTGTCTGGGTCGGGATCAGAATCAGGATGCAAAAGCGCTTCGAGACTGATACCTCGCTCTTGGTAGAGCGTATATAGCCTCTCCTTGATTGTTTCGGGAACCCGCTTCAGTTCGGCACGCATACCTTTCTGAATATTTAAATTTCTATAATTTTGATATTTGATAAAATTTACCACGCCGACCCAGCCGTTCCACCGGATGAGCTTCCCGCTTGTCTCCAGTTTTTCAAAAACAGCGCTCACTTCCTCCACAGAAAATCCCGTATCAAAAGCCACCCGCCGAATGGGCAGTTCATAGGCACCGGTAACATTGGTAAGTGGTGTGGTGAGCAGGTATAGGAAAACAAGTTTTTCCATGGGAGCGAGATTCACAACGTAGGAATCATCCCAAAACCTCGTGTCAACGTATCGTTGCTTTGCCATATATGTTCGCCCGTTGCCAGGGCCGGAAGGCCCGGTGCGTGATCCACCCAGGAGAGATCACGTAGATACATCCCCCAGCATGGGCGCACCAGACACAGCCGCCCGGTTCCGAGCATGATTAAAACTCGATCACCTTTTCCTCTGCCACTGCATCCCGCAACCCACGACAGGACGGACACACGCACGAATGCCGGATCAGCCGCAACAGCCAACGCTCAATGAAAGACCGGAGGCCAAAAGTGCGTCGCAGTGCGGCTTCCGATGCAATCGGCACGTATTCCATTTCCCATCGGTTTGGCATGTGAAAAAAATGTGATTAAGACCTGATAAATTCGACCATCCCCGTTTGTGCAGGGAAACATGCGGGCAGCATAGCCTAGCGAGACTCATCTGGCGTCTCTGGCCGAACCCGCATGTTCCCCCAAGCAAAAAGCCCATCGATAAAGTTGGTAATTGACATGCGTTGGCAGTAAGCCAATCGCAACCGTGCTTTACCAAGCAAGCCGATCTGTGGAACTACGGACCACAAAACAGGAAAGGCACCTTTGCAGGTGCCTTTCCGTATTTAATCTTTCCAAGAAGCTTTCTTTGACCCGATGGGTTAGCGCTTTGACCACTGTGTCGTCTCGCCAGCGCGATGAAATACGATCTTGAACTTAACGCTTACTCCATTGAGGTGACTGGGTAGCGCTTTTCACGCCCCCTCAGAAGTAAGGCAGTATATTATAAAAAGATTAAATAGGAACTCACACCTGACCTGCTTTGTGAATCCGAATACATGTTTCAAATAACTAGAGTATAGTATACTCTATGACTGGTCAGGTCGTCAACAGGTGCTTCTATTGCGCTAACGATGGAGTTGGCATTGCCAACTCTTTTTCGTTTACTTTAGCCAATAGTTCTGGTGACACCTCATCGTTTCTGAGAGTCATCCAGCGCCCCTGATTTGCTGTCATGCGCACTTGCACTCTACCCTCGCTTTCTCGACAGCGGCTCGCAAGCTCATCGACTGAGAACCGGGACAATATATAATGATGTATTAATTGGGCTCTCTTTTTGTTTACTCTGATGTAATGCTTCACCGTTGTTCTCTCTGATTCATGATCCATTATCGTCTGCACCGACTTTATGTCCGCTCCGTTTTCGATGAGGTATGTCGCGAGAGTTCGCCTGAATGTATGGCTCTTGAGTTTTGCTGCGATTTCTGGATAGCCAGTATCTCTTAACTTTCGTTTTAGTCTCTCGAAGTAGCTCCTTGCAGTCGCCATAATAAGTCGCTCTCCGCAGGAATTTACAAACATAGCGTCTGAAGTGTCATTGCGTCGTCCGAAATACTCATCGAGTTTTTTGATCGCACGTTCCGAAAAGGAAACTTCGCACGTCTTTCCTCCTTTTCTAAGGACTGTGACTTTCCCAGTTTCTTTAATGGTGTTTAAATCAACTCTGTTCAACTTCAAACCTTCGTGGATACGCAGCCCGGTGCCAAATAGAGTCTCAAAGAAAGCCTGCATCGTCCACGCCATTCTTCGACCATGAACACTTCCCGCCTCCATTGTTTCCATAATATGGAACAAAGTAGCCAACTCATAATCCTCGAACACTGGTTGTTCCTTCGTTTTAATGACAGGGACTTTAATGTCTCTCCAGTCAAACGGCATTTTCATACCGAGATGGGATTGCATAAAGTCGAAGTATCTTCGGAACGCAACCACCATTCGCTGAGCACCGTGCTCTCCGTGCTGCCGACCGACTTCCTTTAGAATGTCTATGTCACCACGGGTGACGCTTGATAACCATTTTCTTTTAAGACTTTCCGGAAAGTACTCACGAAGGAATTTCTTGTGCTCCGCTATGGTTTTCGGTTTTCTTCCTTCCTTTTCAAGATGCAGGAAGTATGCATCATAATTGCTCTCAAATCTTGTGAACATAAGCCTAGATAACTACTAATTGGTAAATCGAAGCCAACGTGCTCGACTTCTTGATAAGCAGCACGATTGCAGCAGAAGGCGTCAAAGGTACCGTTGACGCCTTCTGCTCCTTGTGAAGCGTAACGTACATAATAGTACCATGTCAATGTACAGATTGTCAAATATGTGGTGTAATAATACCCATCCAAAACCTACATCCACCCCTACAAACTAGCTATGTAGCGGCAACCGCCGCCATAACGACAAAATACCCTTGTAATACAAGGGTGGAACGAATTCCCAGGTGTCGGCCTCACGGCCCGACTTGTCCCTTTTTCCTGGCGGCTAGCCGGGTGTCATCCTTTCCTATCGGACATGTTGACACCAAAAAGGGACAAGTCGGCCCGCTACGGCGGAACCGACACCTGGGAACTGGTTCACTGTTACAACTACTTCCGCGCTTACGCGGAACGACTGGTCACGCTCCCCCTCCACCCACACCCTTTGACCGTGAGCGAGATATGCTCGTCACAATCAAAGCGTGTGGCACGCCTGCCACCCAACTACTTTTTATCGCGCCCTCTGCAATGCAGAAGGCGCGAAACGGGTTTAACAAAACTCGTGGAAGCGCATCCGCCACGGGCGAGCGCGGTGACGAATTCTTTTG
>SESF01023898.1_pt1 | contig 17276 bp, 13 predicted proteins | sample 3171521 | NCBI WGS metagenome assembly SESF01 (sample SAMN10866945, study PRJNA518727) | freshwater metagenome | biome: subpolar coniferous forest; feature: holomictic lake; material: water; isolation source: holomictic Lake 227, 6 m and 8 m depth | place: Canada: near Kenora, Ontario | collected...
AGCCAGCGCCCCATCCCGACTGCCCTGGAACACGTAAATGACGAGGCCAGCCAGCAAACTGAACAGCGCGCCGGCGTAAAAAATCACTGTCGATTCATTTCCGATCACCGAAGCATCGAAGGCTCGACTCGAATTAGCGACCAACAGCCAACTCCGCCCGCCCATCGACAGATTTATTCGCTGCGAGAAGTGAGTTTGTTCACTAATATCGGTTCGCCCGATTTCTTCGACAATGCTGTCATAAATGATCCGGTCTCGATCGGAAGTTTCGCCGTCATAAATATCGATATCAATTCCCGGATGACTGTCCGCAACCGCCTTAAAACCGGCGCCCAGATTAAAGCGGACTCCGACCCAGCCGGTCAGCGCGTCCTTTCTCTCCGTTACCCCGGCCGGGCGTACGCCATCCCGGTAAAGCGCGCGGTAAAGCACGAAGTCCGCCGAAGCCTCGCCGAGTGCTTGCGCCGCCAGCCGATTGGAAAGGATCGATTCGGCGGTGTCCCGGCTGCGCTCCAGTGCCGCCTGATGAGCGGGCAAGGTGCCGACATCAAAGCCCGCCGCCCGTGTTGTCCGACCTTCGGGCGCAACCAAAGTAATAACCCGGTAATCGGGCCGGATACCGTCGGGCACGATCTCGAAACCCGGCGTGTGTGTGCGCTGCCGTTCTTCGAAGCTCGAACGCTCGCGATCGTCCAGAGGCAGGACGACACACAGACCGGCGGCGCCCGGATAGCGGTTTTTCAGATCAAGGGCGGTAACAAACCGTTGCCACCCCGCCCGGTCCAGCGCGCTTCCCGCAGCCGTCAGTACGCCCTCGCCAGCCCGCAGCAAGTGCTCATAATGGCGAAGCCCGTCTTCGATATCCGCCCGAATTTCCGAGACTTCGGCGTTGAACCGGGCCTGACCGCGAAATTGTTCGTCGCCAGCCCTCCACTGGCGAAGCGTCAGGCTGCCCGTCAGCAGCAGCCCGAACACCAGCACCGGCAGCACGCGCCGCACCCAGCGAAACCAAGCATATCGGAAGAGACGTTTTCCCTCCGATTCGATCATTCATCACCCGCCGGTCATCTACTCATTGCAATGCTATCCGGCGTTACCCGAAGTCAACCGAAATATGCAGACCCGCTGTAATGAGCGACTGTGATCGGAGCCCCTATCCCTCCGCCCCCGAAATCCGCTATGGTCGCGCTCATCCACTGTTGCCTGTCCACCATCTTTGTGAGGCTTTTCGGATGAGACTGTTCTTGAGCGCATTGGCCCTGGCGTTTCTGATGGCGGCAGCAAGCGGAACGGCGCAAGCCGGTCAGAAAGTGGCGCAACAAAGCGCACAGATGCCGCCCATGACGATCGAGCAACTCGTCTCGAACTGCGCGATCACCGGCGTCCTGTTCGGGGGCTTCAGCCTGTTCAAACCGATGATGGCCGCTTTGAATATCGCCGCCACCGCAGTGCTGCACGACGCGGTCTATGGCTGCGGCATCGGTGTAATCAGCGGGGTTGCCGTCCAAGGTTTGGTTTCGATGATTCCGATGCCGCCGCAGCCGAGCCCATTCGACGCCAAGCATTAACCCGGCCCGCTTTGAAGCTGGTCCGCTTGGAACGCTGTTGTCACCCGAACGCGGGGCTGGCATAAACGCGGCTCATAGCTGAACCTCAAGTCAGGGATGGGCCGGAGCGTGGCAAACGGAGCGTCTGTAAGGCAAGACCTTGAACCGATCGAAATCGCCAGCCGCGACGAGATCACCGCCCTTCAGATCGAGCGCCTGCGCCGGTCGCTGCGACACGCTTACGACAATGTTCCGCATTACCGCGCAGCCTTCGACGCCGCGGGCGTCCAGCCCGATGATCTGAAGCACTTAAGCGATCTTGCCCGCTTTCCGTTTACCACCAAGCAGGATTTGCGCCAGAATTACCCCTACGGCATGTTCGCGGTCCCGCGCGAGCAGGTGGTGCGGATTCATGCCTCCAGCGGCACCACCGGCAAACCGACCGTGGTCGGTTACACCGCCGGCGATATCGACACCTGGGCCAATCTGATCGCGCGCTGTATTCGGGCGTCGGGCGGCAAGCGCGGCGACATCGTTCATGTCGCCTATGGCTATGGCCTGTTTACCGGCGGACTCGGTGCACATTACGGCGCCGAACGGCTCGGCTGCACCGTGATTCCCATGTCGGGCGGACAGACCGAGCGTCAGGTTCGGCTGATTCAGGACTTCAAACCCGACATCATCATGGTGACGCCGTCCTATATGCTGGCGCTCGGCGACGAGTTCCGGCGTCAGGGCATCGATCCGCGCTCGTCCAGCCTGCGGATCGGCATTCATGGCGCCGAGCCTTGGACCGAAGCGATGCGCCATGAAATCGAACAGACCTTCGACATGGCGGCGATCGATATCTACGGCTTGTCGGAAGTGATCGGTCCCGGCGTGGCCAATGAATGCATCGAGACCAAAGACGGTTTGCACATCTGGGAAGACCATTTCTACCCCGAGATCGTCGATCCGGTCACCGGCGAGCCGCTGCCCGACGGGGAATATGGCGAGCTGGTCTTTACCTCGCTGACCAAGGAAGCCTTTCCGGTGGTGCGGTATCGGACTCGTGACCTGACCCGCCTGCTGCCCGGCACCGCGCGCTCGTTCCGGCGCATGGAGAAGATCACCGGCCGCTCCGACGACATGCTGATCATTCGCGGCGTCAATGTCTTCCCGTCGCAGATCGAAGAATTACTGCTTCAGGACAAGCGGCTGTCGGCTCATTATTTGCTGGAGCTGCACCGCAAGGGCCATCTCGATAATCTGGAAGTGGTGGTCGAGCCGCGCCCGGACTTTGCCGCCGGCGCCGATGAACGCGCGCGCGCCGCGTGCGCGCGCGACCTTGCCCACCATATCAAGGGCATGATCGGCATTTCCGCGTCTGTCCGTATGGTTGAGGTGAATACGATCGAACGCTCCGTCGGAAAAGCGGTGCGTTGCATCGATATGCGGCCGAAAGAATAGCGGGCGTTCGTAAAGATCAGGAAGCGCGCCGTTCCTCGTGACCGGGGACGGCGGCAAGCCGGGTCGGGATCATGGCGTTGATGGTTTGACGCTGCTCGTCCAAGCGCGCGCTGATCACCTTAAGCTCCGTCCGAATCTCGGCCTGTCCAGCCTCAAGGCCAGCCTGGCCGGCTTCGAGCACGGCAAACTTGGCGCGCGCCTCTTGCCGGAACTTCATGTTCTCGGCACGCTCGGTTTCGATCAGTCCGACCAGCTTCGCGAGTGTGGCCGCAAGTTCGTTCGTGTCCATAGTCACCCCCATGCTTAAATGTCTGCCGAAAGCAGTAGGAAGTCAAGCCGGGGCTTTCGACCGATCAGGGCAAACCGGCTTCATCCGAATCGATAAAGCGGCTATGGTGGCCGCAAGTCGAATCAAGGGGAGACGCGGGTGATGGTCGGAAGGTCGAGCGCTCGAATACTGGCGACGGTGCTGGTGGCTTTTTTTGCGCTGACAGCGTCCGCAACGGCCACAACACGCGGGGTGCAAGTGCTGGAAGGGGTGATCGAGCCCGGCGCTTCGGTTGTCGGCTACCCGTTGAAGGGGGTAAGGCGCGGCGATCGGATCGAAGGCCACCTCCATGGCACCTCCGGCAATCTCAACCCGGTGCTGGCTCTGGTGGCACTGCCGTTCGACGCAGCCTCTTTTCAGCGGCACCTGAATGAAGAAACGGGACGGGTTACCTCGGAATCCGGCGACCCGCACGAGTTGATGGTCCGACTGGCCGAAAAATATTTTTTAGCGTGGAATTCCGACGATTTTACCAACTACGACGCCACGATGGCGGCGGAAATTCCGCATGATGGCGATTTCATGGTGCTTGCGGTCGGGGCGCCGGTGCCCAAGAGCGGTGGCGAGGGCGCCGAGCCCGGTTTCGGCCGGTTCCAACTGGTGCTCGGCCTTAATCCGGTTACTGAAATCAATCAAAGTACCGCGGCGACCGGTGAAGCTTTTGCCCTCGATCACACCGACCTTATTCCGCCGGAACACCGGGTTCAGCAACTCCCGGGCGAACTGAAGAGCACCCGACCCCGCGCCATTCTTAATCTCAATCCTTTTGAGGCCGAGGATGAGCTGACCGTACGAATCGAAGCACTTGAGGGCAAGCAGGCGCCGACGCTTCAATTACTTGATTTCGGTCAGAAGATGCTGGCGGTCTCTACCGCCACGACCGAGCCCCGGATTGCGGTCCTGCGCTATCACTTTCGCGCTCCGGCCAGAGACTATCGCGTGCGCGTCGCTGCCGGCCCCGAGTCCTTTGGAAAGTACCGTTTGACGCTTGGCACGAATGCCCCGGAGGTTGCGAACCAAACCGACAGTACCGATAACGGACCGGCCGTGGCCCGATTGCCGATTCCAGTCAATATTTCAATTCAATTGGACCAGATCTCCAGTCTTTCGCAGAGAGAGGGCAACTTTGGCGTTGTCGCTACTTTGAAAATGCAATGGCAGGATCCCACCTATGCCTTCAGTCCCGGATCATGTCAGTGTAATTTCAAGTCTTTTGATGAAATCGGGTTTCGTCATTTTCTTGAAGATCATCATGCACGGTGGCCGGATTTTATCATTTTTAACTTACAAGGAAAACGCTCAAATCAGGGCGTATTAATTTCGGTCGAGTCTAATGGAACTGCGCGTTACATGGAACGCTTTTCAGCCTCATTACAAGCTCCGGACATGGACTTTCGGTTATTTCCATTTGATTCACAAAACTTGTATATTCATATCAACTCAATTTATCCAAGCGAGCGTTATAAATTCATACAAGACCCGATAAAAAACGCTATCGGCAAGCAGGTTGGGGTTGACGAATGGGTCATTGCTAAATTCAGCACCGGAGTAAGTATTACCGATGACCTGAAATCACGCTTTTCTTTTCACATTCAGGTGAAGCGTCATCTTAAGTACTACATACTCAAAATTTTCATGCCCTTGATGATAATCTTGGTAACCTCGTGGGCAACCTTCATGCTAAAGGACTATGATAAAAGAATTGATGTGACCGGGTCTCATCTTTTGCTTTTTATCGCCTTTAACTTCACAATTTCTAGTGATTTGCCGCGGCTGGGCTATGTTACATTCATGGATACGATTCTAGCCAGCGCCTTTGTTGCGGGCAGCTTGCTGATCGTGTTGAATGTTTACTTCAAACGTGCCGAAGCCGCCGGGCGTTTAGCGGAAATTCGATATGCCGACAAGATTCTCCTGGCGCTTTACCCGATCGCGTATTTCGTGCCCTGGGTAACCGCCGCATTTACTTATGGCGTTTTTTAAGAAATCACCAACGGCTCGACTTGAAAACTCGAGCCGTCGGTAACGCCTTTTACTTCGCCGGATTGACTTTCATATCGAAATTATGGTGCGCTTCGATATAGCGCACGGTGCCGGTCTGCGAGCGCATGACCACCGAATGGGTGTAAGCCCCGCCGGCAAAGCGCCGAACCCCGCGCAGGAAGCTGCCGGTGGTAACCCCGGTTGCGGCAAACATGACATTGCCGTGCGCCAAATCATGAATGCTGTATTTGCGGTTAAGGTCGGTGACCCCCCAGCGCGCCGCCCGGGCCCGCTCGTCATCATTACGGAACAGCAGGCGTCCTTGCATTTGGCCGCCGATGCACTGAAGCGCCGCCGCCGCCAACACACCTTCCGGAGCGCCGCCGGAACCGACATACATGTCGACGCCACTTTCGGGTTGTGAGGTGGCGATCACGCCGCTGACATCGCCATCGGTGATCAACTGAATCCGGGCGCCGGCCTCGCGCACTCTGGCGATCAGCTCGGTGTGACGCGGCCGGTCGAGAATGCAAACCAGCAGATCGCCAACCTCGCACTTTTTGGCCTTTGCCAAGTTGCGCAGATTGACTACGGGCGACTCGTCGATATCGACCACCCCGGCCGGCAGACCGCCGCCAACCGCAAGCTTGTCCATATAGACATCGGGAGCGTTGAGAAAGCCGCCTTCATCGGCAAACGCGATGACCGCAAGCGCGTTGGGACCGCCCTTGGCGGTGATGGTGGTGCCTTCAAGCGGGTCGAGCGCGATATCGACACGCGGCCCCTTACCGGTCCCGACCTTTTCGCCGATATAGAGCATCGGCGCCTCGTCACGTTCCCCTTCGCCGATGACCACAGTGCCATCGATCGGCAGGCCGTTCAAAGCCGTACGCATGGCGTCGACGGCAGCCTGATCGGCCGCCTTCTCGTCGCCCCGGCCCATAAGCACGGAAGCGCGCAAAGCGGCCGCTTCGGTGACGCGGATAGCCTCCAGCGCCAGATTGCGGTCCATCCTAAGCTGATGCGGCATTCTTGTCCCCCGGTTAACTGGAAAAAATTGTCAGAACTGTTCGATTCGAATCATCCGCGGCGGCTCCAGCACCGGGCCGAGCCCGCCGATCATTTCGAGCGCCCGAATCATCGAGGCCTCGTCGGTATCGTGCGTGGTCAGCACCACCGGCACCTTCTCGCCGGGCGCGCGTTCATCCTGGAAGAACTTGGCGATCGAAACCCCGGCGGCGGACAAAGCCCCCGCCACCCCGGCCAGCACCCCGACTTCATCGCGCACCATCAGCCGCAGATAATAAGCCCCGCGTCGCGCCGACATCGGCGCCGGCTCGATCGGGTCCAACTGATCCACCGGCACGCCGAAGGTCGCGGCGGTACGGCCGGCGGCAATGTCGATCAGATCGGAAACCACCGCCGAAGCCGTCGGGCCGGCTCCGGCGCCACGCCCGACCAACACCACACGGTCAACGAAGTCGCCGACGATGGTCACGGCGTTGAAGACGTCTTCAACCGACGCGATCGCCGCCTCGATCGGAACCAGACACGGGTGGACACGCTGTTCCAGGATATCGCCGGAGCGCCGCGTGATGCCCAAGAGCTTGATCCGATAACCGAGCATTTCCGCATATTTTATATCGATAGCGGAAATATGGCGGATGCCTTCGACATTTTCGGGAACGAACCGAACCGGACAGCCGAACGCCACCGAAGCCAGAATCGCGACCTTATGAGCGGCATCGATCCCGTCGATATCAAAGGAGGGATCGGCTTCGGCATAGCCCAACCGTTGCGCGTCGGCCAGCACGGAGCTGAAATCCAGCCCTTCTCGCCGCATCCGGGTCAGGATGTAGTTGCAGGTGCCGTTCAGAATACCGTGTATCTCAAGAATACGATTCCCGGCCAAAGCCTCGCGCACCGCCTTGATCACCGGTATGCCGCCGGCCACCGCCGCCTCGAAGCCGAGCGTCAAGCCACGGCTCTCGGCCAGACGGGCCAACTCGGTTCCGTGATAAGCCAGCATCGCCTTGTTGGCGGTCACGACGTGGCGCCCGGCCTCCAGCGCGGTCCGGCAGACCGTCAGCGCAATGCCGTGCGCGCCGCCGATCAATTCAACCACCACGTCGGCCTCGACCTCGCGCGCCATGGCGACGGCATCGCCGAACCAGGCCGCCTCGCCGAGATCAAGCCCGGCCGGTCGCTCCAAAGCGCTGACCGCCACCAACCGGACCGGACGGCCGCACCGCCGCGCGATCAGTTCGACCTGCCGGTTCAGCAAGGTAACCGTGCCGCCGCCGACCGTACCCAGCCCGGCGATGGCAACCCGTAACGGGGCGCTCATGACAGCACCTTATTGCGCGGATCGGCGACCAGCCCGGCCCGGGTCTCGGCATCGGATTCGGCCAGTTGCCCGGCGAGCGGGCTGGAAAGGAATGCCTTGATGTTACGACAAGCCTGCCGAATGCGCTGCTGGTTTTCGACCAGCGCAAGCCGGACATGGCTGTCTCCATATTCGCCGAAGCCGATGCCCGGCGATACCGCTACCCTTGCGTATTGCAATAGCATTTTGGAAAACTCCAAAGAGCCCAGATGAGCGAACCGGGGCGGAATCGGTGCCCAGGCGAACATGCTGGCCGGCGGTGACGGCACATTCCAGCCGGCCACCATCAGCCCTTCGATCAACACGTCCCGGCGTGCTTTGTAAAGCGCGCGGATCTCCGCTACGCAATCTTGCGGACCATTGAGAGCCGCCGCCGCCGCGACCTGGATCGGGGTAAAGGCACCGTAATCGAGATAGCTTTTGATTCGGGCCAGCGCCCCGATCAGTTTCTTGTTCCCGACCGCAAAGCCGATGCGCCAGCCCGGCATGTTGTAAGTCTTGCTCATCGAAGTAAATTCAACGGTGATTTCACGCGCCTCGGGAATTTCGAGCACCGATGGCGGCGGCGGACCTTCGAAATAGATTTCCGCATAGGCCAGATCGGACAGGATATAGATGCCGTGCTTGCGGCAGAACTCGACGATCGGCCGGTAGAAATCCAGATCGACCACATGCGCGGTCGGGTTGGACGGATAATTCAGCACCAAAGCCAGCGGCTTGGGCACGCTGTGTTTTACCGCCCGCTCCAGATGCTCCATGAACGAGAAGTCCCGGCCGACCGGCATGTGACGAATAGCCGCACCCGCCAGAATGAAGCCGAACGGGTGAATCGGGTAGCTGGGATTGGGCGTCAGGATGACATCGCCGGGGCTGGTGATCGCCTGCGCCAGATTGGCCAGCCCTTCTTTCGAGCCGATGGTGACGACCGCTTCGGACTCCGAGTCGATAGCGACATTGAAGCGCCGCTTATAATAGGCCGAAATCGCCCGACGCAGCCCCGGAATGCCACGAGAGTTCGAATAACGGTGCGTTTTCGGGTCGTGAATCGCTTCAACCAGTTTTTCCACGATGTGAGGCGGGGTCGGCTGGTCCGGATTACCCATGCCCAGGTCGATAATGTCCTCGCCGGCCGCGCGGGCGCGCGCCTTCATGGCGTTGACTTCGGCAAACACATAAGGGGGAAGCCGTTTGATACGGTGAAATTCTTGGTCGCTCATGCGTGCTCCGGAACCTGCGATCCGGCCCTGACGGGCCTGATGAACTCGGGTAGATACTGCGTCACCCGCTGCGAATCGAGGCGATTCTGAGGCGTTGCGCAAAAGGCGTCAAGGCCGGGGCGGCGTCGAAGCCGGAGCCCTCGAGCCCTTCGTACTCCCCGGTGCCGGGGGCACCGGTGCCGGGGGCACCGGCAGGGGCGGCGGCGCCACTTCCTTCAGCAACTCCTCGGCCAAATGTCCGGATTCACGGTCGGAGGCGAGCCGATCAAGAACCTGTTGGCGCTGCTTTTCCGTCAGCGGCGCGGCCGGTCGCATCGGCACGGTATTGATGCCGGGAAAATCAGGATTAAGCCCGCTCATACGGCGAACCGGCGCCGGTGCCGGCTCGGGTAACGGTTCGAAACCGAACAATTCACCCCGAACATGACCGTAAGTCACACCGGTTTCGAGCACCCGCTCATCGCATCCGGCCAGCGGCCAAGCCAACGCCAGCGTCAGAACCACGAACGCCAAGCTTCCCGACCGGGCCGTCGAGGCACAACCCGACCGTGACTCGGAACGAGATTTTATCATGCAGGTTACCACGCACCCTCCCGGACCGCCCCGACGGCCCCGAAACCGACCCCGAAAATCATTGATGAATCCGGGCGATGAAATTTCCGTCGTGATGTTGTATGAAAAGACTCGACACATCAAGCCCGACTCCGCTACCGCCCGTGGGGAACGCCCGTCAACTCGCTTGAACAAGCGGTAGTCAGTGTAATCTAAGGTTAAGAAGGACACTCCAATGGCCGAAACGCAGGGGCCCGAAGTGAAGCTACCGGATCCGGTTGAAATGTCTCGAGCAATGGCCCGGATAGCCGAGCGTAGCCAACGGCTCGTCACCGACTTCCTCAGCAAGCAGGCTACCGAAGGGATGAGCGGCAAAGGCCCCTCCGACCCGTTCAATGTCGGTCAAGCCTTCCTTGAAATGACTGCCAAGATGATGTCTGACCCGGCCAAGATGGTTCAGGCTCAGATGTCGCTCTGGCATGACTACATGACATTGTGGCAGCGGACGACTCAGCGCCTGCTCGGTCAGGAAGCGGAGCCTATGATCGCTCCCGCCAAAGACGACAAGCGTTTCAAGGATGTTGCTTGGGACGAGAACACGCTGTTCGATTATATTAAGCAGTCTTACTTGCTGACCGCGCGCTGGTTACAGGGCACGGTCCACAATGTTGACGGGCTTGACGACAAGACCGCCAAAAAAGTCGATTTTTACACGCGGCAGTTCGTGGACGCCATGGCGCCCAGCAACTTCGTGGTCACCAACCCCGAAGTTTTGCGCACCACCGTCGAGTCGGGCGGCGAGAACCTGGTAAAGGGTCTCGAAAACATGCTGAAGGATATGGAGCGTGGCAAAGGCCAGCTTCGTATCAGCATGACCGATTACGATGCCTTCAAGATCGGCAAGAATATTGCTTTGACACCCGGCAAGGTCATTTTCCAAAATGAACTAATCCAGGTCATTCAGTACAACCCGTCCACCGAAGAAGTGTACAAGCGCCCGCTGATGGTGGTGCCGCCATGGATCAACAAGTTCTACATCATGGATCTTCGCGAGAAGAACTCCCTGATCAAGTATGCGGTTGACCAGGGCTTTACCACGTTTGTCATGTCGTGGGTCAACCCGGACGAGAAGCTGGCCAATAAGAGCTTCGAAGATTACATGATCGAAGGTCCGCTCGCCACGCTCGATGTCATCAAGCAGGCGACCGGCGAGGAAGAAGTCTCGGCACTCGGTTACTGCCTGGGCGGCACGCTGCTGGCTTCGACCCTGGCCTATATGGCCGCCAAGGGTGACGACCGGATCAAGAGCGCGACTTTCTTCACGACCATGCTGGACTTCACCGACGCCGGTGAATTGTCGGTGTTCATCGATGAAGAGCAGATTTCCATGCTCGAAGAAACGATGAACAAGACCGGCTACCTCGATGGCAGCCAGATGGCGACTACCTTCAATTTGTTGCGTGCCAACGATTTGATCTGGTCGTTCGTGGTCAATAACTACCTGCTCGGCAAAGATCCTTTCCCGTTCGATCTGCTGTACTGGAATTCGGATTCGACCCGTATGCCGGCGGCGATGCACAGCTTCTACCTGCGCAATATGTATCAGAATAACAAACTGATTCAGCCGGGTGGTATTACGCTGAAGGGCGTGCCGATTGATCTGACCAAGATCAAGACTCCGTCCTATTTCGTCTCGGCGCGCGAAGATCATATTGCGCCCTGGATTTCGACTTATGCCGGAACCCAGTTGTTCACCGGTCCGGTGAAGTTCGTATTGTCGGCCTCCGGCCACATTGCGGGCATCATCAACCCGCCGGCGGCTAACAAATACTGCTACTGGACCAACCCCAAGCTGCCCAAGAACCCCGACGCCTTCCTGCAAGGCGCCACCCAGAACCCCGGTTCCTGGTGGACCGATTGGGCCAAGTGGGTACAGAAGGCGGCTCCGACTAAGATTCCGGCGCGTATCCCCGGCACCGGCGCGTTGCCGGCGTTGGACGAAGCCCCCGGCAGCTATGTCGCGGTTCGTATCGTCTGATTCGAGCAGCGTTTTTGCTAAGAAAAAGGCGGGGGAAACCCCGCCTTTTTTGTTTATCACCCCACTGTCCGGTTCGACTCTCCGTCCCGGGCGCACTATGATATTTGCCGGAGGTGATGCATGACTACGATGATCGCCGAGTTATACGATGCGTTGATCGCAGCGGGGGCACCCGAAGATAAGGCGCGCAAAGCAGCCGAGACAGTAGCGGCCTATGAAACGCGCTTTGTCGGTCTTGAAGTTAAACTTAACAAGATTGATTCCGATATGACTCTTGGGTTTTCCAAGGTCAACGGCAATATAGATACGCGATTCGCCAGCGTGCAGGGCGAAATCAATCTGATAAAATGGATGGTCGGGGTGATGCTGGCTGGAACTTTATCATTGGTGATAAAAGCGTTTTTCTCCTGAGCCCTTATCACCCTTCGTCCGTCGCATCGCCCCGCAAACGCTTAACCGTGCCCCGTCGGGTTTTCGACTCGAGTCGACGCTTTTTGCTGCCCAAGGTCGGTTTGGTCGGACGCCGCAGCGGCGGCGGCGGGGCTGCCGCCTCCCGAATCAGCACGAGCAAACGTTCAAGTGCATCTTCCCGATTGCGCTCCTGACTGCGGAAGCGTTGAGCGATCAGAATCAGCACGCCGTCCTGCGTCAAACGGCGCCCGGCCAAGCGCTCGAGTCGCAGCCGCACCGAGTCGGGCAGTGACGGCGAGCCGCGAACATCGAAGCGAAGCTGAACCGCGGTCGAGACTTTGTTGACGTTCTGGCCGCCGGGGCCAGAGGCGCGGATAAAAGTTTCCTCAATCTCCGAGTCGTCGAGGCTGATCCGCGCGGTGACCGGAATCATGGCCCGGCGCCGCCATTGTTATCGCCGTTGCTGCCTTCGGTGACCAGCGGCGTGCCGCCAAGCGCACGCACCAGCGCGCAGACCGCTTCGGTCGCCTCCAGCAACTCGGCAACACAAAGCCCGCGCAGCACCAGACTGACGCCGAAATAGCCCGACCGGAAATAGGGGTAGCTGCCGATCTCAATCGTGCTGAATCGAGCGGCCAGTGCGGCCAGACCGTCGGCCAAAACGCCTTCACCGATTTCGCAGGCGACCGTGCGCACCACCGCCACCGGACCGCCCCGCATACGAGGCAACAGCCCGTCGACCATCGCCTGCATCACCAGCGGCACACCGGCCAGAACATGGACATTGCCGATGCTGAAGCCGGGCGCCGCACTGACCGGATTATCGATCAAGACCGCCCCGGTCGGCACCATCGCCATGCGCAAGCGCGCTTCATTGATATTTTCGGGACCGTAATGACGCTTCAGCCGGGCCACCGCCTCGGGATGGTGCTCCAGCGCAAGCCCGAAGGCTGCGGCGACGCAAGCGGCTGTAATGTCATCGTGAGTCGGCCCGATCCCGCCGGTGGTGAAAACATGGTCATAACGCGGACGGCAGGCATTTACGGTCGCGATAATTTCCGCTTCGATATCGGGAATGATCCTGGCTTCGCACAGCTTGATGCCGATCGCCCCGAGTCGCTTGGCCAGAAACTGAAGATTGGCGTCACGGGTCCGTCCCGACAGAATTTCGTTGCCGATAATGATCAGGCAGGCGGTTACAACACGGTCTTGCGTCGGCTCCACAGGGCGGGCTCCTTCCATCCATAGGCTAAGACGCCTAATACAATCCGCCCGTGCCGCCCGATCCCCCGCTGCGGACACCGGCCGGCGGAGTCGGATAGGTCGGGCGCGGAGCATAGGGAACATAACCGGGCACCGAGGGCGCTCCCGTTGCGGAAACCGCCGGAGCCGTAGCGTTGCCGGTATATGTATCGATGCCTTCCAGGTTGGGGTCACTGTCGGGCGCCAGAACGCCTTCGCCGCCGACCGCTGCCGTCTCGTCGCCGCCCAGCACCTGTTCGGCTTCGCCACCGGGCTCGGTGCCGGGCAGGAAAGCCTCCCAAATCGCCTTTTTATCGCCGGGGTCGGCCGGATGGCCGGTTTCGGGGTTAACCCGAACCAAACGGACGCCGGGCGGCACCCGGAACGGGCTCGGCGGCTTGTCCTTCAGCGCCTCGACCATGAATTTTTCGAAAATCGGCACCGCGGTCGAGCCGCCGGTTTCCTTGTCGCCCAAGGTCTGCGGCTGGTCGAAACCGACATAAAGCCCGACCACCAGATCAGGGGTAAAGCCGACGAACCAGACATCGTTGCTGTCATTGGTGGTACCGGTTTTGCCGCCCATCGGCCGTCCCAATACCGCCAATTTGGAGGCGGTACCGCGCTGAACCACCCCGGTCATGATATTGACGATCTGATAGCAGGTGCGCGGGTCTTCGATCTGCTCGCGGTTGTCGGGCAGCTCTGGAAGCTCCACGGTCGGCTTCCAGGGGAAACCGGCACAGCCGTTACACGGACGGCTATCGTGGCGATAGATGGTTTTGCCGTTGCGGTCCTGCACGCGGTCGATCAGGGCCGGCGTCAGCTTCTTACCGCCATTGACCAGCATGGCGTAAGCCGTGGTCAGCCGGAGCACCGTGGTTTCGCCGGCACCGAGCGACATCGGCAGGTAGGGCTGGAAATTATCGATGATGCCGAACTTTTCGACCGTCGCCTTGACCTTGTCCATCCCGACTTTTTGAGCCAGCCGCACGGTCATCAGGTTGCGCGACTTTTCGATGCCGACGCGCAGCGGGGTCGGACCATAGAATTTCTGGTGGTAATTTTCCGGGCGCCAGATCGGTTGACCGAAACCGGGGTTGAACTCGAACGGCGCATCCAGCACCAGCGACGACGGGGTGAACCCGTTATCAAGCGCGGTCAGATAGACAAACGGCTTGAAGGCGGAGCCGGGTTGACGCGACGCCTGAGTCGCCCGGTTGAACTGGCTCATGGTCGAGCTGAAACCGCCGGCCATCGCCAACACCCGGCCGGTGTGCGGGTCCATCGCCACCAGCCCGCCCTGAACCTCGGGAATCTGCCGAAGCCCGAAAAACTCCGCCGTCGTCTCGGGCTCGACCATCACGACGTCACCGACCTTGACGACATCGGCCGCTCGGCGCGGGTCGGCGCCGACCCTGGAATCATCCCGCGCCGGCCGGGCCCACTTCATTTCTGAAAAGGGAATGCGGCCTTTGCTGTTATCGGCAAAGCCGATGGCCGCACCATCGCCCTTGGTGTCGAGCACGACCGCAAGCCGCCACGCCTCGCCCCCCTTGGGCATGGTCACGGCCGCCAATTGTTTGGCCCAGCTATCGACCGAGGCGAAATGCGTGACCGGCCCGCGCCAGCCATGGCGGCGGTCATAATTCATCAAGCCGCTGCGCAGCGCCCGCCCGGCGATCTCCTGGAGCCGCGGATCGAGCGGGGTCCGCACCGACAGCCCGCCCTTGTACAGCTGTTCTTCGCCGAACAGCTTGGCCAGTTCGCGTCGAACCTCCTCGGCATAATATTCGGCGGTGTAGACTTCGGCCGCATCGCGGCGCCGGGTTTCCAGCGGCTCGGCCTGAGCCTTGATCCCTTCGGCGGACGGAACATAGCCGTCTTCGACCATGCGCCCGATCACCCAGTTACGTCGACCGATCGCGGCTTCGCGCTGGCGTTCGGGGTTATAGTTGTTGGGCGCCTTGGGCAGAGCCGCCAGATAGGCGACTTCCGCCACGGTCAATTCATCGAGCGACTTGTTGAAATAGTTCAGCGCCGCCGCCGCAACCCCGTAAGAGCGGTTGCCGAGGAAAATCTCGTTCAAATACAGCTCTAGAATACGGTCCTTCGGCAGCGCCTGCTCGATCCGCAGCGCCAGGATCGCTTCCTTGACCTTACGCGCAATCGAAACTTCATTGGTCAACAGGAAGTTCTTCGCCACCTGCTGCGTAATCGTCGATGCCCCCATCGGCCGGCGATCACTGTGCATATGCTCGAAATTGGTGATGGCGGCCCGCAGAATGCCGGAAATATCGATACCGGGATGATCGTAAAAATTCTTGTCCTCGGCCGCGAGAAAGGCGTGAACCACCCGCTTGGGCATCGCCTCGATCGGCACGAACACCCTGCGCTCGGACGCGAATTCGGCCAGCAGCCTTCCGTCACCGGCATGAACCCGGGTCACCGTCGGCGGCTCGTAATCGGCCAGCCGGTTATAGTCGGGCAGGTCGCTGCCGTAATGGTGCAAGACATAATAGATTCCGCCCATTCCGACCATCGCCAGAAAGAACAGAATCGCCCCCAGCCTGAGCAGAAGCTTGTACATGCACCATCCCACCGGGCCGGCAGCCGAACGCCGACCGCCAGACAAAATTATACCGCAGTGCAAAAATAAATCTATCGCTCAATCGCGTAATCGCGGCGGAACCGCCTCACAAACGCCTTCCGCCGGTCAGCCAGGTAAAATAGCTGTCGATGGCGCGGACGAGAAGCCCCGCCAAGCGCTGACGATGGTCACTTCGGGTTAACATACTCGAATCCTCGGGACTCGAGAGATAGCCCATTTCGATCAAGATCGAGGGCACATCGGGTGCGGTCAGCACCGCAAACGCCGCCGAACGGTCCGGCTTGGGCAGCAGGTGCAAGCCATGCCCGGCTTCGCGCAACACGGAAACCGCGAAACGACGTGAGTGGTTGCGGGTATCACGCTGGGCCAAATCAATCAGAATGGTGGCAACCTGATCATTTTCTCGCGACAAATCGATGCCGCCGATGGCATCCGCACGGTTTTCCTTGGCCGCCAGCGTTTCCGCCTCATGGTCGGAGCCCTTGTCGGACTGGGTATAGACCGACAGACCACGAATTTCCGGCCGGGAGATGCTATCGGCATGCAGTGAAATGAACAGATCGGCACCGGCTTGGCGTGCGCGCGATACCCGTTCGCGCAGCGGAACGAATTCATCTTCCTCGCGGGTCAGCATCACCCGGTAACGACCGCTGGCCTCCAGCTGACGTTTCAGCTCCTTGGCTTCGGCCAGAGTGATGACTTTTTCGTGCGTTCCGCCGATACCGGTCGCGCCCGGATCAACGCCGCCGTGTCCGGGATCAAGCGCTATCATCGGCTTGCCGGCACGGCGTGGTTTGGCCGGAACCGCGTTTTGCGGAACCGGGGGGGACGGAAGCGGAGGGGTATACAACGAGGCCAGCTGTGCGGGCGGCGACTCGGGACGCGGAGCCGCCCGGGCCACCACTCCCACTGGCACTCCCACTGGCACTCCCACTGGCACTCCCGCCGGCAATATCGCCGGCAATATCGCGGGGATCGGCGGCGACAACGGCGGAACGGCCATGGCCCGTGCGGAAGCGGCCCGAGTGGCGCCACTGCTCGGCGCCAACTTAACGGGAGGCGCCACCGCGCGCGGAGACGGGGACGGTGGCGGGACCAAAGCCGATTCCGGAGCCGATTCAGCCGGAGCCGGGCGCATCGCCACCGTGGACGGCGGCGGCGGGGAAGCGGGTGGCGGCGACGCCTCGACCGGAGGAGCCGGGGGTGCAGCGGGCGGAATGCCGGAGGAGCGCGGCTTGGCGGCCCGGGCCGAATCCGGCGTGGCCGGTTCCAGATCGATCACCAAGCGGGCCTGATGGCCATCGGACGCCGGCAACAAGGCGGCCCCGCCGATCCGCACCGGTTCTCCGATATCCATGATCAGCCGCAACGCTCCCGTTCCGGGACGCTCGACATGCCAATTGCGAATGATGCCCTTGCCGGGGCGCGGGGTCTCGGCACCCGACCAGGCAAGGTCGGGCAGATCGACGACAATGCGCCAGGGCGATTCAAGCACCGCGGCGTGGTAGCTCAGCT
>SESF01025806.1_pt1 | contig 17253 bp, 10 predicted proteins | sample 3171521 | NCBI WGS metagenome assembly SESF01 (sample SAMN10866945, study PRJNA518727) | freshwater metagenome | biome: subpolar coniferous forest; feature: holomictic lake; material: water; isolation source: holomictic Lake 227, 6 m and 8 m depth | place: Canada: near Kenora, Ontario | collected...
GCAGCCGTGCGATGCGCCCTTTGACATCGTTGTGACCACTAACAGCGGCTACCCGCTCGACCAGAACCTGTATCAAGCAGTGAAGGGCATGAGTGCTGGCGCGCGCGCCCTCAAACCGGGGGGCACCCTCATCCTGGCCTCTGAATGCCGTGAAGGCGCTCCGGCCAATTGCAGCTTTGACCAACTCTTGCGCAGCGTTGCCAGCCCGGAGGAGCTGCTCGCTCGGCTGGCAGAACCCGGCTTTTCCAAGCCCGAACAGTGGCAGGCGCAAATCCAGGCGATCATCCAACGCCGCGCCCGTATCCTGCTTTACAGCTCACTGCCGGATGACGCCGTTCGCGCCGCCCATCTGACGCCCTGCCACGACATCGGCGCCGCCGTGGCGGAGCTTCTCCAGACCTTGCCGGGCACTGCCCGGATCGCCGCGCTGCCGCAAGGGCCGCTCACCATTCCCTACCTGACCGGCTAACGCGCTGCCTGGGGGGGTGCCCTATTCCAAAGCTTGGAGCAGATGTTCAGTAATATGGCGATGAATCATAGCTGTATAATCCACCACCGCACGGATGATAATCCACCACATTCACCTGGCACCAGTCTCTCCAAGGCTAGTGACAAAGTCTTTTTAATTCATTGTAGGAGACGACGTTAGGAGTCTCTGATCTCTTGGCCTGTTGCCCAAACCTGTGCTTTCTCGGAACGCGCTGATTAGAGACTCCTTACGTCGTCTCCTACAGTTTTAGATTGGATCCCTTATTACCGACTTTGTCACTGGCCGTGCTAGTCTCTCGCTCGGGGTGCTTACATTGGTTGACTGTTTCCCCAAGACTCCTCACTATGACGGCGATATGAAGCGACGGGAACGCTCCTTTGATATTTGTCTGGCCCCCTGGACAAGACCCTCGGCGTATTCCTCCCGGCTGGCCCGGCCCCGCTGTGCGGGCTTCACCCTGATCGAACTGCTCGTGGTCATTGCGATCATCGCCATCCTGGCCGCGCTCCTGCTGCCGGCGCTGTCGAGCGCCAAAGAAAAGGCCAAGCGCATCGGTTGCGTCAATAACCTGCGCCAGATCGGCATCGGCATGACGGTCTATGCCGACGATAATGATGACCGGGTGGTCCTGGCGCGCAATATCCCCGGCAGCTCCGAGTGGGTGCAAATCGCAATCAATCCTCCCGAGGCCGCCGCGGCTGCTTCGGTCGGCCTTACCATTCGGTCCAATAACTGTTGGACCTGCCCGAACCGGCCCGGGTTCCCCACCTACGAAGACTCCTATCCTCAATGGAACATTGGCTACCAGTATTTCGGCGGTATGACCAATTGGCACAACAGCGCTTACAACGGTCCTTCGCGCAGCCCGGTCAAAATCACCCAGGCCCGGCCAGGATGGACCCTGGCGGCAGACTCGATCATGAAAATCAACGGCGTGTGGGGTGGCGTGGACCGCGACGTCGCCTATGCAAACATGCCCCAACATGTCCGACCCGGCAGCAAAGTTCCAATCGGGGGCAACCAGCTCTTTATTGATAGCTCCGCCTACTGGATCAAAGCCCAGAAGATGTATTCCCTGACCACCTGGTCTCCGGGATCGCGCGACGGCTTTTTCTATCAGGATGAATCGGACTTTCCCCCTAGCCTGATCAGCGCCTTGCCCAAGTTGCGTTTTCAGTAGTAACCTTAGTGGAATGAAACGACTTCTGATCCCTCTGCTCTTCGCCCTGACCGCTCTTGCGGTTCGTGCGTCCGACGCCCGCATCGCGTTCCTCGGCGACAGCATCACCTATGACGGTCGCTGGCCCGCCCTGGTCGAGTCCGCGTTGCGCGCCACCCCGCAATTCGCCAACGCCGACATCGTCAACCTCGGGCTGCCGAGCGAGACTGTCTCCGGCCTTTCCGAAGCCGGACACGCCGGCGGACAATTCCCGCGCCCCTGCCTTCACGAACGGCTGGAGCGGGTGCTGACCGCCTTCGAGCCCACGCTCGTTCTGGCCTGCTACGGCATGAACGACGGCATCTACCAGCCGGCGGATCCGGTCCGCCTCAAGGCCTTTCAGGACGGCATCCTCAAGCTCAAGTCCGCCGTCGAAAAGCATGGCGCCCGCATCATCTTCATCACCCCGCCCTTGTTCCGGCCGGTCAAGGCGTCGGATGATCCCAACCGATACGATGCCGTGCTCGATAGCTATGCGGAATGGTTGGTGTCCCAGCGCGCCTCGGGCTGGCAGGTCGTGGACATCCGCCCCTCCGTGAAACAGGCCATCGCGCGGGCGCAAGCCGCCAACCCGGCGTTCGTTTACTCGGGCGACGCAGTGCATCCGGGCGACGACGGCCACCGCTTCATCGCCGAGGCTGTCTGCCAGGGACTGTGGCCGTTGCTGAACTTATCCGGCTCAGCTCATTTCGCCGATGAGTCTGCATTGGCGATCCTGAAGCAGCGGCAAACCCTGCTCAAGGACGCCTGGTTGAGCCAGACACGTCACTTGCGTCCCGGCATCCCCGCCGGACTGCCGCTGGAACAGGCGCGCGAAAAGGCGGCGCCGCTGCTGGTGAACTACCGCGCTGCAGCCGCCCGCCCCGGGGACAGCTCCGCCGCCAAGTTGTCCCAATGGTCCGGCTACCTGCGGCTGGACTTTACGGTGGACGGGTGCGCGGCGCTGGTCGTCCGACCCAAGTCACCTGCCCCCGGCTTGCCCTGGATTTGGCGCACCGAGTTCTTTGGCCACGAGCCGCAGGCGGACATTGCGCTACTGGGCAAAGGCTTTCATGTGGCCTATGTGGATTTGCAGAACATGTATGGCGCCCCCGTCGCCATGAAACACATGGACCAGTTTTATGCCGAGGTAACTCGCGCTTTCAAACTCTCGCCGAAGCCCGTGCTGGAAGGCCTCAGCCGCGGCGGCCTCTTTGCCTTCAACTGGGCCGCGCTGCACCCCGACCGTGTCGCCGGGCTCTATGTGGACGCCCCGGTCTGCGACTTCAAGAGCTGGCCGGGCGGCAAAGGCGTCGGGCCCGGCTCGCCCGGTGATTGGCAGACCCTGCTGAAGGTTTACGGCTTCACGGAGGCCCAGGCGCTCGCCTACGACAAGAACCCGGTGGACAACCTCGCGCCGCTGGCCAAAGCGCATATCCCCATCCTAGCCGTCATCGGTGACGCCGATGAAGTCGTGCCGGTCAGCGAGAATATCAACCTCGTGGAGATCCGCTACCAAGCCCTCGGTGGGAAGATTCAGGTCATCCGCAAGCCCGGCGGCAAGCATCATCCGCACAGCTTGGTCGATCCCGCCCCCATCGTGGACTTCGCCGTGCTCGCCGTGAAGGCCACGGGTACCGCGGATTCCAGCGGATCACGTTAGTGTAGTGAATGAGGTCAGCGTCAGCCGGCTCTCCCCCCTTTGCACCAGGTGCCGGAACCAGACCGCCGGAGCTCGCTGGCCGCGATGAGCTACGTGAAACCATCAGAATCGCTATCGCGCGGGTTCGCCGCCGATTTTCCGCCAAAAGCATCCTCATGGTGGGGCTCCGCGGTGTCGGCAAGACCGTCTTGCTGGACAGAATGCGGGATGACGCCGAAGCCACGGGCATCCACACGATGCGCATTGAGGCCCCGGAGAATCGCTCGCCCAGCGGTGCCCCGGCTCTGGCGTCCTATTCCTCTCACCCGCACCTGACTTTCCCGCGGCCCACGCCGGAGTCTCACCGTAGTACCTCTGATAACCGATCAGAGGTACTACGGTGAGACTCCGGTGGGGCTCCGCTGGGGTTATGGAGGTACGGACGGCATCCATACCATCCCCAGTGCCTTTTGGGTTGCCGCAGACCCCCCAGAGGAATAGGACTCTCCCGATGAACAGACTGGCGAAAGACCTCTGCGCCTCCGGGGCGTTGCTTTTACACACTATCGGCTGGGCACGGAGCGGAGCCGGTCACCACATTCTCGGCTAATATGCGCTGCCTTGTTGTTAGCTAGCGAGGAGGCGGCCGGGACCGAGTTCTCAGCCTAAAACGTGAACATCACCTCGGCTCGCAGGAATGGAATTACCGTGTTGTATGAGTAATAGCTGCCCGGAAGGAGAAATTCGCTCCAAAGATGGCCGTTCATGTGCGGGCCAAATTTATATTTCAGTATTCCCGATACAAAATTGCCGCGGAAGTTATCCTGATTACTGAACAACGTCGTACTGGCTTCGCGGGTAGGCACATCGCTCATAGCAAACAGGGCGTAGTAGCTGGTGCTGACCTCCAGGTCCTTGAGGGGATTGAACGTCCAGGTCGGGCCGAAACGAATCAGGTTGCCCTCCTGGCCAACCCGGGACTCCGCCGCATAGCCGTAGAGGCCGATTTCACTCCAGTGCGGCCAGCGGCCCCAGAGCACGTCAAACATTTCATCGTTGCCGGTATGCGGGTTGTCACCCGAGAGCATTTCAAATGACAGGGCAAGCTGGTTGTTGAGCGGGTCTTTGAACAAATAGCTCAACTTGCTGTTGAGACCATAAGCGTTGAGGTCGTGATAGTAGTTGGCCGCTTCAGGCCCGGCATCCGAATGTTTCAAGCTCGGATCTTGCTTCCGGCCGAACTGGTAAGCGCCTTCGACCCAATATTTCCAGTGGTCGCTTAGCAGCCCATTGACGCGACCGCCCACCGTGTAGATATCGGCGTTGTCGCCGTTGGCCGCCACTTGGCTGTCGTTCTTGTAGATGAAGTAGCCGGTTAGATTGGCGGCCTTCATCGAACTGTTGGCGACCTGCAGAATGGCACCCTTTTCGTTCTGTTCCGTCACGAGCAGGTGATTGGGGTTGATCGTCGGGAGCCAGGCATCGTCATGGGCATCTTGAATGATCCCAATCGCGTCAATCGTCGTGTGCTGGTCTTTGAGCTCGTAGGTGGCGCGAGCTGAGTCCAGGAAGTAAGTCCAGGAACCATCGATGGGCGTGCCATCGCCAACCAGCCAGCCATCACCCAGAAATAGGTCCTGGCGGCCTGCTTTGACGGTCAGGGGCAAGGCTGCCACATTTCTCCAAACCACATTGAGGCTGTCGATGAACCCTTCTCTCCAGTCCAAGCCGGAGTTGCCTTTGTACGGGGTGTAGCCCGCCGGCTCCATCCACTCTCGGGGTTCAGCGGCGATCCGCGCGTTCAAGCTGAGGTCTTCCACCGGCGTGACGCTGAGCCAGAGGCGCCCTCGGAAGCGAAAGTAGTCCTGCTGGTGCAGGTTGGCATTCGGGTTGAGCGTCAGCAGATCGTTGAAGTATTCGTTACGCACCCGTAAATCCGCGCCCCAGCTAAACCACGGAGCCGGATTCTTAATGTCGTAAATCGTTTGTTCGGTGGCGCTCAGGGCTGGTGCCGGTGGGGCGCCTGCCGCCGCCTGGGTGGCTTGGTTGGTTTGGGCCGGGGCGACCATCAGGGCCGCGCCGAGGGTGAGGAGGGTCAGCGCTTGCACTTTAGTAGTCATGAGTCGTTCTGTTTAAGACCAGCGCCGCTCCTCTGAAAGCGAGCACCAGTCGATCGTTTCAGGTTAAGGTTGTCGTGCACACTGGGAGCCTTCGTTAGGTCCTTCCTGCGCGGCACTCAGTGAGGCAGGGGCAATCTTAGGGACTGGGGACTGAATGTCTAGCTAATCTGAAGCTTACCCCATGTTTTTGCATGTGAGTAGTTTGCCTTGCCTGCCGATATGCTGACCACATAAGACCAGCATATATTCTGGTTTGAAAGTTTGATTTCACCTTTCCCGAAATGGGCCGTCGGCAGGGCCAAACCTCCGGGTAGAGCCGGCGGGCAACCACCGGCTCTACCCGGAGGCTGTCTGGGAAGCGCGATTGACACGCGGCCCACCTCAGCCAAGTATCTCAACTGTGTCTGCATCGGTAGAATCACCTCCCAGCGCCGCACCGCAGCCGGTCTTCCGGGTGCGCGGGCTGACTAAGGTTTACGGGACCGGGGCCGCCGAGGTGCGCGCCTTGGCCGGGGTGGACCTGGACCTGTACGCCAGCGAGCTGGTGGTGCTCCTCGGCCCTTCCGGCAGCGGCAAGACGACGCTGCTCAACAACCTCGGCGGCCTGGATGTGCCGACGGCGGGCGAGCTGCAATATCGGGGGCAAGACCTCACGGACATCGACGAAGCAGCGCTGACCCGTTACCGCCGCGACACCGTGGGCTTTGTCTTTCAGTTCTACAACCTCATCCCCAGCCTGACGGCGCGCGAGAACGTCGGCTTGATTACCGAGATCGCACGCGACCCGATGCCGGCGGAGACGGCCCTGGAGATGGTGAACCTGGGCGCGCGGTTGGACCACTTCCCGGCCCAGCTCTCCGGCGGTGAGCAGCAGCGCGTGGCCATTGCGCGGGCCATCGCCAAGCGCCCGGAAGTCCTGCTGTGCGACGAACCGACCGGCGCGCTGGACGTGCGGACGGGCATTGTGGTGCTGGAGGCCATCCAACGCGCGAACCGCGAGCTGGGCACCCTCACCGTCATCATCACCCACAATGCCATCATGGCCGACATGGCTGACCGGGTGATCCATTTGTCCGATGGCCACGTACACCATCTGCGGGTGAATGCGCACCCGGTGCCGGCCAGCTCACTGAACTGGTAATGAGCAGCCATCTCGACCGCAAGCTGTGGCGCGATCTGAGCCGCATGAAAGGCCAGGCCTTCGCCGTGGCGATGGTGATGGGTTGCGGTCTGGCCATGATGATCATGGCGCGCAGCCTGGTTTTTTCCCTCGAATCCACTCGGCGCGAATACTACGAGGCCAACCGCTTTGCGGAGGTGTTCGCTACGCTGAAGCGCGCCCCGAACTCCCTCGCCGCCCGCATCAAGGAAATCCCCGGCGTAGGCACCGTCCAGCCCGGCATCGCGGTGCAGGTCACCATGGACCTCCCCGAGCTGGATGAGCCCGCCAGCGGCCAAGTGCGCTCGTTGCCGGACTTCGGTACGCCGGAGCTCAACCGGCTGTTCTTGCGCCGCGGCCGCTGGCTGACTCCGGGCAGCCGGGGAGAAGTTCTCGTGGGCGAAGCCTTTGCCCTGGCCAACTCGCTCGAGCCCGGCGACCCCATCGCCATGCTGCTGCACGGTCGCCGCCAGACCTTCCGTATCGCCGGCATTGTGCTCTCGCCCGAGTTCGTCTTCGAGTCGCGCCCCGGCGTGGCGCTGCCGGATAACCGGACCTACGGGGTCTTCTGGATGCCCTACCGCGAGCTGTCCACAGCCTTCCAGCTCTACGGCGCCTTCAACTACCTCTCCCTCACGCTCGAACCCGGCGCCTCCGAGCGGGCCGTCATCGCCGATCTGGACCTCCTGCTGACGCCCTACGGCGGGCGGGGTGCCTTTGGGCGCGCGGATCACCCCTCCCATATCCGCGTCTCGGACGAGATCCGCGTGCAGACGCTGATGTCCATCGGCTTCCCTGTCGTCTTCCTCAGTGTGGCAGCGTTTATGATCAACGCCGTCCTATCGCGTCTGCTGAACCTGCAACGCGAGCAAATCGCCATCATGAAGGCCTTTGGCTTCACCAACCGGCAAATCGCGGTCCACTATCTCAAATTTGCCTTAGTGATCGTGGCAGTCGGCACCGCCTTGGGGGGCTGCGGCGGGATGGTGCTAGGTCATCGGCTGGTAGTCTTGTATCACAAATTCTTCCGGTTCCCCGACCTGGCCTTCCACGCCGACCCCACCGCTTTTCCCTTGGCGCTGCTGGTTTGCACCGTCGCCGCCGTGATCGGGGTGTTCGGCGCGGTTCGCCGAGCGGCGCGGGTGCCGCCCGCCGAGGCCATGCGCCCGGAGCCCCCGGCCAATTACCGGCCCGCCTTCGTCGAGCGCACCGGCATCGCCCACCTGCTCTCCCACACTTTCCGCATCGCGGTGCGGAATCTCGAACGCCGGCCCGTGCAGGCGCTCTTTACCGTCGCCGGCCTGGCCCTGGCCACGGGCATCCTGGTCGTGCCCAACGCATTCAGGGACAGCGTGGCCCAGATCCTGGAGACCCAATGGGATAGCATCCAGCGTTCGGATCTCAGCATCGGCCTGGTCGAACCCAACGACACCCGGGTCCAACACCTCCTCCGCCAGTTACCCGGGGTCATCACGGTTGAACCCGCCCGCGGCGTCGCCGCGCGCATCAGTTTCGGCCATCAGCGCCGGCAACTGGGCATCCAGGGCATCCCCGCCGACAGCCTGCACAGTCGAGTGATCGACGATGACAACCACCTGATCCCGCTGCGGCCCGACACCATCGTCGTCTCCTTCAAGCTGGCCGAACTCCTGGGCGCCAAGGTCGGCGACGACCTGTGCGTCGAGATCCTCGAAGGCAAACGCCCCGTCCGCAACGTCTGCCTCGTTGGCCTGGCCGGCGACTTCACCGGCATGAGCGCCTATATGGACCTCCCCTCGCTCAACCGCCTCATGGGAGAAGGGGATGTTATCAGCGGCGCCAACTTCCGCATCGATGGCGCCCGCCGCGCCGAGTTCCTGCGCGCGCTCAAGGGCATCCCCAGCGTCGCCTGGGTGGCCATCAAGGAATCCCTGCGGGAGAACTTCCGCACGAGCACCGCCGCGAGCATTGGCCTGATCCAAAAGATATACCTGGTCTTCGCAATCGTGGTCGCCTTCGGCGTGGTATACAACAATGCCCGCATTTCACTGGCAGAGCGCGCGCGCGAGCTGGCGACGTTGCGGGTGATCGGGTTCTCCCGGCGCGAGGTCGGTGCCGTCCTGGTGACGGAACTGGTTGTCCTTGCCATCGTCGCAGTGCCGATCGGCCTGCTCCTGGGATCAGGCTTCGCGAAGGTCATTGTGCGGGCTATCAACACCGAGACGGTTCGCTTGCCGCTCGTGCTCACCGCCAGCAACTACGCCTTTGCCGTGTCGGTGGTAGCCATCGCCTCGACCCTCTCGGCGGTGGTGGTCCTGCGCATGCTGCACCACCTCGACCTGGTCAGCGCGCTGAAAGCTCCGGAGTGAGATCGCATGTTAACTTTCCAATTCACGGTCCGCTAGTCTTAATATACCGCACACATGAGTCAAACGTTGCAACGAGCCGCCAAACGCCACACTCGCCGCTGGCTTCCCTATGCCGGCGCGGTCGTGCTGGTCGCGCTCATCACCGCCGGCCTGTGGCCGCGGCCTATTCCGGTGGAAACGGCACGCGCGACAATTGGCACCCTCCGCGCCACCGTCAACGAGCAGGGCAAGACCCGCATCAAGCAACGTTACGTGGTTTCCGCCCCGGTCACCGGCCAACTGCAGCGCATCCCGTTCAAAGCCGGCGCTGAAGTGCGCGCTGACCAGACGGTGGTAGCGGTCATCGAGCCGGTCTCGCCGACACTGCTCGACGCCCGCACCCGAGTGGCGACCGAGGCCAAACGCGACACCGCCCTGGCGAATCTGGAAAAGGCACGAGCCGGGCAGCGTTTCGCCGCCAGCGACTTGCGGCGCTTCGAAAAGCTCCACGCGGAGAAGATGGTCTCCGTCCAGGAGCTTGAATCCGTCCAATTGCGCGAGGCTTCGGCCACCAAAGAGCAAGCGGCTGCCGAAAGCGCGTTGCGCCAGGTTGAGGCCGAAATGGCTGAGTTCGCGGGCAACGCCCCCACTGGGACCAACACGCTGCTGGACCCCGTTCAGGTCAAAGCGCCGGCCACCGGCTCCGTGCTCCACATCTTTGAGGAGAATTCGCGCGTCGTCGCCGCCGGCACGACGCTGATGGAGATCGGCGATCCTTTGGACATCGAAGTCGTCGTGGAAGTGCTCTCCCGCGACGGCGCGGCGATCCCGCCCGGTACTCCGGTCGAGTTGGAACAATGGGGCGGCGGCGAGCCACTCAAGGCCAAAGTCCGTCTCGTCGAGCCGGCGGCCTTTACAAAAATTTCGGCCCTGGGCGTGGAAGAGCAGCGGGTGAATGTGATTGCAGACCTTTTGACCCCGCCGGACCAGCGGCGCAATGTCGGGGACGGGTTCCGCGTCGAAGCGCGGATCATCGTCTGGGAGGCCACTGACGCCCTCAAGGTTCCGGCGGGAGCGCTATTCCGCAAAGGCGAACAATGGGCTGCCTTTGTCATAGCCGATGGCCGTGCCCGATTGAAAATCGTCAAAGCCGGCCGTTCCAGCGGGACCGAGACCCAGGTGATCGAGGGTCTCAAGCAAGGCGAAGAAGTCATCTTGTATCCCGGCAGCCGCGTCCGGGATGGCCAGCGCGTCACACCGGTCATTCTCTGAACTTGCCAACGACAGGGATCACCGATGCCAGGGCGGAGCCAGGAAGCTGATCGCTTCCGCGAAGGTCGCCTTGCGTCGGAAATCGGCGGGATCGTAGGCGGGAATTGCGGGATCCGGCTTGACCCACTGGGGATGGTGGCGGCCGAAATAGCAGCCGTAGAATTGGTAGTTGCTGTCCACCCAACGGCTCAGAATCATCAATTCCCTTTCCGTGAGCATTTTGGAGTGGTCGTCCTTGGCGTTCTTCGGCTGCGCGGCATCGGTCAACAGGGCACTCAAGGTGCTCTTGGCACTCCCCAGGCTGCCGGGCGGCAGATACGCGCCATTGTAATTGCCCCGGTCTCCCTGGAGAAACGAGGTGAACTCGGGAATGATGGGACCGGCCAGTTGCTTACTGGCGAGTTCTTCGTAGGAGGTGTTGTAGTAGAGAGTGGTCTCACCCGTCAGCCTCAGCCCGCCGGCAGCATTCGTCGCACCGTGGCACCCGACGCATTTGGCGTTGAAGATCGGCTGGATGTCGGTGGGATAGTGAATGACCTGGCCGGCGAGGCCGTCCCCGCCGCTCTCGACCAGATCGCACGGTTGCGGTTGGGGAATGCTCGGTGCCCGGGCAAGCGCCAGCGGGGTGGAGGAGGTGGTCGGAGTTGCCGTCCGGTTGGCCTGCCCGTGACAGCCCGAGCAGGAACGGACTTCCCCGGGGGCGTAATTCACGTAGGTCCTCTCGCGCTGGATCTCTCTGAAGTTCTGGTCCAGGGCCTGGAAGAAGATGCTCCGATTGGCCGGCACGAGAAAGTGGGCCGAGCCGTCCGTTTCAACGGGCACAACTCCCCACTGCACGCGCGGCCACAGGGCGGCCTTCCAACTCGAACTGCTCAGCGAAGGTTCCCAGCGTCGGCCGGTGGACCAGTAGCGCGGGAGCGCCTCATTGATGCGGAGCCATTTGACTCGCCCCGGCTCAACTCCCTCCATGCCCTGATAGACATTAGCGACCACGCAGACGGCCTGGGTGCTGGCGGCGTATTGGGGATTCCGGTATGGCAGCACCAGCGGTGGGACAGCGTGCGCGACCACTGGCAGGGGGTGCCAACAGGAGAGTTTGGCATCGGCGTGAACCAGAGAATGGCGTCCCTCGGTATCAATCAGGTATAAAGCGTAGGCATTGGCAACATCCTTGTAATGATCGGAGGGTTTGACCTTGTACGCGACCAGGAACTGCCGGTCGCTAATGGGATAGGGGTGCGTGTAAAGGTGGCCCTTCCGGCCTTCGGTGTTCTGCAGATACTTGCCTTCCTTCGTCCGAAAATGCCACCCCGGTTCCGTCCGCCGCTGGACGAAGACTTCCGGGGTGAGGTTGACCACTGGATATCGATCGTCCTTTTGAACGTAACCCGCCTCGTCCGGGTCCGGACCGCGTCCGCGAACCCCCATTCCGAAGTCCACCAGCAGGACCGCCCCCAGGCAACCGCCTTGCGGAAAATGACACGTGCCTACGCAGACAAAGCAATGATCGTTGCCAGGAATGGGCTGCGGATACATGTAAATGGTGGTGTCGTCGTCAGCCAAGCCATACAGCTCCTGAGGTTTGGACCCATCGGGATTCATGGACCAGATGGTCTTGGAGACCCGCGCGCCCCGATCGATATACTCCCACCGGTGATACATGACGCGGCCGTCATTGAGAACCACAGGGCAGAATTCGCTGACCGGACTCTTGGTAAGCTGTTCGACGTGGGTGCCGTCGGAGTTCATCCGATGCAGACCGGGAACCACAAGGTGGGATGATCCGCCGCACAGCACGGTGTGTTCGCAACGGGTCGAGGAGAAGATGATCTTGCCATCCGGCAGGTAGCAGGGGTGGATGTCGTCCGTGTGCCAGCCCTTGGCCCACCGGGCCACCTTTTCGGCCTCGTCGCTCGGCGGAAACGATACTTGGCGCAAGCCGGTGCCGTCGATGCCTACCTCCCAGATGCGGAATCCGGAGTCGGGATCCTGGCGGAAATCGAAAACGACCTTCCGGGCGTCAAACGACAGGCTGATCTTGCCAATAAAGCCCTTGCCGCCAGGCAGGTCGGCGGCCGTGACGACGGCCCGCTCCGAACGCGCGCGGAGATTGTAGATGTAGATGCCGTTTTCCGGCAGGAACCGGTCGGGGCTGGTGCCGTTGTTGATATCCGTGTAGTAGTGATCGGAAGAGTAGGGCTTGCGCTTGACGAAGAGGATCTCCTCGAAGCGCAGCGCTTGGGGATCAAGCGGCACCTGGGCCGAAACCGAATCGCCCCGGGGCACTGAACCCGCCCGGCCAGCAACGGCGGCCGCGGGCGCGACCAGAGTATTGCTGAGGACTGCAACCGCCAATAGGCCGCGCAAGGCCAACCAACGCGGCAACTGAGAAAGGCTTCCGGATCGGCTCATAGCAGCATATTGTGCTGGAATGCTGCTTCCGGGGCAATCGCATTCCCTCCAGAACATTTCGTGAAAGGGGCAACCTTCCATCCCAACCCTCGTAGCACCCGACGTCAGTCGGGTCTAACCTTTCCCTCAGCAGATTATGCTTTGCGCGTATCCCGATCCCGCTAGCCGACCCCGATTCGGCCAGCTAAAGAAAATCGCAGCGCCACATTCTGTTCTTGATTCAGCCCAAAGCATCTTGCCAAGCTGCGGTCATGAATCCAGATGAAGATCCACGCCCAGCTTGTTGCACTAAAACCTCACAGAGGCAGAACACCGGGGAGAAGAAGACTGCACTTCTCGCCGGACTTCTAATCGCTGTGCTTGTCGCCGGATGCGCCACGTCCACCAGGACCGCCGTACCTCAGGCCAAGCTGCTCGTCGCGCTGCCGGACTATTGCAATACCCCCGACGGCATGACGCTCTTGAAGGACAACAGCATCATCGTGTCCGTTCCCAACTTCAACGACGAAACCAAGCCGCCGGTGTTGATGAGGATCAGCCCCGCCAACCGGGCAGAGAAGTTCTACGAGTTTCCCACGCCTTACCCCGGCCTGGCCAAAGGCATTGACCGCATCGCTCCCATGGGCATTGCCGCCGCGCCCTCGGGTGATCTCTACCTGGCCGACATGCTGTTCATGAAGGACAAGAACCAGGCGTCCCGCCTCTGGAGGCTGGTCGTGCGAGCCGGCAAAGTGGACAAGATGGTGCTCGTTGCCCGCGGGTTCAATGTGGCCAACGGCATCGCCATCCACGGCGGCTACGTCTATATCACGGAGTCGGCGCTGGAGGTGGAATCGCAGCCCCTGACCAGCGCGGTGCTGCGGTTCAGGCTTGATGAAGAGAACGTCCAGCTCCAGACCCCGCTCAAGAACGACCCGCACATCATCACCACGTTCAAGAGCCTGAACAACGACTGGCGCTTCGGGGCCGACGGCATCGAGTTCGACCGCCATGGCAACCTCTTCGTCGGCCTGTTCGGCGACGGCGTGATTCACAAAATCACATTCGGCGCGGACGGTAACGTGAAGTCCAACGACGTCTTCGCCCAGGCCCCGGGCCGGATGATCAATTGCGACGGTATGCGCCGGGACGCCGCGGACAATCTCTACGTGGCTGACTCCGCTGCCAACGCCATCCGGATCATCCGCCCCAACGGCACGGTCGAGACGCTCTGGGAAAACGAAGACGCGGTGGACAAGCTCAGCGGTCAACTCGACCAGCCGTGCGAGGCGCTTGTCCGCGGCAACGAGATCATTGTGTCGAACATGGACTGGCCGTTCCCCAAGTTCAAGAACAGCAAGTACCAGTTGCCCGCCACGTTGTCCGTCATCAAAATCAAAAACTAACACATGGACGAGATAGAGACGCCGGGTGAGGGCACCCGGCCTACAAGAGATATTATGCTAGAAACTAACAAAGCTCTGGTCCGGCGGTATTATGCCGAGGCGATGGGCGATTTTGCGAACATTGAACAGGTGGTCAGCGCGACCTTTGTGGATCACCACTTCTCGCCCGGCTCGCCCCTCGGGCCGGCAGGCGTGCGGCAGCATTTTCAATTCCTCGGCGGCATTTTCAGCGACATGCGAATCGAATTCGGTTCGCTGCTCGCTGAGGGGGACAAAGTGGATTGCCACTTTACGCTGGTCGCCAAGCACACGGGCGGGTTTGCCGGCATCGAGCCTAAGGGAACCATTATCCGCTGCCCCGCCATCAGCACGTTCCGGGTGGAGGACGGCAAACTGGCCGAGGCCTGGGAACTGTTCGACAGCGGAAACCTGCTCCAACAGATGCGGGCTTGAGCCCGCTCGAAAGAGAACCCCTATGCAAGTAACGCACCTCACCTTTATCGCCCCCAGGAAATATATGCAGGGCCGCAACCTGCTGCACGAGGCTGGCGCCCACATCGGCAAAGTGGGCAAGCGGCCTCTGGTCTTGTGGGATGCTCGCGTGAAAGGCCTCCTGGGCGAGCGCGTGCTCGCCAGCTTGAAGGCCGCGGCGCTGGAAACCATGGACGTCGAATTCCGCGGCGACTCGACCAGGGCCGAGGCGGCGCGCGTCGCACAGATCGCCCGGGACCAACGTGCGGACGTGATCGTCGGCCTGGGTGGCGGCAAGACGCTGGACACTGCCAAAGCGGCTGCTGCGGCGGCGGAGATCAAGATGGTTTCCTGCCCAACAGTCGCTTCGACCGATTCGCCGACCAGTTCCTTCACGGTGTGGTACGACGAGGCCGGCGTCTGCCAGGGCTTCGAAAGCTGGGGCGTGAATCCCGATCTGGTGCTGGTGGACAGCCAGGTGATTGCCGAGGGCCCAGTGCGAGCATTTGTGGCGGGCATGGGCGACGCGCTCTCGACATGGGTGGAAGCGGAGGTCGTCCATTCGACGCGCGGGCAGAACCTGGTGGGAGGCCGCGCGACGCTCGTGGCGATGGCTATTGCGCGGCTGGGTTACGACACGCTGATGAAATATGGGCTCGAAGCCAAGCGGGCCGTCGAACAGAAGGTCGTCACCCACGCCGTGGAAAAAGTCATCGAGGCCAACACGCTGATGTCTGGGTTGGGCTTTGAAAGCTGCGGCGTGGCGACCGCGCACATGATCGCCAACTGCCTGCCGGGTTTCCCGGAATGCAAAGGGTTGATGCATGGCGAGGAAGTCGCTTTCGGCATTATCAGCCAGTTCTGCCTGGATGAGAACATGGCGACCGATGAGATGTACAAGATGGTGGACTTCATGATCGCCATCGGTTTGCCGGTGACGTTCGGCGAACTCGGCCTGTCCGGCATCACTCGCGACCGCCTGCAGAAGATCGGCGACGTGTGTGCTGGCCCCGGATCGCTCTGCCATGCCCATCCTTTTAAGGTAACCTCGGCGAGCGTTGTGGATGCGATGATCGCTGCCGATGCGCTGGGCCGGGAGCGCCAGAGGCTATCGAAAAGTTGAAAACGCGAGAAGCGATTTGGAACGCGTTAAAGACCGACGCGAGCTGTGACGTCCTGATCCTCGGCGGCGGTGTGAACGGGGCCGGACTCTTGCGTGACCTGGCCTTGCAGGGCGTGCGGTGTGTGCTGGTGGACAAGGACGATTTCGCGGCAGGCGCCAGCTCGAAATCCTCGCGCATGATTCACGGCGGGCTGCGATATCTTGAGAACGCCGAATTTAAGCTGGTGAGAGAGGCGATTCATGAGCGCAACCTGCTCCTGAAGTATGCGCCGCACTACGTGAGTCCGTTGCGGACCACCATTCCGATCACCTCGTGGTTCGCCGGTCTGGTCAAATCGCCGTTGGTCTTTTTCGGGTTGCCGGTGACGCCCGGCGGACGTGGTGCGGCGATCATCAAGATGGGCCTGTGCTTCTATGATTTGATCACCGCCACGAACCGTCAGACGCCGCGCCATTTCTTTCGGTCGAAGGCCAAGTCATTGGCCGAGATTCCCGGACTCAAGAGCGAGATCGTCTGCACGGCGACTTACTGGGACGCGTGGATCAGCCAGCCCGAACGTCTGTGCGTGGACCTGGCCCTGGAGGCCTGCCGCGTGATGCCGGCGTGTGTCGCGTTGAACTACGTAACGGCAGAGAAATCGGACCGCGACCACGTGCTGTTGCGCGATCAGATCAGCGGAGCAACGCTGGCCGTCCGGCCGCGAGTGGTCGTGAACGCCACGGGGGCCTGGGTTGATCGCGCGAACCGGACGTTAGGTGTGGAGACGCACTTCATGGGCGGCACCAAAGGTTCGCACCTGGTGATCAACAATCAGGCGCTATTCGATGCGCTGGGCGACCGGATGGTCTATTACGAGCACGCGGACGGCCGTATCTGTATCACCTTCCGGTTCATGGACAAGGTGATCATGGGTTCGACGGACATCCGGGTCGAGAACCCCGACACCGCGGTGTGCGAGGACGCGGAGATTGACTACATGATGACGACGCTCCAAGGCGTTTTCCCCAGTCTCAAACTGTCGCGCAGTGACATCGTACACGTGTTCTGCGGAGTGCGACCGTTGCCGTCCTCTGGGTTGGACTGCACAGGTCGCGTGCCGCGCTCGCACCATCTGGCGGTCACGGATGCGGATGCGGCGCGCAGCTTCCCGATCTACAGCATGATCGGCGGCAAGCTGACGACCTTCCGGGCGTTCGCTGAAGAGGTGACGGACACGCTGTTGGCCCGGCTCGACAAGAGACGTGTCGCGTCCACGCGCGAAAGGGCGTATCCCGGCGCTGAAGGGTATCCCCAGGGGGAAGCCGAGAAGCGGCAGTGGATTGCGCGCGTGGCGATCGCCAGCGGGCTTGCGAACGAACGCGTAGCGGAGCTACTGGAACGCTACGGAACAGAAGCGGAGCGTTTGGCGCAACGAAAGGAACCGAAATGGCGGACGCCGCTCACAGCGCTGCCGGACTACTCGATAGGCGAGATCCGCTCGATCGCCGAGGGCGAGCAGGTGGTGCATCTGTCAGATCTGGTGCGGCGTCGCAGCGTCATTACCCTGCTGGGACGCGCAAACGCGACCGCACTAGCCGAGTTGGCGGAGATTGCCGGCGACGTGCTCGGTTGGGATGCGGTTCGTCGCCAACAGGAGATTGACTTGGCGTTGGC
>SESF01006346.1_pt1 | contig 17246 bp, 12 predicted proteins | sample 3171521 | NCBI WGS metagenome assembly SESF01 (sample SAMN10866945, study PRJNA518727) | freshwater metagenome | biome: subpolar coniferous forest; feature: holomictic lake; material: water; isolation source: holomictic Lake 227, 6 m and 8 m depth | place: Canada: near Kenora, Ontario | collected...
GTCACACGACCCCCGGCAGGATCTGCTAGTCGTCGCATTCCCGCTCAGCAGATGTCGGCGGTTCAGCGTCGGGCTTAAATTAAGCCGCGAGTGCGAAGTTATTGTTCGCAGTTATTGTTTTGATTGGTGTTTAACGAGGCCAACAATCATCCTCGGCGCGCCACTAAGTTTCCACTTGCCCCGTCGAAACCAGTCGCCCCCTGAAAGAGAAGTCCAGTATCGCGCAGTTATCTGTAAATGTAAAGGAGAAAGAGGTTTTTTAAGGTATTTAAGACGTAAACGTTGTACGCGGGGTTTTAAAGCGATTTCAACTTGGCGGCGTTCCAGCGGCCTTTGTGGACATAGATGCGGTAATGGAGTGAGAAGCTTTCGCCGACCTTTATATCTTTGGGATTCTTGTAAAGGATTGCATCATTGAAGTAGATGAAGTTGTTCGGTTTTGTTCTATGCTGCTTGGCAGAGCGAAGCAGTGAGAAGCGTAAGTGCTAGTATGCGAATAGGTGTATTCATGGTCCTTATGCTTCGATCTTCCACGGAGCACGTGGCGTTTTTGATAAGAGCAGTTGTGCTTCGTTATCCCCCACAATTTTTTCAGCCTTGGGATCCCATTTGATCTCGCGTCCTGTGCGGACTGCCAAATCTGAGAGATGGCAGATGACATCGCCGTTAATCGCGGATTCGATGGGGTTGATGGTGGGCTTGCGCGTCTTGACGCAGTCAATGAAGTTGGTCCATTGATTTTTGCTCTCGTAGAGCTTCTTGGCGTTGGGGCCACAATCAAAGGTCTTCCATGCCTTCCACTCTTTTTCGCTGGCATAGACGGCTCCGCGGTCAACGCTGATCCATCCCTTTTCGCCAAAGAAGGTGGTGCCGTGGTCGCAATAAGGACGGTACTTTTCAATGATGGGCTTGGCCGTGAACGCATCTATGAAATGCATCTGGATTCCGTTTGCATACGTGCACTGGACATCCCATGTTGCCAACGTGTCAAAGAGACCAAAGACATCCGGGAAACGTCCCGTGCCCTTATAACTGATCGGAGAGGAGTGATCCATGTTCAATCCCCACTGTGCAATGTCAACTGCGTGGATGCCCCAGCCGGCGATAAACCCAAGTGCATAATCAGAGCAGTGAAAAATGGCATGATTCATGGCTCGAACAGCCGTAAAGGGTTTAGCTGGGGCCGGCCCGAGAAACATGTTGTAATCCAGCTCTGCGGGGACAGGCGCCCCTTTGAGGCCATCCACGTGCAATTGCCGAAGCTTGCTGCCTTCATTGAAAATGCCGCCGACGTCACTGGCCATTCCATGTGTCCATGCTTCGACACGTTGGACGTTGCCGATCACGCCATTGCTGACCATCTCGCACGCTTTTCTGAAATGATCCCTTGAACGTTGCCATGTGCCATGCTGGAAGATGCGTTTGCGGTCATTGATTTCTTTGCGTAACACATACGCCCAGTCAAGCGAAATACCGAGTGGCTTTTCAACATACATGTCCTTGCCTGCACGCGCAGCAGCGATCGCAATCGGGATATGCCAGTAATCGCCTGTTGCAATTTCAACACAGTCCAGATCTTTACGGGCTAACAGCTCACGAAAATCACCATACGCGGCGCATCCAGTTGTCTTATAATGGGAATCCACACGTTTAGCTGTGTTCTCACGTCTGCTCTTGAACACGTCGCACGCAGCAATGACCTGTGCGTCCGGATTGCCCAAGACATTTCCGAGTCCGCCATTACCCATGCCCCCGCTCCCAATGAGTGCGAAGGTCACGCGGTTAGAGGGTGTCGGTTTTCCGTCTTGTGCACGTAAAACGCCCGCAGGAATAAAGGTTGGCGCCGCACCTGCTGCGATGATTGATTTAATAAAGTGTCTGCGATTCATGGTATGTCCTTATTATTTCCTGAGTAACTTAGTCAAAAACGTGAGGCTTCTATTGGCCTGGTCAATCGTGCCGCATTCGACACTGAGGAAGATTTCGCGGTCGAGAGGTTTCAAAATGCGCAGAACGTGTTCCCAGTCAATCACACCTTCGCCGCATGCGCAGCCGACAGGGGTTCCTGTTACTTTGCCACGTTCTTCTTTTACCTGACACATCGAAATGTCTTTTGCGTGGACGTGATACACATAGTCGCGTACGGCTTCAAGACCCTTATACGGATCTTCTACGCCGGCAAGATAGGAGTTCCCCGTATCCCAGTTGACTTGTACCCAGGGCGACTTCACAAGATTAACAATCTTTAGTAATCCCTTAGCTGTCTTCGTAAAAACGCCATGCGGTTCAATACAGATGTAAACTTTGTGCCGGGCCGCAACCTGAGATGCGCGTGTGAGTGTGTATTTCATGACCTCATGAGCGAAGTCGTCTTTCATCCAGTCAGGCTTAATCATCTCATCGCTATTGACGAAACGTGCGCCGCAGGCATCTGCCAGTTCAATGGCGCGTGTCAGTCGCGGTACGGCTGCTTCAGGTTTCATCAGTGGACTGTGCGCACTGATACTCGCGACTTTTACGCCGTGCTTCTCACAAATTTCTTTCATGAGTAGGTTGTCGTTCTCCATGGAATAGGAATGAAAATAGTTAACTTCGCTGAGAAGTTCCCAACCAGTATGCACCATGGGTTCGATATATTTATACCCTAAATCAGATGCAATCTTAACTCCTGCCTCAAAACTCTTATCTGAGCTTCGGACAAACTCCATATTGATCGCAATTTTAAACTTCGCCATGATGGATTCCTTTATTAATTGATTAATGATGACTATACCACAGTTGGGGAATATGTCCTATATGAAATTTATTCATGAAGAAATTTGATACTTTAGCGTACACATGGGGAACATCGTAGAAATGAAAAAGCGACGGGAGAATCTCCCGTCGCTGCAACTCTAAACAGTCCGTAATTTTAGTGTGCTTTTACTGCCTAGAGAAGCTGTTTGACTGCCGCGACGATGTCACGGTCGTGGGGAAGGAAGGCATCTTCCAGGGAATAAGCCTGGGGTGCGATGCCGTCCTTCGCGCCAACGCGCAGTACCGGGGCGTCGAGTGAATCGAACGCCTCTGCCATGATGCGCGAAGCGATTTCTCCCGTGAAACTGCCAATGCCGACGCAGTGGCTTGCCACGACGCACCGGCCAGTCTTGCGGACTGACGCCAAAATGGTCTCCATGTCCAATGGGACGAGCGAACGGATGTCCACGACTTCTGCAGAGACATTGTCCTTTGCCAGCATATCTGCCGCACGCAGGGCGTCGAAGAGCATCGGTCCCCAAGTCACGATCGTGACCTGTGAACCTTCGCGTTTGATATCGGCCTTACCGAGCGGGATCAGGTATTCACCTTGCGGGACGACGCCTTTCATGTTGTACATGATTTGAGATTCGACGAACATGATCGGATTGTTATCGCGGATCGCGCTCTTGAGCATACCCTTGGCATCTGCCGGTGTTGCAGGATAGACCACGTACAGACCAGGGATGTGCGCAAACATTGACTCCAACGTCTGGGAGTGCTGGCCGCCATAGCCTTTACCGCCACCGACTGAAGCGCGGTAGACGAGCGGGACTTCGATATTGGCCCCAGACATATAATGCCACTTGGCCGCCTGATTGGAAATTTGGTCGGAAGCCATGAGACCGAAGTCCATGTACATCAATTCGACCACCGGACGTAGCCCCGTCATCGAGGCACCGACTGCGGTACCGCAGATACATGCTTCGGAGATGGGCGAGTTAAAGACACGGTCACGACCGAATGCTTCCGTGAGGCCCTTGGTCACCTTGAAGGCGCCGCCGTACTCGGCAATGTCTTCACCCCATTGGACGACGCGGTTGTCACGCTGCATTTCCTCAATGAGCGCTTCCTTGATGGCATCCTTGTAGGTCATCTGTCCATCATCCGATCGCTTAATCACGGGCATCGCGCCAGAGACGCGAGGCACAGCACACTCAGCTGGCACGGTGTCGACACAAGTGTCAGTGTACATATACTTGATGACGTCGGCAGGATCAGGATCCGGGGACCATGCTGCCTTCGCCGCCATGCGCGCATTACGGTCAGCAACCTTCGCCTTCAGGTCAGCCAATTTCTTTACGGTGATGCAACCTGCATCCAACAGTTGCTTTTCAAAAGAGGCGATGGGGTCGACCGCCTTCCACTCGGCCTCTTCGTCCTTCGTGCGGTATTCCTGACGGGGATCGCCCAAGGAGTGACCGTAATTGCGGTAGGTATCGAATTCGAGCATGACAGGACCTTCGCCCTTGCGGCAAAGCTCCACTGCGCGACGCATTGCACTCATGCAAGCCATAATATCCATACCGTTGACCACTTCCGCGTGCATGTTGTGATCCGAGAAGCCTGCTGCACGACGCGCGACACAGGAGACGCCCGCAACTTCGCCGTCGACACGACCTGTAAAACCGTAGTGGTTGTTGATGACCGCATAGACGATTGGAAGACCGAAGGGGTTTTCGGTGTAGGTCTTATCCGTAAACTGACCCATGGCTGACCAGTTCAACGCTTCGAGCACAACGCCATTGGCGTAGGCGCCGTCACCCGCGAAACAGCACGTTACCTTGCCTGTTTTAAAATAGCGTGAGCTCATGGCCGAACCCGTTGCGATAGGTACGCCACCGCCGACGATTGCGTTGGCACCGAGATGACCGGCCTTAAAGTCGGCAATGTGCATCCCGCCGCCGCGCCCTTTGCAGTAGCCGGCTTCTTTACCGAAGAGCTCCGCGATTGCCCGAAAAATGTGATCTTCAAGTGCTTCATCCAGCAGTTCTTTTTTCTTGGCAGCTTTAGAGTTAGGGATGCGTGACTTCAGTTCCTTGTCATTCATGCCACGGATCGCGACACAGCCCTTAGCGAGAGAGTCGCCATGACCCCGGTGCGTGGAGGTGATAAAGTCATCATAGTTCATCGCGGCGCAACAACCAACAGCCGTTGCTTCCTGTCCGATGGAGACATGTGTCGGACCGCGATATTCATAACCCTTACAGGATTCATAAGCGCCAGTGCGCAACTTGACGATCATCTCTTCAAATTCGCGAATGACCAACATGTCTTCCAGTACATCCACTGCTTTTGATGCGGTGATGGTGCCAGATTTCAATTCATCTTTCAGTGTCCCTTTGTACTGATACGCAGGGATTTTACCGAGATTATAGGTCTTTGCCTTGAAATTCGGTTTCAATGTGCTGAGGTAGTTATTTGTGGTCGACATTTCATTTCTCCTTTTTCTCGTGATTAAACAATGGTTAATTCAACGCCTGCGCGCTTGAAAGCTTTTCGCTCACTCGGTGATAGATGATGGTCCGTGATGACGGCCGATAATGGTTCAACGGTTCCAAAACGTACAAAGCTTGTCTTTCCGAACTTGCTGCTGTCAGTGAGCAAGACACTCCGTGCTGCACGCCCCATGACATATTCTTTCGTAAATGCTTCTGCAGGATCAGTTGTGGTCAGCCCGCAGTCAACCGAGACACCCAGTGTTCCAACAAAGGCAATGTCAATGCGCACTTGGTCAAGGACTGCGCGTGTCAAAGGCCCCACCATGGTCTGACTCAGCAACCGGCATTCACCGCCTGTCAGAATCATTTTGGGTCCGCCATTGCTCAGGACTTGAGCAACGCGCAAGGAATTGGTGACCACCGTAATGTTTGATTGCGCGACTAGCAGGCGCGCCAGGGCTAAAACCGTGCTACCGCCATCCAGATAGACCACATCACGGGGACGGATGAGTTTCTGGGCAGCTTCTGCAATGCGTTGCTTTTCAGCGGCAGCCAGCGAGGCTTTGTCATCAAAGAGGGGTTCTTCGTCTTTCGAGGCTGTTGCTAGCACGCCACCATGGATTCGACGCACGTCCCCACGCTTCTCAAGTTCAACCAAATCACGTCGGACTGTGGCGGGGGATACGTCCAGCGCGGCAACCAATTCTTCGACACGCAATACATCCTTATTTTTCAGAAGATTACAAATCTTTTGAAAGCGGACTTCCGATAATTCGCGTGTGTGGATGTTGCTCATTTGTGATTAGTATTGGTTGAAAACGAGCACATTTAATCAAAATCAATCATAAGATGCAAGTATAAAAGAAATTCAAGAAAATAGGGCACTTGCCATCCAACAGAATTCGAGCAATTCGTTGATGTTGCGGCGGACCCACAGTGCGTGCCGTACGACACCCGCGAGGCGGGAGAAGCTCAGGCCCCACTTCGAGATGTGCGCCTGGAATCTCAGCAGCAGGTGGGCCAGGAGGCCGATCCACACCTGCCATCGGACGGCCTTTTCGTTGTACCCCACGAAGTCCGATATCTGGCAGGTCTGTTTGAGCTCCTTGAAGAAGGTCTCGATTTTCCAGCGCGCGGCAGAGTTCCGCGACCGTCCATGCGGACCACTCCATGTTGTCGGTGATGAACTCCATCTCGACAAGCTTTCCGTTGACTTCCACGCGGGCCATGTCCACGATGTGGTTCAGGCATCCCACGCCCGTGAGCTGGCCGATGAGCAACGCCACGACATGGCTGACGGCTGAGAACTTGCGAATATTCAACTTGAACTGATGGGCAAGTTTGCCGATCAGACCCTCGGGAATCCACTGGACAAGCTGCCTCGCGGTGGAGTAAACTGTCTTCATTGGCTTCTTGGTTGTCTTCAGTTTTTTGACGGCGGATGACTTGCCGTGTTTTTTTGATTTTTTCATGAGCCTGTAGGCTACAGACTCGACGGACAAGAAGTCAGCACTTTTTCAAATCCTATGGGATGCTAGTGTATTAGATCATAATGATTTTAAGCTGTTGCATGATTTCCATCTCGGCAAACCGACGAATCCCAGAAAGTAGGCTACGAAAGAAATGAAGAAGGTCTATCTAGAGACAACGATTGTGAGTTATTTGACTGGACGTCCTTCAGGTGATCTATTGATTGCTGCCCGTCAATTGATGACACGGCAGTGGTGGGACGAAGAGTCAGGAAAACAGGTGCTGTTGGTGTCTAACGTTGTATTGGAAGAGATTGTTGAGGGGAATCCCGAACAAGCGGCTATGCGAATGGCCTTGTTGGAGAATGTAGCGGTAGTTGAGATGACGGATATTGTTAAAGATGTAGCAGAAGCATTGATTCATGCTTGTACGATTCCTTCAACTTCATATTATGATGCATTGCATGTGGCAATCTGTGCTGTTTATGGAATTGATTTGTTGTTAACATGGAATTGTAAACATCTTGCCAATCCATTTATGTTGCCAAAGATTTATGATGTTTTGAAGTCGTTGGGATATGCATCGCCGATGATTATCACGCCGGAACAGTTACTGGAGGTGTCAGATGTTGAATGATCCTGTCGTTGAAGAAGTCCATGAAATTCGCCGTATACTTGCGAAGAAACACGGCAATGATCTTGGACAAATCCTGGCTGCGTTGAAAAAGCCATTGGCTGGGCACACGTATGTCAAGCTTCCTGTGAAACATGAGACTTTCTCTATTCAAATGAACGTTTCAGAGTCTATGCAGGAGTATGGAAAACCAAAATGAAGGATAATGCGATCATTTTTACTTTTCTCTTGATGGCTAGTTTGACGCAAGCCGAAGGCCTCAGCATTGGCACGACGTATGAAGGCGCTGCTGGAGAGACCGTGAAGGCGCAGGTGGTGCTGGATGCCTCCACGCCGGTGGCGAGCGCGCAGATACAGATCAACTACGATCCGATTTTGCTCAAGGTCCTTTCCGTGACCAATACGGGTGCTGTAGGCAGCCAGTTTATCATGGGGTTCAAAGACCATTATGGGTCTTTGGATGTGGTGCTGGCCTGTTCAGATGGAAGTTGCAGTCAGTCGGGCGTTCTTTTTGAAATCCTCTTTCAGCTGAACGCCGGCGCGTCCTTGGGGAGTACGATAGACTTGATTATAGCCCGAAGTGATCTGGGGGGTGATTACGGAAGGAATCTGGCAAGTCAGGTACCCTTAACAGTGAACAACGGTATCGTGAGTGTGGTGCCTTCTTCTACGCTTGATACGGATGGAGACGGCATCCCGGATTCGTGGGCATGGCGTTATTTCAACACTACGACAAATATCGTTCTGAAGGCTGATCCGGACGGGGACGGTATGGATAATGATGCTGAATATAAGGCAGGAACCGATCCCAATGATCGTTTTTCCGTCTTTAAAATCACCCATTCTGAAGCGGTTCCGGCCCTTGATAAACCGTGTGCTGGATTTATGGTCAAATGGCAGAGCGTGACGGGCAAGCGTTATCGGGTTGAACGGACGACGGATTTACGGAGCGCCTTTGAGCCGATAGCAACCGGCGTTGAAGCCGTTCCTCCTGAAAACACCTACATGGATTTAAGTGCAACTAATGCTCCAGCATGCTTTTATCGCATCACTGTCGACTCGGGGCTCTGATCTTCATCTTGTTGCTTCCTTTCGTTTTCGAGAGCTTCGATTCTTGTGGTATGGGTGAACGGCGGATACGTACGCATTAGTTGATGTGTACAAGGTGAGGTTTCATGCGCAACGCTAGCCAGCAAACTTCATTCCTGGGTAAACCCCGAGGGGTAAAAACTATTTCAGTCGGTCTTGTCGGAATACGGAACACCTCATCGAAGTTCTAGTTAAAACCCCAGTTAGTAAATGATTCGGTAGGGGGCTTCAAAATGCTTCAGATAATCGCCTGCTGCGTCAAGGTAATGCCTGTTTAACCTCTCGACAGCCATGGGCACAAGTGGAAATAGAACAGGCATGGATGCCTATTCGCCGAGTCTTCATGTCCTAGTCAATAAAACGGGGTTGCGCACGATGAAAGGCTAGGCTTGAAAGAAACGTATCATTCGAGTAGACTCATGTCTCCTCATTGAGCTATAAAAGGAGTTTTTTTCATGGAATATTTTATTTTGCTGGTCAGCGCGATTCTGGTGAATAATTTTGTGTTGAGTCGTTTTCTGGGTATTTGTCCTTTTTTAGGCGTCTCCAAGTCAATTCCGACCGCGATGGGCATGTCGGGTGCAGTTATCTTCGTGATCACGATCGCTTCGGCGGTTACCTGGGCGTTTCAAAAGTACTTGCTGGAACCGCTGGGGCTTGAAAAGTTTTTGCAGACGCTTGCCTTTATTTTGGTTATTGCAGCATTGGTTCAGTTGATTGATATTGTGATGAAACGTTTTGCGCCACCGCTTCATGCAGCCTTGGGCATTTATCTCCCTTTGATTACCACCAATTGCGCCGTGCTGGGCGTGGCCGTTATCAATATGAAGGATGGGAATGGCTTTATCAAATCTGTACTTTTTGGTTTTGCCGCTTCGGTCGGTTTTGCGTTTGCCTTGCTGATTTTCACGGGGCTGCGCGAGAAGATTGATCGTGCTGATCCGCCCCGTTGCTTCAAAGGCGTTGCCATTTCGTTGGTGACGGCGGGCTTGTTGAGTCTTGCCTTTATGGGCTTCAGTGGGTTGGTCAAATAGCAGACTTTTTTTGGTTAACACAGTATTCAATTTAACTTATGGATCCAATTACAACATCAACATTGTGTATCGGCGGGGTAGGACTTGTGAGTGCTGCCGCATTGGCAGTTGCCGATAAATTTTTAACCGTACCGGAAGACCCGCTCATTGTTAAGATTACGGGATGTTTACCGGGTGCGAATTGTGGCGGTTGCGGATTTGCCGGATGCGCAGACTATGCCCGAGCGATTGTGAAAGAGGGTGCGGAACTCAATAGGTGTGCGCCGGCTGGGAGTGAAGGCGCAAGGGCTATTGGTGCGGCACTCGGGCGAGATCCGGGCGCGGGGGTTGAACGCAAGGTGGCGCTGGTGTTGTGCTGTGGCGACTTTACCGAAGCTCTGCGGCGATCCTATTATAACGGAATTGCTGAATGTTCGGCTGCGCAAGCAACGGCGGGTGGTGATAAGGGATGTACCTACGGCTGTTTAGGTTATGCCTCCTGCGTTCGTGCGTGTCCTGTTCAGGCGATTCGTCTTGAAAAGGGGATTGCCAAGGTGAATAAGCAACGTTGTATTTCATGCGGAAAATGCGTGGCGACCTGTCCGCGTAAATTGATTAAATTGGTGCCGTTTAAAGCTGAGATTCATGTCCTATGCAGTTCGCAGGACAAAGGACCTGTCGTCAAAAAAGTGTGCGGAACCGGATGCCTGGGATGCAAGATTTGTACCACACTTGCGGGTGATGCGATCACCATGGATGGCTTTCTGGCCAAGGTGGATTACTCGAAAGCATTGAACAATCCAGAGATAATGACTAAGTGTCCTGGGAAATGTATTCGTTTGGCTTAGGCATCGGATAAGCTTATGGAATATAGAAAAACTTACTGAACATGAAGACTGAAAAATCAACATTCACTTTTAAGGGCGGGATTCATCCGCACTATTTCAAAGACGTTACGTCAGGTTCTGTTCTTCGGGCGATCCCGACGCCTGATCATTTGTTTGTTCCGATGCAACAACATCTGGGTGCTGCAGCGAAAGTAGTGGTCAAGCAGGGGGATGAGGTTAAGCGCAACCAGCTCATTGGAGAACAGAACGGACATATCTCTGCTCCTGTTCATGCGCCTGTGGCAGGCAAGATTTCCGCGATGGTCTCCGTGCCGACTGCGGCTGGACGTATGTCCCAGGCGGTGATTATCGAGCCGAACGGTAGCGATGAAGTTGAGTTTTTGGAACCTTTTAAAGAGTGGCAAGGCTCCAATGAAAAGGCCATGCTTGAGCGAGTCAAGGAAGCAGGCGTGGTGGGCATGGGCGGCGCGGGATTCCCGACCGCAGTCAAGCTTTCGCCGCCACCCGGCAAGAAGATAGATACGCTCATTATTAACGGTGCAGAATGTGAACCCTACTTGACGGCTGACCATCGCATGATGGTGGAACGTGCCAACGAGATTCATATTGGTATCGAGATTCTTCGCAATATTCTCGGGGTTAAGACTGTCCGTATCGCGATCGAGGATAATAAGCCAGATGCAATCCGGACGATGGAAGCGGCATTGAAGCAAATGACCGGAGACGTAGCCCTTTCCGTGTTGGAGACCAGTTATCCGCAGGGTGCTGAGAAACAGCAAATCTTTTCTGTGACCGGGCGTGAAGTTCCGCGTGGCGGGCTTCCGATGGATATCGGCTGTGTTGTGGAAAACGTCAGTACAGCGTATGCGGTTTACGAAGCTGTGATGAAGGGGCAACCCTTAACGTATCGAGCGATTACCGTAACGGGCGATGCGGTTGGAAATCCGTCTAACCTGTGGGTTCCTTGCGGGACGCACTATCATACGCTGATTGATGCGTGTGGAGGCTTTAACGGACATGCCACGAAAATCATTTCTGGCGGACCGATGATGGGCTTCGCGGTGAGCGGATTGGATGTCCCGACCACAAAGACTGCATCCGGCTTGTTATGTCTGACTCAGGCACACCTAACAGACTATACCTCTCAGGCTTGTATCTCATGCGGGCGCTGTGTCGAGGCCTGTCCGATGCGACTGATTCCATCCGAGCTGAGTCAATTTATTGAGGCTGACGATGTGGCGAGTGCTGAGCAGATAGCGTTGATGGATTGCATCGAGTGTGGCTCCTGTTCGTATGTTTGTCCGGCACACCGTCCGCTCGTACAGCACTTCCGTCGCGGAAAAGGTGTTGTGCTTGCTAAGCGAGCCACGTCATCTTCAAGTGCCAAAAAATAACCCGTTACCATTCCTTACGCTGATTTACGAATGACGAGGGGCGCATGAAGGAGAATTTCACGCGGAGGGGTCTGGGGTGCGGCAATTCGCTGCAGAAGAGTCTGGACCGCAACTGCACCCAGTTCAGCGCAGGGCTGATGAATCGTCGTGAGCGCGGGTGTTAGCAATTTCGCATACTGAACATCATCGAAACTGGCGATCCGAACTGATTTAGGCACGGAGATTCCCAGATCCGCCAGACAACCAATCAATTGAGCGGCGGTTGCATCGTTGGCACAGATGAGCGCATGCGGTTTTTTTGCCATAATCGACTTGGCGAAGACACGGCTTTCAGAGTCGCCAAAGAGAACATGTTTGTTGTCCCACGGAAGCCCCGCTTGCAGCATGGCATCGCCAACGCCAGCAATACGGTATTGCACGGTCGACGCGGAACCTGGATGCGCAACAAAGAATAGGCGTTTAGAACCCCTGTCAATCAGATACTGGGCCACGCGATAGCCCGCGCTCATGTTGTCGATACCTACGAGATCATAAGAACTGCGTTCAGGAAAATGAACGATATCACGATCGAGGAGCACCACGGGGATATTGCTTTTGGAAAGAAGTTGCAGGAGTTCCTGATTGATGCTCTCGTGCCCTGGAATAATTTCAAGGGGCTCGAGAAAGACGCCGGCGACCTTCTGCTGGATATATTGACGGCACAGATCAAGGGATTGCTTGGCGCGCATCACGGGATCGGCTGAAGACATATTGCCGAGGATCAACGAGCAACCCGACTGTTGGCTATGAGAAGCAATCGAATTACAGATCGGCGTGAAAATCTCTGTCGTTCCAAGACTGGGCACAATCATGCCGAAATAGCGCGTAGATCCATTGGTTGACGGATGGAGGTACGTTCCTGAGCCAGGACGGCGATCGAGTAACCCTGCGTTTTTTAAATCGCGTAAGGCACGTGAGACGGTCGGACGTGAAAAACCGAAACGTTTCACGAGTTGTTGCTCACTCGGAAAACGTCTGCCAACCGTATGTTTACCCGCCAGGATTTCATCCCGGAGGGTCTCAAAAATAATCAAATGCTTAGGCTGGGGTGTAGTCAAAGTTATCTCCTTGTATACATCGCTGACACAATTTTCGTTATTCATGTAGAAAAATATCACGGCGGGTGATGAGGTGTCAACAGGAAACCTGCTAATACAGCTTTATTATGAATCCGGCTATTTTGCATAGACAGCATTTAGAGAAAAGCGGTAATCTTATCATGTAGGGGTTATTAGACTCTTTAAAAAACGAGGATGTTTATTATGAGTATTCATATCGAAAACAAGACGTTGCGTTCACTGATCACAACACGCTGTGTTTCCTGCCGCGTGTCAACCAATCGGTTCCTGGTTCTGTCTTTGCTCGCTGCAATCGCACTTTGCACCGGAAGCACGCAGGCGGCGAACGGAACTTGGCTGAACACCGGAGCGTCCAGCGCCAACTGGACCACAGCCAATAACTGGGCGAGTGGCACTGTCGCTGGCGGCGCAGGTGTTCCCGGCGGCTCGGCCAACACATACAGAGATACAGCCACCTTCAACACGGTGGTAGGAACATACGGCACGTCCGGTACCCCCATCTTGATTGACTCCAGTACCGGCTGGCAGATTCTCACCATCACCTTCGATACCAACGCGGGAAATTATAACATCGGCACCATTGGCGGCAATCCTCTCCAACTATGTACCGATGGCACCATTCAGGTTCTCAACTCGCTCACCGCTGCCAACATCATCGAAACAATTAATGCGCCACTCGTTCTTCAATGGCCCAACCAGACTTACAACTTTGTGAACAACGGTACACAGTCCAGCACGACTTTGAAAATTAACGGGCAGGTCTCCATGGGCGCCACTGGCACCAAGACACTGTATCTGAGCGGCTCAAACACGGGATCCAATACGGTCAGTGGTGCCATCGTCAACGGAACGGGGGCGATAGCCTTAGCCAAGAACGGTACGGGTACCTGGATCCTTTCCGGTGCCAACACTTACAGTGGCGCGACCACTGTGAGTGCGGGCCTCCTGACAATCGATGCGGGCGCGGGTGGTGCGCTCTTGAACACGGGTGCTTATTCGGCACTCGCTATGGGCGGAGGCACGTTCAATTACGACAATACCACCGCCGCCGGGGTGAAGAGCCAGAACATGGGCGCGTTGACATTTACCGCTGGCGATAACATGGTCATTGCCACGCGCACTGCTGCCCAGACCGTGGCGCTGACGTTCTCTTCCCTGGGGACACGCACTGCGGGCGCCATCGCCAACTTTGTATATGGTGGAACTCCTGGAACGATTGGCACGGACACAGCGATCAACTTGACCGGCAAGGCAGCCGGATTCATCGACCAGGGCACATTCTACAATGGTGGGACTTCCACTGCCGACTTCGCATGGATGAATGGCGCGGGCACTTATATCCGCGGGATCAACTATGGCACGGATGCCAATTCCGAGAGCATCACGGCTTCGACCGCCGCATTTACCGGTGGCAAGTTGTATGCGTGGATCAATGGCAGCGGCGCGATCACCGGTCAGACAACAGCCTCGATCACCTCGATGAACATCGCAAATGCGAACAACGTGACGCTGGCGGGGGGCGCCACCCTCACCATCAATGGCATCCTCAAGTCCGGCAACGCGGCGGGCGGCTCGATCACCGGCGGCACGGGCATCCAGGCAGGGAGCGGGGCCGAACTGGTCGTGCGCACGGACCAGTCCAGCGACACGTTGACCCTCTCCACCCCGATCCTGGCCAATGGCACAAACGCCCTGACCAAGAGCGGCACGGGCACGCTGACCCTCACCAGCACGAACACCTACGCCGGAGCGACCTACTTGAATGCTGGTACGCTGAAACTCGCCAATCAATTTGCGGCGACCAACAGCACGGTCACCATGGCGGGTGGTACGCTCGTCTTCGACAGTGTCGCCGGCACCAACTTCACCTTTGGCGGTCTGGCTGCCGCCAGTGCTGGAACAAGCTTTGGCTTCGGCCTGACCAACAGTGCTGGCAATGCCATAGCCCTGACCATTGGCGGCAACAACGCCGCTACCACGTACGCAGGCGTGCTCTCCGGAGCTGGGTCCCTGACGAAGGCCGGCACCAATACCCTCACGCTCTCTGGCGGCTCGAGCACCTTTACTGGCGATGTGAACATCAACACAGGCACGGTGATCCTTGCCAGTGCTTATAATGGCGCCAATAATAGAACGGCTACCGCATTGGGCAACACAATGGTTGCCCGTAACATCAACGTTAATTCCGGTGCGACGTTGAAGTTTGGTAACGCTTCTTGTCAACTTGGCGAAGTCACTTCCACGATAACAGCAGTTCTCAATATCAATGGGGGCACATTTGACAACGGCGGGCAGTATGCCGTGTTCAACAATGTCAATTTGAACGGGGGCACCATGACGGCTAGCGGTAGTAATCTCCGAATCAATGGCAACGTGACGGTTGGGGGATCTGTGGCGTCATTGATAAATGGCACCGGCACGGCTAACGTAGCCGCCAACTTCAATGTGGCCGATGTGACCGCTTCTCCTGATCCGGATTTAACGATCTCGGCAGTCATTGCAAATGCGACCGGCTCTAGCCTTACTAAGTCCGGAATCGGTACCCTGCGGCTCAGCGGCGCGAATACCTACACTGGCACGACGACCGTCAGCAACGGCACATTGCAGGTTGATGGCTCGCTGGCGGCGGCCAGTACTGTGACAGTGGTGGCTGGCGGTACGTTGCGCGGGACAGGGACGATTAATGGTATCGTAACCAACAGGGTCGGAGGCACGTTGGCGCCGGGGGGGGCCAGCATCGGCACGCTCACGAACAAGAGCATGCTCACTCTGTTGTCAGGCAGTACGAATGTCTTTCGGATCAACAAGACCGGTGCTGTCCTGGCGAGCGACCGGGTGACGGGAATGACTGGGGTGATCTACGGTGGCACACTCTCGGTGACTGCCACAGGTGATGCGCTGGCGATCGGCGACACGTTCACACTGTTCACTAAGGCATCGGGTTCTTACAGCGGCAGTTTCTCCACGACAAATCTGCCCGCGCTGCCTGGTGACCGAGAGTGGAACACGGCGACCCTGATAAGCGATGGAACCATCTCGGTGATGGTCAAAGGGGGTCAAGTCCCTGTTCTCACACCCACGTTCAATCCGGACTCCGGCGGGTACTTCGGCGCGCAGACCATTACCATCTCCTGCGGCGATGCCGGCTCGACCGTTTTTTACACCCTTGATGGGAGTACCCCCACAAACACCTCGCCGAGTGGCGTGGCTGGAAGCGCGTCGGCTATTGTGATCGTTCCGTCGCCGACGAACATAACCATCAAGGCCTACGCCACCAATAGCGGTATGTTGGACAGCGCGGTCTCCAGCGCGACTTACACCACGGTGGCAGGCTCAACCGCGACGTGGACAAATCTGGTTAGCGGTTCGTGGACAGTGGCAGGCAATTGGCTGAATAAGGTGGTAGGACAGGGCATCGGCATCACAGCAGATTTCAGTACATTGACGCTTGCTGGTAATACCTCGGTCTCCCTTGGTAGCGCGCTCACTATCGGTAACTTGGTCTTCGGGGACATGGGGAACGTACGCACCTGGACCGTCAACGCCGATCTTCCGGCCTATACGCTGACGCTGGCTGGAACCAACACGCCCGTCATCATGGTCAACAATCAGTCTGCCGCCATCACAGCGGTCTTGGTGGGGACGAACGGTATGTCCAAAACCGGCGCAGGTACGCTGACTCTTAGCGGCGCGAATACCTTCACAGGCGATGTGAACATCGACGCAGGCACTGTTACGATTACCGGAGGCACAGGGCCATTGGGAAGCACGACGGCTATTCGCAACATCAACGTCAACAACGGCGGAACATTGCTGCTGTCGGGTGTTGTTGTGTTGGGCGAAGTCGCCACACAGCCGATGCCAGTTCTCGTGGTCAACGCGGGCGGCATGGTTATCGACTCCGGAAACATCAACGTCTTCAACAATGTCACGTTGAACGGGGGCACCATCAAGGCCGACAATAGCGTTGGTAATGTGAACGGGTGCTTCCAGGTGAATGGCAAAGTAACGGTGGCAGGCTCGGTGGCTTCCAGTATCATCGGCTCGACCGATCCTACCAGTCAATTCAACCTAAGCAATACGGACGCTAATCTGCGCACCACCGTCTTCAATGTAGCCGATGCGACCGTTTCCGCGGAGGCGGATTTGATTATCGCGGCCAGCGTCCGAAATGGATTCTCTCTTGCTGCATCCCATCTCATCAAGACGGGCACCGGCACGATGGTGCTTACCACGAACAACACCTATACAGGCACGACAACGGTCAGCAACGGCACATTGCAAGTGAACGGGGCGATCGCGTCAAGTTCCGCAACGGTGATAACCAACGCGGTGTTGTGCGGAACAGGCACGCTGGGCAACAATGTGACAATCAATGCGGGCGGCATCCTCGCGGCGGGCACGACCAATACGGTCGGCGGCGCGGCGATCGCCGGGGCGCTGA
>SESF01016236.1_pt1 | contig 17239 bp, 16 predicted proteins | sample 3171521 | NCBI WGS metagenome assembly SESF01 (sample SAMN10866945, study PRJNA518727) | freshwater metagenome | biome: subpolar coniferous forest; feature: holomictic lake; material: water; isolation source: holomictic Lake 227, 6 m and 8 m depth | place: Canada: near Kenora, Ontario | collected...
TTCGACTTTGAATTTATTAAATAAAAACTCTGTCCGGGCGTTAGGAAAACCGGTTCTTCCAGCAAAAATATTTTCAACGCCGAACTTTTTTTTGAATTCTGTATAAGCTACAGCTGATACCATGCTGTCTGTATCGGGGTTTTTATGACCTATAACAATTGTTTTTGGAATAGCGCTTTTTGTGACACTCATATGAATACCTTAATATGTTGCAGTTTATCTAAATGTAGAAAGAAAACATTTTTCAAGATTAGTGAACTAGACTAAAGATTAGCCATTTGCAATAAAAGATTCAATCCATTAGAATCAACTCCTACAATTCTTTTTAGCTTTTGCCTAAGGCAGATAAAAAATTTTAATTTAAAAAGGGGGACAGAATGATGAATCAGGATATAGCTTTGAATCCGAATAAAATCGTAAAATTCTTAAACAAACCCGCTGCTGATTTTACAAAGAAAGACCTTTTGGACTACATCGAAAAGAACGATATCAAAATGCTTAACTTCCGTTATGTCGGCGGTGACGGCAAGATAAAACTCCTTAACTTCATAATAAATGACAAGAAGTACATAGACAAGATTTTATCAGTCGGCGAGAGAGTTGATGGGTCGAGCTTGTTTTCCTATATTGATCCTTCTGCAAGCGATCTTTATGTAGTGCCAAGATATAAAACAGCTTTTGTTAATCCGTTCTCAGAAATTCCGGCGGTTGATGTAATGTGTTCATATTACAACAAGAGGGGTGAACCGCTTGACATTGCTCCTGAAAACATTGTTAAAAAGGCTCATGAATCACTAAAGAAAGCTACCGGTTTTGAGCTTGAAGCTCTTGGCGAACTCGAGTTTTATATTTCATCCGAACTCGATAAAATTTACGAAATTATACCTCAGAGAGGTTATCAGGAATCTCATCCTTTTGCAAAATGGCAGCTTATAAGAACCGAAGCAATGCAAGCCATAAGTGAAATGGGTGGAAGAATAAAATACGGACACTCAGAAGTCGGAAATATTGTCACAGGTGACAGGGAATATGTACAGCATGAAATTGAGTTCTCGCCTGTAAATATAGAAGATTCAGCTGACCAGCTTGTTCTGGCTAAATGGGCTATCAGGGAAGTTGCCTACAAATATGGTCTTGAAATAAGTTTTGCCCCAAAAATTATAGTTGGACATGCCGGCAGCGGACTGCATATACATTCAAGGTTGGTTAAAAACGGCAAGAACATGATTGTAGATGAAGCAGGTGCTCTGAATGACACAGCAAGAAAAATGATTGCAGGTTACCTCGAAATGGCTCCATCATTAACTGCTTTCGGCAATACAGTTCCTACTTCATTCCTAAGGCTTGTTCCTCATCAGGAAGCTCCGACTAATATCTGCTGGGGAGACAGCAATAGATCTGTTCTCGTCAGAGTTCCACTAGGCTGGAAAGGCGTCAGCAATATGATTTATGACGCAAACCCGAAAGAAAAAGATCCGATTCCTGATTTTATCAACAATCAAACTGTAGAAATAAGAAGCCCTGACGGTTCTGCAAATATTCACCAGCTTATCGCAGGTTTGGCAGTTGCTGCAAGACATGGCTTGGAAAACCCAAATTCCCTCGAACTTGCTAATAAGCTTTATGTTCACGGCGATGTAGGCAAGAACCAGAAACACCTCAATCTGCCTCAACTTCCAGCTTCATGTTTCGAAGCAGCAAACAGGCTTGTAAATGATCGAGCTATTTATGAAAAAGATGGAGTTTTCCCCGCCAGAATGATTGATGGAGTATCGAGTTTCCTAAAGAAATATCAGGACGAAACTTTGAGCGAATCTTTGTTTGGTAATGGAAATGCTCTTAAAGAATTAGTACAACGCTATTTTCATTGTGGTTGAGTTTTAAAAAATTAATAAATTTCATAATCAGTAGGAGTTTTCATGAGCAATAATTTTAATGAGATAAGAGGAAATAACGGTAAAGTTGAAGCAATTGAGACAAATCTTTCAGGCGAGTGTCTGCTTCTTAATCCCAAGTTGAATAAAGGTACTGCTTTTACCAGAGAAGAGAGAATCCAATTCGGTTTGTCAGGAAGACTTCCTAATCGGGTTGAAACTATTGAGGAGCAATCATCCAGAGTTTTCTCGGTTTATTCAGGAATAGCTGATAATCTCGAAAAGAGTTCTTATTTGTATAATCTCAATGAGACGAATACTACACTGTTCTACAAAGTCGCTGAGGATCACATTGAGGAAGTAATGCCTGTGGTTTATACGCCTGTAGTCGGCAGATCAGTTCAGGAGTTCAGCAAACTCTGGAATCAGAATAGAGCAGTTTATATAGCCTCAGAAGACATTGACAGAGTTGATGAGATTCTAGCACAATACACTGATGGAGGTTATGAGATTGCTATTGTCACAGATGGAGAGAGAATATTGGGTATTGGTGATCAGGGTGTCGGAGGAGTAAATATTTCAGTTGGCAAACTTATGGTTTATACTCTTTGCGGTGGACTGAATCCATCGAAGGCTCTGCCGGTGGTTCTGGATGTCGGGACAAACAGCGAACTTCTTCTCAATGACAAATTCTATCTTGGAGCAAGACATCCGAGGTTAAAAGGCGACGCTTACGATGCATTTATAAAAAAGTTTGTTGAATCTTTCAAAAAAAATCTGCCTCAAACTCTTTTGCATTGGGAAGATTTCAGCGGAGACAATGCCAGAAAGAATTTATCTCTTTACAGGGATAAACTCTGCACATTTAATGACGATATCCAGGGGACAGCGGCTGTTACTTTGGCATGCGTTCTTTCAGGCATCGGGTTTTCAGGAATAGATTTAAAAGATCACAGAGTCGTTCTTTTCGGTGCAGGGGCTGCAGGTACGGGGATAGCGTATCAGATATGCGATGCCTTCACGCGATTCGGAATGAAAGAAGAAGAAGCTTTTAAAATGTTCTACCTTGTTGACAGATATGGTTTGATTGTAGAAGACATGGGCAGCATTCAGTCATACCAAAAACCATTTGTGAGAAGCAGAAAGGAAGTTGACGGCTGGACTCTTTCAGACAAAAACAATATAACGCTTTTGGATGTAGCCAATAATGCTAAACCGACAGTAATAATCGGGTGCTCAACAGTCTTTGGCGCATTTAATGAGGCTGTAATTAAAGCAATGTATAAACATTGCCCAAGACCTATAATTATGCCTCTGTCCAATCCTGATACGAAAGCCGAGGGAAAACCTGCAGACTTTATTCCGTGGACAGACGGTAATGCATTGATTGCTACCGGTACTCCTTTTAAGAGCGTTGATTATAAGGGAAAGAATTATGTCTCATCACAATGTAACAATGCTTTTATCTTCCCCGGAATCGGATTAGGCGCAGTGATATCAAAGGCAAAGAAAATTACTGATAATATGTTTTTCGCTGCAAGCATAGCGCTTAGGGACTATGCCAAAGAATGCAAGACTTGTTCTGAAAATCACCAACTTTTGCCGCCTATAACCGAAGTAAAAGCAATCAATAAAAAAGTAACAGTAGCTGTAATTAAACAGGCTATCGACGACGGCGTAGCCGGAATCAGCGCCGATATTGATATTGAAGGCGAAATCGAGAAAAGGCTCTGGTATCCGAAATACCAACCATATAGAAAAGTTTGATATAGCAGGTATCTGAAATGAATGAAACATTATACAGGATTGAAACGGATTCCATCGGCGAAATAAAGGTTGACTCAACAAAATACTGGGGCGCCCAGACACAGAGATCCCTGGAGCATTTTTCGATAGGCAAGGACATAATGCCCAAGGAGCTTATTGCTGCATATTCCGTAGTGAAACTTGCATCAGCCCGAGCTAACAATGAACTAGGCAAACTGAAATCTGATAAGCTCGCTTTAATAGAAAAAGCAGCCCTGGAAGTTCTTGAGGGCAAACTCGATTCTCATTTTCCTCTTCATGTCTGGCAAACCGGAAGCGGCACTCAGACAAATATGAACTTCAATGAGGTTATTTCTAATCGCGCCAATGAGTTAGCCGGGAGTAAACTGGGAACCAAGTCGCCTATTCATCCTAATAATGATGTTAATATGTCTCAGTCCTCAAATGATACTTTCCCGACAGCTATGCATATTTCAGCATTTACTGCCGTACAGAAAAGACTCCTTCCTGTATTGCAGGAGCTTCTGAGCGCTTTTGAAGCAAAGCAAAAAGAGTTTTCAGATATTATAAAAATCGGAAGAACTCATCTTCAGGATGCGGTGCCGATTACTTTCGGACAGGAGTTTTCAGGTTATTCTAAACAAATCAGCAACAGCATTGAGAATATAAAGGAAATTTCAAAAAAACTTCTTCCACTCCCGATTGGCGGAAGCGCTGTAGGAACGGGTTTGAATACGCATAAGGAGTTTGCCAGGACTGTTGTTAGCCAGATAAATAAAATAACTTCTTTTGAGTTTGTTCCAGCTGATAATAAGTTCTGTTATATGGCAGCTCACGATGATTTTGCATTGTTAAGCGGAGGTTTGAAAACACTTGCATGTGCCATGATTAAAATAGCTAATGACATCAGGTGGTTAGCCTCAGGCCCTTCGTGTGGAATAGGGGAGATAACTATCCCTTCAAATGAACCGGGTTCTTCTATTATGCCGGGAAAAGTAAATCCGACTCAATGCGAGGCTATGACAATGGTCTGCGCCCAGGTTATGGGTTACGATACGGCAATATCGTTCGCCTGCTCTCAGGGCAACTTCGAACTCAATGTTTACAAACCTTTGATAATTTACGATACCTTGGAATCAATCAGACTCCTTTCAGACTGTTGCGAATCTTTCTCTAAATTTCTTGTCAAAGGGATAGAAGTTAACGAAAAGAAAGTCAGATATTTTATAGGCAAATCTTATATGTTGGCGACCGCTTTAAATGAAGTTATAGGATACGATAATGCCGCAAAAATAGCGAAATACGCTTATCACCAAGACATATCGCTTAAAGAAGCGGCGATGGACTTAAAACTGGTTTCCGAGTCTGACTTTGACAGAGTCGTCGATGTTTCTAAGATGGTTTAAGCTTTACCTGTGCTGCCGAAACCGCCTGAACCTCGTTTTGTATCAGAGAGTTCATCTACCTGAACCATCTCTACTTCAGGAAGTTTGGCTATAACCATTTGCGCAATCCTGTCGCCTTTTTTAACGGTGTAGTTTTCTTTTCCAGCATTGAGCATGATTACGCAAACTTCTCCTCTGTATCCAGAGTCAATAGTTCCAGGGCTGTTCGTTACTGTCAGGTTGTGCTTGATTGCCAAACCGCTCCTTGGTCTTACCTGAGCTTCATAATGAATCGGAAGTTCAATAAAAAGCCCTGTAGGAACTAGCTTGGATTTAGCAGGTTCGAGAAGTGCACCCTCTCTTGCCATAAGGTCAAATGCAGCATCATCGTGATGAGCTTTTTTTGGGCTTAAATCCTGGCATCCTTCAAGCATCTTGAATTTAACGATAACTTTTGAGCAGTTTGACATTTTTGTCCCTTTGTTATGGCATTATGAGAATTCAAATTTCTTAAAATAACTTAATATATTGAGAAAAAAATATTTATTTTATGATTTTTAGTTATAAAATTTGGACTAATTCTATGAAAGCTACTAGACTTATAAATAACAACTGATTCTTAATTTAACACCAAGGAGAATAGGATAATGGAAGTTTTTAATGAAAAGAAAAATGGAATTACATGTTTAAGAGTTGAAGGTCGTCTTGATGCAGGTGCAGCTCCTGCTTTTGAAAAGGCTCTTATTTCAGCTATTAAAGAAGATAGTTCAAAACTGATTGTAAATCTTTCTGAACTCGCATACATAAGCAGCGCAGGTCTCAGAGCTTTGCTTGTTGGTGCAAAAGAAATAAAGTCAAAAGGCGGGAAAATGATTCTTGCTTGTCCTAATGAAAGCGTAAAGAAAGTTTTCGACATTAGTGGATTCTCTTCAATCTTTGATCTTCAGGATTCTATTGACGCTGCTATTAAGAAATTCTAATGAATTCTTAAATTATGAAAATTTTAAGGCATCCGCTTGGGTGCCTTTTTTTATTAAGGATTTCAGTTTTTAATGAAAATAGCTGTTTTTTCAGACTCTCACTCATTCGAGCATCCCTCAAGCTGGAATGCCCTATTTGACAAAAGGGCTGTAGGCCTGGTTAATCATTTCTATATAAGGAAGCACAAGCATAAGCAGGAATATCTAGAGAAGATAGTCAAGAAGATTATAGAAATATCACCTGATGTAGTTATTTGCACTGGAGATTTGACAACAAGCGGAGATAAGGCTGAGTTTGAAACATCTCTAAAAATTCTTGACCCTTTAGTTCAGAATAAGAATTTCGATTTACTCTATGTTCCTGGCAATCATGATTATTATGTAAATGACAAAACTTGTTATGAATCTTTGAGTAAAGCATTTTTTTCTCTTAATAGAGGTAGATTTGACTTGAAAGAACTTCCCGTATCTTTCGTACTGAAAAATATTGATTTTTGCCTTGTGAATGTTTGTAAACCAACTAATCTTTTTGTATCTACGGCTGTTATGAGCAAGAAGAACCAGTCTTTTATACTGGATTGGGCCAAACAAAAGCAAAATAAGCCAAAAATCCTAATAGAACACTACCCCCTTATAGAAGAACATCCTTTTTTGAGGTGCAGGCATAAACTATGGAATGAAAGGAATGTACTAAAAAGTTTGCAAAATAAAGATATAGATCTTGCTTTGTGCGGGCATGTTCACTGGCCGACTGCAAGAATAGACAACCGAGGACGCGGAGAAATTATAATTGGGTCTGCTACGGCAAATAAATGCTTTGCTTTAATAGAATATGATGAAAAGAGTGATCTCTTCAAATATAATAAAATCAGTGTTGAATAACTTTAGGTTAATCTGATGTGTAAATATAAAATTTCTTTTATTCTGTTTTTGTTGTCTTTTTGCTTTGTCTTTACCTCCTGCTCATTCCTTGATAGATATGACCCTGGATTTGTAGAGAGGCAGCAGAACTTTGAAAATATTAAAAAACTAAAACTTGGCATGACCAAAAAGCAGGTCTTGGCCGTTATGGGTGAACCTCTTGTTGATGAAAAATATAACAAACCTAATCTTTGGTTCTACTATACTGATTGGGATTGGGCAGATTGTGCAAGGAACGAAGAAGAATGTACTCCTTTAGTTTTTGATAATGGAGTTCTAATTGGGTGGGGAAGAGTTTTCTATAGAAACTATATCCACAAGAACTGGCAGTTCAGTGATAAGGCTGCCACTGCTTATGATACAACAGGAGTTGAGCAATAGTTATGTCTTTTAAATTTTCTGATTACAAAAGATTAGGAAGTCTGATAATTGTTTCGGGTGCGAGCGGAACTGGGAAATCGACTATATGCAAGCCTGTAATAGCAGAGGACTCAAATATAGATTTCTCTGTTTCCTGCACGACGAGAAAACCTCGACCGGGAGAAGTTGATGGAGTTGATTATTTTTTTGTAAGTCTTGAGAAATTTAATTCACTAATAAATGAGGATGCTTTCGTCGAGTACGCAAATGTTCATGGAAATTTCTATGGGACTTTGAAATCTGAGGTCGAAGATTCCCTTTTGATGGGAAAAGATGTTCTGCTAGATATAGATGTACAGGGTGCAATGAAAATAAAGAAAAATTTCCCCAAAGATACTCTAATAGGTAAATCAGCTGAATTTATATTCATTCTGCCGCCAGCTTTTGAGGATTTAGAGAAAAGACTCAGGGGCAGAGCCACAGAATCGGAAGAATCACTAAATAAGAGGCTTCTAAATGCCAAAGAAGAGATTAAACATTTCGTCGATTATGAATATTGCATAGTTAATTATGATGTTCACTCTGCCATAGTTCAATTCAAGTCAATTATTGCTTCAGTTCGAAGCAAAACCAGGGGCCTTGTCTTAAATTCTTAAACACAATATAATAGTATTGTGAAAAAAGTCTAAATATTTTGCTTATCAGCTTGACTACTTATTTAATTTTACTATCTTAATGGCTCTGTTTTTAAGGGTTTGTAGCTCAGTGGTAGATGCACCTGACTTTTAATCAGGGGGTCCTGGGTTCGAGTCCCAGCAAACCCACCATTTTAAATTAACTTTGTATTTGTATTTTTGGTTTAAGGAGTTCAAATGAGCACAGTTTGTGATGTCTGCGGAAAGAAAAAAGTTGTTGGCGGAAGTATTATCAGAAAAGGTCTTGCCAAGAAAAAGGGTGGAATTGGTATGCATGTTGTTAAAAGCAACAAGAGAATTTTTAAGCCAAATCTACAAGCAGCAAAAGCTTTAGTTGACGGAAATGTCAAAAGAATAAAAGTTTGTACTGCTTGTATCCGTTCAGGCAAAGTTGAAAAAGCATAGAACTGTAATATTTTGTTTTGAAAGCAGGGCAGTCGGTTTAATCTGACTGCCTTTTTTTATCTAAAATTTTATTCAATCACGGAAATACAAAATGAGTTCAAATCTTATTCCAAAGGCGTACGAAAGCGCTAATGTCGAGTCAAAATGGTTTTCTATATGGAAAGAAAGAGGATACTTCAAAGGCATAGTAGATAAGACTAAAAAACCATATTCAATAGTTATTCCGCCTCCTAATGTTACCGGTATTCTAACTTTAGGGCATGTTCTAAATAATACTTTGCAAGACATCCTTATTAGATGGAGAAGAATGCAGGGTTATTCAGTATGCTGGTTTCCGGGCACTGATCATGCCGGAATTGCTACTGAAAGCCGTGTTGAAAAGATGTTAAGGGAAAAAGAGGGCAAATCTAGACGGGATTTAGGTAGAGAAAAGTTCATAGAAAGAGTCTGGGAATGGAAAAAAGAATACGGCGGTACTATCATTGAACAGCTCAAGAAACTTGGATGTTCCTGCGATTGGGACCGTGAAAGATTTACGCTTGATGAAGGCTTAAGTAATGCCGTAAAGAGAGTTTTTGTAGAGCTTTATAATAAAGGATACATCTATAAAGGTGTTCGGATGATTAATTGGTGCCCTGTTTCCAGAACGGCCCTTTCTGATGAGGAAGTAATTCATAAGGAAGTTAACGGGTCATTCTATCATTTTAAATATCCGCTCAGTGACGGTTCGGGTTATATGGAAATAGCCACTACAAGGCCTGAAACTATGCTTGGTGATACTGCTTTAGCAGTTAATCCGAATGATGAGAGATATAAACATCTTGTTGGGAAAATGGTAGATTTGCCGCTCACAGGGAGAAAAATCCCTATTATTGCTGACGACCTTGCTGATCCAGTTTTTGGTACAGGATGTCTCAAAATTACTCCAGCCCACGATCCCAATGACTTTATAGTAGGGAAAAAACATGGTTTGGAAATCCTTAATATTATGAATGATGACGCCTCGATGAATGAAAAAGCAGGGAAGGATTTTACTGGACTTGACCGTTTTGCCTGCAGAAAAAAGATTTTATCTATGATGGAAGAACAGCAGCTCTTAGTCAAGATAGAAAATCATAAACATAATGTCGGATACTCAGAGAGAGGAGATGTTCCAGTTGAGCCTAGGGTCAGTGAGCAATGGTTCGTAAATATGAAAGAGTTGGCGAAACCCGCTGTTGAGGCTGTTCGTTCAAGAGAAATAAAATTTTACCCTGATAGATGGTCAAAAGTTTATTTTAATTGGATGGAGAACATTCAGGACTGGTGTATAAGTCGTCAGATATGGTGGGGGCACAGAATTCCTGCTTGGACTAATGCTGAAACAGGAGAACTCTATGTCGGAATGGAAGAACCTGCGAAACCCGGCAAATGGAATCAGGATGAAGATGTGCTTGACACATGGTTTAGTTCATGGTTGTGGCCGTTCTCAATTATGGGATGGCCTGAAAAAACTCAAGAACAAGAGTATTTCTATCCTACAAGTGACCTTGTGACTGGCCCAGATATAATATTTTTCTGGGTCGCCAGAATGATTATGGCAGGATTAGAATTTAAAGGAATAATTCCTTTCAGTAATGTTTACTTCACTAGCATTATCAGAGATTCTCAAGGAAGAAAATTAAGTAAATCTCTAGGTAACTCGCCTGATCCTTTGGAAGTTATTGCTAATTACGGCGCTGATGCGCTGAGATTTTCAATCATTTATATAGCGCCTGTTGGTATTGATATACGATATAGCAATGATAAGTGTGAACTTGGAAGAAATTTTGCAAATAAAATCTGGAATGCTTGTAGGTTTAGACAGATGCACGGAGATACAACGCAAAGTTTCAACAATCTTGACAATATTGATTTATCAAAGTTGAGCGGAGATGACAAATGGATTATTTTTAGGTTAAATACCGTCATTCATTCAGTTAACACAAATCTTGAAAAATTTAATTTCCAATCAGCTACTCACGAACTATATAACTTCGTATGGAATGAATTCTGCGACTGGTATATAGAATCTTCCAAGAGCAGAATATATGGTTGCGGCGAAGAAAAAGGTATAACGCTTTCTGTTCTGGATTTCGTGCTATTTAATATTCTCAAGCTTTTGCACCCATTTATGCCATTTTTGACTGAAGAATTAGCTCACTTCATGGGTTTTATAACTTCAGAAAAAACTATAATGTTTGCTTCTTTTCCATCAATTTTAGAAAGTTTATCAGTAGGTAAAGCTATTGAAGATAAAGCATTGATTTCTATAGTTGAATCGAAGTTTGAACTCATAAAAGCCGGAAGAAATATGAGAGCTATGTATAACATTCCTCCTGCTAAGAAGTTAATCTTTAATTTAAAGACAGATAATAAGATTATTGCTGACTTTATTAGTTCACAGGAACAAGTAATAAAAGCGATGCTTAATGCTGAAAGTATTTCTATAAACAGCAATAACTCCTCCGAAGGGCCTGTTCCGTCAAGCATTCTTTCCTTTGGAACTCTTTATCTGCCATTGAAAGATGCTGTAGATATTTCATCTGAAGTCATAAAATTAAATAAGCAGAAAAAGGAATTGGAAGGTTGGATTGTTGGCTCGAAAGCTAAACTTTCCAATTCGAAATTCGTAGAAGGAGCTTCTGCGGAAGTTGTGGCTAGCGCCAGAGAACATTTGTCAGAACTTGAATCAAAACTTATTTCTGTTTGTGATACACTAAAAATATTTAATGCCTAAATTCCTATGAAAAGACTATTATTTACTGTTTCTATATTGTTAACATTCTCCTTGATAAGCGTTTCTTCTTTTGCCGAAGATGTATCAAGTACAACCGAACTGGGGAATATTACATTTATTTCCATTAGCGGAGCAGGGGATTTATATATTACACAGGGAGATAAAAATTCAATTACTATTCAAGCAAGCAGCCAGGATGTAATTGATAGTGTTTCCATTAGCCAGGAAGGAAGCTCTCTTGCTCTTAACTGCGAACAAATAGAAGACCAGACAGTTTTTGACAAATTCTTAGGTTTGCTATCTTTAAACCATGATAGTAATGTGACTTATCTGCTGACACTAAACGCTCTGGATAAGTTAGAGATAAACGGGGTTGGGAATATATCAATTGACACTTTCAAGACTGATAATCTGACAATAATAAATAATGGAGTAGGGACTTTAGCTTCTAAAAAGCTGGACATTTCAACTTTAAATATTATTAACAACGGAGTTGGTCATGTCGTTTTAAATTTTAGTGATTTTGCGTTGATAAAACAAGCAACGCTAGATTTAAGCGGAGTTGGAAATTTTGAAATAACCCAGCTAAATGTCGATACTTTTCACTTGGTTATGAATAGTGTTGGAAAAGCCTCTATTAGTGGAAAAGCAAAGACTCAGACTTTGATTCTTAATAGTGTAGGCAGTTATGATTCGTCATCTTTTTTTGCTGAACAGACAGATTTAACAAAGAATAATATCGGATCTGCTTCGATAAATACCAAGAAACTTACTGTTAATATGAATGGGCTTGGCTCTGTTGATGTTTATGGGAGCCCGAAAATAGATATTAAGCACAAAGCGGGAATGGGTAAAATAAATATCCTCTAATCCCGCTACCAGTTCTTTAGCTATTATCTCTGTCTCTTATTCTCTGGACAATGTTTTTCAGCTCGCCTAATTTTTCAGCTCTTTGGAGTCTGCTATTCCAATAACCATACATTAGATATATCACTAGCCCAGCTATAGTCCAATATATAAAGAACTTCCAAGTCAGAGGATCTAGTTTGTACATTAGATAGGCACAGCATATTACGGCTAATGGCATAATAATAAATGGAATAGGGCATTTAAATGGTCTTTCTAGGTCAGGTCTGTTAATGCGAAGGGCAAAAATTCCTGCTGAAGCAAGAAGAAAAGCGAATAGTGTGCCTATATTTATCAATTCAGCTATTAAGGAAACAGGTAGAATTGACTCTGCTAATATGATAATAATGCCACTGCCTATTGATATAATATATGGGGTTTTGAACTTGGGATGGATTTTGCATAGCTTAGTTGGTATAAGTCCATCGCGACTCATAGCTAAAAATAGTCTGCTTTGCGCATAGAGGGATACTAGAATAACCGTAGTTAGTCCAAATATAATGCCTGTTCCTACTATTGCGGCTCCAAAGTGGTAACCTATTCTATCTAAAACCAGTGATATTGGAGCCGGAGTATTTAGGTCTGTGTACTTTACAACACCTGTCATAACTGCAGACACAACGACATATAAGATAGTTACTACTATAAGCGAGCCAATTATTCCAATAGGTATGCTCTTTTTAGGATTAACTGTTTCTTCAGCAGCATTCGAAAGCATATCAAAGCCTAAATAAGAAAGAAAAGCAAACGAAGCTCCGGTAAAGATACCATTTACGCCGAATGGAAGAAATGGAGTCCAATTTGCAGGGTTTACCTTGGGAGTTGCCAGAATAAGAAAGAGGAAAATAGCTCCCAGTTTTATAGCTACTAGCACTCTTGACACTTTTACACTTTCTCTGGTTCCCAGGACTAAAAGAACTGTAATAAAAGCTATGATTAATGCTCCTGGAAGGTCAAATATCCCGCCATCGCAAATCGGTGTCGTAATAGCTGCAGGCAAGGATACACCGAATTGTTTAAGCGTCATTGTTACATATCCTGACCAGCCGGCTGAAACAACTGCAGCGGCTAGAGAGTATTCAAGGACTAATGCCCAGCCAACTATCCAAGCCAGAATTTCGCCAAAGATTGCGTATGTATAGGTGTAAACGCTGCCGGTTATTGCAAGCATAGAAGTGAGCTCTGCATAGGCTAAAGCTACAAAAGTACAGGTAATGCCCGCAAAGATAAAAGATAAAGTCATTCCTGGGCCGGCATATTTTGCTGCGCCTATGCCAGTAAGGACAAATATACCCGTTCCTACAATTACTCCGACTCCCAGCAGTACTAAATCATACCACTGCAAAGTGCGTGTCATCTCACTATTATTAGCGTTTTTTTGGAGTGAATCGAAATTTCTTTTTCTTAAGAGCCCCATATGAGTTTTCCTTCTGTATTTTCTCTAGCCTAAGTAAAGCAAGTAAAAAATGGTCGGGGCGAGAGGATTCGAACCTCCGGCCTCTGCGTCCCGAACGCAGCGCTCTAGCCAGGCTGAGCCACGCCCCGACTTTTATTTAAAATTAAAGAGTTTATTGTAAACTAAGTTCAAGTTTATAAGAAATTAGAGTTTAAATCAATCTAATTTAGAAGCTTCGCCACCTTTATTGAGGGAAACAACTATGCTTTTAAGGTTGTCAGACCCATCTACAGAAATACTTTCAGTTCTTAGTTCAGTGTCATCTTTTAATGCGACATGAACAATTCTCCTATCGTGAGAATTCATAGATCTAAGAGTCACAGATTCACCCCATCTTTTGACTTCTTTTGCAGAGTCTAAAGCTAATTTTGTGAGGTTTTCTGTTTCATCGACTGAATCTTCAAAGCGAGGGCTTCTGGAACGATCGTCGCGATCTGGGTATTCCCTTGCAGGTCTTGAGAATGAACTTCTTTCTTTTCTTAAGTCTCCACCTCTTCTTTCTTCCCTGAATTGAGGTCTTTCTCTTCTTCTAGATGATGAATAACCATCAACATTAATAGTAATCCAAGGGCATTCAGCATCATTTTTCGTAGCTATTCTGTTAATCAGCAGTTCTAAACTCTGCAGTGTTAGACCTCTTTTCCCAATTATGCGTCCAGCATCTTCTGATTGGGTAGCCAATACTGTTTTTCCGTCTATTTCTTTAAGTGACACATCAGCTTTGAGTCCAAGGTAATCTAGCATTGTGGCTAGAACTTTTCCTGACTTTTCCAGTTTTTCAGTTTTTTCTGTCATTTTTTCTCCTAAGCAGTTTTTGGATTAGTTTTTGCTTTTTCTTTCTTGTCATTATAGATGTTAACCATTAATTGAATAATGCTTATGACTTGGCTCACAGTCCAGTAAAGTGTAAGTCCCGAAGGCAAACTGTAAAGAAATATGAGCATGATTAATGGCATAAACATCATCATTTTAGCTTGCATTGGGTCGGTAGCCACGGGGGTAAGTTTCTGCTGTAGAACCATTGTAAGAGCCATCAATATAGCCAAGGGGTTGATAGGTATTGAGAATATGTGGGCTATAGTGTCGGGTTGTGTAAGGTCAGTTGCCCAGAGGAAAGCTTGATGGCGAAGCTCAATAGCTCCGTCTAAAGTCCAATATAGAGCAAAAAACACAGGGATTTGTACAACGATAGGAAGACATCCGCCAAGAGGATTGACTCCTTCTTTCTTGTATAGCTCCATCATTTTAGTGTTGAGCTTTGGTTTATCTTCTTTGTACTTTTCTCTGAGCTCTTTTATTGCAGGCTGAATTTTCTGCATTTTCTTCATGGAAACATTCGACTTGTGAGTAATTGGCCAGAATACGAGCTTAACAATTACAGTAAGAAGAATAATAGCCCAGCCATAGTTGCCGACATATCCATGAAGGAATATCAGGAAATAAAGAAGCCATTGCGCAATTGTTTCTATTCCAGTAAAGGCAAGATGCATTATATCTTGTGCTTTCGGTGCAAATGCTGCAAGAAGTTTGATGTCTTTTGGTCCTGAGTAATACTTGAAATTCCATGTTGATGAGCTTTGTGCAGCGATATTTACATTTTTTATTATTCCGGCTGAGGATCCAACGAAGAAGTTCTTTTCAGCCTTATTAATTATGGTTGTTTCTTCTTGCCTTGCATTGTAGTTACCTCCGTAAAAGTTCCCATCATTGCTTAGAGGTTTCAGAATATCTGCAAAATATTTATCTGATATAGCAACCCATCTGACCGGGTCAGTTTGTCCGGCTTGAGTAGAGAAATTCTTATCTTCAACTTTAAAGGAACGGACTTCATTTTTGTCAGAAAGAAGTACATCTACCATGTGAGATTCACTTCTTGCAATGTCGCCAGAAACATATTCAATAGGAGGTATTCCGCCTGCCCAAACGAAAAGTTGATTAAACTTAAGATTTTTCTGAGTCTGATTGTAAATAGTTATCGAATAATCCGTGACATATTGCTTGTCGAGTTTCCAATTCTGTTCAAGTACAAACATATCTCCATCTATGCTCTTCATCTTTCTCTTTAGACTCAAAGAGTAGTCAGTTTTGTTGATGATCGGCTGATAGATTTTTTCTATTGTCCAAGCATTATTAGCTTCAGATACTGCGAGAGCTCCTGGTTTTACTGCCTTATTTAATACAATGACATTTTTGCCTGAAGCATCGATAATGGAGTTTAGTGTAACAGCTGATATGCAACCAAGGTTTGGATTGAAAGAAATGTTCATTAGCTTATCAGGGCTAGTTAGTATTTCTTCAGGGAAAGTAGTGGCAGTTTGTGCCATCTGAGTCAAAGGTAAATCTAAAGACGGCTCTTTCGAAGGAGTATTTTTGCTGATTGACTTGGATGCCAAAGATTGTTCTTTCGCAACAGGTATTGTATCAACTTGCTTGGTTGTTTCCTGTTTCGGAGTAGGTAGTAAATTCAATCCGCTAGGACCAAAAATATAATTCCATGAAAATATCAGAATTAAACACAATACGACAATTATTATTGAGCTTCTGTCTAGATTTTTAAACATTTTCGCCTTTAAATTCCTTTTTCAGTTTTAATTTAAGTCTAATTTTTTCGGGAACGGGATCAAAACCAGCTTTGCAATACGGTTGGCATCTTAAAAGTCTATAAATAGTTAAAATGATTCCAACTATTGCTCCATGTTTTTCTATAGCTTCTGCGGAGTATTCAGAACAAGAAGGATAAAAACGACAGCAGTTCATCCATGGTGTGAGATACTGATATACCTTTATTAATCCAATCAAAATATGAGCTAAAATACTCTTCTTTTTAACAGCCTCTATTCTTCTTTCCATAAGCCTATTTTTTTAAAAGCTATAATGAGCTCATGTTGAACATCCTGAGCTTTCAATAACTCCAAACCTCTTCGGGGAATTAAAATCAAGTGGGCTAAAGCTACTCTGTTTCTAATAAGCCTGAAAGCCTCTTTTATAATCCTTCTGACCCGATTCCTTGTAACAGCCTTTTTACAGAATTTTCTACCACATATAATTCCGATTTTGAGGTTGCCGTCAACAGCAACTGAATGGAGCAATATGAAGTTTCTGCTTGTGAACTTCGATGCGTTGGCTTTAGTTTCATCAAATTCTGACCTTAGCCTTAGGCAAGGATTGTCTTTTTTCGAAGAATCCCCAAATTGAAGAAGCTCCTTTTTTATCTGTGAACAAGATTCGTCCATAAATTGACTAACCAAGGAGCGGCTATTTAAGAGGAACTAGCCAGGAAGTTTAAACTAGAGAGTAAGTGACTTTCTACCTTTGGCACGGCGTCTTTTTATAACAAGTCTGCCATTTTTTGTGGCCATCCTTGCTCTAAATCCGCATTTTCTTTTTCTTTTTAATACTGATGGTTGATAAGTTCTTTTCATTGCCATTATTCCTTTGTTTGTTATAGTTTAAGTTAAAGTAAAATCAAAAACAATATGTAATTTCTATATCATAAATAGACAAAAGAGCCTCTAAAATAATTGGACTTGTTTTTAAATCAAGTTTTTAAAGAGTGGACATACAACTCTCTGTGATAAAATATAAAAGTATAAAAATACTATTCGCCAAATCTTAAAATTAAGAGGGATAATGAGCAGATCTAATTTTGTTGGAACAAAACTAATTAACCTAAAAGATAAACTTTCTTCAGTTCCAAAGGTTAAGGATGAAGTCGAAAAAAATACTCTGCCT
>SESF01008256.1_pt1 | contig 17233 bp, 23 predicted proteins | sample 3171521 | NCBI WGS metagenome assembly SESF01 (sample SAMN10866945, study PRJNA518727) | freshwater metagenome | biome: subpolar coniferous forest; feature: holomictic lake; material: water; isolation source: holomictic Lake 227, 6 m and 8 m depth | place: Canada: near Kenora, Ontario | collected...
TGGCCATTTATTATTCCGCGTAATGAGTTAAAGCGTTGGTGTCAGCAACAAGCAAGCACTGGCAAATTCTATTTCTATTATGGATCCGATACTTGGTGGTTCGAACGACCTGAGGATGCGGTTTGGTTTTCATTGAGTTGGGCATGAATTATTATTACGAAATAGCAGATGACAAGTATATGGTTCAACACGATCTGAAATTAGAGACGGTCATTGATCCGGTGACATTTCAGCCTGTTAAACGATATCGGGGTAATTTTCAAATTCTATACGACGCTACTCGTGTCTGGGCAGAATCGGAAGACGGGGTCAAATTCGTCAAGCATAGGTTTGCTGATAAGACGGCTGAGGTCGATTTGAAAGAATTTATGTGGATTAAGTTGAAAGCACAAGAAATATGAACTGGAAAGAAGATTTAGCAGACATTCAACAATCGTTTATGTTCGAGCCAATGGACGCTCAAACTCTTTCTGAGATTGAAGTATTGTTTAGAGCAAAGCACCCGGGTCCCTGGAAGATGCGTTGGAACAGAGCAGCAGCAAATTGTAGTTATAGTCAGTTGCGGTATCGAGGTGAATTCATTGTTGTTATTACTTTTGACAACGAACAAGATCAGATGTGGTGGTTATTACAAAATGGCGAGTGATTATGTGAACAATAAATTACCAGGTTATTTTTTTACAGGTGACTATCACTCAATAAAAGACATTGTAACTAAATTACCCGAAACAGGTGTATTGGTTGAGATAGGAACTTTTCTAGGAAGGTCAGCAACTTTTTGGGCCGAAGCATTTAGAGAGCAAAAAAAGAAATATAAAATATTATGTTTAGATTTGTTTGAAAACGATGGCGAACGAATTTGGAATGATCATTTAACTAACAAATTTGCTGGGGATATTAAGACTGTAATTGAATTGATTAAAAATACAAAAACAAATTATGAAATAGTATGTGATATGTTATCGAAGTATCCAGAAATAGAATGTTATAAGTTTGATTTATTAAAAAATACCCCACGCGATTTAGGAATAAATGAGGCGACTTGTATATTTGAGGATGCCCTACATACCCGAGAGGGAGTCAAAAAATGTTTAACTGATTGGTACCCTATCTTAAAATCAAATGGTATATATTGTGGGCATGATTATAATCCAAATGAAATGGATGTAATGATTGAAGTGAATTCTTTTGCTTTGGAAAACAATCTTAAAGTAGTAAAACCTAGACTGGATTCTAGTGTATATTATTATGAAAAAACACATGAGTAAATTATTTCCTCTTACTGATTTACCCAGTGGTGACTGGGCGGTGTCCTGGCCAGATTTTAATAACATCAAAAAGATAGATAGCAAATTAAAACTTCTGGATATCGTATTCAAAGAAATAAAATGTATGGAAACCGGCGTGGGTGTCAAACTAAACAATGAAGAAACAGAAGTACTATGGATTGATTTGAACACTTGGGCGCAAGATAGAAGTGGATTATATTCTGAATATTTACAGGACATGTATATCATTTGTGGTATGGTATTTCGCAAGCAAGATGACGCAATAAAATTTCAAGAGTGGCTTGAAAAGAAATATATATGGAAAGTACTACAAGCATGACTGATTATGTTTTCAAAGCGGACTGGATAGATGAAGTACCTATTAATTTTAGAAAGATAAAAAAAACTGTCTCATTAAATGGTATATGGGAAGAACGAATCTTTTATGAAATTAAAGAAAATGATACAAAAAGAAGATTAATGGAAGACTGGCTTACACAACATTATGGTCGAGCAGCATATACTATTACTTGGTGGAAAACTCATACAAGTGTTGTAATGTGTGATAAGATATATACGCATTGGAGATTGTGTGAGTAAACCCATATTCTGTTTTCTAGCGTTCGGCTCAACCGCTATAAACAATTATGGACAGCATATTCCATGCTGTAATATAGATACGGCATACTTTAATTTTACCGAGACAACAAAGGAGATGACATTCACTGACAGAATTAATAGTGTTGGGTTGCGTGAAGTGCGTCGAGAATTAATGAATGGAAATTGGCCTCTTACATGTAGACAATGTAAGGATGCTGAAAATAAAAATGTACAGTCGATGCGTACTATTTGGAATAAAAAGCTTGAAGTTTATAATATTCCTATAGTGGAGTATATCAATCCAAATGAGGTTAGATATTTAGACTTAACTTTTGGTACAAAATGTAACAGCAAATGTATGACATGTGGCCCCTTTAACAGTGATCAGTGGGAGGAAGAACATGAGATTATCTGGGGTGACAGGCAGGATAAAGCATATGAAAAAAATATAAAAAGAATAGCAATTGATTGTGATCAGGCTAAAACTTTACTTGACGAATTTCCTAATTTTGAACATGCGAGTTTCATAGGGGGTGAACCAACTATTTCAAATGAGCATTATGAATTTCTAAAAATGTTAGTAAAGTCAGGACGCAGCCAATCTGTCAACTTGAACTACGTAACAAATTTAACTGGTGTATCATATGAACTTATAGAACTGTGGAAGTATTTCAAACGAGTACATGTGTCTGTATCTATCGATGGGTACGGAGCAGTCAATGAGTATATTCGCTATCCATTTAAATGGAGCAAAATTGATGCCAGCGTTCATGAATATATGAAGCAGGTTCAGATAGCGAATGAAACTCGTCACGGTCAATTTTCTATCGGATTAAGTTGTACTGTCAGTATCTTTAATATTCTAGATGTAGCAGATTTGTTGGAGTACTGGTTTGAAACGGCGAACTCATTCCCCATATGGGGCGGGACATTAGCATCAAACGTGGGAGTATCAATTAATAGAGTTATAATACCCGATGAATTAAATTTGAATATGATGCCAATAGAATATAGACAACAAGGAAGTGAAAAGTTGCTAAAATTAAAGAATAAGATAGACAGTTACAACAATGAGTCAGATCATTACCGTTCTACTAATGGATTTGTTGATAGTATCAATTTGCTGTTACACTGGTTTGAAGAACCACAAAATAAAAGTGAAAAATTGTTAAATGATATGATATTCTTTATTGAAAAATCAGACAAATTTAGAAATAGGCACATAAAAGATTATATACCTGAACTATATAATAACATTAGTATAACTTACACAAATAGTTAGACTATATAGATATTATGTCAATACATCAAATATATAAACAATTAGTACCTGCCGATATTCTTACAGAAGTGTTGAATCAAGTAGAAGCCGATCCTGATTGGGTAAAAGACAATGGGATTGCGCCATTGCGATTATATACTACTATTATAAAGTTCCCAAAGATAAAAGAAATAGTTGATAAAACCTTTCCTGAACTTGAATTAAAAATAGAGAATAAAATTTATTTTCAGAAATACCCAGTGGGAGGGGTATGTAAGGATCACATTGATCCATCAAGAATAACAGTAGTAATATTGATTCAGGAGCCCGACCGCGGCGGTTTTCTATCAGTTGAAGGAACTGAGGCATATTTAAAAGCAGGTGATGCCATAATGTTTGACGGCACTGATCATCATAAAATGACCCCTGTCTTACGTGGTCAACGAATTTCTTTGGCACTTTGGTTTAAATAGCCAATTCTTGTTGCTTTTATCTTTCATTTGTGCTATGATATGGCATGTCTAATGATATAATGATTGATATTGAGAGTTTGGATACAAGTCCAAACTGTGTGATCTTAACGATCGGAGCAGTACGTTTCGATCCTAAAGGTATGGGCGTAGTTGAAAAACTTGAACTACGTCCGATGATAGAAGAACAAACAGAAAAATATAATAGGGTAATTAATGAAGATACATTGCGATGGTGGAGCGGGCAAAGTGCTGAGGCTATGGAAGAGGCTATGGGAGACTGGGGTCGTATCCCATTCAATGAATGTATGTCAACCCTTTATAAGTTCTGTTGGAATCGTCGTGCTATTTGGTCTAATGGCGCTTCTTTTGACGTTGTGGCAATGGAATCAGCTTGGCGAAACTTGGACCAACGCATCCCGTGGCCTTACTATACAGTCAGAGACACACGAACTTTATATGAGATTGCAGGAGTCAGCCTTAAAGACAAAAAGTACGGATCAAAAACAACCCACAAAGCAGTAGAAGATGCGGAGCATCAGGCTATCGTTGTACAAGATGCGTATCGTAAATTGATTAAAGCAGGATTAATGAACCCATGAGAATAGATAGCGATGTAGACATTGACTTGGGTGATAGGTCAAAACTTCTTGACTTAATAAAACACACTCCGGCTGCGATGCGAAGGGTTAGTCCTATACGCAAACACGCTACTGGCGTTTATGTAACACAAGTTCCATATGACCCTGAACATGATATGGCAAGCATAGATTATGCTGACGCAGAAAAGCGTGGGTATTTCAAATTAGACTTATTAAATGTTCATATCTATAATCAGGTGCGTGATGAACGGCATTTGATTGAGTTGATGCGTGAACCTAACTGGGATAAACTTAATGACCCTGTCTTTGTTAGTAAATTGATTCACTTGGGTAACCATTATCAGAATATGAAGAGGATGCCTGAACCTATAAACAGTATCCCTAGACTAGCGATGTTTTTAGGTGTTATACGACCAGCAAAGAAACATCTAATTGGCCTGCCGTGGGTTGACGTAGCAAGGACAGTTTGGGATAAACACGATGACGGGTATAGCTTTAAGAAAGCACACGGGGTAGCCTACGCACATCTAGTGGTAGTACACATGAATCTGCTAGAGGAATCAGTTAATACGCTTGACGAGCGTGATGCTTCGTCTTTTGCTGCGGCGTTTATGTAGTTCATTCATGCTACAAACAGGACCGTGAAGTATAATTAAACTTTTGTTTGTAAATGTTCTGAGAAGGGGCTTAAACAGAGCCCAATCATCTTTGAGAAATAAGTTAATAGGTATGAGTCTGTTAGATTCCCACCACCAAATCTCCCCTAGTTCTAGGAAACGATTTTTGACTTCGGCATCTATTATTGATCCGTAATCATATATCGTAGTAACAGATTCATCTCTATTTTGAACTATCCCAACATAATCTTGGTTGGCGTAGGAGCAGACAGTTATAAACGGGTGATTTTCACTAAGCTTCTTAAAAAACTCATTTTGTAGCATTATAGTGTATATTTAATCTATTGTACCCGAAGTTAATAATTTAATATTTAGGAGCTAAATAGTATAAAGGATCAAATTTGTGTACACAACTTCAGTTTTCATATATACGCAACGACAGATTGTTGTACTATTATCAGGATACTCGCCAAGGAGATATATGCCAGTCTATGCTAAGCCACTAACACTACATAAGGGGGTGGACAATCAAATCCAATTCCAATTTCTCAACCAAGAACAAAAATCGGTTGATATTACCGATAAGGAAATTGTATGTAGAGTGTTAAACTACCAAGGTAATCAGATATTAATACAGAAAGCACTTACGCTACAGCTACCTGCTACGGGTATTGCGGCTTTATACTTAAACGCAGTTGATTTGGAGAACATCGATCCACAGAAATGCTATTACTCATTGGAAATTCCAGTTGGTGATTTCGATTATCCAGTGTTCGTTGATCAAAATGCGGGCGCCCGCGGCGATATGAATATCGTTAACTCAGTTCTGCCTAGTTTTGTACCTAGTTATACTGTCAGCATTCCAACAGGACAGCCATTCCCTAATACAAATATGTTAGCCAATGGAAATGTACCACCTAACTCTGTGGCCAATATGTATTATACCAGTGTGATTAACACTTATGATAACCCGGTGTTAACCTTCCAAGCACAATTTGAACAGTTCAACGGTAATGTTCTTATTGAAGGATCAACCATCGTAGATGGAGACTGGTATCCAATTGAATTACATCAATATTCAAACATCACTGACACATTAGGGTTTACTGTTCGTGGTTACCACCCTTATGTACGCATGTCATTCTTAAGTAATGCTGGAGCAGTCTTCAACGTATTGGCTAGATAATAACCATTAAATGTTGATTCTTTGAATCAACTATGCTATACTATAGCAATGTTTGATATCCTAACCGTTATCCCGGGAAGAAAAAAACTAACCCAAAGTGGCTGGCATAGCTTCAATGCTATCTGCTGCCATCATCGTGGACATAAACCCGATAAGCGTGGGCGTGGTGGGATTGTAATGAACGGCAATAATTGGTCCCTACACTGTTTTAACTGTGGATTCAAATGTGGTTTCACTCTTGGTAAGAGCATAACAAAAAACACAAAGCAATTACTACAATGGTGTGGTATTGATGAACCACAAATACAACGATGGAGCTTAGAAAGTTTACAGCATAAAGACCTCATTGACTTTGTTACAGTCAAGAAAGCTAAATTAAAAATCAAGTTCAAAGATCATACTTTGCCTTTGGGTGAATTGATTGATGTAAACAACCCCCTACACAAAATATATGTCGATTATCTACAGGGCAGGTCGATAAATGTTAGTGATTATCCGTTCTTGATTACGCCGAGCGATGTAGGTAGACAGGCGACGCGCATCATAATCCCTTATACATATCACAACAAAATAGTAGGACATACCAGCAGATTTCTAGACAACAAAACTCCTAAATATATTAACGAGCAACAGCCCGGCTATGTGTTTGGTTTCGATTTCCAGAAGCCTGAATGGGAAGTATGTATATTAGTAGAAGGAATATTTGATGCTCTGAGTTTGAATGCTTGCGCCCTAACGCATAATACGATAAATGATGATCAAGTAGAATTATTAGCACAATTGAACAAACATATTATCTTTGTGCCAGACAGAGATATTACAGGGTTGGAGACTTGTAGTAGAGCATTAGAGTTAGGGTACAGCGTAAGTATCCCGAGTTGGGAAGATGATATCAAAGATGTAAATGATGCGGTGGTACGATACGGTAAACTCCCCACACTACTAAGCATATTGCGTAGTTCAACTAATAATAGAGTTAAGATAGAATTACAAAGGAATAAAATTGTCAAAAGATTACAAAAAGGAAGTTAAGCAGGTAGAGTACACCTTTGAGGTACAAACATTATTTCTGCGAATGATGGTTACCAACGCAGAATTATACACCAGGGTTATGAACATAATGAACCCTTCGAATTTTGAGCGTAGATTAAAACCAGTGGCAGAGTTTTTAGTAGATCACACTACTAGGTATAGCATGATGCCTGATCCTACACAGATCAAGGCGATGACAGGGATTGATGTAGAAACAATTCCTGAATTAACTGACGGTCACTATGAATGGTTCTTAGAAGAATTCGAATCATTTACTAAGAGACAAGAATTAGAGAGAGCAATTCTAAAAGCAGCAGACTTACTAGAAAAGGGTGATTTTGATCCAGTAGAGAAACTAATCAAAGATGCGGTTCAGATTAGTCTACAACGAGATATGGGTACAGATTATTTTGCTGATCCAAAAGGTCGTATCAACAAGTACTTTAACTCAGGTGGACAAGTAAGTACAGGTTGGCAGCAGCTGGATAGATTGCTCTATGGTGGATTCAGTAGAGGCGAACTAAACATTTTCGCAGGTGGCTCAGGCTCAGGTAAGAGTTTGGTCATGATGAATATCGCATTGAACTGGGTTCAAGCAGGGCTAAGTGGTGTGTATATTACACTAGAACTTAGTGAAGAATTGACTAGTCTTAGAACTGATGCTATGTTGACTAGTATGAGTACAAAGGACATCAGAAAAGATATTGATACAACTGAGCTTAGAGTCAAAATGGTTGGCAAGAAGTCGGGTAAGTACCGAGTAAGGGGAATGCCTGCGCAATCCAATGTCAATGCTATTCGTTCATACCTCAAAGAAGTTCAAATTCAAACAGGTATCAAAATTGACTTTGTTATGGTTGATTATCTTGACCTAGTCATGCCAGTTTCTGTCAAAGTTAACCCTAATGATCAATTCATTAAGGACAAGTATGTATCAGAAGAATTACGCAATTTAGCTAAGGAACTTAATGTATTAATGGTTACGGCGTCACAGTTGAATCGTTCAGCAGTTGAAGAAATTGAGTTTGATCACAGTCATATCGCAGGTGGTATATCTAAGATTAATACCGCAGATAACGTGTTCGGTATTTTTACAAGTCGCAGTATGCGTGAGCGAGGAAAATATCAGATTCAGTGTATGAAATCTCGTAGTTCTACGGGCGTGGGACAGAAAATTGACCTGGAATATGATGTAGCCACGATGCGTATTACAGACGAGGGCGGTGAAGATGGTGAAGGTACTACAAGTTACACACCTAAAAATCCGCAGCCTAGTCCTAATAACATAATGACTACTCTAAAAGCTTCATCTACTATCATAGATCAGTCGACCGGCGAGATATTACAACCTGAAACAAAGAGAGTTGTAGCAGATGTTCAAGGGGCAAAGCTAAAATCATTGCTTAATTCTTTAAAGAAATAATTGTCGCTAGTAGCATAAATACTATTAGGATAATCTATGCAAAAGAAAACTCGCAGCCTTTTAGAAGAATTAGAAGCAATCGGTAGTAATCGTGATGTGAACCACGTCATTGAAAGCAGGGCTCACAACATTATTACCAGTGCTATCAATCTAATTGAAATGATCAACCGCCATTACGATAAAAATACCTCTGAAATCTTGGAGAGAAAACTACTAAGTGCTATAAAAGGACGAGACCAGACCAGATTTTCAAAGTCAATAAGGAAGAACCATGAAGCTGAATGAATTAAAGACCCAAGTTAATGAACTTGATATGAGTGATGTTATAGGTAACTACGGGTCGGCTGGAGTAAAACAGATAGCAAATAGGCTCAATCCATGGTCCGGCGGCGCTGGTGCGTTGAGCGTTAAAGACAAGATGGCTTCTGATATGTTTGTTCGTGACTTTATAGGTCGAGCATCGGAGGATTTAACAAGAGCAATCAAAGGTAGACAAGTTAACCCTAATAATACATTAGGTGGCGCGGCAGATACTACTCCCGCACCCGGGGACCCATACGAAAGACCAGACGGAACTCCACCTACCCCTTCAACAGATACTGGAGCTCCCGCTCCCGGTGCCGACTCCGGAGCTCCAACAGCAGATACTGGTTCGCCTGCCCCCGAATCGCCTACCCCGCCCGGAACACCAAAAGCAAACCCAGCATCACAAAAACAAACAATACAAAATCTCAATAACTATGTAAGAAACGCTAGTAGCGCATTAAACCGTGCTACAACTCCTCAGCAAAAGATGGCGCTAACTAAGGAATTAGTTAACTTCATGGCTGATCGCAAAGATTATCCTGAATGGAGTAATGCGTTGAGTACTGTTCAACAGGTGATTAAAAGTGGACGATTAGATCCTAATTTTACCAATGCTGCTATTAATAGAGTAAAAGCTGGACAGACAATGGCTGAATCTTGGCAAATGTACTGGATCGACAAGCTACTTGAAAGCGTACAATTAACCTGGAAAGACATTGGGATTGTTACTATTAAAGAAAGTGTATCATCCTGGAAGCTTGTTGATGGTAAATATCAAAAATTAAACAACATCTTTGAAAGTATTGTAGAAGCTGGAGATCCATATACTCCTGGATCATCACCCACCCCAGCAGCTGGGGGCGGCGCCGGATATCCGGATACTATTAGTTCTTATCTCCAGAAAATGTTTAAGCAATATACTAGGAGTAAGAGCAACAAACCAATGTCTTTATCTCCCGAACAAATAGCAAGTATCAAAGAAATTACGGATCAGGCTGAGAGAGAATATCGCAGTCTAAATCCTATGAAACGCGGCGGTGTCGCGGCTATCAAGAAACTTGCTAATTTAGCATACTCATTGAGTTACAGTAATCAGCCAGGCTATCAACATGGTAAAGCAAGTGCGGCAGCAGATGCTACGCCTGGCGCCGCGGGCGCAAATGTAGATCCACTAGCCGCATTTAGATCAGGTGGCGCAGCAACTGGCGCAGCACGTGGAGATTCTAAGATTGAACCTGCCACAACACAAGTGATGACAGCAATTCAAAGAATGTCTGCCTCTCCTTCTAATGCTGATGATCTAATAGCAGTAGTCAAACTAGGTTTACAGAAATTATACAAGACTGATAGACAAGCATATACTCAGTTATTGGCCAGCTTAAAGCAACAGAGTGGGTCGGAACCTAAATATACGCCACCTAGCGTATCACCAAGTCCAGCCCCTAGCCCATCACCAAGTCCAGCATTAGCAGAAACTAGACGAATTAAAAAATGAATCTAACAGAATCGTTATCTTTTCTCAAGAAAAAACTTGAGACCCTTAATGTAGTTACTGAGGCAAGAGGTCACTTGGACCATCCTGAGGACTTAGTTTTCTTAGAAGGGAATGCTGGAGTTAATCGTGCGATACAAGCGATAACTGGTACAGCCGCCCACCCACAACAAATCACAATTAAGTGGGATGGTTATCCTGCTCTGATCTTTGGTCGTGGGGTTAATGGCAAGTTCAGTATCATGGACAAGCACATGTTCAATAAGGGTGATGGTACAGGTCGTCAAGTATTCAGTCCTGAACAATTCGTACAATACGATCAGGCCCGTGGCGTGAATCGTACTGGATTACATCAACTTATCGCTGAGATATGGCCTGGACTAGAGAAGTCAGATAACAGCAAAGGTTTTTATTGGGGTGACCTGTTATTTAGTCAGCCACTCCAACCGGGCAAAGACGGCCTATATAAGTTCAAAGCGAATCCTAACGGTATTACATATACAGTAGATTCTACTAGTGATAACGAGATAGTTAAAGAACTACACGGCAAACAAGCTGGCATCGTAGTTCACCAATTCATTCCAGCTACCGCAGCAACAACGGATGAGGCTACTCCATTAAATGGTACTATTGGTAAGCTAAAGAACAATAGCAACATTGCTATTGTCCCTGCTAGAATGCCTATAATACCTAAGGTAAAACTGGATAAAAAGTTATTATCAGCCGCAACAAAGAGCGCAAGAGCATATGGTGCTAAAGTCGATCAGTTTTTTAATAATGCGCCACAGGCTAAATCAGCATTTACTATGTTGTTTACTACCTTCATTAATAAAAGAATCGTTGCTGGCGACTTGAATAATTTAACTCAAGGATTCTTAGATTATGTAGCGAGTAGACCAATGACAGAACCTATGAAAAAGAAGATGTTGGGATATGATACAATGGATCCAAAGACGAAGGAACAGGTACATGTTCCTGGATATATTGATGGAAATATTCCCACTCTACAGGCTATCTTTCAAATTTGGGTTGATGTTTATAATCTAAAAATGAACGTGGTCGAACAATTGAATCAAGCAGCAAAGACCAGCCCTATACAGGGATATCTAGATGACGGCACTAATACCCAAGAAGGATTTGTGTCACACGGCTTAAAATTTGTAGATCGCATGGGATTTTCCCGTCAAAATCTTGCCGGCCACTAATCCAAAACCACTATTTTTTCGTGCCAGGCATAAATAAGTATATGAGACAGTAGGTCTCAAACTATTAAAAGGAATATTAAAATGGCACAATTTACACGTACACATGGTGACTATCAACCTGAAATGAACTATGACGCATTTGGCTATACAGTCGGTGCAGTTAACGCAGTTACTTCCGCAGCTACAGTACAACCACAAGGTCCTAAGCTAGACTTTTTCACAGTTACAGCTTCTGGATCTAGTAATTTTACTACTGCTCAAGTTAACACAATTGTTCAAACGATTCAGCAATTAGCTACTGTTTATATCTATGAGTTCACGACCGCAGGTCCAGACACATTTGCTTTTGCTTGCTATCCAGTTGCTGCTTGGACTACAACTGATCTAGACGCTAAATTAACTCTAGCTGGCATTACTGGTACAACTACTACAACTACAGCTACATTCACAGGTTAATCTTTAATCTGATTAAAAAGGCCCGGGATAATTATTCCGGGTTTTTTTACCTCTCTAAATACAGTATGAGCTATAAAATCACTTGCTATACTTTATTTGATATTACTCAGACGGGAGTGAGCAATAGACCACGGCCAATTGTAGATGCCGACCCCGACACTTGGCAGTATAGAAGAAACACTCAATGTAATTTTGATACGATTTTACAAGCTATCTCATTACGATCACAACCTGAAATAATATCTAATCCAAGTAAGCAAGCTATCAATTTTGACGAGTTCGATAACTTCGGCTTTTTGTTTGAACAAGAAGAAAATGAAAAATATCCTTGTTGGAGTTTTGATTTTAGTATTCAACACCCAAGCGTTTTCAACGATGGTATATCTGAATTAGGTGCTCTTTACAATGACTGTGATAGGGTACCTATGATACTGTGTGGCACTGAATGGGGGAAGCTACCTAGTTTTTTAGACTCTTCTCCGGAACTTAGAAATATTTACTTCCTATTAAACCATGACCGATGATAAAACGATAGCACGAATCAATAGTTTTTTAACCAAAGAATTTATGAATTCGATGGGCGATATAGCCATTTTTAAGAACATAGACGGATCCTATGAACTATTCAATCGATATATTATTATAGAAGATGATAACCAAAGCTTCATTGTTACACCAAAATTCACATCCCAAGTCAGATCATTCTCAACATTGAAGAATGCGGTGACCTGGTGTATTTTTGATAAACGCAATAAGTTTAGGGAAATCATACGCATTGAAGAATTGGATAGAATGATAGGTAGTACAGAAGTATCCATGACTATACAAAAAAGACTAATTAAAAAGAGTAGATCAATAGAGAATAAACTAATCTATATCGCAAAACTAAGCGAAGAAAAAGCAAAAAAACAGAGAATGGTTCAAGAGATGGCATCCTATATTTCCGAATCTAGGAATTGGCAGACAAAAAAGTTTACCGTCAACGAACAAAATAAGTAGAGAATGATAAATACATTATAACGTTTGGAATACTAACTATGAAACTAACAGATTTTGACAAAAAAGAATATGCCCCTCAGGCCTTGAAAGAAACGTACAAACTTTCTTTCGATGTTTCTAACATGTCCCTAACTACTACACAGGATATGCTTAAAAAGGTGCGAGGATTAGCTACTGAAGCTAAACAATCGCCTGATTTTTATAAGAATCAATCAGCACCTGCTTATATGAAACTAGTGTTCATGGAACAGGCTCTTGTGTCGCATTTTAATGATTTGGCGTCTAGACCAAGACCTCGCATCGTTATTGAGAATTCAGTAATTGAACAATCTCAAGTTTATCTTGCTGCTGAAGATTTATATAACAGTGTTCAGAAGATGCTTGAAGAAGTTGGCCAAATGCAGGTTAAAGAATTACCAGCATTGGTCGACAGTATTGAATCTGAATTAGATATGAGCAAGAGCCAATCATACAATGATATTGTTTCTGCTCAACTTGATACCTTGTCGGCCGCATTGAAGGAAGCTTCAATACAGTTGAAAACTGCTAGAGATTCATTAACCCCTGAAGGCGCAGCAGCTTCATTTGATACTGGTGCTGACATGGGTGCTGACATGGGAGCAGACTTAGGTGCTGACATGGGAGCAGACTTAGGTGCTGACATGGGCGCTGCCGCAGGCGCCGAGCTTGGCGCTGATATGGGCGCAGCAGAAGAACCTGAAGCCCCCGAAGCGCAATCACTAGGCGGAGCCGGTAGAGCAAAGAGGTAAGTCAATGCGTTTCACGGAGTTCGCTGAACCCAACCCATTGGTCCCTAAAATAATAGCCGTATCCGATCAGCTTAAGTCTGATATGGAATCCGGTCAAATAGATTCCAATATGTCAGTAGATGAATTGTTGGGATACTTTCAACAATATGATGTAGTGCTTGATAAAGCTGGATTGATTAACATGGTTAAGAACCCACCTCTAAAAAATATAATAAGCAATATCAAAGGTGATCAAGTCGTATTCAAAGGGTTCGATGACATGGATCAGCCTACTGATGACGGTGAGAATCAAAAAATCGTCAAATCAATGGCGCAAAGCGCCCTCAAATAATCTGTATAAATGCTGGACATAACTCATTTGGTAGTTAATGGGTGTAGTTGGACTTATTGTCAGGGATTAGATGATCCAAAGACACAAGGCTGGCCAGCACTATTGGCTAACAGGCTAGGGGTCGAGGTCGTTAATCTAGCAGTACCAGGTTGTGGCAATGATAGTATTCATCGTAGAACGTATGAATATGTATATGAAAATTTACCAACTGGTAGTAAGCCCTTCTTTGTAATAGGATGGAGTCAGTTTTGGCGGAGGGAAACATGGTATAATGATTTGTTTGGGATTACAGGTTTTAATGACTACTCAATAATAGCAATGCCACACGATACCCCTACTAACAATGCTGAACGAGCATTATTGGACAACTGGAATTATTTAGATTTCTATAGAAGAACGTATCTATATAAATTATCGTTAATGAACTTGTTTGAGGTTCATAAAATTCCATACTTAATGTCCGATTATTCAGATGAGCATGATGAAGAAATTATTAAAAAAATACGTGAACGATTTCCTAGTATCGTAGATACCGTTTTTACTAATTTAAAACAAGTTAAGCCATTCTCTCGTATATCTAATAACTATCCCAAATTACAGTGTGGTCATGATGGTGTAGAATCACAACCGGTAATGACATCTTTTATTTTATCGGAAATTGCTAGGCTATATGGTACTATCAATGTTGTACCCGGTGAATATTTAACTCTTAAGAATTTTAAAATAACTAATTCACAATGTAAAGATAATACAGTTTGGCGTTAACCATAACCGTTGTTTTATTTTTATTGATCTGTTATAATTATTGAATGTACATACCAAATAAATTCAATTATGTCCCCATGTCTAAGGTGGAAATTAACGGCAAACGTCAATACGCTACTCCAGACGGTGAAAAACTCCCCAGCGTCACTACTATTCTAGACGCAACTAAACCGGAAGAAGCAAAGAAAGCACTCAATGAGTGGCGTAAGAATGTGGGTGCTGTGAGGGCCCAGCAGATTACGACAGAAGCCGCAAGTCGTGGTACTAGGATGCACAAGTGGCTTGAAAATTATGTTAAAAACGGCTCAACAGGGGAGCCTGGCAGCAATCCATATAGCATACAGAGTCATAAAATGGCACACTCTATCATTGCTCAGGGTCTTGTTAAATGTAATGAATACTGGGGAACCGAAGTTCCTCTCTATTTCCCTAAGATATACGCAGGTACAACTGACCTGGTTGGGGTACATGATGGTGAAGAAGCAATCATGGACTTCAAACAATCCAACAAACTGAAGAAGCGAGAATGGATCGATGACTATTTTATTCAACTAGCAGCTTACGCCAACGCACATAATGAAGTTCACGGAACAAACATCCGCAAAGGAGTAATTTTGATGTGTACAGCAGACAATGTTTATCAAGAATTCATCATCGAAGGCGCAGAGTTTGATAGTTGGTCTGACAAATGGTGGACTAGATTAGAAAAATACTATACTCAGTTATAGACCAAACTTTTTACAATAGATAAATAGTATGATAAAGAAGATTATCATACTATGGCAATTATCCAGATTTCGAAAATACAGCAACGATCAGGTAACATCGTTGATTTACCACAACTAGATGAAGCTGAATTTGGTTGGGCAACGGACTCAAAGCGCCTATTCATAGGTAAGACAACACCCAACGAAAACATTGAGGTTCTCACTTCATATTCCCACATAAGTTTTAGTCAGATCGACGGAGCGTCTGGTAATTTAGATATCGATGCTGTTTCTTTATCTGACGGCGAAGTTCTAGCATATAACGGTATTAATTGGACTAATCGTGGTGGTGACGCAGGTGGACTATTATCATTGGGCAATGTTGCCAACGTTAAAATAAACGGTGGTGGTATCGGTTATGTCTTAGAAACTGATGGTACAGGAAATCTTTCATGGACACCTAAATCAGTACTAACATCATATATTCAGAATGTTACAAAGGCTAGTCCTGCTGTAGTAACTACTACGGAAGATAACTTTTTCATAGAAGGAGCAGTAGTTACAATAACTAATGTTCCAGGTATGACTGAATTAAACGGCCGTTCATTTTATGCCAACATTCTTACTTCAAATACATTTGCGCTATATAGCGATAGTACATTTACAACCCCAATAAATTCTTCTGGGTATACTACTTTCCCTTATACAACGGTATCCGGAACAAGCGTTTCAGGAAATCTAGTAACAGTAGGGAATACAGCTTTATTCTCAACAGATGAGGCTATTGTTTTTGTGGGGGATACTAGTACTAGTGGTATTATCGCAGGACAAACATATTATGTCAGGACTAAACCATCCGGTGTGACAATGACTATTTCTGAGACAGTAGGTGGCGCCGCGGTCGCGCTAACTACCACTTCACTTTCTTGTCATGTTTATGCGTCTGGTGGTAGAATTATATCAGAAGTAACAGGTGGTGGAACTAGTCCAGCAGCCGGCTCCAATACAGCAGTTCAGTTTAACTTTAACAACATTCTATCAGGCAGCGCAGATTTAACATTTGATTTTAATTCTTCTCCTAGAGTACTTACTGTTAACGGTAATGCTAACGTAGGTAATGTAAATGCGACAAATCAATTTGTTTCTGCTGAAGTATTAAATCCACCGCTTGTAATACGTAGCACGGCTAGAGTAGCAAATTTAAACGTCAGCTATTCTAACGTAAGTGATTTTGAAGTAGTTACTGCTCAGACAACTGGTACCTTCTATCCAACATTTGTTAATGGAAGTGCTACTGCTAATAGGGCGCTGGGCGCCAATGCTAATCTATCATTCAATGCTGCTACAGGCGCGTTATCAGCAACATTACTAACTGGAACGCTAACCACAGCAGCCCAACCCAACATTACTTCTGTCGGCACATTGACTTCGTTGGCAGTCACTGGTAATATCTCAGGTGCAAACTTAACTGGTACTCACTACGGAGCCGGCACCGGCCTTACTGCTATTCCCGGCGGCAACGTGTCAGGTCAAGTGGCAAATTCATTGGTTGCTGGTACAGTCTATACAGCAGCACAACCCAATATCACTTCTGTCGGCACATTGACAGCCCTAACAGTAACGGGAAATACCGCAAGTGGCAATGTGAATGCTGATAATTTATTAACTGCGAATTATGTTCAAGGTGTGTTGACCACAGCAGCCCAACCTAATATCACATCAGTTGGAACATTAAGTTCATTG
>SESF01020152.1_pt1 | contig 17218 bp, 19 predicted proteins | sample 3171521 | NCBI WGS metagenome assembly SESF01 (sample SAMN10866945, study PRJNA518727) | freshwater metagenome | biome: subpolar coniferous forest; feature: holomictic lake; material: water; isolation source: holomictic Lake 227, 6 m and 8 m depth | place: Canada: near Kenora, Ontario | collected...
CGGTCATGTAGGTTTCATATTAGTCTATCAGAGTCGGAATTCTAACATCCCTGTCTGCCAACTTCAATTGCTTACTGTAACACCCCTGTTCCTTCCCTCACTATTTCGGGATTGCCTTCGGTAAAATCGACAATGGTTGAATGCATAGAGCCACCGATGCCACCATCAATCACCAAATCAACCTGATTACCATATTTTTCATCAATCAATTCGGGATCGGTAAAATACTCTTCGCTATCCTCTGTGGTAAAAATGGAACTGGTCATAAGTGGATTTCCTAATTCACTTACAATGCTTAGAGCAATTGAGTTATTTGGCATACGGATACCAACAGTATTTTTATTCTTGAAAAGTTTGGGCAATTTACTACTACCATTCAAAATAAAGGTAAATGGACCGGGTAAGTTCTTTTTCATCAACTTAAAAGCCGGATCATCCATTTTGGCATATTCGCTTATCTGGCTCATTTCAGAGCAAATAAATGAAAGGTTTGATTTTCGTAAATCGTGGTTTTTAAGTTTGGCTATAAACTCCACACCGCTAGCATTAAAAATACTGCAACCAAAAGCATATACCGTGTCGGTAGGGAAAATGATAATTCCACCATTTCGCAAAACTTCGGCGATATGACGTATCTGAGTTGGATTGGGATTGTTGTCGTAAAGTTTGAGTAACATATTTTAGCACAAAGACACTTAGAACACAAAGATACACAAATTAAATTTGTGAACCAATAATGAACCAAGTGTCTTTATATATTTTTTTGGCTTCTATGTGTACTTAGTGCCTAAGTGGTTATTTTTCAAAAAGCGTCAATAATAGCTTTGAAATCAGCCACTTTCAATGAAGCACCACCAATCAAACCGCCGTCGATATCGGGTTGAGCAAATAATTCAGGAGCATTTTTAGCGTTACAACTTCCACCATAAAGAATTGAAGTTCCTTCAGCCACTTCTTTGCCAAATTTCTCAGCAATAATTGTACGGATAAATGCCAACGTATCCTGAGCTTGTTCTGTTGAAGCAGTTACACCGGTTCCGATTGCCCAGATTGGTTCATACGCAATCACAATTTTCTTGAAATCGTCAACGCTCAGGTTGAACACAGTTTCGTCCAACTGGTTTTTTACATAGGCATTTTGTTGGTTAGCGTTACGAACATCCAAGGCTTCACCACAGCAATAAATTGGAGTCAAACCGTTTGCCAAAGCCAAAGCAACTTTACTGTTCAAAATTGCACTTGTTTCTCCATAATATTCGCGACGTTCGGAGTGACCAAGAATTACATATTCTGCACCGGTTGATTTTAGCATGGCAGCACTTATTTCACCTGTATATGCACCTGATTCGTGATCCGCACAGTTTTGAGCAGCCACGCCAATCACTTTTGTATCAATAACCGCAGCCACGCTTGCCAAGTGAATAGCAGGTGTTCCTATAACGACATCACATTTTAATTTTGCACCTGCCAATGCTTCGTTCAATTCAATAGCTAAAGCCAACCCTTCCTGCAGGGTTTTGTTCATTTTCCAGTTTCCTGCAACAATGTTTTTTCTCATTTTTGTTATAAATATTTAGTTTGATAATTTTCTGATTATATTCGTAATTATTAAAAATCTCTCCAATTCATCTTTTTCAAAATAGTACCTTTTTGCAACAACACAATACCCGGATTAGCACGAATCATGGTTTTCAAGGTTGTTGGATCTGTTTTCCAAAATGGGTAAGTTACTCCGGTTTTATCTACAAATTTTTGAACTTCTGTGTCAGATGACCCTGTTAATGCATAAAACTTATCTCCATTTTTTAATGCTTTCTGATAGATAAGTTCTGCTTTTTCAGCCCCTTTTTTTGAAGCATCATCCACATCATACATTATAAGTAAATATGTTTTGCCCGGAAACGATAAAACATCTTGTGTAATATCGTCAAACTTCTCATTTACAATACTAAAGTCGTGAATTAAAGGCATAAATCCTTTTTTTAGCAACTTTGATTTTTGATCTACAAAAATCCAGGTTGAATCATTTTTTGGATAATTTTCGAGAGTAAATTCACGCTGTTCACCTTCCCGCTCATAAATAAAGGTCGTCTGATATTGATCTTTTGGAGCATTATCAGGGATTTCCATTGCTTTCGTTATGTTTAGACCAACTTTATAAGGTAAAAAATCCTTCATCGGTAAATGCATGTAACTTGAAACTGACAAGCTAATGCCAATAAGTATGAACAGCAAAGCCGATAAACTTTGAATTTTAGGTGAAAAGTAAGGCTTGAATTTAATTTTATAAATGAGAATTAGGACTAACAAAACAGACAAGACTATATTTTTCCCTAAAGTAGCCCAGTTGCTTATAATCAACGCATCACCGAAACAACCGCAATCTGTAACCGGATTTTTCACAGCAATGTATAAGGTTAATGGAGTCATTACCATCATAAATAGCAACGCAATTATGGATGTTGAATTTAAGTGAATTTTAAGAATCATATTTAACCCGATTAGGAATTCAAGAGCTGAAAGTGCTATTGCAACCGGTAATGCATAATCAGCCAACGACTCAAAAAAACCACCAAATGTTCGAAGATAATCTTCAATTTTATAGCTAAATCCGAGTGGATCGATTGCTTTTACAAATCCTGAAAAAACAAAAACTAATCCAAAAACTAACCGGCTTATTTCCAATGAAACATTTCCGGCAACCTGCAATGATTTATTCATTTTTTATTGAATTAAATAGTTTCAGTTTCCTGCAATTTTATTAAGCCAAAAACGGCATAATTGATCATATCAAAGTAGTTAGCATCCACTCCTTCCGAAGCAAGTGTTTTGCCCAGATTATCTTCAATTTGTTTGGTACGTAAAATTTTAGTAAGAATTAAATCTGTAAATGATTGTATTCTCATCGAACGCCAGGCTTCATCATAGTCGTGATTTTTAGCCATCATCAGATCCTTTGCCTCAGCAAGAAATTTGTCGTATAATTCCATTCCGGTATCAAAATGTAGATCGTCAGTATCTGAAAAACCAAGATCTAATTGAATCAATCCTATAATACCATAATTCACTATTCCGATTAATTCAGAGCGTATTCCTTCATCAACTTTCGAAACACCTTTAATTTCGATACTTCGAATCCGGTTTGCTTTTATAAAAATCTGATCTGTAACTGATTGCTGGCGAAGAATGCGCCAAGAAGCACCATAATCCTTCATTTTTTTAATAAAAAGAGTACGGCATACAGCGGTAACCTGATCGAATTGCTGGTCGGTTTTGCTCATAATTAAAATCTGATTTTATAAGCTGCAAAGATACGATTTTTTGTTCAATTTATGAAGTCTTTTTTTTTCATATTTAGCGAACGCAAAATCATATTCTGTAAATTTAAAACCGTTCATTGACACCTAAAAAACTTAAAACATTGTTTTTCTTCCTATAAGTTTCTCTTTTTTTTGTATATTTGTAACTGTAACCACTTGTAAAAATGAAAAAACGCATCTTAATTTCAATAATATTCCCATTGTTTTTCAATCACTTAGCCCATTCTCAGCAAATTGGTTATGCAACATATTATAGTAAAAAGCTACATGGCCGCCATACCTCCGATGGCGGACGATATCATCCGGACAGTTTAACCTGCGCTCACCGAACTTTTCCGTTTGGAACAATTTTGCAAGTGCGAAATCCAAAAAATGACCGTATGGTATTTGTCAAAGTAACCGACCGGGGACCATTTCATAAACGCTTAATGATTGACCTATCTTTTTGCGCTGCAAAAGATCTTGACATTGTACGTCTTGGGATTGCAAAGGTTGAAATTACAAGGTTAGATTCTATGCCGGTGAATCGTCAGATTCTAGTTCCTATTGCAGCCTCAGTGCATGAAATAAAGTTAAGTGAATTAGCTTCTTTGAAGAAATTGAAGTACAAATTATAATACTCTTCATACTGCATTAAAAAATGCAATCGTTTGCAATGAAATCTTCAGGAATCATTTCAGATGAACATTTGTTTTGAAAATTCAATTACTACTTTTGTAAGAACAAAAATTTCAAGATTATATTAACCAGATGAAAAAAACAATTTTTTCCCTTTTGTTTTGTGTTATCACCTTAGTAATCACTGCTCAAATAGAGCGCGTTGAACCTGCATTCTGGTGGGTTGGCATGAAAAACCCACAACTTCAATTGCTGGTTCACGGAACAGAAATCTGCAACCGAAAAGTTGAAATTCAATATCCTGGAATTAAAATTCTGAAAGTAAACCGCGCTTGCAGTCCGAATTATTTATTTGTGAGTTTGGAAATTGACAATAAAATAGTCAAACCCGGGAAATTTGAAATTCTGTTGAAACAGCCTGACAAAACTGACATGTCATACAGCTATGAACTTAAGAACCGTCGGCATGATTCAGACAAACGGGAAGGTTTCAATAGTTCGGATGTAGTTTATCTGCTTATGCCTGACCGTTTTGCTAATGGAGATTCAATGAATGACAATATTGATTCTCAGCCCGACAAAGCCGACCGCAACAAATTAGATGGTCGTCACGGGGGGGATATCAAAGGTATTGTTGATCATTTAGATTATATCAAAGAATTGGGTGCAACGGCAATATGGTGTACTCCGGTTCAGGAAAACAATTATAAACAAGCGACCTATCACGGTTATGCTATAAGCGATTATTACAAAATCGATCCACGCTTTGGCAGCAATGAGGAATATTCCAACCTGGTTGATGCATCACACAAAAAAGGGTTGAAAGTTATTATGGATATGGTTTCGAACCATTGTGGAATCTGGGCCTGGTGGATGGCCGATTTGCCTTTCGAAGACTGGATTCATCAGTGGCCATCTTATACTCAAACTAATGCTAAATTTAGTACTATTAAAGACATACATGTTTCGGATATTGATAAAAAACAGTTTCTTAATGGGTGGTTTGATAAAGTAATGCCCGATTTGAATCAACAAAATGAATATTTCTGGACTTATTATATTCAAAATTCAATTTGGTGGATAGAATATGCCGATTTGAATGGAATCCGCATGGATACATATCCTTACAACGATCGGGATGCTATGGCAAAATGGGCAAAAACGATAACTGACGAATATCCACATTTCAATATTGTTGGTGAAACTGGACTTTACAGCCCCCAAGAAATTGCATTTTGGCAGAAAAATTCAATTAATTCGCTGAATTACAATTCACAACTTCCAACGGTTATGGATTTTGTTTTGCAAACAGCAATGGACAGTTGTTTTAATGAGCACGGTAAACCTTGGCAAGAATTGGGCATGAACCGGCTTTACAATAGCATTTCAAGCGATTATTTATACCCCGATATAAATAATCTGCTGATTTTTGCCGAAAATCATGATACGCAACGATTAAATTACTTGTTGAAAGGAGATTTAGCAAAATTCAAGATGGCCATGACATTTTTAATGACTACACGAGGAATTCCGCAGATATATTATGGTTCGGAAATTGGGATGATCGGCAATAAAGATAAAGGAGATGGTGATATTCGGCGAGATTTCCCAGGCGGTTGGCTGAACGATTCAATCAATGCCTTTTCCGCCAAAAGACGTACAACGGTTCAAAATGAATACTTTAATTTTTTATCGAAATTATTAAACTGGAGGAAAAACAAAACAGTTATTCACACCGGATTACTAACTCATTACACGCCATTAAATGATGTTTATGTTTATTTTCGTTATAACGAGAAAGAGAAAATTATGGTAATTATCAATAACAACGAAACCGATCAAACCATTAAATCTGAACGTTTTGCAGAAAGTATAGACAACAAAACTACAGGTGTTGACATTATAACCCGAAAAACGGTTGACCTGAAGAGTAATATCATAGTTCCAAAACAATGCGCTTTAATACTTGAATTAAATTAAATCACAACAAATAATATCCTTAAATAATTTTTCATGAGAAAACTCATCTATCCAATCGTAATTACTTCAGTTCTGGCATTATTAATTACAGATATTTTTATTTCTTCCGGCAAAAGTCATACAACTAAAACTGAGAATCCTATTGATTCAATTCCTCATAATAAAACGATGGATGAATGGGCCAAAAAATCCAATAATGTCAATACAACTACTTATCAGGGTACAGCACTAATTTCAAACTAATGTTATACTAATATGAAAACAAAGTTTTTGTATATTTTAGTATTTTCTTTGATAAATAATATTAGTGCACAAAACCTGGCAAAAGTATCCTCAGGCAATGTCAAACGGATTGAAAACTTCCAATCCAAATTCGTCGCATCCCGAAATATTGACATTTGGCTACCCGAGGGTTACGATGGGAAAAAGAAATATAGCGTGTTTTACATGCACGATGGACAAATGTTGTTCGACAGTACCTTATGCTGGAATAAGAAGGAGTGGAAAGCCGACGAAGTATTCTCAAAACTCATTCGCGAAAACAAAATTGAGCGATGCATAGTCGTTGGTATCTGGAACAACGGTTCAGAGAGGATTTCGGAGTATTTCCCAACTAAAATTTACAACAACATTGACCCGAAAATTTCCAAATCGCTTTCGGATAAATACTGTAATGGAAAAGGCGCTACCGGCGATAATTATCTTAAATTTATAGTAAGCGAGCTAAAGCCCAATATCGACAAGAATTTCGCAACCTACGACGATAAAGAACACACAACCATCATGGGTTCAAGTATGGGTGGCCTGATTTCAATCTATGCCATTTCCGAGTATCCTTATATTTTTGGTGGTGCTGCTTGTATGTCAACAGCCTGGTTCAGTTTCACAGAACCGAATTATGAGATCCCTGCGGCTATTTTTCAGTATTTAAAAACTAATTTGGCAACTCCCTGGGGTCATAAAATTTACATGGATTACAGCACCGGAGAAAGCAATAAACCTTACGAACTTACACAGTCGTTTGTCGATTTGATTGCCAAAGGGAAAGGCTACAACGACTATAATTACCTATCGAAAGTTTATGAAAAAGCACAACATAACGAAGTGGCATGGAGTGAACGATTGAACGTTCCAATTGAATTTCTATTACCCAAAACTCCACAACAAAAGCCAACTTTTGGGAGAATAGATTTCTACGAAGATTTCACTTCAAAATTTCTAAGTGAGCGAAACGTGGAAGTATGGTTACCCGAGGGTTACAGCCAGAAAAAGAAATACGCTGTGTTATACATGCATGACGGACAAATGTTGTTCGATGCAACTGCAACCTGGAACAAACAAAGTTGGAATGCCGACGAAGTATCCACCAAACTTCTAAAAGAAGGAAAAGTGAAAGATTTTATAATAGTCGGAGTGTGGAATTCGGGCAAAAACCGTCACGCCAATTACTTCCCTAAAAAGCCTTTTGAGACGCTAACAACAGAACAAAAAGATTTCGTGACCAAGCAATTGATGTCTTCAGGGAGAATAACTGAAGTTTTCAGTCCCAATTCGGATAATTACCTGAAGTTTTTGGTCAAAGAGTTGAAACCTTTTATCGACAGTAACTATCCGGTTTACAAAGATAAGGATCACACTTTTATTGCAGGAAGCAGCATGGGTGGATTAATTTCGATTTATGCTCTATGCGAATACCCGACTGTTTTTGGTGGTGCTGCCTGTATGTCGACTCACTGGACGGGAGTATTTGTTACGGAGAATAATCCTGTTCCAGATGTGTTTTTGAAATATCTTGACACCCATTTACCCAATCCAAAAACGCATAAAATCTATTTCGATTATGGCGACAAAACCTTGGATGCCATGTATCAGCCCTATCAACTGAAAGCGGATTCAATAATGAAGTCCAGAGGCTATAACGAAAAATCATGGCTTACGAAATTCTTCCCCGGCGACGATCACAGCGAAAATTCGTGGCATAAACGGTTGAATATTCCTCTGGAATTTTTACTTGCCAAGTAATTGCAAACATAAAGAGCTAATTTTGAAAACCAAAATTAACTCTTTATGTCCCCTTATGGGGGATTTAGAGGGCTTAATTAAGCTTCTCCTCCACCAAAAGCCATAGGAACCGGTGGCACAAAACCATTATCCGGAACTTTGATTTTTCCGTTTTGAGATTCATATTTAGAAATATTATCCTGCAATGCAAATAGTAGGCGCTTAGCATGTTCCGGAGTCAGGATAATACGTGATTTCACATTTGCTTTGGGAGTTCCCGGCATCATACGAACAAAATCAACCACAAATTCGGAGGTTGAGTGAGAAATAATTGCCAGATTTGAATAAGTTCCTTCAGCTACTTCAGCCGAAAGCTCGATGTTGATTTGATTGTCCTGATTTTCCATATTAATTGTTGAATTTTTATTGAGAGATTATTAAACACAAAAGTAATTATATTAATCGAAATAAAATCAAGAATCCCGACAATCGTTAGATTATCGGGATTCTTTGTGCGGCTGAAGGGACTCGAACCCCCACGCCTCTCGGCACCAGATCCTAAGTCTGGCGCGGCTACCAATTACGCCACAGCCGCATACTGCTTGTTAGCGGGTGCAAAGATACACTCTTTTTTCGTTTTACCAAACGTTTGAGTTTAGAAAATCCCTAAAGTTTACAAGGAAGCTTTGGTTCTCAACTATAAACTATTTACTATCCACTTCATATCACTGCCTTAAAGTCTTACCCAATCTGCTTGTTGTGCTCAGAAAAGCTTCATCAATCAGTTCTGTATGTGAAACCCTAACCGGATTAATATCTATCCCTCCACGTCGGGTGTACATGGCTGCAACCATTAATTTTTCGGGTTTAAAAATATTCCAAAACCTTTTATATATCATTTCTACCACTTCCTCATGAAAATGATTTTCCTTGCGGAATGAAACCAGATAAGCCACCACCGACGACAAATCAATATCGTATTTCGTTGAAATGCGGACAAATAAATCACCCCAATCGGGCTGATTGGTTACACGGCAATTAGAACGCAACAAATCAGTTCGGAAAGCATATTCATGAATTTCATTGGTCAGATATCCTTTCAATAAGTCCGGAGTTTCAAGGAAATGAGCAAATTCCATTGATTGAAGCATTTTAGAAGGAATCAATTCAATAAGTTGACTGCTTTTCAAATCGGGGAAAGCAAGCTGTCCCTCGCTACTATCGCTAAAAAGTACAACTGTCACATTTGTTTCAAGTAAAACACTTAAATCACGCTGAATAATTTCAGTAACCGATGCTTCAGCATCACTAATCAATTTAGCAAAACGTTCCATATTGAATGAATTCAAATATAGTTTCAGCGACTTTGACTCAAGCAAATACTCACTTTGGCAAGGATAAATCAACTTCATCATACGTGAAACGGGTAAGCCATTAGCCATCAGAAACGAAACCTCATAACAATTCCAGACATCAACACCTGTGAACGGCAACTTTACATCGTCAATTTCATACCTAATTCTATTTTCAGAACGTGGGATTCGGAAAAGTAAGGATGGATCGTATTGTTCCGGCGTGACGGCTTTTTTCCCTAAAGAACTTTCACTCAAACTAAAATCATCAATCATCAAATATTCATTTATTATATCGCCCTACATTTATTTTCAAGCCAGATTTTATCTGACCCATTCAGCATTGGAGAAACATTATCGAACACCTTTTGATGATAAGCATTCAGCCATGTTTTTTCAATTTCGTTCAACATATCAATGGCAATCAGATTCTTGTCTATCGGAAACAGCGTAACAGTTTCAAACTGCAAAAACTGCCCGAATTCAGTTTGCATAGCAGGAACAATATGAACCAAATTTTCGGTACGGATGCCATATTCGCCGGTGCGATACAATCCGGGTTCGTTGGACATAAACATGCCGGTTTGGAGTACGGTTGGGTTTTCATCCATACGAATACTTTGAGGACCTTCATGTACATTGAGAAAATGACCCACACCGTGACCAGTTCCGTGTCCGTAATTTAGGCCTAAGTCCCACATGGCTTTGCGAGCCAGAATGTCAAGTTGAGTGCCACGAGTTCCAGTTGGGAAAACAGCCGTTCCAAGTGCAATATGACCTTTTAGCACCAACGTAAAATCAGTTTTTTGTTGCTCTGTTACTTTTCCAAGTGCAACAGTACGGGTGATATCAGTTGTGCCATCGAGGTACTGACCACCTGAATCGAGCAAAAAGATACCTTCAGGTTTCAAAACAGAAGCTGATTCTTCGGTGGCACTATAATGTACAATTGCACCATGTGGTCCGTATCCGGCAATTGTTCCAAAACTTTCGCCAATGAAGTTCTCTTGTTCCTTGCGACATTGATACAATTTTTTATCTACAGAAACTTCTGTTAGTTTACCTGAAACCACATTTTCTTCCAACCACTTGAAAAATTTTGTCAATGCCACACCATCTTTTACCATAGCCCGTCGAACACCGGCCATTTCCACTTCGTTTTTTATACTTTTCAGTTTGAAAACAGGTGACATAGTATTACGATAAGCACAGCCTGATGGAATAGCCTCGAAAAGTGACTGATTGAGCTTTGCTCCATCAATTAAAACTGCTTTCGAAGCAGAAATACCTTTCAAAGCATCATAAATTCCGGTATAAGCAGCCACCGAAACGCCTTGCTTTTCGACATACTGTTTCGTTTCGGGAGTCAGTTTTTCGGGAGCAATAAACAAAGTGGCTTTATCTTCCTCCACCAGTGCATAAGCAATCACCACCGGATTGTAATCCACATCATTTCCCCTAATATTAAACAACCACGCAATATCGTCCAACGCTGACATTACAAACACATTGGCTCGGGCTTTCTTCAATTCAGAACGAACGGCAGTCAACTTCTCAGTAGTGGATTTTCCATTATATTTTGAATTGAAAACAAAAAACGGATTTAATGGTAGTGAAGGGCGCTCAGTCCATACTTCGGCCAACAAATCGATAGAAGTCAACTCAATATCAACCATCTTCAACTCACTTTTCATTGCTGCATACGCATTCACCGAAAACATTTGAGGGTTCACTCCTACTTTATCGCCGGCTTTGAGTTCGTCCGATAGCCAGGGGATAATTTCCAGTGTTTCAGGGAGTCCCTGTTTCATTAATTCGATTCCAGTACCAGTCAATTGCTCAGTTCCTTGTAAAAAGTAACGAGAATCGGTCCACAGACCTGCTTTATTGAGTGTAAGAACAGCAGTTCCGGCTGATCCATTAAAACCAGAAATCCAGACGCGTTCTTTCCAGCATTCTGCTATATATTCACTGGCGTGTGGGTCAGTTCCGGGAATGATGCAGGCCGATACTCCGGCTTTAAGCATGGCGTTTCGCAACGAAGCAAGGCGATTTTTTATTGATTCCATTGTATAATAAGTTTATGATTATTCAAATTATGTTGTTCTGCAAAGATAGGATATATTTTAGCTCTTATCAAAATGATGAAACAAAGTTACAAAAAAAATTAAAAACAACTTGGCTTTATGTCTTTGTGCTGATTTAAAAATTTAGTAGTATTTTTGACTCCCGAAAACAATAATCAAACCAACATGAAACAAATCAATTGCTTTTTAGCCTGTAACGACCTTACTGAAACAGCCAAAACCGTTGAGCAAATTAACCAGTCAACACTCATACAGGCTATATATCTCCTTGTAAAAGAAAATCAAAACATACATGTTGAAGGTTGCACCACCATTCCAATTGACTCACTGCAAAGCACCGCAACCATTCAGAAAATTGCGTCCAAAACGGATGCTGCTTATTCGCTGATTTATACCAAAAACAGCACACTCGAACTCGGACAATTTGCACTGGAACGTTTTATCCGTATTGCCGAAGATACACAAGCCGGCTTGGTCTACTCCGATTACTACGAAATTAAAGATGGAGTTCGTGCCAATAATCCGCTAATCGATTATCAGGAAGGCAGTTTGCGTGATGATTTTAATTTTGGCTCAGTACTGTTTTACAAGGCTGAATGTTTAAAAAAAGCCGTTACAGAAACTTCTGAAAATTACCAATATGCGGGACTTTATAACCTTCGGCTGAAAGTATCTCAACAGGCAGAATTAGTTCATATCAATGAATATTTGTATTCCGAAGTAGAAACGGATACCCGCAAAAGTGGTGAAAAACAGTTTGATTATGTCGACCCACGCAACCGTGCCGTGCAGATTGAAATGGAAACTGCCTGCACCGACCATTTAAAGAAAATTGGTGGTTATCTTGCACCAAACTTTAAAACCATTGAATTCAACGAAAGCAATTTTCCGGTGGAAGCATCGGTGATTATTCCTATTCGTAACCGTGTAAAAACAGTGGAAGATGCTATTAAATCTGTTTTAATTCAGAATACTTCGTTTAACTTCAATCTGATTATTGTAGATAATTTTTCGACAGACGGAACTACCGAATTGATTCAGAAATATGCAAAAACAGACAATCGTATTATTCACATTATCCCTAACCGCAACGACCTGGGCATTGGCGGTTGCTGGAACGAAGGCGTTCATTCTGCTCAATGCGGAAAATTCGCCGTGCAGCTTGACAGCGACGATGTGTATCAGGACGAAAACACACTGCAAAAAATTGTGGATGCTTTCTACCAACAAAACTGTGCGATGGTAGTCGGTTCGTACACGATGACCAATTTTGCCATGGAAACCAAAGCTCCCGGACTTATCGACCACAAAGAATGGACACCTGAAAACGGACGGAATAATGCACTACGAATCAACGGACTTGGTGCTCCAAGGGCATTCTACACTCCTGTTTTGCGTGATATCAAAGTGCCAAATACAAGTTACGGCGAGGATTATGCACTCGGACTGCGCATCAGTCGCGAATACCAAATCGGACGTATTTACGAATCGTTGTACCTTTGCCGCCGCTGGGACGAAAACTCGGATGCATCACTGGATGTGGTAAAAATTAACGGACATAATTTGTATAAAGATAAAATACGGACGGTGGAATTGAAAGCGAGAAAAACAGAAGTAAGAGGCAAGTAATCTGTAAACATAAAAATATATAAATGAGAACACTGATAACCATTCTATTTTTACTGCTGTTTAGATTCTCAATATGTGGACAGCAAGATATGAAAACCGGCATTATTTATGGTAAAGATTTTGCTTATAGCTTGACTGCTCCAAATGGCTGGATTTTGGATAACAAGTCTGGTGTTAATCAGGGTCTTGATGCTGTTTTTTATAGAAAAGGAGAATCTTGGGATAGAGCAGAAACTGTTATGTATACAAATACAGCATCATTAGAAGATAAAGCTCATAAATCGTTATATAAACTAATAAAATATGACTTAGACGATTTTAGAAGAAATTATTCTGATATTATTATTGTTGATGGAAAAGATATTTTAATTGGAAAAAATGTAATTGCAAAAATCAAGTATTTATCTGGAAAATCATATAAAAATTTTGAAGCTATTGCGTACATTGATGCTGGAAAAACCGGTGTAATGATAGTTATTTCATCTCGAACAAAGAAAGGATTTAATAATTCCTTGATAGCGTTTGAAGAGCTTGTTAAGTCATACTTTTTTATGACAAACAAAGTGATATTGAAAAATAAATAACATATGAATTTATTTGATTTACATGACCACTTTTAACCACCAAATAAAATCCCTTTTCGTCGACCAAACGACCAACTGGCCTCTCGCCAAAAAGTTCTACGAAAGCCTGAAAGAGCTAAAGACCCGTGAAATATCGTTTGGCGAGTACAGCGTACGAGTACAGTTTAACCCTGCCCGTATGGTTTCGTCGGGCGCTAAGGTAGATGCCAAAACCATTGCCGAGCGTCAGTGTTTTCTGTGTGCGACTAATCGTCCGGCTGAGCAAAAGGCAATTCAGTTTGGCAATTATGAAATTCTGGTCAACCCCTTCCCTATTTTCCCGGAGCATTTTACCATTCCACGCCGCGAACATGTTCCTCAGCAAATTAAACCCTATTTTGCTGACATGCTCACTTTAGCAAATGAGTTGGATGACTATCTGATATTCTACAACGGTCCACAATGCGGTGCTTCTGCCCCGGATCATATGCATTTTCAGGCAGGTACGAAGGACTTTCTACCGTTAGTAAACGATTATCACCGCCTTAAAGACACTCATCTTGACTTGCTGGTTTCGACCGAAAAAATGCAGCTGTTCCGGATGAAAAACTACCTGCGAACCGTGTATTGCATTGAGTCAACCGACAGTGAAAATGTACAGGACTCTTTTGAAAAACTTCATGATCACCTCTCCCTAACCCTCTCCAAAGGAGAGGGAACAGAGCCTTTGATGAATGTTGTTTGTACTTACGAGAATAGCAAATGGTATGTTTTCGTTCTTCCCCGCAAAGCCTTCCGTCCGTGGCAATATAGTGCAATTGAAGCTGAGCAGTTACTCGTAAGTCCTGCGACTGTAGAAATGTGCGGTATTTTTATCACTCCTGTGGAAAATCATTTTGAGCGAATTTGCAAAGATGATATTATAAGCATTTTTAATCAGGTAAGTTTATGAAAATGCTCGAAAAAGAACCCATCATTCAAGTCGGCATTCTGTCTTCCGAAAAGATTGAGTTTATTTTGAATGGCAATTTCTATACGCCAAGCGGAACTATTTTCCAAGGTAATCAACAAGCTGTTTTTCAGGATGGGAAAGTATGGTTTGACAATCAGTTTTTTGATGAACTTGTCTTTGAACCAAACACTGACAATGCATCCTTTGATTTGATGGATGTAGTTATTGGCATCGGATTCCATTGGGAGCGGAAAGAAAACCAACGTTTCCGAGGAGCATTAAAAATAATAGGACAGACAACGCATACGTTGTCTGTCCTAACAGCAATAAATCGAATAAATGTGGAAGATTACCTCACCAGCGTAATTTCAAGCGAGATGAGCGCCACCGCCTCCGACGAATTATTGAAAGCCCATGCCGTGATTTCGCGGAGTTGGTTGTTGAAACCAATATTAGAAACAAGAACCAAGAATCAAGAATCAAGAAGTGCCACAGTGCAAAAGACTATAAAATATAAACTATCAATTATAAACTACAGGATGTGGTACGAACGCGATGCCCACACTCGTTTCAATGTTTGTGCCGACGACCATTGCCAACGTTATCAGGGAATAACACGCGCTACCACCGCAGCAGTGGAAAAAGCCATTGAAGCAACTCGTGGCGAAGTGTTGATGTATGACGATAAAATCTGTGATGCACGTTTCTCTAAATCATGTGGAGGTGCTTCCGAGACTTTTGAAAATTGCTGGGCACCCGTGCATCATCCCTACCTCAGCAAAGTTATTGATAATCCCTCTACGCCGAAAGGCTTTAAGTTGGATTTGACCGTTGAAGCCAATGCTGAGAAATGGATACGCCAAAGTCCCGAAGCTTTCTGCAATACTACTGACAAGAAAATCCTTTCACAGGTTCTGAACAATTACGATCAGGAAACCACCGACTTCTATCGCTGGAAAGTGGAATATTCACAAGCTGAACTATCAGAGATTATTTGTCGCCGATCCGGCTTTGACTTTGGCGAAATTCTTGATTTAATTCCCGTAAAACGTGGTGAATCTGCTCGAATTATTGAACTAAAAATAGTCGGCACCAAACAAACCGTCATCGTTGGCAAAGAGCTTGAAATCCGCAAATGGTTATCCAACTCGCATCTGTATAGTTCAGCTTTTGTGCTGGATAAATCAGAAATAGTCAACAACATACCGCAACGTTTCACCCTCACCGGTGCAGGATGGGGGCATGGAGTGGGGCTTTGCCAGATTGGTGCGGCGGTAATGGGTGAAAAAGGATATCAATACAATGAGATTTTGTTGCATTATTTTAAAGAGGCGGAATTGAAGAGGATATATCATTGAACGCACCCGTAGGGACAGGTCGTGACCTGTCCGTTTGATTACATTATTGTGTTTTAGGACAGGTCGCGACCTGTCCCTACAAAAAAAATCATATAACATGGAATTTAAAACCCGGAAATGCAACCGCAAAAAAGGATTCGATTACAGTTCGGAACAAATTTATTTCGTGACGATATGTACCAATGACAAAACGCACGATTTCGGGTTAGTGGAAAAAGATTGTATGATATTGAACGGAAACGGCAGGATTGCAGAGGAACAAATTCATTGGTTGGAGGCGCAATATCCATATCTGGAAATTCACAATGCAGTGGTTATGCCCAATCACGTTCATATACTTTTTCAGATTGATATCCGAAAGGAACATCAGAGTCTGAAAATCAAATCGGTTTCGGAATTGATGGGAGCTTACAAAACAACCGTTTCCAAAATGATTCATTTAAACGGACACGATACGTTCCGGTGGCAATGGTCGTTTCACGATCATATCGTAAGGGATGCCAACGGTTACGAGAATATTTATCATTATATATCGGACAATCCGGTGCGGTGGCACAATGATGTACACAACAACAGCAAAATCACAACCGTAGGGACAAGTTGCGACCTGTCCTAAAAAAAACAATTCAATTTTCAATTTTGGACAGGTCTCGACCTGACCCTAAACGTAACCATCATATTCTATTTATCGGACAGGTCACGACCTGTCCCTACGCGCAAATTATATGACAAAAAACAATAAATCCCCCTGGACCTGGATTCCAACCCTCTATTTTGCCGAAGGACTGCCCTATGTTGTGGCCATGACGGTGGCTGTGATTATGTATAAACGCCTTGGTATTTCAAATACTGATATTGCGTTATATACCAGCTGGTTGTATCTGCCTTGGGTGGTCAAACCCTTTTGGAGTCCGTTTGTGGATATTATCAAAACCAAACGCTGGTGGATTGTAAGTATGCAGTTGCTTATTGGTGCAGGATTGGCAGGTGTGGCATTTCTTATTCCCACTACGTTCTTTTTTCAGGCTACGCTGGCGGTGCTATGGCTCATTGCCTTCAGCTCCGCCACACACGATATTGCCGCCGATGGCTTTTATATGCTCGGGCTGGACAGTTCGCAACAATCATTCTTCGTGGGTATCCGCAGCACTTTTTATCGACTGGCCATGATTTCCGGTCAGGGCTTGCTGATTATTGCTGCCGGAGCGTTGGAGCATTACACGGGTAATCTTCGGCTGGCGTGGAGCATCACGTTTTTCATTCTATCAGGTTTGTTTCTGATTTTCTTTATTTATCACCGCTTTATTCTTCCACGTCCTGATTCCGCCTATACGAAGGCATAACGCACTCCGAAAGAA
>SESF01033357.1_pt1 | contig 17202 bp, 32 predicted proteins | sample 3171521 | NCBI WGS metagenome assembly SESF01 (sample SAMN10866945, study PRJNA518727) | freshwater metagenome | biome: subpolar coniferous forest; feature: holomictic lake; material: water; isolation source: holomictic Lake 227, 6 m and 8 m depth | place: Canada: near Kenora, Ontario | collected...
CGTCCCCCCGGGGGCGCTTTACAGCAAGCCAGGCGGTCTGGGGGCAGTGTGGGGGCGGTCTGGGGGCGGTCCCATGAAGTGGGCTTAAGCGCCTGCGGTTGAGCCACTTGTGGTGCAAATCCTGTATTCTGCGTTCCCGCCCTCTGCATCCGCCGTAGCAGCGGCCACTGCGGAGGACGGGCGAAACATTACTGCGGAAACTTGATTGCCTGTGATCCTAACAGAAGGCCGAAAAGACAACGAAGCTCTTTGTTCCCTCCGCGATCTTCTGTGAGACTAACTGGCACAGCGAGAGACTGAGATGCCAAGGTGCGCTCGCCTTGACACACGATCTGTTGGACCTGCGTCCCCAACCTGCTGCATCTGCAACCTCAAGCCCATCCGCAAGCTCAGGAGGAGTTGCGCTTGTGTCAGTAGTGGGACACTTGCATGGGGCGGTGCCAGGAGCTTTTCTGAGAAGGCTGCGGAACCCCGCCCTGTTCGGCGTCGCCTTTGCGGATTTAAGAAATCCCGTGACGTTTAATTCTCGTCTATGAGTCCTTGCTTCTCCTCGACTTCGCAGCCGAGGGCCGCGATCTCGTCGGCGTTTTCATGTGCCCACTTGACCACGCGCGGGGGGAACAGGTCGGCGCTTTCGCCGCCCTCGGCAGCGGCTCCGAGGAACGAAAGCAGCGAGCCAAAACCTTCCTGCAGGCTGCCTCCGCCTACGACGGATTTCAGATCCTCGCCGGTGTGCTCGAAGCCGCCGGGCAAGTCGATGTGGTAGCGGTAACGGGTCCGGCCGTCGCCGGTAACTCCTGCGTGTTCGAGGCTGATCCACGCCTCGCCGATCTGTAAAGCAGCGCAGAGGCGGGCGGAGATCGCAAACGGCGGGTGAATGTTCAGCGAAAGCCGCTCGCCTGCCCCACCTGGTTTCAGCGAGGTGAGCTTCGGCGGAGGGCCGTCGTAAAAACTGGCCTTCGGGAGCTTTTGAAGGACCAGGTGCTTGGCGTCGGTCCGAGTTGCCGCGCGGACGAAGACAAGGACCTGGTTGTCGCCGTCCTCGCCCCGGGCACAATAAATGTCAGTGCCGTTACCGCCGCCCCAATAAGCCCCGAACTGGTCGTAGTCGCCGTCCACCCAGCGTAGCTTCTCAACGCGCAGTTTGATCGGGTCGTTAAGATTTGTGGGCAGCACGTCACCCCGACCGACTTGTGCGCCGCGCTGGCTGCTGCCGCTTTCAAGAATAAGTTTCTTCATGCTTCCTCAAATTCAACGAATGAAGTCTCCCCAACTAAGAGTTCTTCTGCAACCGCAAAAGCAGAGACCTCGAACTTGAGGGCCGGTCCTTCACTTGGGCGCGCTCCGTTGTGGCCATCTTGCGCGCTAAACTTGCCAACTGCCGAGCGGAGCGGGGAGGCCAGCTCGCCCCGGGTCGGTGTGGGATGACTGACCAAGTAGGTTGGTGAGCAGAGGCGATGCCGGATTTCCTGGAAAGCGTTTTCAGTCGACACCCCAGAACCCGCAACCTAACTTTCTCATCATGAATTCGGCGGGTACCAAACAGCTCATCGCCCAGGTCGAACAAACGACCGGCTTCAAAGTCGTCGTTGACACCATAGACGACATCTCTGAGCACGCTCAGGTGATCTCAGCACGGCCAGAACTCCCCGTTCACAGCATCCGCGTCAGCAAAGCCAAGCTCGCCCACGCCGACTATATCGTGGCCGCTCAGTGCGCCATGCTTCTCAGACTATGGTCCAACCCCGCCCGCATCCCCGTGTTCAGCCCCAGTCCGGAAAAGTTCCGCTACTTTGCGGATCGCGCAGCGACCGCCAAGCCCCTTTCCCAACTTCCCGCCAAACTTGCGCAGCAGACCTCCGTGCGACTCACCCAGGGACTGCTTAACCAACTGCGCTCTATGCCGACCGAAATCCTGGCAATCCGCGACTGCTGGACCCAGTGCCCGGACCTCCGCGAAATGCAGGCCGACACTGTCGAGACCGAACTCCGCCTCCTCTCGGAGACCTTCGCCCCAAAAATCCGCTCCTTCGCCCCCGAGCAAGTTTGGGAAAGCAACGTCGCCATGAGCGCGGCCTATGCTCTCAATTGGTCGGAACTCTGCGGCTCGCCGCTCGCCATGCTCCCGTACCAGAGCGCCGGCTTTGGTGAGGTCGCCAAGAAACTCTTGGCCGAAGTCAGCTCCAGACCGGACAAGACCTCCGAACTATACACACAGGCCGTGGACGCTTGGGCCCAGCACCTCGGCCTCCGAGCCCTCTACGCCTGGGAATACAGGAACGCCCAACAATGAGCGACCAACCCTTCACTTTTACACTTCGGCTCGAAGACTTCGACCTCAGCCGTCTGCCCATTGCGGCAGACGCGCTACGCGCCAGCCCAGACCTGCTGGCGGAAGCAATCTCGCAATACTACAGCGACATCTTTCGAAAACTCGGGGGCACCGCGAATGTCGCGGTCACCGAAGGCGCGGCGCACGTTTCCTGGTACCCAAAAACTGGGGCGCCCCGTGACCTTATCTTCGAACGGGCACTTGCGCTGCTCCAGAAAGGCAACTACCGGGAAGCCAACCCACTCCTTCAAAGTCTCCACGCTCGCTTCCCCGACGACGAAGAAGTCCTTTTCAATTACGGCATGATGCTAAGCGACCAAGGTCGCTTGGACCAAGCCTGCCGCCTTCTCGGACACCTCGTCGAATTGGCTCCGGGCCACTCTCACGGGTGGACCGCGCTGGGTGCAGCCCTGACCCGCAGCGGCAATAAGCCCCGCGCCGCCGAGGCATTCCAAGCCGCCCTTGAGCTGGACCCCACCAACGCGTATGCCATGCGCAACGCTGGCGCCATTCTTGCCGAGACTGACGCGGCGGCCGCTCTGCCGCTTTTCGAGAAAGCCACCGAACTGCTTCCCGACGACCAGCAGACCCTCCTGGGTTACGGCACCTGCTTGCTCCGCCTTGGCCGCAAAGAAGAAGCTGACCCCATCCTCATAAAGTGCGTCAAGCTTAACCCCCTCACCGAAACTGCGGAGCACGCCCGCACCGCTCGCACGAGACTTGCCCACGAAACCATGCGCAGCAACGTCGCCGGCGGCCTTCGCCCCGACGTGGTGATGTACTGCCTTGGGGCCCTGCAGAAGTTCCAAGCCCTCGGCAGTGCCAAAGCCAAAGCGGTCACCTTGGAAATCGCTATGCTCGGCCGCAATGGTCTCGACATCAACGACTCCACCCAAAAGTACACCCTCAAGAGCCTGCCCGGCAAATTCAGCGGCCTCCACCTCGTCTCGATCATGTATGTGGGCATGCAGGCTATCGCCCCGGGCGAGGATGCTGGCATTGACCTCTCCCGCGAGTATTGTGCGGCCCTCGAAATATTCAACACCAAGCCCGAGTAGCCGCAATCCTCGAAATGATTACGGCAACAAACTGCACAGGCCAAACATCGGCCCAAGCGCTCATGCGAGGCGAGCGGCCCACTTGGCGGTTTGGCGGAGATGGGGGAACTCGGCGGCAACGTCGTTGCGAATGGCGGCCTGGAGGGGGATGACGTCGTTGAGAACGCGCAGAGCGTCCTCTCCCATTTCGTTGCCGGCGAAAAGCTCGCGGGTCTTCTCGGCGAAATTGAGGCCGAGTTGGATGGCGTGGGCGGGGACAGCGATGCCGATGTCGTAGTTGGTCAAGAGTAGGCGGCGGTCGCGGCGGGTGATCGCACCGCAAGAATCGAGGAACCAGGTTTTTGAGCCCGCCGAATCGACGTGGACGAGTTGGAGAAGCTTTTTCTCCAGATGCCAGAGCCGGAGAAGCCTTTCTTCTGCGATCGCGAGGGTGCGGAGGTACACCACCTGAGTCACCCACCGGAGTTGGTGCTTGCCCAGGCGATTATGGTGAACTAATGCTGTTCGGCGTGTCGCACACACTTCATGGTATGAACCAGACTGCCGTCATCATGCTCTTCTTGGCCCTGCTTTTCTTGGTCGGCGGGGCCTTGTACGCATGGGAGCGTAAATGCCGGACCGTCGCGCTGACTCGTTGGGCGGCATCCCAGGGTTACCGTCTTCTCCGTTCTCGGCAGCCGATTCTCACCGAGGCAAGCCCATTCCCCGTCACTGTCTCCAAGGCGCAACAGGTATTTCAGATCGCGGTGGAGTGTAAGGACGGGACCCGCAAGTCAGGCTGGGTACTCTTAGGCAGCGGGCTGAATGGCTTGGATTCTAGCGCGGCCAAGATACAATGGGACGCATGAAAATGCCGAACAGAGCAGATACACCGAACCCCGCGATGACGCTCTGGTTTCATTCTGCCCACCACTGGCGCGGGGTCGGTGATCTGCGACGTTCGGCGACATGAGCACAGATGCCCAAACCCACACCGACTGGATCTGGTCATTCACTTTCGACCCGCCCAAGACGGTCACAATTATCGTCTGGGCGGCAGTTGTCCTTGCTGTCGTGTTGGCGGTGCTCGCAAAAATGCGTAAGAAGCCATGAGAAAGCCGAACCATCGCGTTGGAGTGGATGCCGGGCGTCCGCTTCTGCTTGCATTCGGAGGTCGTTGGCCCGGCACCGCTCTTCGCGAACGTCCGGCTTAGCCGTGCGCAATGTCCCCCATCCCGTTGTCACCGCGCAAGTGTCCGCTCCGCAACCTGGGCTGGCGACGCTGCTGGTGGGTCTCGCTGCCCCAGCCTATCTGCCGGGACTGCTTGCCTACGGATTGATGCGTTGGCGCCCGTTCTGGTTATTCACCGCGAAGCACAATGACGGCTTCTATATCGCGCAGCTCATCGCTCAATTGATCCTGGGCTTTGGCGTCATCGTCCTTCTTAGCAGGCGATACAGCTCGGCCATTTGGACACGTGAGCGACTGGCACGGCCTCAGCTTCTGGCGGCGCTGGTCGTCTTGCTGCCGCTCCTTCTTTTTCACGCCTCTCATTGCTTCAGCCAGATCCATTACGCACTGAGCTGCTTGCCACGTTCTGGTCGTACTGCAGACGTCGGAATGTTGGCCTCCTTTTACCAGTACGAGTGGGATGAATCGGCATCTGGCACTTCGCCGGCGGCCATCGCTTGCGCGTCCGTCAGCGCGCTGGCTGCGCCTCTCCTGGAGGAGCTCGTCCTCACCGGATTCCTCACAAACGCAATTGCCAGGCGGTATGGCTTTGCCGCCGCGGCTGTAGGCGTTCCACTTTGCTTCACTCTCGGCCACGTCCACCAAGTTGGCATAGATATACGCCTGGTCCCTCTATTCTTCGCCGGCGTCACCTATGTAATGGTGCGCTTTTGCAGCGGGTCCCTTTCACTGGCAGTGCTGAGCCACTGCGTGATCAACGCCGTGATCTTTCTACCGAAATGGGTCGTTGCCGCACTCTACCTCGGTCGAGTATGATCCACGAAGCCAAACAAGCGGATTCACTGAACCCCGCGGTCGCGGTCCGGTTCCATGCCGGGCGTCAGTGGCGCGGGGGCGGTGATCCGCGACGTTGGGCGGAGTGACGACATGACACCAAATCGGCGCAATCGCATAGGAGCGTGGCTCGTTGTGCTCTCGGTTCTGAGCGCGGCTGTGCTGCTCGTGTGGTTCCTGCCTGTTGTTGCTGCCGTGCTGTTTGTCGCCGGTGTTACGTTCGTGGCTGTCGCGGTGGGCAGAGCCCAGGGATTTTGGAGCGGCCTGAAGCTGTTCATCAAGGAGATGTTGTTCGGATGGTAGCTCAATCGCCCAACAAAGCAGAGGCACCGAACCCGGCGATGACGCTCTTGCCAAGAGCGGGCTCCCACTGGCGCCGGGTCGTTGATCTGCGACGTTCGGCGACACAGGACGCATGCTGATATGAGCAGAGCCCAGTACCAGAAAACAGTGAAGAGGTTTTACCGGATCGTAGCGCTCTGGTCGGTTGCGTTTGCTGGTGCTACAGCCTGGCTCATCGAAGTGTTCGGTGGCTCGACAGGAACCTACGGCCAGTCCATTCGAGGGCACCTCGGCGAGCTATTCGGCGGTTCGGTCGGTGGCCTGACGCTCGGAGCGTCAGCGTTGCTTGTTTGGCTGGGTGTTGCCCTCATGCTTAATCGCCGTTTTGGTCTTCGGTGCCCACATTGCCAGCGTTCCCTGACGGTGCGCGCTCTGCCCCAGCAGGTATTACAGACAGGACGCTGCTCACTGTGCCACGGGAGGGCGTTTGATGAAGAATAGGTCGCCGAACCAGCGTGCTTCAGGCAAGGGCGGGATTCCGCTTATGTTGGCAGCCGAACGCGCTCGCCCCGCCCTGCCTGAGCGCATCGTTAGCTGAAAAGGAACCCCGCGCATAGAGCAGCATTAGCAGCTACCGGCCTGGCGCTGGCCTTGCTGGTCAGTTGCGCCACCAAGCCGCTTTCTCCCAGATCATCAACCGGTCAGACCGTAGATTGGGCCGTTGAAGCTGGCCGGGCGGCAAATTCCGGGATTTCAGGGATTCCAGTTGTGTCCCCTTGGGCGCTTCTCCAAGATAGCGGCTTGCGGTGAACCCTTATACCGATGAAATCAAATGGGGCGAGGAGGCCGTGAAATGAAACCCTATGAAGCGGTGATGGACACGTGCGTCCTGATTGCGGCGTTGCGGTCGCGTCGGGGCGCGTCGTTTGAACTGTTACGTCGCGTGGGCGATGGGCGCTGGCGGCTGCACCTCTCGACCGCCCTGCTGCTGGAGTATGAGCAGGTGGCCCGTCGGCAGGCGCAAGAACTTTGGCTCCACCCGGACCGCATCGAGGATGTCCTCGATTATCTGGCGGCGAGCGCACAGGAACACGCCATCAGCTTCCGCTGGCGGCCCTTCCTGGAGGACCCGGACGATGATTTCATTTTAGAACTCGCTGTGGCGGCCGGGGCCGGCTATATTGTGACGCACAATTGGCGCGACTTTGCGGGAGTGGAGAAGTTCGGTCTGCAAGCCGTCACTCCGTCGCAAATGCTGATGAAATTGCAAGAGACCGTATGAAGACAATCGAAGCCCAAATCCCGGAGCCAGTGCTCAAACAGGCGCAGGAATTGGCGGACCGAGAGCGCATTCCCTTGGAGCAACTCATCAGCCTCGCGGTCACCCAAAGTGTCGGCGTGTGGAGCAATGAAAGCTACGTTGCTCTGCGGGCCAAGCGGGCGAGCCGGGACAAGTTTCTCGACGCCCTCAAGGAAGTGCCGGACGTGGAGCCGGCTGCTGATGACCGCTTGCCCGAGGGTTATCGGTCCTCTTGAGCGGTGACTTGCCGGGGCTGTGCCGTCCAAGCACGGAGCCGGCAGAGCGCGGCCGTGATGGTAGCTGAGCGCCCTTCGCAGTTGACCTCCTGAGGCGGCGGGGGGACAATGGCTTTGGAAACGAAATGAAACTAGGGATTGATTCCCGGTTTAGACCTCATCGTCTGCTGACTGGGAAAGCTTTCCTGAGCACTAGTACGTAACTGGACCGTTCCGTTTATGCGAAGATCAACTGCCATCATTCTTTGGACGGTAGCCGCTGGGTTTATCGCCACGTGTGCAATCGCCTTTCTTGAGGGTGCCGGATGCTTCGCCGCTGCTCTGGTCGACCGCCCGCTCGACGTTGCGGTTGGTCCATTAATGATGATAGTTGTGGCGTCCTTTGTGGCCGGGGCAGCCGGGGGCCTGGTCCTAGCGTCCCGGGGCCGGCTGCCCGGCACGAGGCGAACTAGCTAGAATATGAACATCATGCCGCCAGGCAGAGGCTCGCGAGTGATTCGCGTCGTTACGAGGCCAAAGGCTCTGGTTTCGACCGGCGTGGCTAGCCGACTATGCGCTCATCACTTCTAGCCGCTTTCTGCTTTGCCATTTTTGTTGGCGGTGGCTGTTCGCGTTCCGGTGATGTAGGGACGTTTCTCGTTACTGAAGTCACACGCTATGGTGGCCGCACCATCACGAACGGAGCGCTTCCAAAGCTGCAGGCTCGCTGGACGGTCAAAGAAGACAGCAGCGGTTTCACGGTACAGGTGAGTGGTGTTCCATTCGCCACGGTTGACAGTTTTATGCGTCAGGCGTTCGGACCGCCAAAGGTTTCAGCGGACACGAATCTTAGTAGCCAGCCTCACCGAGTCTGGGCAGCAGTTGACATTGGTGTTGCCATTCAGTGTATCGGGCGTCCTGCTGGCGTTGAGCTAATTTGTGTGAAAGGCGGCAGTATGCCATGGGGTGGAGGACGATGAGAACCTCGGCTAATCGGCTCGCCGTGACCATTGCCCTCCCACACCACCAGCGGGTCCGCATCACCGTTTTGGGCCTTGATAAACGAACCAGCCATCGCATTGTTTCCAGAGCGTCGTTGATAATGAGCAACTTACGCACAAAGGGAACGTGGATGGCCCCAGGCTGCATAAACGACGGGCCGTCGCAGAAATACCCTTAGGTCGCTTATGCCACGATGAAGACCTGCGCTTTCATTGCTCGAAGTCTCGTGGCCGTCGCTCTGCTGGCGCCCGCCTTCACGTTTGGCGACTCGCCAAGACGTCCGCCGAAGGCTTCCGACGTCGTCGGGATATGGAGCGGCTACTCGAATCATGAGGAATTCCTACGCCTAGAGCTTACCAAGGACGGCTCTGGTTACCTGAGCTTTATCTCTGGGGTGCGTGACGCGTCAGTTGACGTTTATAGGGTACGGAAGTGGACGCTTTCCGATTGGAGCGTCAATGTGGAGTTGCAGCCGCTTACACGTGACGCAGAACCCTTTCAGTTTCAGGGTGTTAGTTGCTACTACAGCTATATGGAATGCGAATTCGCTGGCAAGGACTGGAATCGCAAAGTGACATTATATGCCGAGCGTGATTTGCGGGCACTCGGTGTGCGGGCAAAGAAGGCGGCCGAGAAGGAGAAAAGGAAGAAGGGATAATGTGATGGGCACTTGCTGTCAGGCAGGAGAGCGGAACGCTGAGGGGAAAGCTGACCCGCCTTCGTGTGGCTTCGGCGCGACGAGGAGCGAAGGGCAGAGGACAGAGGCCAGAAGCCGGAGGACGGAGGGGAACTTACTTGGATTCTGTGCCCAAAGGGTGGTTTGCTTTCTTCGTCCTTGCGCCGATGACTTTGTGCAAACAATACTGACGAACTAGACCGTGAAAAGATGCCGAGCCATTTGCTTCTTGGTTGTTGCTCTCGCAGCGGTCATGCTCGTGGTGGGCGTGGCCCAGCACGGCTTTCGCGAATCCACGCAAGTCGCCCACACGGCGAACCTGAGACCACAGGACGTGAAGGAAATTATGAGGGCTGTTTCGCGGGCGCGCTGGGTTCTACTCCACGAAGCACTGAGAAAGGGTAACTTTAGGAGCTCGGCCCAGCTACTGCGGGACATCGCGCTGGGCCGGGCGTGTAATATTGGGATGAACTCGCAGTTCGGGTTCGAGTACACTCATCTGCGCGCCATCGCGTGGGTTGATACGGTATCCTTAAACCGAGGTGGCTTTAGCTACTCCCTGGTTCTGGATACCGTGCGTTGGAGGCTTATTGGTTCTAGTTTTTCTAGTGCGTGGTGAACGTGATGGGCACTCCCTGTCAGGCAGGAGAGAGGGGGAAAAACTGAAATTGGGAAAGCAGAAAGCAGAAATGAGGACAGAGGACAGAGGACGGGGGGGATTTACCAGCATTCTGTGCCCAAAGGGTGGTTTCCTTTCTTTGCCCTCACGCCTATGACTTTGTCCCAAACAGGCTCTTCGGCTGGGGTGTGGGTTCCAAAGGTATCAGCCAATTATAGTTGCTCGACTTGGATTTCCGGGCGCAGAATTGCACCATGAAACGCATTCTTGTCCTTGGGGTGGTTCTGTTGGCGGTTCTTGGCGCAAGCTACGCGGGCTACTTGCTTGGATATGAGAGAGGTTTTGACCGCGCCTTGGTCCTCCAAAACGGGACTTTCGTCGGAACCTTCGATGCGCTGCAGAAGCTCCGGGCGGGTGACGTCGAGGGCGGCACCCGGCGGATAGAAAGGTTATGCTTCTCGGCTGCCAACACGGTCTTTAGCGGCCGGCCGGTGAGCCGGGTCGTGGCCAAGAGCTTTGTTGAGGAGTTCCGGAGTTACCGCCACAGCTACCGCAGCAACCGCGTTGATTGGAGTATCGCCGAGGAAAACCTGGAAACAAAGCTGGCCAACTGGAAATGACAAAGCTGAACTATTGCGGGGGAGTGGGCGCCGGATTCGCGTCTCTATTGGCATTTCGGCGCCCCAGGCCCGGGGCCACTTCATCGCAGGGGTTGGCTGGGTGCCGTGGTGGGCGGGGGAGACGCTTCGCGGTTGACGGCCTCTGCCGCCGGGGGGACAATGGCTTTGGAAACGAAATGAAACTAGGGAATGATTCCCGGTTTGGGCCTCACCGTCTGCTGACTGGGAAAGCTTTCTGAACTACTGGCAGCGTATGGCAATTGATAACGTTTGGTCCGAGAACAAGCGCCTCCCGGTTTTGATGGTGATCCTCGGGGCTGTGCTGTGTGCAGCCGCAGGTGTCTGTTTGTACTCAGGCTCGGGCTCGCCGTTTTCGATGGCTGGGATGTTCAGCGCCGGGCTGGCACTGGTCTTTTGGCGGCGCTACAGGCTCGCGGCTTACGTTTGCGGCGGCATTGCTCTGGCATTGGCCCGTGCGGGCGAAGTTCATGACATCGTGAGGGGACAAGAAAGCTTCTGGTGGCTCGTAGTCTGGGCGAGCATCATTGTCTTGTCAATTATCGGCGGCGTGATCGACCACCAGCGGGCGCGGAAGCACAAAGTGGCGGAGGAGCACCATGAGGTTCGCACGTAACGAGCACCGTATAGAAGCTCGGTGATGTGATGGGCACTTCCTGTCAGGCGGGAGAGCGGAACGCTGAGGGGCAAGCTGACCCGCCTTCGCGTGGCTTCGGAGCGGCGAGGAGCAGAGGGCAGAGGACAGAAGCCGGAGGACGGTGGGGAATTTGCCAGCATTCTGTGCCCAAAGCCCGCATTCCTGTCTTTGTCTTTGCACCGGTGACTTTGTCCAAACATAGCCGGCAGCCGCCTATCCGTGTGAAAGCATATTTCCAGACCGCGAGCCTGGTGATCACGTTGTTTGTCGGCATTCTCCTTTGCGGCTGCCGAACGCGTCCGATATGTATCCTCGTCCCCGTGCCCTATGCATTTTCGCCGGCTGACGTCGCTGGCGAGTGGATCGGTTTCACGACCTCCGGCACCGACCTTTACAGGCTGGAGTTGGGAGTCGGCCAGAGCGGGCTTTTGACGGAAGCATACACGGCCCTCACAAACGCAGAGGTCATGAGATTCGAGATTTCCAGGTGGGACATTACCACCAACAACGTCCTAACCTGCGCCTTCTTGCAGCGTGACGCTAATGATCCATTAAGAAAGTCATGGCCATTGAAAATGGAATGCGATGTGAAAGGCGATCATTTGGAGGCCATACTTACCAATGGAAAGGGCGGCTGGGAGAGGAGTATTATATTCTGGCGGGAGAAGGATCTTGAGCAGAAGTTAAAGGTGCTCCGACAATGAACCCGGCTATCAATGGGGTGCAGCCGACCAGAGCCAGCAGTTCAGCGCAGTTCAGATCCGTGCACCACTGGCGGCTGGCTCCAGCGGCTGGCGCTTGCTGTTGGGCATCGGGCTGACCGATAGGCCAAATGCTTTGCGAAGTTTGCCATGAACGAGACGCTACGGTCCACACTGGGACCGGTTCCGAAGGCTCGTTCAGCCGGCATTTCTGTCAGCAGTGCTTTCAAGAGAGAGGACCGCTTGCCGGGGTTCAGATTGTCGAGGGAGTGGTGCCCAGGTGCCATTACTGTGGATCGAAATGCGATTTTGGCGGCTCTACTTCCAGCCCGATGTCCATTACGATGCCTGGGGCTGTCATCACCTGCCGCGAGTGCGGCGATGATTTAATGGAGTATGTGCAGAAACCAAGCCAGCCCGTCTCCTCGCAGGACCAGTTCGACCTCGATCTGGAGGCCTATATGAAGAGGCGGGTGGCAGATAGACACCTTGAAACATGATGCCCAACCCGATCACTACACTGGAGTCCGCGAGCGCGTTCTGCTCGTATTCCGGGCCTCACCAGCGCGGCGGCAGTGAGTTTTGGCGTTCGCCATGAATCCACGAGCCGCCCATTTCGGTGCTGAGGAAGTTGATCTCAGGAACGTGGTGTTTACGCCGGTGTTGTTGGCTTGCGTTCCAGCCGAGCTTGCGCGGCGTTATCACGTCCTGCCGGTCTTCAGCTCGGTCCGCTTAATGCGTGTGGCTTTGGCAGATCCGTCGGATCTTGAGGCGCTTGATGCCCTGAGCCACTTCTTCGGGCGACCGGTGGTGGTTTGTGTGGCTGAAACCAGTCAGCTTGATGAGTTCATATCACGCTTGTACGGAGCGGAGGGCACGCGTGAAGGCTAAGCTGAAACGACAAATGCTGAAAGCTGAAATGGGAAGGCAGGAGCCAGAGGACAGAGGACAGAAGCCGGAGGGAGGGGAATTTGCCGGCATTCTGTGGCCAAAGGGTGGTATCCAGCCTTGATCATTGCGCCGATGGCCTTGTGCCAGACATACTGTTCGGCGTAGCTTGCATCCATGACGTCCTTACGAACATTGCAAGTGCTCGGCTTGGTCGCTGTCGGATTCGGAATTATGCTTTCCGTCGTTTCCCGCCGCGCACCGATGCGCGGTTGGGTGGGAGTCGTATTGCTGCTGGTAGCTGCCGTAACGTGGGCCTGCATTGACAGCGAAAACACTTCACGTCCTACAAGCCTGCCCATGTACCTGAGTTTCTTGCTCCTCTCTCCTGTCGCAGTTGTTTATTCATTTCGCGCACGTCGGGTCGCACCTGATCATGTAGCAGCGGTGGCCGCTTTCATGGGATCATTCGTCGTGGCGGTGTTCTTGCTGTTTATGGTGGTCGGCATCCTTGCCTCTTTGTTTGCTTTGTGAGATCTGCCTCGCCGAACATAGCGCATTCAGTGGACGCACCGATTGGGCTTCTGTTTCATGTCGTGCATCCTTGGCGGCGCGCCGCTGATGCAGGGCGTCCGGCGACACAATGACACCCTACTTCCTCAACGTGGATTTGGAGATCGTGTCGAAGACCAGCTTGGACTCGCTGGCGCGGGACATGGGCAGGAGGGTCATCGTGTTGCACTGCGGGCCATTCGCAAACCGGCATCTGCTGGTCCTGGAGAGTTCGCGCCAGCACAAAAGGCCAGATGCGGCCATCGCCGCGCTTTGTTCGGCCATTGAGCACCTCGCACCTGCCACAAAGCGCATCTGGCAGGCGGCGAGTAAGGATTTCGATGTCGGATATGAGTTACGCTCCTCGGAGCGGTCATCACGGTTCACACTGCGGCCAGGCACACTGGAGCGGGTTGCGAGGCTCGGAGCGACTTTGACGGTAACATACTACCGAGAGGACGGCGGCGAAAACGCTCCGCCGAGCCGCCGCCCGGCGCGTCAGCCGCCAGTTGGGAAGCCACGGAGGGGCGGTGGTAGGTGAGCCCACCACGCTATGATTACCTTTGAGATCTATCTGAACGGGAAGAAGATATGCACCGCTGGAGTTGGAGACTTCGGCGTCCTGAGCACCAGCTTAGCGTGGCGCGGGTCTCAGCCACACCAGAAAGGTGGCAAATCCGTTCCCAGTTACCTGAGGCTGGACGTCGGAGGCATCGCAGATAGTTCCGGAGAGCACCTGCGCTGGTTGGACCGCAAAGTTAAGCGCGGTGACCTTATAGCTATTAAGGTGGTTGAGGCCGCCTCCGCTGATGAGCCTCGTGAGCGACAACGCCCTAATCCCGCGGCGGATTTGCGTCGGCAAAAGCAATACGTTCGCCGGATGGCCAAGCAGTTCGGATGGAAGTTAGAGACAAGCTGAGGATATGGCTAAGACGCGTCAGCCATGAATAAGTTCGTGAACTACGGGAAACGCAGCATCACGCTGCCGGAAGGCTGCAAAGACCTCATTGACGTACTGCGTCTGGATGAGCCGGCTGCTGGACCGACTCGGGCGGAACCGGGGAGCCTTGCGGATGTTGAGGCTCATATCGCCCGCCAATTGCAGGCAGCCGCCAAGTTCAGCGCTCTCCTGATCTTCTGGGGTCATGCAGTCAACCATATCCAGGTCGTCCTGATCCATGGGAGGCTAAGCCTGCGGGCTAACATGGAGGACTGGGGGCCGACGGAGGCAGCAGTGCGCGAAATGTTTGAGCAGGCTGGCATTGTTTTGGTGGGCAAGCCTTTGAAAACGCCCGCTGCTCCAACGCCGGTGCGTGGATGGCCATTGCCGCGCAGTGCGGGTGCAGCCGCTGGGCTGGTTTGCGGTCTGCTTCGCAGGGGCTACGGTGTCGCCGAGGCCGCGGGACTTCAGTTCTACTATGTTGAAAAGTCCGATTAACAGCATGCAGCGGACGGGAGCTAGCCGTTCAGCCCAGTTCGTATTCGCCGATCAGTGGTGGCTGGCTCCCGCCGCTTGCGCCGGTCGTTTTGTCCTTATGCCGGTGACTTTGCCCCAAGCATACTTTAGGCGGCACGCGTTCATGTATGTCATCGGCCCCATGTGAACCTAATGTTGAGGCGGCTTGGAGGATATCGCCACTATGGATAGTTCTGTATTTGCCGGTGCACCAGTTTGTGGCTCAAACTGCTTCTTGCAGCAATGCATTTCTCTATCTGAGATTGGCATTCCTGGCACTCGTGGCGCTTGTGCTCTTTATCAGGAAGGAAACGGCTCAGCTTAGCGCCATTTTCATTGGGCGTAGGCTGCGAGGCCGAAGGGACTGGATTGCTGCAGGTGCGTTTTTGGGTGCGGTCCTCACGGTCAGAATCATTCTGTCGTTGGTGCTTCATTTTACCATGCCGCCATTTACTGCGGCGGCGTATGCCATGATTGCAATAATCCCTCCCATTAATGAGGAGATTGTGTTCCGCGGGCTGTTTCTGGGCGCCCTGCTGGCCTATGCCCCACGTCACCCTTGGTGGGGAGTATTCAATTCTACGGCGATATTTGTTAGCTGCCACGATCTCGTTGGTTCTCATTATGACACTTGGATCGCCTTGTCCCTGCAGTCACTGATTTATGGAGCCTGCTTTGTCAGGACGCGATGCCTGCCATTGTGCATGGTGTGCCACTGGTTGTGGAATTCGCTCCTTTGGTTCACGGGCCATATCAGCTTGGTATGAAGCTCCTTTTGCCAGAAGCCCACGCGCTTGCCCGACTGCCTAACAGATGCACCAAATCCCGCGATGATGCCCCGGTTGCAGTCTGGAAGCTAGTTGCGCAAGGTCGGTGGTCTGGGAGGTTAGGCCACATCCTCGCAAGAGTGGGGCGACATGACGCAACCGCTTTCAGGGTTGGTGAACTCTTTGGGCGACTCCCCAGGGTAGGCCCGTCGCCCCTTTGCCCCAGGACGGGCCGACCTTGGGCTGGATTACCCAATCCCTTCAGGATTGCGCAAGGCGTCCGTAATTTGGTCCGGCCTGCCCTGCGAGGGGCGCTTCTGGGAAAGGAAATTGGGACCAGCCGCGCCACACTACCTGTAGTGGTTGATCGCCTTCGAAGAACCCAACATATAGCGCATTCTGGATCGTTTTTGGCGCTACGTGCCTCAGAATGCAACGGTTGGCCTCGTCGATGGGCTTCGGGACGACGGCGCATGGGAAAAGCAGAAACGCTGACACGCTGACACGCTGAAAGCTGCCCGCCTTCGCGGGGCTTCGGCGCGGCGAGGACCCGCCTCCGCGTGGCTTCGTCGCGGCGAGGAGCGGAGGGGGGAAATCGGAGGACAGAGGACAGAGGTCAGAAGTCAGAGGACGGAGGGCGTCGAGTGGCGTCCACCGTAATTCCGTGCTGAACCTCTTTTTCCTCTTTACGCCGCTGAGCCAAACTGGCCAGATTGCGGGGAATGCAGAAGGCAGAATGTAGAATGTAGCAAGCCGGCGGGTGATGCCACCTAACAGCCGAAACCCTTGCGTCTCTGCACCCCGGTTGCCCCAGCGCCGCTGAGCGGACGGGGCAGAACGTAGCAAACTCAATCAATGGTCCAGCTTATGCGCGAGCAAATCTTAGAACACTCAATCGTGAATCATCCAACTCGGACCGCGACGGCCTCGGTCGGACTGGCCCGCCGGACGTTATTGAAATGCGCCGTGCTGGCTTGTGGCAGCGTGGCGCTCTCCCTGCTCATTCCTTCCTCTGCGCTGGGACGGGCTGACGCGACGCCGCAACAGGGCAACCAGGCCGGAGCGGCGGCCAAGCCGGCAACCGAGCTGAGTCCAAAGCCGCCTGGCAGCGCGCAGTTGAAGGACTACCCGTTCTTCCCGTTTTGCATTGATTGGCATGATGCGAAGAAGCGGGGTTACGCTGAGCAAGCGGTCATGCTCAAGGAATTGGGCTATGAAGGCGTGGGGCACATATTCCTGGATGGCGTCGCCGAGCGGCTGAAAACACTCGATGACGCCGGGCTCAAGCTGTTTCAGATCACCATGAATGTGGACGTCGCTCCGGGGAAGAAGCCCTACGATGCAAAGTTCAAGGAAGTGTTGGGGCTGATCAAGGGACGACATGTGCAATTCTGTCTGCTGCTGAATGGCATGCCGCCTTCGGATGTGGCCGTCGATCCACATGCGGTGGAGATTCTTCGCGAGATGTCTGATCTGGCCCAGGATTCCGGGGCGCAGTTGCTCCTTTACCCGCACCAGGGCTCCTGGGTGGAGCGCATCGAGGACTCCGTGCGACTGGCGGAGAAGGTCAATCGTCCAAATGTGGGCGTGATGTTCAATCTCTGCCATTGGCTGCGGGTGGATAAACAGCGCGACTATAAGCCGCTGCTGGTCCAGGCGATGCCGAGGCTGTGGGCGATTTCCATTTGCGGCGCGGACGAGTTCGACGCCAAACCAGGCTGGGAGCACTATATCCAGCCGCTGGACAAGGGGTCATTCAATGTGGGCTTGCTGCTCAAGACGTTAAAGGACCTTGGCTACAAAGGGCCAATCGGGCTCCAATGCTATGGGATCGGCGGCGACGCCCGGGAGCACTTGGCGCGCTCGCTGGCCGCTTGGCAGAAGCTAAGCGAGAATCTTAAAGGGACTACCCCGTAGCTGTAACGATTCAACTCAACCACAGAGGGACACAGAATCGGTGTTTCGGTATTTCGGTATCTCGGTACTTGTGGGACGGTGATCCGAATCTCGAAACACCGCCCCACCGAAACACCGGTTCACGATTGTAGGCCGGGTGCCCTCACCCGGCGTTCCC
>SESF01011053.1_pt1 | contig 17193 bp, 17 predicted proteins | sample 3171521 | NCBI WGS metagenome assembly SESF01 (sample SAMN10866945, study PRJNA518727) | freshwater metagenome | biome: subpolar coniferous forest; feature: holomictic lake; material: water; isolation source: holomictic Lake 227, 6 m and 8 m depth | place: Canada: near Kenora, Ontario | collected...
GTTATAGTGGCGATGGAGCACGTCAGCAAGAACGGCGCGCCGAAGATACTGAAAAAATGCTCTCTGCCGCTCACGGCCAAGGGGGAAGTAGACCTCATCGTGACGGACATGGCTTTCATCCGCGTCACCAGGAAAGGCCTGGTGCTGGAAGAGATAGCCGAAGACACCACGGTGGAAGAAGTAATAAAGGCCACCGAAGCCCCGCTGCATATTGCGGGAAAACTGGGAAGGTTCTAAGGAGCTTTTTATGGCGAACAAAATGGTGATCACCTGCGCCCTGACCGGCGCAGAGACAACTAAAGCCCAGGCCCCGGCGCTGCCCGTCACGCCCGAAGAACTGGCCGACGCCGCCGCCGAGGCGTGCCTGGCCGGCGCGTCCATAGTGCACCTGCACGCCAGGAACAACGACGGCAGCCCGACGGCCGACGTGAAGGTTTTCAAGGCGGCCATCGACCTGATACGCAAGAAATGCGACGTGGTGATAGAGATCACCACCGGCGGCGCCGTCGGCATGACCCCCGAAGAGCGCATCGCCCCGGTCTCGCTGAGGCCCGACATGGCGTCGCTGGACTGCGGCACGGTGAATTTCGGCAACGACTACATAGTGAACACGCTGCCCATCATGCGGCAGTTCGCCTCCGAGATGAGCAAGTATAACGTGCGACCCACGCTCGAGTGCTTCGATGTTTCGCACGTCCAGTCCTCGCACATCCTGATAAAAGAAGGCCTGATAAAACCGCCCTACCATTACGGCTTCGTGATGAACGTGCCGGCGGCGCTCTCCCTGAGCGTGAAGACGCTGTCCTATATGATAGACCAGATGCCCCCGGAAAGCTTCTTCACGGTGATGGGCATAGGCCGCGGCCACCTGCCCGGCATCTGCGGGGCCATAGCCTCCGGCGGGTTCATCCGCGTGGGCTTCGAAGACAACATTTACTATGCCAAGGGCCGCCTGGCGAAGTCCAACGCCGAGTTCGTGGAGCGCGCGGTGCGCATCTCGCACGAGGCGGGCCTTGAGATAGCGAAACCTTCCGACGTAAGACAGCTGTTCAAGATCAATTAAGGAGACCAACATGCCCACAAAAACCGAGATAGAGATAAAGAAGAACGGGAACCCCTTCGGCTCGCACCGCGTGATAGAGCCCAAAGGCGTGCTCACGCAGCCGGCCACCAGGATAGACAATAACATGGACTACATGTGGGACAACGAGATCCTTGTGGAGGTGGAAACCCTCAACATCGACTCCGCCAGCTTTACGCAGCTGAAGAAAGAGGCCAACAACGACGAGGAAAAGATAAAGGCCGCCATAACGAAGATAGTAGGGGAAAAGGGCAAGATGCAGAACCCCGTCACCGGCTCCGGCGGCATGTTCCGAGGCCGTGTGCTCAAAATCGGCCCGGCGCTGAAAGGCAAAGTGAGCATCAAGGAAGGGGACAAGATAGCCAGCCTCGTCTCCCTTTCCCTGACCCCGCTCAAGATAGAGAAGGTGCTGGGAATAAAGAAAGGCACCGAGCAGGTGAGCGTAGTGGCGAAGGCCATCCTCTTCGAGAGCGGCATCTACGCGAAGCTCCCCGCCGACATGCCCGAGACCCTGGCCCTGGCCGTGCTCGACGTGGCCGGCGCTCCCGCCCAGACCGCGAAGCTGGTGCGGCCCGGCAACACGGTGGTCATCATAGGCGCTGCCGGCAAGTCGGGCGTGCTGTGCTGCTACGAAGCCCGCCGCCGCGCCGGCATCACCGGGCGTATCATCGGCATCACCAGCTCCGATTCTGGCCTGGCCAAGATGAAGGAATACGGCTTCTGCCACGAGAACTTCAAGCTCGACGCCACCAACGCGCTCGAGTGCTACGAGGCGATCAAGAAGGTGACAGACGGCAAGCTGGCCGACGTCATCATCAACTGCGTCAATATCCAGAACACCGAGATGGCGTCCATCCTGATGTGCCGCGAGGGCGGGATAGTTTACTTCTTCACGATGGCCACCTCGTTCACCAAGGCCGCGCTGGGCGCCGAAGGCGTGGGCAAGGACGTGGACATGATCATAGGCAACGGCTACGCCAAGGACCACGCCGAGATAACGCTGAACATCCTGCGCGAGTCCAAGCAGATACGCGACATCTACACGAAGCTGTACGCGTAAGAGCGGCTACCCTGGAGAAGCGATATGCCGGATAAAACAGCGCCCACGATAAAGAAAGGCGGGAACCCGTTCGGAGCTCACCGCGTGCTGCTGCCGAAAGGGGGGCTGCCCCAGCCTGCCGTGAAAGTCGACAACTGCATGGACTACCTCTACGACAACGAGATCCTCGTCGACGTGGACACGCTGAACATCGACTCCGCCAGCTTCACCCAGATAAAGGGTGAGGCCGGCGGGGACTTTGAAAAAATCAAAGCCTCCATACTGGCCATAGTCGGCGAACGGGGAAAGATGCAGAACCCCGTAACCGGTTCCGGCGGCATGTTCATCGGCCGGGTGGCGAAGATAGGCCCCGCGCTGGAGGGGAAGACGGACCTGAAGCCCGGCGACAAGATAGCCAGCCTGGTCTCCCTTTCCCTGACGCCGCTGAAAATAGAGAGCGTCATAGGCCTAAAGAAAGGCACCGAGCAGGTGAGCGTAAAAGCGAAAGCCATCCTTTTCGAGAGCGGCATCTACGCCAAGATCCCGGCGGACATGCCGGAGAAGCTGGCGCTGGCCATTCTCGACGTGGCCGGCGCCCCGGCGCAGACGGCCAAGCTGGTACGGCCCAACCAGGTGGTGGCGATAATCGGCGCGGGCGGCAAATCGGGCCTGCTGTGCGCCTACGAGGCCCGCAAGATAGCCGGGGTGGCCGGGATCGTGGTCGGGCTGGAATATTCGAAGGAAGCGGCGGAGAAAGTCAGGGAATTCGGCTTCTGCCACGCCGTCATACAGGCCAACGCCACCGACGCGCTGGACTGCTACGACAAGCTGATGAAGGCCACCGGCGGAAAACTGGCCGACGTGGTCATAAACTGCGTCAACATCCCCAACACGGAGATGGCCTCGATACTGATGTGCAAACACGAGGGCCTGGTCTATTTCTTCAGCATGGCCACCTCGTTCACCAAGGCCGCGCTGGGCGCGGAGGGCGCGGGCAAGGACATAACGATGCTGGTAGGCAACGGCTACACCCGGCACCACGCGGACACGACGCTCAATATCCTGCGGGAATCCCCGGTGATCCGGGCGGCGTACGAAAAGATGTACGCGTGATCTTAAGGAGACCTCTTATGCGAAACTACACCAGGGTTGACTACAAAAAGATACCGCTTTGGAAGAACGTTCCCGAGAGCGACTGGCTGGATTATAAATGGCAGCTGAAAAACGTCATCAAGGACATCCCGACGCTGGAAAAGGTGGCTGTGCTCAGCGCGCAGGAAAAGACCGACCTGAAAGCCTGCCTGAAAAAATTCACGATGGCCATCACGCCGTACTACGCCGCGCTGATGGACAAGAAGAACAAGAGCTGCCCGGTGCGTTTGCAGGCCATCCCGCGCGGGCAGGAACTGCTGGACGACCCCTCGGACCTGTCCGACCCGCTGCACGAGGACGTGGACTCGCCGGTGCCCGGGCTCACGCACCGCTACCCTGACCGCGTGCTGCTGCTGGTCACCAATATCTGCTCGATGAACTGCCGCCACTGCACCCGCCGCCGCCTGGTGGGCACCGAGGACTCCGACATGTCCAGCGCCAACCTGGAGCGTGCGATAGAGTATATCCGCAAGACCCGCGAAGTGCGCGACGTGCTGATCTCCGGCGGCGACCCGCTGGTGCTCACCGACGAAATGCTGGAAGGCATCATCAAGAAGCTGCGCACCATAGACCATGTGGAGATCATACGCATAGGCTCGCGCACCCCCGTGGTGATGCCGATGCGCATCACGGATAAGCTGGTGGGCATGCTGAAGAAATATCACCCGATCTACGTGAACACGCATTTCAACCATCCCAAGGAAATGACCGCGGAGGCGTTCGAGGCCTGCCGCAAGCTCGCCGACGCCGGGATCCCGGTGGGCAACCAGAGCGTGCTGCTCAAAGGCATCAACGACTGCCCCCAGACCATGAAGCGGCTCGTGCACGAGCTGCTGATGGCCCGCGTAAAGCCATATTACATCTACCAGTGCGACCTTTCGCGCGGCATCAGCCATTTCCGCACCACGGTCTCGAAAGGCATAGAGATAGTGGAGAACCTGCGCGGCCACACTACCGGCATGGCCGTGCCCACTTTCGTGGTGGACGCGCCGGGCGGCGGGGGAAAAACGCCGGTAATGCCGAACTACCTGATCTCAATGTCGGACAGGCGCGTGGTGCTGCGCAACTACGAGGGCGTTATAACCACCTATACGGAACCGACCGGCTACGTCTCGTCCTGCGACGGCTGCGAGTACTGCTCCGACGACAGGTACAAGCCCATTGACGGCGTGGCAAAGCTGCTCAACGGCGAGAAGCTTACGCTGGAACCGGCGCACCTGATGCGCACCAGAAGACACACAAAATAGGCGGCAGAACCAAGAGTCGGGTGTCGGGAGTCAGGGAACGACCGCAGGTATTCCCGACCCTCGACCACCGCCCCCCGGCTACCGACCCCTTTTATTTATGGATTTTATCCGCGGACTTAAAGACAGGACCGTTTTTATAGTCGGCTCCCGGAAGAACGCCGGGAAGACCACTTTCCTCAACTACGCCATGAGCCGCCTGCGCGGTGAGGGGGCGCTGGGCGCGCTCAGCGTGGGCATCGACGGCGAGAGCGAAGACCTCATCTTCGGCACGCCCAAGCCCCAGGTGCGCGCCCAGAGGGGCGACCTGTTCCTGACCTCGGAGAACGCCCTGAAGAATTCCGACCTGCATTACGAAATACTCAACGTCTACCCCTTCCGCACCGCCATCGGCAGGCCTGTGCTGCTGCGCGCGCTGCGCCCCGGCAGGGTAGAGATCTCCGGCCCGGAGAACAATTCCCAGCTGTCCGAGATCCTCGGCGACATGCGCCGCCGCGGCGCCGGCACCATTTTCGTTGACGGCGCGGTGGATCGGATCACGCAGGCGGCGGAAGGCGGCAGATCGGCTTTTGTCTATGTGGCGAAAGTGGAACCGGAGAACCTGGATTCCGCGGCCGCCGCGCTGAAGCTGATCTGGGCGGCGGCGGGCGCGCCGCTCTGGAAAACCGGGACCAGGGCCAAAGAGCCGGTTTTTTTCGTGGAAGGGGCGCTTACCGCGGAAAAGCTGCCGGGCAGGGCGGAGGAAGGTGGAACGCTGGTGGCGGAGGACCCCACCAAGGTCTTCCTTTCCTGGGGAGAGTGGCAGGCGCTCAATAGCCGCTTCAGGGTTTTTTTCATGCGCAAACCGGACTTAGCCGCCTTTATAGTCAATTTGTATAATATCTCCAGGGCGGAATTCGAGAAAAGGCTGGCCGCTCCCGCTCTGGCCGGACGGATAGTTTATAATCCGTACCAGCTGCTGCCCTGAGGCAGAGGCCTGGAGGCGGAGAAGATCCGCGCCGCAGTTCTTACCATGGATAAAACACGGGCTTTTGCCGAATTCGAAACCTTTTACGCCTTGTTCAGGCCGCTCACGCCCTACGGCCGGCTCTACAGGGAAACCCGCCCCTTCTTCACGGACGCCGCCGCGCTCAAGACGGAATACGACCTGGCCGCGGCCGCCGGCGTTTTTCTGGCCTCGCGCAGGGAAAAGGGAGACCGCCTGCGTTTTCACCTGCGCAGCATCCCCCGGGTAGACCTGGCCCAGCAGGCCCTTTGCAGCGCCCCGGGCCTGTTCCTGGCCCGCAAGTTCCTGGCGAACGCCAGGGATATTTTCAGCCTGCTGCCCTCCGGGCTGCGGGCGAAGTTCGGCGCGAAGTGGCAGTCTGCCGACCTGCTCGCCCTGCTCAACAAGGGCGGCTCCGGCGAAGCGTTCCACATAGCCGACGCTTACTGCCCGGAACTGGCGGCCAAAAGGGCCAGGATAGCGGCCTGCGACGCCGGGATAAAGCGCCTGCGCGAGCGCAGGCTCAAGGACCTGCGGGAACGCTGGGGCCTCGATTTTTCAGACCGGGATTTCCTGGTCATAGAAGAGAAGGCCGCCGCCAGATTGGCCGCCTCGCCCGACCTGTTCGCCGAACCCTTCGACGGCGCCCATGTGGTGGTAAAGCCCGTTTATGGCCCGGAATATATGGAAGCCGCCGCCGAACGGGACCGGCTGCGCGCCGGGGAGCAGGAGCTGGAGGCCGAAGTCGTAAAGCGCCTGGCCGCCGCGGTCGCGGCGGAAAAGCGCCTGATAGAGGGCTACGCGGCGGCGCTGGAAAGAATAGACGTTGCGGCGGAGCGCGCCCGCCTGGCCGCCGAGCTGAAGCTCACCCGCCCGCTCATCCGCAAGTACCCGGCGCCCATCCGGCTGCTCAAAGCGCGCTTCCTGCCGCTCGAGAGCAAGCTGCAGGCCGACGGCCTCAAATACACCCCGCTGACCGCGGTCTTCACGCGGCGCGTCAACGTTATCTACGGTTCCAATATGGGCGGCAAGACCGTCACGCTCAAAACGTTGGCGTTCCTCCAGCTGGCCGCGCAGAGCGGCTTTTTTACCCCTGCGGCCGCCTTCGAGACCTGCCTGTTCGACGGCGCGGCGTTCATAGGCGGGAGCGAAATGGAGACCGCGGGGGGGCTGAGCAGCTTCGGGCTGGAGATGAACGATTTCGCGGCCACGCACGCGCGGCTCAAGAGCAGCAACCTGCTGATACTGATGGACGAGTTCGCGCGCACCACGAATTCGGAAGAGGCCGCGGCGCTCCTGAGCGCTATTCTCGAGGACCTGGGCGCGAAGAACGGCGCGGTAGCCTTCCTGGCCACGCATTTCTCGGGCCTGCGCGCCGGGGCAGGCGCGGCCAGCTTCAAAATGCGCGGCTTCGACACCGCGGCCTTCAACGAATATTTCTGCGCCAAGCCGGCGGCGGCCCTGGACGAAAAACTGAAGATGATAAACCGCTTCATGCGCTATGAGCTGCTGGAAGGCAGCGCCGGGGCGGAGGCGCGCGACGCGATAAAGATAGCCGAGATACTGGGAGTGGCCAGGCCCGTGATAAAACGGGCGCAGGAATTTCTGGAGGAGAAAAAATGACAAAGGCAAAGAGCAAACTCGGGCTTTCCGGCCCCAAAATAGCCAAAGCGCGCGCGCTGGCGGCGGACATCGTGGCGCCCGTGCAGGAATTCATAGACAAACACACCACCGTCACCATAGAACGGGCCACGCTGCGCCTGCTGGGCGCGGACGGCGCCAACTCCGACGGCGTGCCGGTGCCCAACCTGATAGCCGGACAGTGCGGCGCGAAACTGGCCGGCGGCGCGGCGGCCTTCTACCTCAACGCCCTCATTAAGCTCAATAAAACCCCGGCCGCGCTCAACGAGGAAATAGCCAAAGGGCTCGACATCTCCGGGCTGGAATTCACGGACGCCCGGCGCATACAGCACAAAGCCGACGAACTGGTGAAAGGCCTGGACGCCCGCATAGCCGGCAACGTGGCGCACCGCAACGCCAAGCTTAAACAATATAAGGACAAGGTGAAGTCGCCGCTGATCTACGTGATCGTGGCCACCGGCAATATTTACGAGGACGTCAAGCAGGCGCAGTCGGCGGCGCTGGAGGGGGCGGACATAATCGCCGTCATCCGCACCACCGCGCAGAGCCTGCTGGACTACGTGCCTTACGGCGCCACCACCGAGGGCTTCGGCGGCACCTACGCCACGCAGGAGAACTTCCGCATCATGCGCGCCGCGCTGGACGAGATAGTGGACCGTGAAGGCCGCTACATCCGGCTGGTGAACTACTGCTCCGGGCTGTGCATGCCCGAGATAGCCGCGATGGGCGCGATGGAGCGCCTGGACATGATGCTCAACGACTCCATGTACGGCATCCTGTTCCGCGACATCAACATGTACCGCACTTTCACCGACCAGTTCTTCAGCCGCATGATCAACACCGCGGCCGACATCATAATCAACACCGGCGAGGATAATTACCTCACCACCTCCGACGCCGTGGAGAAAGCGCACACCGTGCTGGCCTCTCAGCTGATCAACGAGAAGTTCGCCGCCAGCGCCGGCATGCCCAACCGCCTGATGGGCCTGGGGCACGCCTTCGAGATAGATCCGCAGGTGAAGAACGGCTTCCTGTACGAATACGCGCAGGCGCTGATGGCACGGGAGATCTTCCCGGAGCACCCGCTGAAGTACATGCCCCCGACGAAGTTCATGACCGGGGACATCTTCAAGGGCTACGCCATGAACACGCTGTTCAACTTCGTCTGCAAGGCGACCGACCAGGGCATAGCCCTGCTGGGCATGCTGACCGAAGCCATCCATACGCCCTACCTGCAGGACCGCCACCTGGCCATTGAGAACGCGCTGTACGTGCATAACACGATGGCCGACTTCATGGGCGAGATAGAGTTCAAGAAAGAGGGCATCATGGCCCGCCGCGCCCGCCAGGTGCTGGACGAGACCATAGACATGCTGGCCGACGTGAAGCGGCGCGGCCTGATGACCGCCATAGAGACCGGCACGTTCGCCGAGATCAAGCGCCCGCGCGACGGCGGCAAGGGCTTCGACGGCGTCTACGAAAAGACCGCGGACTACTTCAACCCGGTGGAGACCTACCTCAAAAAGAAGCTCAAGGTGGGAAAATAGGAGACTTTATGTTCATAAAACCTTACGGCGACACATCCAACGACGGGGCGGTGCAGCTTTCCTTCACGCTGCCCGTAAAGAACTGCGGCAGGGCCAAGGAAGCGGCCAGGCTCTACGTGCAGAAGCTGGGCTTCAAGAAAGTGGACGTGGTCCACGCGGCCGCGCTTTCGGAAGAGTTCACTTTTTTCGTGGCCTACGGCAAGACCGACGTGGGCATAGATTACGACAAGGTGGAATACGCCGAGGCCGTGGACAAGTACCTGTCCATGGACGAAGTTAACGCCTTCATCAAGACCACGTTCAAGCGCAAGATAGTGATAGTGGGAGCCTGCACCGGCACCGACGCGCACACCGTGGGCATAGACGCCATCATGAACATGAAAGGCTACAACCACCACTTCGGCCTGGAGCGCTATCCCATGATAGAGGCCTTCAACCTGGGCTCGCAGGTCCCCAACGGCAAGCTGCTGGCCTACGCCCGGGAAGTAAAGGCCGACGCCGTGCTGGTCTCGCAGATAGTCACGCAGAAGGACGTGCACATCAAGAACCTGACCGAGTTCATAGAGCTGGCCGAGGCGGAGAAAGTGCGCGGCAAAATGCTGCTGATAATGGGCGGGCCGCGCGTGAACAACAAGCTGGCCAAGGAACTGGGCTACGACGCCGGCTTCGGCACCGGCACCTACGCCGAGCACGTGGCCACTTTCGTGGTGAAGAAACTGCAGGAGAGGCTGATAGGGGCGAAGTAGGCGATCGGATACTTTCGGTCTCTGGCGCCGTGCATGGGGGCCGGAACGCAAACGCGGGGTCGGCCACACCGTGGCCGCCCCTCATAACTCGGGTCCGGCGCTACGCAAGCCGGACCCTCCGCGAAGGTTTGCTTATCCTGCCCCCATGCGCGGCGCCGACGCATTAAGTAAAGATTTTTGGATACAGTATAAAGGAGCACAAAAATGGCTGAACATCTGAAACTGGACAATTCGGACAGGCTTTACAAGGAAGCGCAGGAGCTGATACCCGGCGGCATGATGGGCATACGCCGCCCCTACAACTTCGTGCCGGGCGAATACCCCATCTTCTTCGACTCCGCCAAGGGGGGGAAGGTTACCGACGTCGACGGCAACGAGTACATAGACATGCTCTGCGCCTACGGCCCCATCATCATCGGCCACCGCGAGAAAGAGATAGACAAGGCCGTCATCGACCAGATCAAGAACAAAGGCTTCTGCATGTCCATCGTGCAGGAGATACAGAACACGCTGGCGAGAAAAGTGACCTCGCTGGTGCCCTCCGCCGAGAAAGTAGTATTCGCCAAAACCGGCTCCGACGCCACCACGCTCGCCGGCCGCATAGCCCGCAGCTTCACCGGCAAGACCAAGACCATACGCTGCGGCTACCACGGCTGGCACGACTGGTGCGTGGAGAACAAGGGCGGCGTGCTGCCCAAGACCTTCGAGGACACCCTCGAGTTCGAGTACAACGACCTGCAGGGCCTCGAAGACCTGATGAGAACGCACGGCTCCGAAGTGGCCTGCATCATCATCACCCCGCTCGGGCACCCCAACGCGCACGAGGTGGAGATGCCCAAGCCCGGCTTCCTGGAAGGCGTGAAGAAAATGGCCGAGCAGTACGGCGCGGTGCTGGTGTTCGACGAGATACGCACCGGCTTCCGCGTGAGCCTCGGCGGCGCGCAGAAATTCTTCGGCGTAACGCCGCACATGTCCGTGTTCGGCAAGGCCATGGCCAACGGCTACGAGATAAGCATGGTGGCCGGCCGCAAGGACATCATGGACGTCCTCATCAGCAAGGCCTTCGTCAGCTCGACGTATTTCAACAACACCCTCGCGATGGTCGCCTCGCTGAAGACCATCGAGATGCTGGAACGGGACAACATCCTGGACGTGATCGCCCGGCGCGGTCATGCCTTCTGCAAAAAAGTGCGCAGGTACGTGAAGGCCAGCGGAGTGCAGTGCACGTTCACCGGCGAGCCGTGGATGCCGTACATCACTTTCGACAAGGACGAGACCGGCGCCTACAAGAAGACCCGCGTGAACTTCTACACGCAGCTGATACGCCGCAAGGTCTTCCTGCAGCCCTATCACCACGGCTACGTCTGCTACCGGCATTCCACCGGTGACCTTAACCATGCCGCGGACATGATAGCCGAGGCGCTGGCCGAGGTAAAAAAGACCGCTTGACCGCGTACGGCAGACGGCGCTGCGCCGCCTGCCGCCGCGAACCGGGGGCCTCAGCTAATGGCTACAAGACTGAAAACACTGACCGCAAGGACGTGGCCGACGCTGCGCCTCTCCGCCGAGAAGTTCTTGCAGATCGACGGCGAGCAGCGCGCTGCCGCTTTCGCTTTCAGCGCTTTTTTCGCCATGTTCCCGCTGATCCTGCTCATCGTAACGATAGTCTCCACCTTCTTTAAACGCAAAGAGGCGGCGGCCATCGTTATCGGCTGCGTCGAGAAGTACGTCCCGCTCAGCGGGCCCATGCAGTCCTACATCTTCGACTCCGTCTCGAACATAATCAGCGCCCGGGGAGAAGCCGGCCTGCTGGCGTTCGCGATGCTGATCTGGGCGGCGGCGCAGTTCTTCACAACCATCACGGAAGCTTCCAATAAAGCGTGGGGGATGAAAGGCCATAACTGGTGGCGCAGCCCGCTGAAAGACCTCGGCCTGCTCATGGTAATGCTGGCCGCGGCCCTGATCGGCATCACGGTCCCGCTGGCGGGGAAAATGGTGCGCGGCTTCCTGGAACACGTCTATTTCTTCCCGTGGGCATACAGCCTGTGGATAGTCTTCGTCCCCTGGATCGTCCTTTTCCTGAGCGTGAGCATCTTCTACATGCTCGCGCCGCGCCGGCGCACCGTTTTTTCGGAAGTCTGGTTCTCCGCTTTATGCGCCACCATGCTTCTGTACGCGTCCCAGAACCTTTTCATGCTCTACCTGAAGAATTCCACCACGCTCAACGCCGTCTACGGCGCCTTCGGCGCCATAATAGCGCTGATGCTCTGGATCTACCTGTCCGGGGTCATCTTCATCTTCTGCGCCTGTCTGTGCGCCGCGCAGGCCGCCACCGCCGCGCCCGCAGCCCCCGTAAACAGCCACGATTCCGCCTGCCTTTAAGCGGCGCCGGGCGGCAGCGGCCGCGGGGTATAAATGCCCGCTTTTTTTTGTTATACTTTTTAGGTAGCATTACGCACCGCGCGCGACTTCCGCAGCCCGACAAGACTTTAGCGCTGAGCAGTCAAGCACCCGCCGAGCCAGCCCGCCGCGCAAGATAAAAACCGGAGGTTCTATGCCGAAGATGGAAGTTGATGTGGACAAGTGCAAAGGCTGCTACCTGTGCATACAGGTCTGCCCGAAGAAGTGCATCGCGAAATCGGAAAAATTCTCCAAGACCGGCTATTACCCGGCCATGGACGCCACTGAAGGCTGCATAGCGTGCCTGGCTTGCGCGCGCATCTGCCCCGACCTGGCCGTTAAAGTTTATAAATAAGGAGAAGCTCCATGGCTGAAAAAAAACTGATGAAAGGCAACGAAGCCCTGGCCGAAGGCGCGGTACGCGCCGGCTGCCGGTTCTTCGCCGGCTACCCCATAACTCCGCAGAACGAGATCCCCGAGTATATGTCGTGGCGCCTGCCCCAGGCCGGCGGCGCGTTCGTGCAGTCCGAGAGCGAAGTCTCGGCGATCAATATGGTCTACGGCGCGGCCGCCACCGGCGTGCGCTGCATGACCTCCTCCTCCAGCCCCGGCATGAGCCTGAAGCAGGAAGGCATCTCCTACGCGGCCGGCGCCGACCTGCCCATTTTTATAGGCAACGTGATGCGCGGCGGCCCGGGACTCGGCAACATAGCCGGCGCCCAGGGCGACTACTGGCAGGCCACCCGCGGCGGCGGCCACGGCGACTACCGCTCTTTCGTGATGGCGCCCAACGGCGTCAGCGAAATGGCCAATTTCCCGCACAAATGCTACGAGGTATCGTTCAAGTACCGCATCCCTTCGATGGTGCTGGCCGACGGCATAATAGGCCAGATGATGGAACCCGTAGAATTCACTAACCCCGAGATCGACCCTGGTACCCTGGTCGAGCCCGACTGGGCCCTGGGGACCAATAAAGGCCGCGCCAAGCGCATAGTCAAATCCTACGACCTGCGCGAGGGCTACCTGGAAGTGATGGTCAACGAGCGCGTGAAGCGCTATAAGCAGATAGAGGCCAACGAAACGATGTACGAGGAGAAGATGATGGACGACGCCGAGATAGCCATTGTGGCTTACGGCACCTCGGCCCGCGTCTCCGTGGCCGCGATGAAGCTGGCGCGCGAAAAAGGCCTGAAAGTGGGCCTGTTCCGCCCGATAACCCTGTGGCCTTTCCCTAAAGCCCGCCTGGTGGAACTGTCCAAGCGGATCAAGAAATTCCTGGTGGTGGAGATGAGCCTGGGCCAGATGGTGGAGGACGTTCAGCTTTCGCTCAACGGCCGCTCCGAGGTGCACCTGCACGCGAAGCCCGGCGCGTCCGTTATGACCGCCGACGAAGTGTACAAGACGATGGATGCCATCGTAAAAAAGGGGGCCAAAGAATATGCAGCTGTTAAATAAACGACCCGAATCCCTGCTGGACGTTAAAATGCATTACTGCCCCGGCTGCGGCCACGGCATAGTGCACCGTCTCGTCGCCGAAGTGATGGACGAGCTGGGCATCCGGGAGCGCACCATAGGCGTGGCGCCCGTGGGCTGCGCCGTGTTCGCCGACACCTACTTCAACTGCGACATGATCCAGGGCCCGCACGGCCGCGGCCCGGCCGAAGCCACCGGCATCAAGCGCGCCAAGCCCGGCAATATCGTGTTCTCCTACCAGGGCGACGGCGACCTGGCCTCCATCGGCATGGCCGAGATCGTGCACGCCGCCATCCGCTCCGAGAACATAACGGTGATCTTCATCAACAACGCCATCTACGGCATGACCGGCGGCCAGATGGCCCCGACCACGCTGATAGGGCAGAAGGCCACCACCTGCGTGGAAGGCCGCACCGCCAAGCAGGCGGGCTACCCCATAAAGATGTGCGAGATGCTGGCCACCATCGACGGCGCCACCTACCTTGAGCGCACCACGGTGCACAACGCCGCCGGCGTGATAAAGGCAAAGAACGCCATCAAGAAAGCCTTCCAGAACCAGATAGACGGCAAAGGCTTCTCGATGGTGGAAGTCCTGAGCATGTGCCCTACCAACTGGGGGACGCGGCTGGACAATCCCTCCGAAGCCACCAAGTACGTGGCCGAGGGGATGATGCCGGTGTTCCCTCTGGGCGTTTACAAGGACGCCTGCGCGGCCGACAAGAAATAACGGAGGATTTTAAAATGTACCAAGGAATAAGAATATCCGGTTTCGGCGGACAGGGCGTGATCTCCGCCGGCGTGCTGCTGGCGCAGGCCGGCATGATGGAGGGGAAAGAGGTCAGCTTCTTCCCGTCTTACGGCGCCGAGATGCGCGGCGGCACGGCCAACTGCTCGGTAGTAGTGGCCTCCGACGAGGTTTCCACCCCGATAGTGTCCACGCCCGACACGGCCATAGTGCTCAACGAGCCGTCGCTGGTCAAGTTCGAGCCTACGGTGAGACCCGGCGGGCTGCTGATAGTGAACAGCTCGCTGGTGAACTCCAAACCCACCCGCACGGACATAAAGGTGCTTTATGTTCCCTGCAACCAGGTGGCGGGGGAGCTGGGCAACGGCAAGGTGATGAACATGGTGGCGCTCGGCGCGTTCGCGGCCGCCACCGGCGCCATCTCGGTGGACGCCATAGCCAGGGCGCTGCCCAAGGTGTACAAGAAGCTCAAGCCCGAGGTCATCGAGCTCAACGTAAAAGCGCTGAAGCGCGGCGCGGAGTTCAAACTGAATTAAGCGCAGGCGCGTGCAGATAGAAAGGGCCCGGTCGGAACCGGGCCCTTTTTATTTGCCAGCCTGAGCGGCCGGGCGGAACGGGTTCAGCGCGGAGCGGCGCCCGAGGCCCGGGCCTTCAGGATCGCGGCCTGCAATTCCTTCAGGGCGGCCAGGTGTTCCCGGCAGCGGGTTACAGCCTCTTTCACTTCTTCCTTGAACTCGGGCTTTTTTATCAGTTTATGGAGGTCGCAGTACAGCGCCACGCTTCTTTCCGCGCGGGTGATATGCCCCCGAAAGGCCGCCTCCACGCCGCGGGAGGTCTCCGTCTTCCGCTGGCGGAAGCCGGTGCCCTGCTTGCCCACCCTGCCCAGCATCAGCAGGCTAACGCGGGCTTCGGCGGCGAGCCGCTCGAAGAGCCGCAGTATTTTTTCGCCGCAGGCGGGATCGGCACCGAAGAGCTCCGCCTCGACGGAATAAACCGAGATGTCCTCCATTTCCGAAGCCACTAAAACACGCAGCAGTTCTTTAAGTTTCATAGATTTTATCCGTCACGGCGCTAGGCCGCGGTAACCTTGGAGGGCGCGGCGCGGAACACCGGGCCGGGCAGCCAGAAAAGGTTCCTGCCCGCCACGGGGTTCAGCAGCATGGCGAAAGCGATCCATAGCGCCAGCAGGCCCAGCAGTATCGTCAGCAGCGCGATGGGCATCCCCAGCGCCGCGGTGCCGGTAAGCCCGGCGACAAGCTTGCAGACGTACATCAGGTCTATATCCAGCAGGAAGACGAACAGCAGCCCGCTGAAAAAGCCGAAGCCGTAGGTCATGGCCAGGAAGATCAGCAGGAAGCAGGCGTCCGCGGCCAGCATGACCGCGTGGTCGGGCATCGCCCCGCCCGCTACGGAGCTCAGCACCCACCAGTTCATGACCCAGTTGAAGGCGAAAGCGGTGAACAGCGTGCCGCCGTAAAGGTTGCGGTTGGCCAGGCTCATGACCCCGGCCAGGAACTGGCAGCCGCCGCCGAAGAGCAGGCACACAACGGCGGCGGTCTTGAAGGCGGCGGGCGTCAGGGCGGCGCCCAGCGCGATGGGCGTGAGCGCGGCGCAGCCCACGGCCAGGCCGATAAGGCCGAGAGGGGTCGGTTCCGCGAAAAGCGGCGAAGCGGCGTTTTGAGCTGGGTTCATTTAGTTCTCCTGTTTAGATTATAGCAAAGCTGAAACTGAAGCCCTGCCGCAAGGCGCCCCGCGCGGCATGAGGCTTTGCGCGCCGGCCCGACGTGAGGCCAGGGGCCGGGCCGGCGATATTTGCTATCATACGAAAAGGCCGGACACCAGCAATTCCCGGGCACGGCAGCGGCCGCCGGCATTCCCTGTCAGCTCACCCCCGCATTATGGAGAAAGTCTATATTTACGCTCTGGCGGCAAATCTAAGCTTCGCCGTGGGCGTGCAGTTCTTCACTCATTACGCACGGCGCATCTCCAGCGTCTGGGTGAACTGCTTCAAGGGGGCGGTGGCCGCGGTCCTGTTCCTCGTTACCGTCATAGCGCAGGGAGGGTTCCACCATATCGCCCCGCTCCCGGCCGCGCTCTTCTTCCTGTCCGGGATGCTCGGGCTGGGCCTGGCCGATGTTTTCCTGGTCAGGGCTTTCTCCCTGATGGGGCCCGGCCGCACGATGATGATCTTCGGCTTCCAGCCGCTGATCACGGGCATCCTCAGCTATGTCGCTTTCGGCCAGGCCCTGGAGGGGAAAAAGCTCGTCGCCGTAGTTTTTTTCGTGGCCTGCCTTTATATTTTCTCCCTGGAGTCTTTCAGGAAACACGGGCACTGGAACACGAAAGCCAGCCTGTTCGCGCTGGGGGGCGTGGTGCTGGACGGCTTCGGGGTGATCATAACCCGGTTCTCCTTCAACGCCAGTCCGGGCATAGGAACTACGGAGGGCAACTTTTACCGCGCGGCCGGAGCGCTGCTGCTTTTCGCGCTGCTCTCGCGCGTGAGGCCCTTCCATTTTTTTAAGAAGCTCGGCACGCTCGGCCGCCGCGGGCTCTTCTGGCTGACCGCGGGCAGTTTCGCGGGGACCTATCTTTCGCTGATGTTCTACCTTAGCGCGGTGCGCTACGCCGGCGCGCTGGCCGCGGTAACCGGCATAGGCATAACCGGCACGCTGTTCTCTTCCGCTTTCGAGTGCGCGTACGAGCGGAAGATGCCGTCGGCGTACCTGCTGGTCGCACTGGTCTTTTTCTTCGCCGGCATGGCTTTTCTGCTGTGAGCGGCCGCAAAGGGCCGGGATCATTTTTGTATCATACTTCGACGGCGGCGGATGCGGCAACGGAGGTTTATCATGGACGTGAAGGACGCGATAGAAAAACGGCGCTCGTACAGGGCGCTGGGGCCGGTGGAAATATCGGACGGGACCATAAGGGAACTGGCGGCCGCGGCGCAGCTGACGGCCTCCTGCTTCAATAACCAGCCGTGGAAACTGGTCTTTGCCCGGTCGAAAGCCTCTCTGGCGAAAGCGCATGACTGCCTGATGAAGAACAACGACTGGGTAAAGAGCGGCTCCGCGATAATAGCCGCGTTCGCTAAAAAAGAGAACGACTGCGTGCTCAAGGAACGGGAATACTATCTTTTCGAC
>SESF01028806.1_pt1 | contig 17183 bp, 15 predicted proteins | sample 3171521 | NCBI WGS metagenome assembly SESF01 (sample SAMN10866945, study PRJNA518727) | freshwater metagenome | biome: subpolar coniferous forest; feature: holomictic lake; material: water; isolation source: holomictic Lake 227, 6 m and 8 m depth | place: Canada: near Kenora, Ontario | collected...
CCGCTAAAGTAAATGTAGCCTTTTGATTGATAGCTAATTGATGTGACAGAGGAGTAGTCATTTCCATTCCCGTTGATATTTTTAGCCCACTTAAAAACCGGTATTTCAGCAAAAATACTGCTTGCGAGCAGTAATAAACCTACAACAAAAGTCCAGATTTTCATAGATTTAATGAGGTTTTGAAGAGTTGTTTTTATCAATTCGATTTTGCAAAGTTAAGTAAATTGTTTTACATAAAAAACAATTTTTATGGTTTTTGTAAAATAAAAAACTCAAACAGAAAACAGATCTGTTTGAGTTTTAAAACGAATTTTACTGAGGTTTACTTTATGATAACAGGTTCTAAATTTGAAACCCATTTCTTTAGATAAGCAAAAAAGGAATCTGAAGAGGTGAACGGTTTTTTTTCTTCTTTGCGGGCAGCTGCAGTCAGGTAAAAGCGAAGTACTTCAGCTTTTTTGTAAGGTATCAAAATCAGGTTATTTGCGCCTTCCGCGAGCTGATTATTAACATATTTTAGAGGAACATAAACACCCAATCCAACTGTCTGTTTTTCATACTTTAAGGTATCTGTAACCGGAAAATCAGTTCCCCACGAACCCACAAGACCTTTCGTGGAAGTGAAAACAGTCCCTCCGGCAATCGTTTGAACACCTGTTGCCAGATTAGCAATATCCTCCGAAGCTCGAACTTCACAAATTGCATCGCGATGGCGGGCATAGAGGATGTATCGCACTGATATATTGATTTTCTTGCCCTCGTATTGCCAACCTTCCACATCGCTTTCCACCACAGTTCGGAGTTTTCCGATGGCAACAATTCGCTGAGTACGTTTATCGAACTTGTCGATATGCGTGGCTTTCGTGCCATTCCATCCTTTTACCGTTCCTACACCCACCGCATCAAAAACACGCAAAGCATCGTCGCCATAACCGGCAGCAGCTTGTTCGTCGGTTGGATACCATTCAGTAGTTGCCAGTTCCAGTTGTTGTTTCTTTTTACCATACAAATCGATGGTGCTTTTGTTATCGAAATAGATGCGGTATGCAATCAAAGCCGATTCAAAAGCTACTCCGTGATGATGCAACTTGTTGTACATATCATTTTTGGTAGACGAAACTTCTTTCACGAATTGAAATCTGCCATCTTTATCTTTCTGAATCAAATCAGCATACACTTCGGTTGGAAAGTTCTCACGTTGAGCTGCGGGAATGGTTTTCAGGGTTACCTGAAGTGTTTGACCACCCTTCAAATCCGTTAAGAAAACAAGTTCATCAGGAATTCCATCATTATTCAAATCATCGAGTTGACTGCTGATTTGATTACCGTCGATATAAACAGCCAGGTTTTCCCGAACTTTTGCAGGAATGGACTTGTATTTATCCAATACAATGACAACCGGGGCATTTTTTAGTTCTGATTTGTTTGGATTGCTTACTTTCAACGCAAAACTTTGAGCAAAAAGCACCGGAGCGGAAAGTAAAAGAAAAGGAATTAGATTTTTTGATTTCATATTTTTACTTTTTTACTGCTTCTTTACGATACAGAATTTTATGATTTGGCATGTCGTAAATCTCCATAATCGGTCCTTTTTCATCGAAATTGTTATCTTTCACAAACTTCATTAAAGCCGGATATACTTTAAGTACGCCTAACATGATAGACATTTTGTCTTTGAATGGAAATTCGGCGCTAATGTACTTTTTCACCGGACAGGTTTTAATGTTGAATTTCCCTTTCAACCAAAAGGTTTTGCTGGTATCGGCATTTTCGAGAATACATCCCACATCAGAATGAAGGCTATCTTTCTTTACAAAGCGTGGATTGTCGTAATAAATGCCAAAACTTTTGAACGTTACTACATTTTCTTTCTCCAATTGATATTGAATCTTTTGTGCCACAGAACCGGTTTTGTCGTAAGAACCTAAAAACTTCTCATAAACCAGTTTTTCACCGCCTTCTTCTTTTTGCACAACATTCACATTCGTGAAACCACCATAATTGGCAATTGCCAACAAAAGGATTAACGTAATTGAAATGATGACTCCGACAATAATTTTTACTGTTTTCATACTAAAATTGATTTAAAAATTTGAATTAAGTATTGTTTATTTTCTGACAACTAATTTCAATAAACTTGGCAGAACTATCAGCAACAGCGGCAATGCAACAATTAAACCGCCAATTACCGCGATAGCCAGCGATTGATGCATTTGAGCACCGGCACCAATTCCCAATGCTAATGGAATCAAAGCTACAATAGCTCCGGATGCAGTCATTAATTTGGGTCGAAGCCGGGCAGAAATGGAATAAATCAAGGCGTGATTCACAGTAGATTCTTTCAACACAGTGAGGAATTGCTGAATAGTGAAAATACAGTTTTCGCCTATAATTCCCACAATCATTATCAGTCCGGTGTAACTTCCAACATTGAGTGGCGTATTTGTAATAAATAAAGCAAGCACTCCTCCCACAACTCCCAGCGAACTGACAAAAATGACAACCAACGAAAGTTTCAGGTCTTTAAACATAAAGAGAACCACTGAAAATACAAGCAGAGCAGCTATAAACAGAATTTTTAGCAGTTCGGCAAACGATTGTTGCTGCTCGGCATACGAACCGCCAAATTCAATATGATAGCTTTGAGGAAGATTAATAGTTTTGATTTTCTTCTGAATATCTTTCATCACACTTCCCAAATCCCTGTTATTCAAACGGGCAGTTACGACGCCCATAGTTTGCAGGTTTTCGCGTTCAATTTCAGTCACACCGCTCAGAATGCTAAAATCAGCCATTTGACTTACCGGAATATAATCGCCGGTGATAGTACAAACTTTCGCCTCTTTCATTTTCTCAATCGGCGTTTTGTTATTCTGGGGATAAATCATCCTAATATCGGTCAACTGTTCTTTTTCTGGAATAGAACCAATTACCAGTCCGGAAATATAAGTTTCCATTTGCGACTGTAAATCAGCCGGATTCATGCCGAATTGTTTCAGTTTTTCTTCTTTCGGAAGAATTTTTAACATCGGACCTGCCACCACAATGCCATCAAAAACATCGGCAGTTCCTTTTACCGTTCGCAGCGTGTCAGCCACTTGTTTCGACAACTCTTGTAGTTTCTCTTTATTGTCGCCAAATATCTTTACTTCAACCGGTTGAACACTGGCCATCAAATCGCCAAGCATGTCGGTTATAACCTGTCCAAAATCGACTTTGAGTGCAGGAAGTGTTTTTTCAATGTGTTGACGAATTTCATTCGAAACTTCTTCAGTAGTCTTATCACGCTTGTTTTTCAATTCTATCAGATAATCACCCCGATTGGGTTCAGTTATGAAAAAGCCCATTTGAGTGCCTGTACGTCGCGAATAGGTTTTCATTTCAGGCGTTTTTTCCAGAATTTTATCCACCTCGTTCAGCATTCGGTTGGTTTCTTCCAGCGATGTTCCGGGAGGTGAATTATAATCCAAAACGATTGAACCTTCGTCCATTTCGGGCAAGAATCCGGTTTGTAATTGTGGAATAACGATTACCAGACTCAAAATCAACAACACCACAAACCCGGCACTAATATAAGGTCGTCGGATGAAAATCTCTATCCACGGACGATGTTTTACCAATTGAATTTCGGAAGAATCTGAAAAGGCTTTGTTTTTTGATAGAAGAAGATAAACCACCGGCAATCCAAGCCACGTTACAACAAACGAGCAAAGCAGGGTGATAATCATGGTTTCGGTCAGAATTTTGAAATAGGCACCTGCCACGCCCGACATTAATTCGAATGGAATCAGAATGACGATGGTGCTAAGCGACGAACTGACCATGGCCGGAAAAAGAAACGAAATGGCTTTACCAACCAGTTCTTTTGGCGTTTTATCGGGAAATTCTTCGTGCGTCCGGTGAATTTGTTCCACCACAATGATGGCATCGTCGATGATAAGTCCGATAGAAGCAGCAATGGCACCAATGGTCATGATATTGAAATCGAAACCGATAAAAGCCATGCTGATAAAGGTGAGCGTAAGCGTCAGCGGAATGGTTATAAGCAACACCGAACCGGCCTTATAGGAACCCAGGAAGAACAACACCACGATAATGGCAAGTGCCAGTCCAATCCAAAGCACATCGATAATGCTACGGATACTCGACTTTACAAATTCCGACTGATTATAATAAGGTTTCAGCGTTACGCCTTTTGGCAGAATCCTGTTCAGTTCATCCACTTTGGCCGAAACCTGCGTGGCAACGTCAATCAGGTTACTTTGCGGCTGTTTTACAACGGCAATGAGCGGAACATCTTTTCCATCGGCTTTAATGCGGATATACTCGTTTTGCTCTGCTACATGAACCGATGCCACATCCTGAAACTTCACTTTGCGGATACCGTTATCAAAAATCACCAGATTTTTAATTTCATCGATATTCTTCAATGTAGCATCAGTAACAGTAAGGTACAAGCGGTTATAATCCACCGTGTAGCCTGTTGATTTAATAAAGTCGGTTTGTTGAAGGATTTTCTGAATGTCGAGCGGATTGATTTTGAGCGTGTTAAGTTTCCGCTCGTCGAGCACAATGCGGTATTCTTTTTCTTTTCCGCCGATAACCTGTACCGAAGAAACACCGTCGACCCTTGATAAATATGGTTTTACCGTGTATTGTGCGATGAGTTTTAGTTCTACCGGACTTTTGTTGTCCGATTGCAGTGAATAGCCCATCACAGGCAAAATGGAGGGATTCATTTTCTCCACCGTAATCTGTACATCGGGAGGAAGATCGTTTTTTATCTGCGAAATTTGTGATTCAATTTGCTGTTTATCCAAATCAATATCCGAATTCCAGTTCATAAACGCTGAAATCTCGCAACTTCCCATGCTGGTGGTGCTGCGGATTAAATGCAGATTATCAACACGTTTAATGGCATTTTCGATGGGTTTGGTCACCATTACCATCATTTTTTCAACAGGTTGTTCGCCGTTTTGAGCAATGATTTTAATTTTCGGAAAAGTTACATTTGGGAAAAGCGAGGTCTTCAAGTGCTGATACGAAAAGGCACCGCCAATCAGAATCAGCAACAGAATAACCGCTATCGGGCTTTTGAATTTTACGAAAATCTTTTCCATCTGCTGCTTACTGCTTACCGCTTACCGCTATTTTGGTGCTGTCGTTTAACCCATAGCCACCTTCACTCACAACCAAATCAGATGCGCTGAGACCGGAATTCAGAATCTCCACCATGTCTTCATTCTCAATTCCTTTTTTCACCGGAACTTTGATTGCCAGCTTATTATTCACAATTTTCATTACCCAAAATTCGGTTTGCGTTTCGTTGGTCATCACGGCATTACGCGGAACGAGGCAAGTACGGTTGTGGCTTGCCTTCACTATTTCAACTTCCAGATTCAGATTTTCAGGTAAGGGTTTGCTGTAGTGAGGTTTTATAAGTATTTGTTGAGTTTGATTCGCTTCATCGACTGTAGGTAGAATCTGATAAATTGTACCGGAAAATCTCGTTTCTTCTCCCAATACAAGCGTGCAATTAGACCCTGTTTTAATCAGCGAATTAAATTCAAATGGCAGGTTTAATTGCACCAACACATCGTTATTTTCAGCCACCGTACAAAGCGATGCACCTTCAAGCACATATGCTCCGTTTTCGGTGACGTTCAGCACATTAATTACACCGTGTGAAGGTGCGAAAACCTTTATCAATCCGGCATTTCCGGCATTCGAACTTTCCAGCGCTTTGTTTTCCTTAGTCTGAATTTCGAAAAGCAAATCAGTTTTTTTTACGTAATCGCCAAACTTCACGGAAATCTTCCGCACATAACCCGAGATAGGAGAAACCACCAGATTCTTTTTCAGATAAATGGTCTTGCCATTGAAAGTCAGTTTGCTATCAATTTTTCCAAAACTCACAGCTGATGCTTTGACATTTACAACAGGCGTTTGCTCTTGTTCTGTGGTTTCCTTTTTTGCACATGAATTCAGCAAAAAGAATGTGAAACAAAGTGTAAATAAGATTTTACTCATAAATTTCGTTTTAACTATTAACTAATTAATAATTCCAGTAATTATATGAATTTAACAACAACTGTTTTTCCATTTTCTGCATCAGGTATTCCTGTCGTTTGGCCGTTAGGTCTTTCAGCAGGTTTTTATAATCCATTACCGATACCAACCCATGAGCCAGTTCATTTTCGTAGACTTTATATAGTTTTTCGTATTGAGCCAACTGACTTTCGAGGATGATTCCACGTTCCGTCAGGGCTTTCAGTTGGGCTTTAATTTTATTCAGATTTATCTCTTTTTGAGTGATAAAGTACTCTTTTTCAAATTGTTGTATTTGCAGATTTACAGACGATTTTTCGCGTTCCAGTTTCCGCTGATTGCCATCGTAAAGCGTCCAGCTGAAGTTCATACCTACGCTGAAACCAAAATGATCTAAAGTGGGTATTCCGGTAGCATTGTAACCTGCATTGGCAAAGGCGTTGAGTTGTGGTTTGTATTTCAGTTCACTGATGGTTTGGTCAGCTACAATTCCCAAACTATCAAGTTTATACGAAATCAGAAACTGCGAACTTGTAGCTGCGTCTGATTTCATAGTCAGTTCAGTTTCCTGAATATCAATTTCAGTCGATTCTTTGATACCGCATAGCAGATTTAAATTGTACAGATTAGCTTTATAATCATCTTCAAATGATTTGTTTTCAAGTATTTTGTTTTGCTTTTCAATTTCCAGCAACATCAAATCCGATTGTTTGTAAACTGCATTATCAACCAGTTTGTGCATAATACTTAGTTGCTCGTCAAGCAGTTGAAGTATTGTTTTGCCATTTTTTATCTGAGCTTTCGATTTCAGACAAAGTATATATTGATAGCCAACCAATTGCTCCAGTTCATGAACTGTCAGTGTTGTGGAATTCTCATTTTGTTTGCGCGAAATATCAGCTTTCTGTGTGTAGGGTTTCAAATTCATTTTGCCCAATAAAGCTTGTTTTATCGACAAATAAGCCTGATATTGACCACCATTGGTGATTCCTAGATCAAAACCCGTATAATTTGACGACCCGCTTGAAACTACATCAAAAGTGCTTGGAACCGCATCGTACGAAATGATAGGAGCAAAGAGAATACCTGATTCTAAACTTATAACCGGACTTTTAAGAATACGTTCGGTTTGCTGTAAATCAAGTTTGACTATTTTAGTATCGTTTTTATTTTTATTGATTAATGGGCTGTTTTTTTGAGCCTGATCCAGATAAAAATTCAAATTGCGTTGCTGCGAAAAAGTTATTAAAGTAGAAAACAAAAGTATGAGTGACAACAGGAATCTATTCATATTTTTATGATTTGCGCTTAATGTGAAATGATCTGATGATATGATTAACAATGACGCAAAGATACTATAAGTCTGGAATATTTGAGAATGCTAAACACTAAAATAATAAAACCCTGAATAAAATTTTACTCAGGGTTTTGCAAAATCAAAATCTATTAATCAAAACTTATTTCAAAAGTTTAAGACCTGCCAATGCGGAACTATCACTTGGTCGAAGAATCAGTGCCTGATTAAACAGGTAACGGGCCTCGGTTTGTTTGCCAATATTTACTTTACACCAGGCCAACATAATGGTGGAATCATAATCAAGTGGATATAGATTCACCACTTTTTCAAACAATTTCTGAGCATTTGTATAATCTTTTGCATTGTAATACATCACCCCAAGCCAATAATTGGCGACTGTATTTTGTGGGTCGATTTCCAGGATTTTCAGATAATTATTTTTTACTTTTTCCCAACTTTCGATTGCACTCTGAGGTTTTACACAACCAAAACGGGCTTCGATAGCATAAGGATTTAATCCAATGGCTATATTATAAAAACGGATTGATTCAGTATATTGTTTTGCCAGATACGAAAGCCAACCAAGACGAATATTAGCCGTGTAATCTTTGGCATTATATACCGCCTTCATATCGTTTATAGCTGTTGTATAAGCTCCTGCTTTTTCCGATTCATAACTTTTTACATAAGCTGCTTGCAAAACTGCCTGACTTTGAGCCAAAACTACTGATCCAATGCTTATGAATACCAAAACGTACATGATTTTTTTTAAATTTTCCATATTATTCCTCCTGAAAATGATTGTTGATTATAATTTATAAATGTATTGTTTATTCCTTTTAGTTGTTTAATATCGTAGCCATAATTAGCAAATATGCTGATCCTATTTAATGCCTGCCAGAAAATGCTTACACCAGTTTTAAAAGTGGTCGGATCTTTTGAATTAAGTATATACAGTCCGTTATAATCGGCATAGTTATTTAAATTTCCAAGTGTCACGTTTCCTTCAATCCATACATTTTTCAAGGGTATAAGACCTGCGGTTTGTGTAAAAATAAGTCTGCGTGCAGCATTGTCGAACAGAACATCAACTTTGCTTTTAAGTTGAATGCCAAGTGAGCCTGGAAGACTTATTCCAGCCTGAAGCGTATATTGCTGAGTTAGTATTTTGTTATAAGTCAACAGTGAAGCACTCAGCCCCAGATCTAAACGATTGTATTTAAACGCAATTTTCCCAAAAAACATATTTCCCGTCTGTAAAATAGTGTCTTTTCTGACTACATCAATCACCGGAACTTTCTATGATGAGTCATTAATCCTGGAGTTTATGTAATGATAACCCAGCAGAAATTCAAAATTTGCAGCAGGTTTCCAACTCAGCCCTGCATAATATTCATTTTGAGTTACTGCAGATCGACTGAAAAAATTAAATTCAGTTCCTGTTGAATCCAGATTCTGTGAATAGCTTGAAAATGCCTGATATAAGCTTAACTGATAACTAAGTTTGGTTGAACAGCCAACCCGCCAATAAGTAGGATTTGAACGGGTTTTACTGTCGTTCGACTTATAATTATACTCCAGATCAATCGCATCCACAATTTTAAAAGCCTTTACATCCAAATACTTTTGAGTTATTTCGGGCAAGTAAGCTACCTGATAACGTGCATAGGATTCACTTCCGGTATATAATCCACAATAATAAAGATAAGCCCGTGTGTCAAGATCAGTTTTGTCAAAAACCAAAGCTGCTTCGTACTGTTTCATGGCAGCATAATAATCGGCTTTCATGAAGTATGCATACCCTATTCGTTGTCGGAGTCGTTTGTAATCTATTTGATTTCGAATAGCTTCTTTTCCTGTTTTAATCAACTCATTCCACTTTCCAGTCAGATAATACTGATAGGTTAAACTATCAACAGTTTGAAAATCAAGAGAAGTCTTGTGTTCAGTCAACGAAACCAGACTATCCGACACTTCACACTGCTTCAAAACTACTGCATGCACCGAAACAGAAACAAGAATAAAAGCAATAATCACGAATTTATACATGTTGCTTTTATTTTTGTTTTGTCATTATTGTAAGTGAATTCTATTATTTCATTCTCCTTTAGCGTTATTACCGAAATGCTTTCGTTTTTCGTTTTTCCAAAAACAGAAACATCAATCTTTGATTCTAGCATTAAATCAGTTGATAATAAATCATTCGAATTGTTAGTGCTCATGATGCTATAATTCACACGGATATAATTATAGAACGGAGCAATAAAATCGTGAATATAGTTACTTATTTTTTTCTTTTGAATAAGGTTGAGTGGCATAGCATCGCTTACTACAAGTTTGTCAATATCGCCCAAAAATACTTTGTATGCAGATAAGTAGAAATAATACAGCAAGGAATTCTTGTCGCCGTAAAAAGTTGTAAAATAAAACATTAAACCGTTATTGATATAAAATGCCGTCGATTCGGTTTCTTTACAATAGAGGTACCTGTTGTTGTATGCATCGGTAAAAGCTTCCCAGTGTTCGGTTGTTTCAATTTCTTTTTCGTTCTTGTAGCTGAACTCCATAGTAGTATTGGGCAAGAACTCGAAAGCATTCTTCATACTCATATTCTCAATAATACCTGCTACACAATTATTTATTTCCGGTTTTATAAACTGACTGAGTTTGAATTCCGCACTGGTTGATTCCAGATAGTATCCAAAAGGATAATTCAGTGTCTTAGATCCTAAAAGAGGTGAAACCTGAACCTGAAAATGCAAATGAGGTTCGGGCGAACGTCCAGAATTTCCACATTGTGCCACTAAATCACCCCGTTTCACAAACTCACCTTTTGTAAACTTAAATGATCCCTTTTTTAAATGAGACATTTGCGTATATAAACCATTCAGATGTCGGATAATAATAGTATTTCCCCAATTATTAATGGTATTTACTTTCCCAATTTCATTATCGTCGATATGGTCAATTATTTCTTCTACAAAGCCATCAGCAGGAGCTAATACAGGTTTATTGTAACAATAATAATCTTCACAAAGCATTCCATTAGATTTATATGTTTTGTGAAACTCATCATTAATTACAAAATCAAAGGCATTTCCCCAATCACCCTTGTGAGTATAATCACCATTATGTCCCTGACTAATTGTCCATTTGCCCCAAAAAGGCATGTATAGGGGGAAATACAAAAACTGCGTATTCCGGTCTTTATTATTATTGAACGAATAAAGATTTATTTCGGGCGAATAATATTGAACAGGGGTAAGGAATAATTTTGTTATTTTTGTTCGCATTTGCATAAAATACACGAACAGGATAACCACGAAAGAGAATGGCAGCGAAAATACCGGAAGGTGAACAAAATCAAATAACTTGCTAAAAAACAACAATACAAGTGTGGTAAGTGGCACTAATAAAATGGTCCAGTAAAATGAATAACGGGAAGGGATGATGAAAAATCCACCCACCGCAATGGCTACCATGATGTAGTTTGCACCAATATTGTAATAATTAATGCTGGCTGTACCCGAACCTGAAAATTGAGCAAATAAATAAGCCGATAAAAATCCGACAATCGTCAACGTAAATGTTATTCTGGAACTAATAAGCAGTGCTACTACAATTAAAATACCTGTAATGAGGTTATCCTGAAAGAAAATAGAACTCATAGAGCGGAAATAAATATCCACCAGATTATGAACAGGAAGGGAATTTAGTGACTGAAAAAAATTTAATAATTTACTTCCTCCCATAGAATACATCTCGTTCATCCAGTAGATGTTACGTTGAGTTAATCCAAGGTTTTCAAAATCGGCCGAAGGTAAAATGATGAACCAAAATGTGAAGACAAAAGGCAAACTCAAAACAGGTAATCCGTACTTATTCAACCAGTTACCAAGTGTAACAGATAAAATAAGAGTTAAAAGGGCTGCAAGAGCCAATAATGCAAAAAACACTAAACCCGGATCGAAGAAAGTTCCCATACCAACGCCTGTGAGCAAGGCATTAAAACTGAAAAGTCCTCTCTTTAACTGAGATTTATCAAAACCAAGCGAATTGGCTATTAAAACGGTAATTATGACTGCTATAAGTCCGCTAAGTCCGGCATAGAAATTAAAAAAAGTAACAAGCATTAGCACTGCTGCCATAAAGCTGTTATTGAAAAAGAAAATGACCGAATAACTATTCAGTATAGCTGGAAGAATCAGATTTTGAAAAGTATTTAAGCGTTGACGCATAGCTGTATTTTTTCTGAAAAATGATTGTAGAGACCTTTCAACAAAAGCCCCTACAATCAATACGCAAAGATATTTATTTTAATGGATTTTCTTTCAAATGTTGCGGTATTTGTTCATTCTGTTCCAGATATTCAAGCGTTTCGGCCTTTCTGATAACATGCGTTTTATTTTCGGTGTCAATCAGTACTATATTGGGACGTAAAGTAATAAATTGCATCCACTGGGTCATATTATAAGCTCCTACTTTATGCACTACCAAATGATTTCCCTTCTCGAGCAAGGGCATGGTGATACTTTCGCGTACAATATCGATGTTCATACACAAGGGTCCATACAAAATCATTTCTTCAGTGTGGTTGCCAAATGCCTGTGCCGGACTTACTTTATGATCGTACCAGAATGCTGTAAAAAGGGAGTTTACTCCAAAATCAAGAATTGTAGCACGTCGACCATCCGAAAGACGTTTGGAAGCTAATACTGTTCCCAGTAAATAACCCGCATCATCAATCAGGGCGCGTCCGGTTTCGAGAATCAACAGAGGTAAATCTTCGTGTTTGAATCCAAACCCCAAAATCACATCCGTAATGGCATCGGCAAACTGATCGATAGAAGGAACAGTATCTGACCCCGGCAAATATGCACCTTTCAGTGTATTAGCTGATGGAAAACCACCACCCAGGTCAATATATTGAATTACTTTGTTGTATTTTTCTTTTATTTTCCATGCCAGTTCACATAGATTAGTCGCAGCCACACCATAAGCAGACGGTGAAAGCATAAATGTACCAATATGGCAATGCAATCCAACTAAATCAAGACATTCAGAATTAATAATGCGTGTTATAGCATTCCAGGCTTGCCCGTTTTCAAAATTAAATCCAAATCGATCCCATTTTGGGTAAATGCCCGTATCCATATTGATACGAATAGCCACCCTTGGTTTAAGTTTATTCTCTTCACTCAAGCGAATAAGTGAGTAAAGCTCATCGTAATGGTCGATATGAATCAATGAATTGTTTCGGGCTGCTTTAATAAGTTGTTCGTCGGTTTTATCCGGCCCGTTAAAGATGATTTTATTCCCCGGAACGCCATTTCCCAATGCTTTTTCGTATTCAAAACCCGAAACCACTTCAGCCCACGAGCCTTCCTGATGGAAAACCTGACAGACGGCATTCATGTAATTGGTTTTATACGACCAGGCAAACTGCACTTTGGGGTAACGTGTTTTAAATATACGGGTTGCGTTCTGATAATTCCTACGAATTTGTTTTTCGGAAATCACAAACAACGGCGAACCGTAATCGTTCATTAAACTTTTTACGGGAACACTTTCAATGTGTGTAACCGGTTCATATTCAGTGCGTTTCCCGAATTTATTCATTAGTCCTGTATTCATTTTTTGAATAATCGGACGTTCATATCTAATTTTTTCCATGATGTTATTTTTTTATTTTTTTACTTTCAACTATTTACAGTTCTCCGGTCCCTGATATTTTCTGAAATTCAGCTATATTCGTTATCAAATCCCATGCATAACGAATAAATATTTTTCCAACTTCATATTCTGTAAATGGCTTCACTTTTTCACCTAAGGCCATTTTTACTAAGGAAGCCGGTTGATTTTGTCCGGCAGCTGCAGTAAGATAAATCCATGCCGGAAAGCGTGGATTCACTTCCATGATATAAGGTTTACCATCGGCAGTTTGCATAACTTCCAGTTCGCAACCACCACGCCATTTGGTTACTTCAATAAATTTTTTGGCCAAATCGATATATGAATTATCATCCAGTGTAATTCCAGCCCACGCTTTTCCTTTGTCTGTAATATAAAGTTTACGCATTGGAATTACACTAATGGCATTTCCTTCACCATCGCCAAGTGCTGCAATATTGATCTCAGTGCCATTGATAAACTCCTGAACAATAATGGGCAAGCCCCATTTAGCCTGTATTTTATAAAATGCTTTCTGTGCTTGTTCAAGTGTATTAGCAATAATTGCATCATAGAATTTTCCTTTCACAACCAGCGGATAATTCAGTTTTTCAGCCACTTTTGCCAAATCTTTAGCTTCGTAAACTACTTTATCTGCCGGAACCATTAATCCATGCTTTTTCCCGAAATCATATAGTTTTATTTTGTCACGTGCTTCAAATTGGTCCAAATCAGGCAAAAAAGTGCGAATACCCATTTCTTTCAGTTTATCTCTTAATTTAATAAAATTAAAGAGTTCAGCATCAAAATTTGGTATAATCAAATCAAGCTTTTCAATATCATGAATAGCGATGAGTCTACCTAATAAACTATCGGTACCGCCCGAAGGGTAGGGGATTTGATAGGTTTTATCCACCAAATCGTGCATATATAAACCTGGTTCAAGTGCTTCATACGAAAGGCCGATTATACGTACATCAAAATCAGTACATTCCCGAATTGCCCTTATTACTGCCACTCCCGGTCCCGGACTATCAATAGCATTCAGTGCGGTTACTGCTATAACTATTTTTCGATTTTCAATATGATTTACTTTATTTTTCATTTTCATTAACTTTAAATCATTACTCCAAAATTCCATTATCTTTCAGTTGCGATTCAAAATCATCCAGATCTTTCTCAAACTGACTTTGATCCACATCATATTTTGCACAAATAATATCAACAATACTTTTAAGCGATTTTTCTTCTTTTAGCAGTGCCAGTATATCTGTTCCAATTGGATTGGCCGAAAAGGAATCACCAGTTCCGGGATTAAAAATAAACCCTTCTTCGCTCGTCGCTATATTCTTTTTTAATTTCATGGTTTCAGTATTTTTTGTTATTTTTGATTTCCAGTGTATTTAACATTTTTGTTGCTTAGAATGTTCAAATATAGAGTTGGTCTAAAAATAATTAAAATTGTTTCAGTGAATTGTTACTTTTCATCAGTGAAAAGCTTGAAAAATCAAACTTGTCGACCAATTTTGTAATCTTCAAAATTTAATTATTATAAATTAAAAGCATTTATCGATACTAAATGAATAGTTATTTGCTATTTTTGCAGCTCAATAAGTATATTTTTTTGCAAACATGAAAAGATTAGTAATCCTATTATTTTCGTATTATTTTTTGATGGCTGCAATTGTTTTGCCTCAATCAAACTTTGCCTTGCTGACTAATCTCTCCAAGATTTATGCTGATTTTGTTTCTGTTAATGGGAAAACGAGTTTTGTGAATTTTTTGGATGAACAATTTATTGAAAGCTTTGAGATTTTCGACTATGATAATTGTTCCGAAGGTCAGAAGGAAAAAGAACAAAAACCGGTTCCAATAAATTGTTATATGGCACAACAGTCTTCCGCTTTTAAAATCCAAATCTTTGAGATGGTTTTTTCTGAACCGGCAAAAGTTCTTAAACACATCGTTTTTTATCAGGATTTATATTTTTTCAGTACTCCTGTTTTCATTTTTCACCCACCACAACAGGTTGCTTAAATATATGATTTTTTAGTTGACTTTTAGATTCTCAAAGTCAAACTTATCTCTATTTTAATAACAGTCAAAAATATTTTTATGAAAAATATTCTTATGCTGTGTGCAATGTTTATGCTTTGCAGCACGCAATTATACTGTCAGAACGTATCAAGCAAAAGTATTCCTACAAAAGTGAAAAATGAATTTGCAGCCAAATATCCCACTGCATTGAATGTGAAATGGGAAATTGAAAACAAAACTACTTACGAAGCAGTTTTCAAACTCAATAACGAAAGTGTTTCCACTAATTTCTCGCAGGATGGAAATTGGTTGGAAACTGAGAAGGAAATTAAAGCCTCACAACTTCTTAATGCAGTTATGGACGCGCTTAACAAAAAATATCCAAATGCCGGGCTTTCAGAAGTGGCAGAAGTGGAAACACCCGAAAATGGTAGTTTTCTGGATATTGATCTAAGCTACAACAAGAAAAAATATGTTGTTGAAATGAAATCTTCCGGTGAAATTATAAAAGCCGAAGAGCATACTTCAAAAAAATAATATTTTCTAAACAACTCGTAATCATTATCAATATGCTGATCTAGAATATTTTAAACTCAATAAAATTTATAAAAATGAAAAAGATAATTTTCTTTACTATCCTTATTTTAGGATTCTCACAAGTATGTTTTGCCCAAAAATCAGTTTGCAAAGTTGTTAACCGCATTTCGCTTCCGGGAGACGGCCGCTGGGATTACATAAGCGTTGATTCAGAAACCAACACGGCTTATGAATCGCACGGAGATATCGTTCAGGTTGTTGATTTAAGTACCAGCAAAGTAACCGGAACCATCAGTGAGTTGAGTGGAGTACATGGTGTAACTATTGCGCGTGAATTCAACAAAGGTTTTATCAGTAACGGCAGAACATCAACTATTACTGTTTTTGATTTGGTCACATTTAAAACCTTGGAAACAATCAAGATTGCTGGTCAAAATCCGGATGCTATTTTGTTTGATTCATTCTCAAAACTGGTTTTCACCTTTAATGGAAAATCATCGGATGCCACAGTAATCGATGCCAAAACCAATGAAATTAAAGGAACAATCAAGTTATGCGGGAAACCTGAATTTCCACAAGCTGATTTGAAAGGTAAAATTTACGTGAATATCGAAGATAAAAGCGAAATTCAGGTAATTGACAGCAAGGAACTTAAAGTGATTAATCAATGGTCAATTGCTCCCGGTGAAGAGCCAAGCGGATTAGCATTTGATATTGAAACGCAACGACTCTTCTCTGTTTGTTCCAATAAATTAATGATTATCTCGGATGCTCAAAAAGGCAAAGTAATCAGTCAATTACCCATTGGTGGAGGTTGTGATGGCGTAGCTTTTGATCCAACACTCAAAATGGCATTTAGTGCCAATGGCGAAGGAACCATTACTGTAGTGAAAGAATTTACGAAAGATAAATTTGAAGTGCTTGAAACCGCAAAAACACAAACAAGCGCCAGAACAATAGCCGTAAATACAAAAACACATCATTTGTATTTGCCGGCAGCAGAGTTTAATCCAAAACCGGCAGCAACATCCGAAAATCCAAAACCAAGGGCAACAATGAAACCCGGCTCTTTTGTAATTCTGGATGTTGAAGCAAAATAACAAGATTCAGCATTAATTAACTTTCATTGAATCAGAAATTCAGCTCGTACTGAATTTCTGATTCTTGCTGTTTGTATTTAATATTAAGTTTGGATTAAAATTCCAAAAATGCGTATTAAAATTACATTTCAAAACCTATAGTTGTCTTATCTTTGCCAAAATTTTAATGTGTAAAAATCAATGAAGTATATCCGATTTTCTCAAAACAAAGTGTTCATTCTCATACTATTTGTAATTTTTAGTATTTCAGGACTATTTGCTGAAATGCTCGAACCGGCAAGTATCAAAGGTTGTATTGTTGAAAAATCAACTGGGAATCCGCTTGAATTTGCCACCGTAGTAGTAAAAAATAAAAAAGACAGTATTATCAATCAGAGCATAACCGACAAAAACGGCTTGTTTGTTTTTAAAGGCATGCAATCGGGAGAATACAAGTTGAGTTACAGTTTTATAGGGTATGATAAAACCGATTCCATTAAAATAAAGATAAATCC